>Ga0207718_100103_pt1 | contig 106609 bp, 116 predicted proteins | sample A23M2SouthBayCA_FD_187749 | JGI IMG/M metagenome (GOLD analysis project Ga0207718, IMG submission 187749) | Aerobic enrichment media microbial communities from Eden Landing Ponds, California, USA - A23 M2 (SPAdes) | ecosystem: Environmental > Aquatic > Marine > Unclassified | place: Emeryville...
TCGCCGCGAGCCGGTCGCGGAAGCGCACGTCGAACCCGCGGCCGGTCCCCTCGTAGCCGTGGACGGTGGTGACGAACGCGACGGCGGGCGCGTCGAGGACGGCGGTCAGCCGTCGGACGGGCAGGGCGGCAGCCTCGTCGACGATCAGGGCGTCGGGCGCTCCCGGCAGGTCGACGGCGTTCGCGGGGTCGGCGAACCGGACCCGGCCGCCGCCGGTCGCCGCGAGAACGTGCCGGTCGGCGTCGGTACGATCCAGTCGCCCGAGCGTCGAGAGCAGGGCCTCGGCCCGTTGGAACAGCTCGGCCGCGTTGCGGTAGGCGGGCGCGGTGACGAGCACCTCCCGCCCCTGGGCGGCGAGGCTCGCGGCGGCGAGGCCGGCGGCCGCGGATTTCCCTCGACCCCGGTCGGCCTCGACGACGACGGCGGCTCCGTCGCGGAGGCGTTCGAGCGCGTGGAGCGCGTCGGCCTGGTCGGCCGTGAGACACGCCTCGTAGGCCGCGGCGGGGAAGGCCGCATCGTCGGGGACCGACGGAGCAGTCCGCGCGCGTGCCGGCGGCGGATCGGTTAGGCCGTCGCGTTCGACGGTGTCGGCGTCCACGTCGACGACGGCGACGCCCGGATGCGCGCGCAGGGTGTCGACCAGCCGCCGGCGGAAGTGGCCGGTCACGTCCGCGGCCGTGTACGGGGGGACGGCGAGGCGCTCGTCGGCGTACTCGGCGTCGGGCCAGCCGTCGAGCGGCGGCGTCACGAGGACGAGGAGGCCGCCGCCGTCGACCGCGCCGACGACGCGCCCGAGGACGTTCGCGGAGAAGTCGGCGTGGCAGTCGAGGACGACGGCGTCCCGGGTGGTACCGAGGAGCCGGTCGGCGTGGTCGGGGGGGAGGCGATCGGCGCCCGGGATGCCGTCGCCGTTGGTGACGACCGTCGCCGCGGGATCGTCCATCGCGTCGAGCGCCTCGCGCGCGACGGCCAGTCCGGCGGCACGGTCGCCCGCGAGGGTCAGCAGCCGCCGCTCGTTCGCCCGCTCGGCTTCGATCCGGAGGGCGGCGACGAGGTCGGCGAGATCCATGCCCGCCGCTACCCCGGCGGCGACCAAGGGCCTTGCCCTCGGACCGCGCGTGACGGGCGCGACTCGGCGAGTCCCGTGTGCGAGCCTCACACGCTGTGGCGGCTTTGAAAGCGCTTTTATGGGGGCCCCAGCTATTGGAGCGTACAGCCTGTCCGGGGTTGATGATACGCCTCGCCATCAGGGATTCTGCCTGGTGAGGTGTGCGAGCCCACGGACGGGGGGTACAAATCATGTCAGTTTACGTCAATTTCGATGTTCCGGCGGATCTCGCCGAGAGCGCCATCGAGGCGCTCGAAGTAGCGCGAGACACAGGTAGCGTAAAGAAAGGAACGAACGAGACGACGAAGGCGGTCGAGCGCGGCAACGCCGACCTGGTCGTCATCGCGGAGGACGTCCAGCCCGAAGAGATCGTGATGCATCTCCCCGAACTCGCCGACGAGAAGGGCATTCCGTACGTGTTCGTCGAGACGCAGGACGACGTGGGTCACGCGGCCGGCCTCGAAGTCGGCAGTGCCGCGGCCGCCATCGTCGACGCGGGCGACGCGGAAGAACAGGTCGAAGACATCGCCACGAAGGTCGAGGACCTCCGGTAAGCGACCATGAGCGCCGAAGAGAGTGCCAGCGACTCGATGCCGGCGGAAGTCATCGAGATCGTAGGCAAGACCGGCATGCATGGTGAGGCCATGCAGGTCAAATGTCGTATCCAGGAGGGATCGAATCAGGGGCGAATCATCACGCGCAACGTGCTGGGCCCCGTCCGCGAGGGCGACATCCTGCAGCTGCGCGAGACACAGCGCGACGCCGACTCCATCGGAGGACAGTAATGGTCGACACACGCACTTGCGACTACTCGGGCGAGGAGATCGAACCGGGTACCGGAACGATGTACGTCAAGACCGACGGCACCATCCTGCACTTCAAGGACTCGAAGGCCGAGAAGAACTACTTCCTCGGCCGCGAGGCTCGCGATCTGGAGTGGACGCAGGAAGGGCAGGCGGCCGGCGGCCAGGGTGAGGAATGAGCGACGCCGAGCGCACCTTCGTGATGGTCAAGCCCGACGGCGTCCAGCGCGGCCTGATCGGCGAGATCATCTCGCGGTTCGAGGATCGTGGCCTCAAACTCGTCGGCGCGAAGTTCATGCAGATCTCCGACGACCTCGCCCACGAACACTACGGCGAACACGAGGGCAAGCCGTTCTTCGAGGGCCTCGTCGACTTCATCACGTCCGGCCCCGTCATGGCGATGGTCTGGGAGGGGCAGGACGCCACCCGGCAGGTCCGCCGGATGATGGGTGAGACCGACCCCGCGGACTCCGATCCGGGCACCATCCGCGGCGACTTCGGGCTCGACCTCGGCCGCAACGTCATCCACGGCTCCGACCACGCGGACGAAGGCGCGAACGAGCGCGAGATCGATCTCTTCTTCGACGAGGACGAACTCGTCGACTACGAGAAGGTCGACGAAACCTGGCTGTACGAGTAGCTGCGGAGCGTTCGTCCGTCCTCGGACACCTGATTGCGTGTGCAAACGGTTCCAAACGCGCTACGTCGTCTCGCCGAGATAGCCGGTGACGAGTAGTTCTTCGGCTCGACGCAGCCGGTAGGAGAGCGTCGACCGCGGCACGTCCAGAACCCCCGACAGCTCGTCGAGCGTGATCTCGCGTGGCGTTCGGTAGTAGCCGTGGTCGAGCGCGGCCCGCATCGCCCGCAGTTGATCCGGGGGGAGCGCGACCGATCCCAGGGAGTCGTGTCCCCAGCCCTCGGCCTCTTCGAGGTGGCCCATGCGAAAGGCGAGTCCGGACCGCAGATTCGCGCTCAGCGCGTCGTAGAGCAGACCCACCTTCTCGTCCGACTGCATGAAGATGCGCCAGCGGTGTCGCGCCTCCCGCCGCGTGGTGCAAAAGAGCGAGCCAGCGGGGAGATACTGGGCCGAGAGCGTCTGGACGGAGTCGCCGTCTTCGATCCCTTCGAGGTGGGTGTAGATCACTCGTTCGTCGTTCGAACGATCCAGTACGTCGTGGGTCCGTCTGGCCGTACAGGCCGTCTCGGTCACCGACGCCGTCCGGACCGTCTCGTCGAGTCGGAGTCGTTCGACCGCATCGAGCGCCGCCGTCGGGCCGGTCAGTCGCTCGACGCGCCAGAAGCTACGCTCGGTCACACAGCCGTGTAACGCCTCGGCGACGAGCGTCGGATACTCGATGAACACGTCCATCACCGGATCGGCACCCGATTCGTACACGATGTCGAACTCGAACTCGCGCATCAGGCACCCTCCGGATCGTCGCGGGATACCACGAACACACCTCGGGGTGTGCCGGCCAGCCCATAAGAGTTCCCGACGGTTGATCGAACGACACGAGTTGTCGCTCGACAACTAAATCATTATTTATGACTGTGGTGTGAATAGGAATGTCTGGCATGAGTACTGACGAACCCAGCGATACGACCGAGATGCACGGACACGAACACCACGAGGTAGAAGGACCGGGGTACCCGACGCCCGGGGCGATGCGGACCGAGTCGGAGCGTGAGAAGACGGCGTTCGTCGTCGCGCTCCGTGTCGGGATGGACGTCGACGGCTCCGACTTCATCGGCGTCGTCGACCTCGACCCCGAATCGGACACGTACAGCGAACTGGTCGACACCGTCGAGATGCCGAACAAGGGCGACGAACTCCACCACTTCGGCTGGAACACCTGTTCGTCGTCGTGTCACACCGAGGGGTTGATGCGGGACCACCTCATCGTCCCCGGACAGCGGTCCTCCCGCATCCACATCCTCGACGCCGAAGACCCGCGGAACATGGAAATCGAGAAGGTCATCGAACCCGAGGAACTCTTCGAACACGACCTGTCGGCGCCACACACAGTCCACTGTGTCCCCGGTGGGAAGGTCGTGATCAGTATGCTCGGGGACGCCGACGGCGAACTCCCCGGTGGCTTCCTCCAGTTGGATCAGAGCGACTTCTCCATCGACGGCCGTTGGGAGGCTGACCGTGGGCCGGTGGAGATGCAGTACGACTACTGGTACCAGCCCCGTCACAACGTGATGATCTCGACGGAGTGGGCCGCACCGAAGACCTACTACCCCGGCTTCGACCTCGACGACGTCGAGGACGGCAAGTACGGCGACAGCATCCACATCTGGGACTGGGAGAACAAGGAGCATCAGCAGACGCTGACCTTCGGCGAGGAGGGGCAGATTCCGCTCGAAATTCGCATGCCGCACGACCCCGAGGAGACTCAGGGCTACGTCGGTGCGGCGCTCTCCTCGAACATCCTCCGTTTCTGGGAGGAGAGCGACGGCGTCTGGGACTGGGAGAAGGTCATCGACGTCGAATCCCGCGAGCATCCCGACTGGGACATGCCCGTCCCCGGTCTCGTGACGGACATCGTCCTCTCGCTGGACGATCAGTACCTGTTCTTCTCGAACTGGCTGCACGGCGACATGCGGATGTACGACGTCAGCGACTTCGGCAACCCCCGGCTGGTCGACCGGATCTGGGCCGGCGGCAACTTCGGCGACCGACAGGAGATTCAGGGCACCGAGATCCGCGGTGCCCCCCAGATGCTTCAGCTCTCCCGTGACGGCAAGCGCGTCTACTGGACGACGTCCCTGTTCTCCTCGTGGGACAACCAGTTCTACCCCGAAATCGGCGAGCAGGGGTCGCTGATGATGAAGGCGGACGTCTATCCCGACGAGGGACGGATGGAACTCGACGAGGACTTCCTCGTCGACTTCGGCGACGCCCCGGGCGGCCCGGCCCGCGCCCACGAGATTCGCTGGCCCGGCGGCGACTGCACCAGCGACGTCTGGCGGTAGATGCATCGGGTCACCCTCGAGTGGCGCGACGGGCGGGAGGCGACCGTCGAGGTGGCCGACGGGGAGACGGTCATCGACGCCACCGAGCGCGAAGGCCTCGGCATCCCCTACGGCTGTCTGTACGGTGCCTGTGCCACCTGCACTGGGCGTCTACTGGACGGTGACCTCGTCCACGTCGACCGAGCGAACGGGCTGAAACCCCGGCACCGACGGGACGGGTACGTCCTGCTCTGTGTGGCCGAACCGCGCTCGGACTGCCGGATCGAGGTCGGTGCCGAGATTCAGGCCGATCTCGTGCCCAACCCGTGGAAATGAGCCGAGTGATCCCCGTGGTGGTCGGGAGCGCGCTTCTGGCGGCGGTGACGGCGACCCCGACGGCAGCCCACGGCGTCGACACCGTGTCGACGGGGCTGGCCTTCCCGCTCGTGATCGCGGCGGTGGTCGGCACCAGCCTTCTCGGGGGTGGGCTCGTCCTCCCGTTCGTCGGCCGCCCGACTCGGTCGGGCTACCGGTGGGTCCTCCCGTTGTCGGTGGTCGCGCTCGGCGGCGCCGCGCTCGCGCTCGCGGCCACGCGAGCGGCGGCGATGGCAGTCGTCGGGACCGTCGTCGGGTGCGGCGTCGTCTACGCGGCCCGCGACGCGGCGATCACGGACTGTGGCACCTGTGCGGACGCCGCGCTGGGCGCCGTGATCCTCCACCGTGGCTTCGAGGGCGTCGTCCTCGCGACCGTCTACGCCGCCGATGCCGCGCTGGGCCTCGCCGGGGCGGGCCTCGTGGCCGGTCACGCCACGGCCGAGACGGCCGCCGTCGGGTCGCTATACGCCGCGGCAGGCCGGCGGTACGTCCTCGGTTCTGTCCTCGCCGTTCAGGCGGGCTTCGTCGTCGGTGTCGCCCTGGGCTGGGGCGTCGTCGACGCCGTCCCGGCTACCGTCCAGGCGGGGCTCCTGGCGCTCGTGGGCGGCGTCCTCCTCGCCGTTGGCGGTCGCGAGGTGCGTCGGCGCCGGCTGTCGGCGGTCGTCCCGGCGTAGCTACGACACCGGCTCGCCGTCCTCCCACAGCAGTTCGAACAGCTGCGAGAGCGTCGCGTAGAGGTGGGGGCTCGTCGTCGAGATGCCGACGTAGCCGTCGTCGTTCGGCGACCGAAAGGCCAACAGCACGTGCTCGCCGTCGTAGGTGTAGAGTCGACCGCGGATATCCTGGACGAACCGCATCTCCATCAGCTCGGCCGTCCGGTCGCGAACGGCCGGATCGAGCGTGCGGTCGTCGGAGATCAGCGCGCGAATCTCGACGCCAGCGTCGGCTTTCGTCGCCAGGAGTTCCGCGTGGTGGTTGGCGATCCGCTCGAAGCTCTCGGGGGTCGTGATCATCAGAATCTCCGAGGTCGCCCCCTCACAGAACCGTTCGAGTTTTTCGAGGATGTGATGGCGGTTCGGATACGACCAGCTGATGTCGACCTCGTCGTCCCCCTCCTGTCCGTAGTCCACCTCCTCGACCGCATCGAGGAAATGTTCGCCGAGGCCCTGAATCTCGTCGAGTCGCCGGACGTGCTCCCGGCGTTTGAAATCGCGGAACTGCGACACCGCCTGGTTCGGATCGACGGGTCCGAACTTCTTCGGGCGGCCCTCTTGCACGACGACGAACCCCTTCGTGTTCAACGTGTCTAGAACGTCGTACACGCGCGATTGCGGCACGCCCGTCCGCTCGGCGACCTCCTTGGCCGTCGACGTTCCACCCTGCAACAGTCCGACGTACGTCGCGGCCTCGTACTCCGAAAGGCCCATCTCTTGCAGGTACAACTCCGGCTGAGTGCTCACACGTTCCCTCGATCCGCTTCGTATTTGCGTTTTGTCCTCCGTTCTCGGCAACACTCGTAATAATATAATTGTGTTATTACACCACTTATTTACAACTCGGCAGTGGTGAGGTAGGTATAATATATGCCGAACGCGTTCATTTCTCGTGTCGAAACAGATGTTCGGAGATCGAAACACAGAAAATCGTGACGTTCGATCAATAATATCCGCAAAGTACGAGGTGTTCGTCTAATGGCGGTAGACCTCGAAGAGACGGACGTGGCCCATCCGCTCGATCCGCTAACGACCGAGGAGATTGCCGCCGCCGTCGACGTCCTCGAAGCCGAGTGGGAGGTCGCGGACGACGTGGTCTACCACAACGTCGTCCTCGACGAGCCGGAGAAGGAGTTCGTCCGATCGTTCGAGCCCGGGGACCACTTCGACCGCGAGGCGTTCATCGTGGTCCGACAGGACGGCGAGACCTACGAGGCGACGGTGTCGATCACCGGCGAAGAGCTGCTCGGCGTGGAACACGTCGAAGACGTGCAGCCGGCGATCACGCCGCCGGAGGTCGACCAGGCCGAACAGGTCGTGATCAACGATCCCGAGTGGCAGGAGGCGGCCGCCAAGCGGGGCGTCGAGAACTTCGACCTCGCGATCGTGGACCCGTGGCCGGCGAGCGGGTTCGAACCGGACTCACACGCCGACCGCCGGCTGGTGCGTGGCATCTCGTGGATCCGAACCGAGGAGGCGGACAACGGCTACGCCCGGCCAATCGAGGGGCTGTTCGCCTTCGTCGACCTCGACGAGATGGAGGTCGTGAAAATCGAGGACAACGGCGTCGTCGACGAGGACAGTCCTCTCCCGCCCGAGGACGCCGATTTCCGGGCCGATCGCGTCGCCACGCGCGACGACTTCAAACATCTCGACGTGGTCCAGCCCGAGGGGCCGAGCTTCGAGGTGAGCGGACAGACCGTCGAGTGGCTGGACTGGGAGTTCCAGGTCGGCTGGACGCCCCGCGAGGGCCTCGTCTTCCACGACGTGACCTTCGAGGACGACGGCGAGAAGCGGAAGGTACTCCACCGCGCCTCGGCCTCGGAGATGGCCGTCCCCTACGGCGACAGCGACCCGAACCACTCCTGGAAGGAGGCGTTCGACATCGGCGAGTTCCACGTCGGCCGGATGGCGAACGTGCTGACCGAGGGGTGTGACTGCCTCGGCGAGATGCACTACTTCGACGTGGCGATGAACGACACCAACGGCGATCCCAAGACGCTCCCCAACGCCATCTGCATGCACGAAGAGGACGACGGCGTCCTCTGGAAGCATACGGAGTGGCGCAAGGGACACACGGAGGTACGCCGGCGTCGGCGCCTCGTCATCTCCTTCATCGCCACCGTCTACAACTACGACTACGGGTTCTACTGGTACTTCTACCCCGACGGCTCCATCGAGGGCGAAGTGCGCCTGACTGGCATCGACTCCAACGGGATGGTGCCGGCCGACGAGGACGCCACCGACACCAACGGCGAGTACGAACTCGTCGCGCCGCAGGTCAAGACCTCGATCCACCAGCACCACTTCAACTTCCGGCTGGACTTCGACATCGACGACACGCCCAACCGGGTGAAGGAAGTCCACAACGAACCCGTCGGGAGCGAGCGCAAGAAGGGCTTCAAGGCGAAGGAGACGGTCCTGGAAACGGAGACGGAGGCCCGCGACGACATCGACCCGCTGAACGGCAAGTACTGGCGGGTCGAGAGCACGGAGACGACGAACTCCTACGGCCGGCCCTGTGGCTACAAGCTGGAGCCACACACCAACGTCAACTCCCCGGCACGGCCCACCTCCAGCACCAAGAAGCGGGCCGGATTCATCCAGAACAACTTCTGGACCACCCAGTACGACGAGAACGAACAGTTCGCGGCCGGAGACTACCCCAACCAGAACGACGAGACGACGGGGCTGGCCGAGTGGAGCGAGCAGGATCGCAACCTCGACGGCGAGGACGTGGTCTGCTGGTACACGCTCGGCGTCAACCACGTCACCCGCGCGGAGGACTGGCCGGTGTTGCCCGTCGAGGTTGCGAGCTTCCACCTCAAACCCGAGGGATTCCTCGACAGCAACCCCGCCATCTCGCTCCCGCCCGAACCGTGCCACACCGAACACGATCTGACCTCGGTAGGTGATGACTGATGACGGCGCTTCTCCAGGTCGACCCCAGCGTCGTCGCCGAGGGGGTCAACCTCCTCTGGGTGATGGTCGCCACCTTCCTCGTGTTCTTCATGCACGCCGGCTTCGGGATGCTCGAATCCGGGCAGGTCCGCTCGAAGAACGTCGCGAACCAGTTGACGAAGAACGTCCTGACGTGGGGCGTCGGCGTGCTCGCGTACTTCATCGTCGGCGTCGGCGTCTCGGCCATCGTCGCTGGGGTCACGTCCGGTAGCGGGTTCTCCGCGCCGTTCGCCTACTACACCGGCGGCTCGACCGCGTGGGCGAGCATCCTCTTCGGCGCCGCGTTCTCGATGGTCGCCGCCTCCATCGTCTCGGGCGCCGTCGCCGAGCGCGCCCAACTGCGTGGCTACCTCGTCTTCACCGTGCTCGTCGGCGCCGTCATCTACCCCGTCGCCACCGGACTGACCTGGGGCGGCGGCTTCCTCTCCACGCTCGGCTTCAACGACTTCGCCGGCGCCGCCATCGTCCACATGACCGGTGGCGTCTGTGGCCTCGTCGCCGCCTACATGGTCGGCCCGCGCGTCGACAAATTCGCCGACGACGGCTCCCCGAACGTCATCCCCGGTCACTCGCTCCCGTACGCCATCCTCGGGACACTCATCCTCGCCTTCGGCTGGTACGGCTTCAACGTCGGCACCGCGGTCAACGTGTTCCAGGTGACCGACGCCGGTCAGTTGGCGCTCGCCGACTACGCCTACGCCGGCCGGGTCGCGATCAACACCGCGCTGGTCATGGCCACCGGCAGCATCGGCGCCGCGCTGGTCAGCGTCGTCCGCAGCGGCAAGGTCGACAGCCTCATGACGGCCAACGGGCTCCTGGCAGGGCTCGTCTCCGTCTGCAGTATCGCGGCAGTGGCGAGCTGGCCCGCGACGCTCGTCGTCGGCTTCGTCGCCGGCGTGCAGGTCGTGCTCGTCTTCGACCTGCTGGAGCGGTTCGGCATCGACGACGTGTGTGCCGTGTTCCCGGTTCACGGCTCCGCCGGCGCGCTCAGCGCGCTGGCGTACCCGTTCGTCGACACCACCTCCGCGTTCTCCGTCGCGGACCTCGGTGTGCAGGTCGTCGGCATCGTCGTGCTGGCGCTCTGGGCGGCCGTCATCACCGGTGTCGTCTACGGCGCGCTCAAGGCCCTCGGCTGGGCGCGGGTGAGCCCGGAACACGAACGCGAGGGCCTCGACTCCTCGGAGCACGGCATCGTGACCTACCCCGAGTTCGGCGACAACTCCGTCGGCAGCGCGCCGAGTGGCACGCCCACGCCCGACGGTAGCGGGGTGTCCGACGATGACTGAGATAGAGATGGTGGTCGCCTACATCCGTCCGGACAAACTCGGCGCGGTGAAGCAGGCGGTCGCCGAGGCCGGTGCGCCCTCGATCACGGTGTCGAACGTCTCCGGCCGCGGCTCCCAGCCCGCGAAGAAGGGCCAGTGGCGCGGCGAGGAGTACACGGTCGACCTCCACCAGAAGACGAAAGTCGAATGCGTGGTCGCGGACGTGGACGGATCGGACGTGGCCGACGCCATCTGCGAGGCGGCGCGCACGGGCGAACCCGGCGACGGCAAGATCTTCATCCTGCCCGTCGACAATGCGGTCCAGGTCCGCACGGGCAAGGAGGGGCCCGAAGCGGTCTGACGCCACGGCTCGCCGTCACCTGACCCATCGTCAGCCCTCCAGCCATGTTCTTCGAGACACTCCGTCCTCGCCTCTCGACGACCGTCACTCGACGCCATCGTCGGATCGCCACCGCCGCCCTCGGCACGGCGCTGCTCGCGACGCCGACGGCCGCCCACGGCACGGGCGGCCGTGCGGTGGGCCTCGCCTTCCCGGCCGTGGTGGCCGCGTCCGTCGCCGCCAGCCTCCTCGGCGGCGGCCTCGTCCTCGCGGCCGTCGACCGACTTCCCCGCTCGCGCGGCGGACTTCCCGTCCTGTTGCTCGCGCTCGGTGGCCTCTCGGTCCTCCTCGCCGCCTCCGAGACACTGACCGGCGCCGTCCCCGGCGTCGTCGCCGGCGTCGGCGTCGTCTACCTCGCTCGTGATCACGCCCTCACCGACTGTGGTGCCTGTGCGGACGCCGCGCTGGGCGCCGTGGTTCTCCACCGCGGCTTCGAGGGCGTCGTCCTCGCCACCGTCTACGCCGCCGACGCCGCCCTCGGCCTCCTCGGCGCGGCCGTCCTCGCCGTTCACGCGGCGGCCGAGACGGCCGCCGTCGGCTCGCTGTACGCCACGACCCGCCGGTACGCCGTCGGGGCGGTCATCCTCCTGCAGGTCGGGTTCGTTCTCGGCGTCGTCGCGGGCTGGGGCGCCGTCGACGCCGTCCCCGTCGGCGCCGAGGCGGGGGTGCTGGCGCTCGTCGGCGGCGTCCTCCTCGCCGTCGGTGCCCGCGAGGCCTACGCCAGACACGTCGCACCGACGGCGCCAGCGCCGGCCTGACCGCCGAGCGAGAACGTATCACTCACTGTATATTTAAGTCCTCGGCGAGCGTTCGTACGGCCCGATGACACTCAGTGCACGTAACCGGCTGACCGGCACCGTACGCAACGTCGAAACCGACGGCCTGATGGCCGAAGTCGAGATCGAACTCGACGGCGATCAAGTGGTCACCGCCGTCATCACGTCGGGATCGGTCGACCGACTCGGCATCGAGGAGGGCGAGGAACTCAGCGCCGTGATCAAGGCGACCGAAGTGATGGTCGAAACCAAATAACAACGGCGGATCGGAGGGTAAGTCGTCTAGGCAGGACCGTCACGGAAGCGTTCAATCGGGATGTCAGTAACGTCGTCGTAATCGTCGTCACCGCCGATGAGGAGTGTTGCCGTAATGGTTTCAGCGGTGGCTAACGCGAAGGCGTCGCCGAGCGCCGGATTGTACGCGAGGATGTACTCGGAGGCCGCCAGCCAGGCGTCGCCGACATCTACGGTTTCGATGCCGAGATCGTCGAGCCAGTCGAGGTACTCGTCAGCCGTCGCGCGGTCGTACTTTCGGGCGAGCGTGTAGCGGACCTCCGCGAGGTTCACCCCACACGCGTAGCCAGTCGTGGTCTCTGCGGCGACCGCGTTTAGGTACTCCTCGACGGTGTCGCTCCCGCGTTCGTCGTCCGCGTGCGCGATCAGTGGTTCGGCGTCGAAGACGACGCGGTCAGGAGCCGCCATCACTCTTCAGTGGTGAACCGCGCGTCGCGCTCTTCCCGGTCCTGCTCGCGTTTCTCTCGAAGGAGATCGGTCGCTGGCTTGTCTGTCGTTGGCTCGCTGCGCGCGGCGAAGCCGCGCATCTCGCTCGGCGATCGGACGTGCTCGACGACCACCTCGCCGTCCGCTGTCTCCCGAAAGACGACCTTCCCGGGCGCGTCGATACCGAGTTTCTCCCGGAATCGTTTCGGGATCGTCGCCTGCCCGTGTTTCGTCACGGCAACGATCTCTTTCTCAGAATCTTTCGATTGTTCTGAACTACTCATTACTCATACTATTGGAATCATTCATAATTAAAGCTTCCTCAGCGATTCTCACTCCACTGGTTCGATAATGGTCGTTGTAACTGTTCGCCGGCGCGGTGCGGCGAACCGCCGGTAATGACTTCCAACGGCCATTATGAGAGAATCTGAGCGTCACCTCCTTCACGAGAACGTGGTCGGGATTTCATACCCCCAGTCGTAGTCCGTGACCAACGAAGCGTCGAGGTGGTCGTCGGGGTCGAGCCCGTGGCGTCGAAGCGTACTGATTGCCTCTGACAGCGAGGGGTCAAGTGAATCGGTCTCGCTGCTGGCCGCGAACGAGATCGTTTCAAGCGGGAGCTCTGACCGATCCACACTCCCGGTGACAGCAGCTAGCAGCTCGGGCTCGACGGCCTCAAGCGGCTGGTGAAGCGAATATTCTTGCTCGTCTCCGTCTCCGTCCAGCACCCGCAGGTACACGCAGAACGTTTCAAAATTCCGGAGTTCGCCGTTGTCGAACTCGACGGCGTCGGTGAATCCGATGCCGGACTGGTGAACTCGTCCGACTAGTCGGCGCTGACTTCCGGTCCGAGATCGATCTCGCCGGCGTCGAGTTCGGCCTCGATCTCCCGGGTCGCTGTCACCATATTTTCGATCTTCTGTCGGGCGACATCGCGCGGCAGCAGTTTCACGCCACAGTCCGGGCTGACCGTCAGGCGCTCGGGGGGCACGACCTTGAACCCCTCCCGAATGTTCTCCTTGATCTCCTCGACGGACTCGACCTCGGTGGTGTGGACGTCGACGACGCCCAGCGCGAGGTCGGTCGTGAACTCGGGGTCGGTGAACACGTCGATCTGTTCGTAGTCGCCGTTGCAGAGTTCCACGTCGAACTCGTCGATGGGGTACTCCAGCAGTTCGGGGTAGATGCGGGAGTAGTCGCCGTAACAGACGTGGAGACCGATGCGCACCTCGTCGGGGATGTCCGCGACGATGCGGTCGAGACACTCGCCGACGATGGCGTAGTCGTCGGGCGTCGTCGCCAGCGCCGGTTCGTCGATCTGGATGTAGCGTGCCCCCGCCTCGACGAGCGCCTCGATCTCCTCGTTGACGAGATCGGCGAGCGCGTAGGAGAGTTCGGCGTCGTCCTCGTAGGCCTCGTTGAACGACCACGAGGCGAGGGTGTAGGGACCGGTGATCGGCACCTTCACCGGCTTGCTCGCGGCGGCGTGGGTGAACTCGAACTCGTCGACCAACCACGACTCGTCGTACTCGACGTCGTCGACGACGGAGGGCTTGTCGAAGTAGTTGTGACCCCACACCTTCACCGGCCCGTTGAACTCGTAGCCGTCGATGCGGTCGGCGAAGAACTCCACCATCTCGTTGCGGCGCATCTCGCCGTCGGAGACGGTGTCCAGCCCCGTCCGCTCGTGTTCGTCCACGATGACGCGACAGGCGTCGTCGTGGGCCTCGTGGAGGTGCTCGTCCGTGAACTTCGAGTCGGGGTCGTCCGCCAGGTCCGACACCCGGTTGAGCCACTTGGGCTTCGGATAGCTCCCGACGATCGAGGTGAGCAGGAAGTGTTCGTTCGGATGGTCGTCGGGGCGGAACTGTGCGCGGTTGTTCTCGCTCATGCGTCCACCTCCGCGAGCGCGGCCGCGTCACCCAGCGCCGCGAGTTTCTCCTCGAACCGGTTCACGGGCAGGTAGAACAGTTCGGTGTTCGAGGTGAGGTAGGCCCGCTCGAAGTCGGTGTGGGCGTTCTCCTCGACCCACTCGACGCGGTCGCGGATCGTCTCCGGCGACTCGACCAGCGTGTTCCCCCCGTCGACCAGCCCCATCGCGATCTGCTCTTTCGTCCCGTACTCGTTGATGTTGTACAGCGAGGCGTCGGCGTCGGTGACGAAGTCGAACCCGATCGCGTCCACGTCGGCGTCCATCAGGTGCGCGTACGTCTTCTCCGGAATCGCGCCCCAGTAGGTGTGGACGACCACGTCGGCGTCCGTCGCGGCGGCGACGCGGTCGATGGCGGCGCTCGCGCGCTCGTCCGTGTCGTCGTCCGGCGGGTTCTCCACCAGCGACGGTTCGAGCAGGAAGAGCGTCTCGTGGCCCGGGAAGGCGTCGACTTCGCCCGCGAGGAAGTCGGCGACGGCGCCCAGGAAATCCGCGTCGTCGCCGTAGAACTCGTCGGTCGCGAGGTCGGCGAGCGAGTACGGGCCGGGGAGGACGGCCTGAAGCGCGTCGGTATCGACCGCCTCGAGTTCGGCGGCCACGTCCCCCGACGGCGTCAGTTCACCCTGCACCTGCGGGTCGCGGTAGAAGTTGTTGTTGTCGTAGTAGCGGACGATGCCGCCCGTCTCGACGTTGTCGTGCACCGTCAGCGGGTGGGCGAGCATGTCGTCCCAGCGCAGCTGTCCCTCGACGACGCGGTCCAGTCCGGCGTCGATCTGCGCGTCGACGACCTCGCCTCGCGCGCGGTCGTAGGCATCGACGATCTCCGGCCCCTCGTCGCCGCCGATGAGATCGCCCTTCTGATGGCCTTTCAGCTCCGATAGTTCGTCTTTCGCCCAGTCGGGAAGCGGGTACAACCCCGGTGTCGTGGCGACCAGTTCGGTCATCACGATCGGCTAGGTGATGCCGTCGCTTAATATTTGCTAAACCAAAATATGCGCTGTAGTTATTCCTCGTCGAGCCGGAGGATCGAGAGCGTCTCGAACGGGTACGACTCCTGGCGGACCGTCGAGACGGCGAAGCCGTTCGCCTCCGCGCGGGCGACGACCGTCTCGAACCCCGTGAGGCTGCTCACGAGGAGGAGGACGCGGCCGGCCGGTCGGAGGACGCGGCCGACCGTGTCGAGGAAGGGGTCGATGACGTCTCGGCCCGATTCCCCGCCGGAGAGGGCCCGCTCCATCGAGTCGTCCCACTCGTTGTCGGGATCGGTTGGAAGGTACGGGGGGTTGAACGCCACGGTGTCGAGGCTCGCCGCCCGGAACGGCGCGACGAGGTCGGCGCGGACGGCCTGCAGGCCGCGCTCACGGGCCTGCCGACAGGCCGCCGGGTTGTAGTCGCTCGCCACTACCGCCGCGTCCGTCTCGGTCGCGATCCGCTCGGCGACCCACCCCGATCCCGTCCCCACTTCGAGCGTCCGGCCGCGCGCGTGTTCGACGGCCGCCTCGGCGAGGAGTCGGGAGTCCTCCGCCGGCTGATACACCTCGCGCTCCAGTCCCCGGCGGGCCGCGAGGTCGTCGCGGGTCGTCGGGTCCACGTCGTCAGTCATCGCCGCCCTCGTCGCCCCCGTCCGGCGTCGGCGACGCGCGGGTGCCCTCCGCGATGGCGAAGCCACCCTCCTCGACCCGACCCATGAGTTCGCGCTGGGGGAAGGGAATCTTGATGCCCGCCTCCTCGTAGGCCTCGGTGACGGCCTCGATGACGGCCGTCCGCGCCCGCCACATCCGGCGGGCGCTCGGGTTGTCGATCCACACCCGCACCCCGAGGACGATGGCGGAGTCGCCGAAGCGCTTCCCGACGACCTGCGGCGTCGGCACCTTCAGCACTTCGTCGAGGCCGCGCACCGCCTCGCGGGCGAGTTCGGCCGCGCGGCCGGGGTCGTGATCGTAGTCGATGCCGACCTCCACCTCGATGCGGAGGCGTCCCTTGCGCGTCCGGTTGGTGATGGGTTGGCCGCTCACCTCGTCGTTCGGGAGCATCACGTACTCCCCGTCGAACGTCTGGATGCGCGTCGTGACGATGGTGATGTCGGTGACGATACCCTCGCGGTCGCCGATCTGGACCCAGTCGCCGATTTCGAACGGCCGGGAGAACATGAGGACGAAGCCCGCGAGGACGGCGCCGAGCGTCTGTCGGGCGGCCATCCCGACGACGATACCGAGGAAACCGGCCCCGACGAGGAGGCTGCCGAGATCCTGCGTGAACAGCCCCACCACGACCAGCACGGCGAGCGTGTAGAGGGTAACCTGGGTGAGTCGGTAGACGATTTCGCGCTGGTGTTCGCTGATCGCGGAGCGCTGGCCGGTGAACTCGCCGATGACCCGGCTGACGAAGCCCGTCAGCGCGTACGTGGTCGCGAGGATGACCACCGAGAGCAACACCCGCCCGGCCACGTCTTCCAGCCCGAGGCTCCGGTAGGAGCGCTGGAGCGGGCCGATCAGATTCCACAGGAGGACGATAGCCACGATGCCGCCGCCGGTCGCGAGCGTGACGAACGCCGACACCGCGACGTTCGGCAACGACCGTTCGGTCGTCGTCTCCCGTCCCCGTCGCCATCGCCGGACCCCGTACCGCACGGCGAGAACGACGAACAGGACGAGCAGCGTCGCCACCGCCCGGTTCAGCGTCGACGCGTCCGCGATCGCCAGCGGATCAACCATCCGCCCCACCCCGTCCGTGGTCGACGGCGAGGCGGGCGAGCGCGGCGAAGTCGCTCGGCGACAGGTCGCCCGCCCGCTTCGACAGGTGGTCGTCGTCGGCCGCCGCGACGACCGCGTCCGGATCGTCCAGCCCGGAGATGTGGGCCGTGTTGCGGATGGCGTTCCGCACCGTCTTCCGCCGCTGGGTGAAAATCGCCTTCACGAACCGGAGGAAGAAGTCCGTGTCGTCCACCTCGTAGTCGGGATCACGGGGCGTCGTCCGCACGACCGCGCTGTCGACGGCCGGCGGCGGCGAGAACGCCTCCGGCGGCACCGGTTCGACCACCTCGACCGACGCGTAGTGCTGGGCGCTCACCGACAGGCGGCCGTACTCGCTCGTCCCCGATTCGGCGGCCATGCGCTCCGCGAACTCCCGCTGGAACATGAGCACGGTCGGAATCCCGAGCGGCAGGAGACGGAACGTGATCTCGCTGGAGACGCCGTACGGCAGATTCGAGATGCTCGCGGTGGCATCGGCCGGGAGGTCGACCGCCAGCGCGTCGCCCTGGCGCACGATCAGCCGGCCCGCTGCCCGCTCGTCCGCGAACTCCCCGCGGAGGAAGGAGACGAGATCCGGATCGCGCTCGATCACCGTCACCTGCTCGCTCGTCGCCAGCAGGCGATCGGTGAGCGCGCCAGTGCCGCCGCCGATTTCGAGGACGTGACTCCGGTCGGCGTCGTCCGGGAGATACGTCGGCAACCGATCGAGGACGCGCTCGTCGACGAGAAAGTGCTGATCGCGGTCGGGGTTCCCACTCACGCCCGCCCGCTGGAGCAGCCGATCCGGATCACGCGACGCTGTCATCGTCACCGATAGCGCACCGACCGGGGTAAATTTCCCGTTTCCGATCACCAAAGAGTCATCACGGCGCGCGGACCACGTACCCGCACGCCGCCGATGAATTCCGCGTCCGTCGCCGCCGTGTTGCTCCAGGCCGGCATCCTCGCCACGCTCGTCGAAGCGGCTCGCCAGCGAAACGTCGCCGCGGCGGTCAACGCCCTCGTCGCCCTCGCGGCCGCGCTCCTCCCGTGGACGCTCGGCCTCGTCACGGGCCTCGCCGTCGGTCCGGTGCTCCCCCTGTGGCTCGGCGTCGCCGGCCTCCTCCACGCCGTCGGGATGCTCGGCCCCTACGACACCGTCTCGTGGTGGGACCATCTGACGCACTTCGTCTCCGCGTCGCTCCTCGCCGCGCTCGCGCACGCCGGCGTCGTCGTCGGCTACGCCGGCACCGCCTCCGACGCCGGCATCGCCACGGTGACCGTCCTGTTCACCGTCGCTGCCGGCGTGCTGTGGGAACTCGTCGAACTGGTCGCGCGCGAACTGGGCGACCAGTTCGACATCGAACCCGTTCTCGTCCACTACGGCTGGACGGACACGGTCCTCGATCTGGGGTTCGACCTCGCCGGCGCGGTTCTCGTGGTCGGTCTCGATCTGCGCGTGTTCGTCCCCGTCGTCGAGCAGGTGGTGGGACCGACGCGACGGCTCGTCGTCTGGAGCGGCGTGGCCGTCGTCGGCGGCGCCGCGTCGCTGACGCTAGTGGTCTCCGGGCTTTGTCTGAGCCGGTGACCGGCGCGGCTATCCCACGAACGTCCGGTACTTGAGGTCCTCGTCGCGGAGTTCTTCGAGGATGCGGTCGACGAGGACGCCCTTGGGGTCGTGGAGCCCCGCGATCCGCTCTTCGAGGTCGTCGAAGCTCTCGAACGGCGCACGCTTGCGCTCGTCGAGCACGTCGTTGCGGAGCTTCTTCCCGATGCCGGGGAGGAGGTTGAGCTGGTGGAGACGGAGCGTGATCGGCTGGGCGTCGTTGTAGAAGTCGACGAACCGCCGTCCGTGGCGGTCGACGATCTCCTCGACGACGTACTCCAGTTCCGAGTGGGCGGCGTTCGAGAGGTCGTCGTACGCCACCTCGCGGATGCGGTTGACCCGCTCTCGCTCGTCCGCCGGGGCGAGGACGATCCGGTCGCCGATACTCACGTCGGCGTCGTCGTCGAGCGTGAGTTCGAGCAGCCGGAACTCCGACTCCCCGAGCGCGTACGCCAGCGGCGACTTCTTGTACTGCGGCCGGTCGTCCCCCGGCCGCCCGTGTGGCAGGTAGTCGAGCACGACCGCGTGGTCCGGTTCCTCCGCGGCGTCGACGCCTTGATCGTCGCTGGCCTCTCCGCTCTCGGAGGTCGTCATACCCGACGTGTACGGTGACTGGCTATTTAAACGGTCGGCCGTTTCCGGATTCGGAAGACGGCGAGGCGTTCTGATCCGCCACGTCGTCAGCCGAAGTCGTCTCCGAAGTCGACAGCCCTGATTTCGCCGGCAATCTGGGTCCGGAATCGACGTTCGACCCGTTGCCACGACGGCGATTCGCGGCCCTCCGCGTAGTGTAACACGCCGTTCGGATAGCGGTATGGCTCGTAGTTGACGGCGATGCCCGCGGCGTAGTCGCCGGGCACCGACCGCTGGACGACCAGGTAGTTTCCCGCCTCCTCGCTCGCCCGCGACACCGCCGCCCGGTCGACGGCGTCGAGGTGGTCGACGAGGGGGTCCGTCTCCGCGGCCGCGGTGAGCGATTCGACGAGTTCGACTCTGTCGTCGCTCACGACGAGCCAGTACCGCTCCCCCACCGCCGCCGTGTAGCCGCCGTAATCGAGGAACGTGTAGCGCTCGGTGTCGCCACCCAGCCGTCGCCAGCCGTCGTCGACCATGCCCTCGACGGTCGTCGACGCGTCGAAGTCGCCACGGCCGAGCGTCACGTTCGAGAGCGACCCCGGCTGGACGTGGACGAGTTCGAACGCGTCGGACTCCGTGTACGCCGGTGGTCCCGTCCCCAGCCAGCCATCACGGAGATGCTGGGCGATGTTCTCGTCGTCGACACCCGAGAACAGGCCGCCAGTGTCGACGTACCGCGCCCAGACGTAGGCCCCCTCGGGCATCTCGGGGTGAGTCGGTGTCCGCGCGAGCATCGCCGCGAACCCGATCGATTCGTCGATCGGTGCTCGGGGGGTCGCCGTGGGTGCGGGTGTTGCCGTCGGCGTCGGCGTCGGCGTCGGCGTCGCGGTGTCGGTCGCCGTCCGCGTGGGAACGCCAGTCGGATCGCCGTCCGCGTCGGCGGAACAGCCCGCGAGCGAGAGCGCGCCTGCGACGCCGGCCAAGAGGCGTCGCCGGGAGACGCGTGGCATACGCGTCGGTTGGTCCGTAGCGGTTTATAGTTGCCCCGGCGTTTCGGGACGTTTATCCGGCCGTCCGACGCCACTTCGGGCATGAAAGCGACCGCGACGGCCCACCCGATTCAGGGGTTGGTGAAGTACCACGGGATGCGCGACCCGGACCTCCGCCTCCCGTACCACGACAGCATCAGCGTCTGCACGGCGCCGAGTCGCACCACCACGACCGTCGAGTTCGGCGCGGCCGACGAGGACGTGTACGTCGTCGACGGCGACCGCGTCGAGGGGCGCGGGGCGGAGCGCATCGACGCCGTCGTCGACCACGTCCGCGACCTGGCGGCCCTCGACGACCCCGTCAGACTGGAGAGCGAGAACTCCTTCCAGTCGAACGTCGGCTTCGGATCCTCCTCCTCGGGCTTCGCCGCCGCCGCGATGGCGCTCGTCGAGGCGGCCGGACTCGATCTCACGCGGCCCGAGATATCGACCGTCGCCCGCCGGGGCTCCTCCTCCGCCGCGCGCGCCGTCACCGGCGCCTTCTCCCACCTCTACGCCGGCCTCAACGACGACGACTGCCGCTCGGAGCGCATCGACACGGATCTGGAGGACGACCTGCGGATCGTCGCCGCGCTCGTCCCCTCCTACAAGGAGACCGAACAGGCCCACGAGGAGGCCGCCGACAGCCACATGTTCCAGGCGCGGATGGCCCACATCCACGGCCAGATTGCGGAGATGCGGGACGCGCTTCGGTCCGCCGACTTCGACCGCGCGTTCGAACTTGCGGAACACGACTCGCTCTCGCTCGCGGCGACGACGATGACCGGTCCCGCGGGCTGGGTCTACTGGCAGCCACGCACCATCGCCGTCTTCAACGCGGTCCGGGCGCTCCGCAAAGAGGGCGTGCCCGTCTACTTCTCGACCGACACCGGCGCGAGCGTCTACGTCAACACCACCGCCGACTACGTCGACCGCGTCGAATCCGCCGTCGCCGACTGTGGCGTCGAAACCGACGTGTGGGAGGTCGGTGGGCCGGCCGAGGTCCGCCCCGAGTCCGACGCGCTCTTCTAACCCTCTTCCCACTCCGCCCGGTGTTCGTACGCCGTCTCCCCGTCCGTCCGGAGCCACACGATCGCACTCGACAAGTTGGCCCGCCGCTCGCCGGGGTGGCTGGGGTCCCGCGACCGGTAGTTGAGTTCGACCGTCGCCCCCGACGGATACTCCTTCGCGACGTTGACCGTGTGGTAGCTCCGGTCGTAGCGGTCCACGGTCGGCGTCACCGTCTCGAAGCCGTCGGGGACGGCGTCGGCGTCGAGACGCCCGCCCCGGCGTTCGGCTGCCTCGAGGGCGTCGACGACCGCGCTGAAGTCCGCGATGGCGGCCGTCGGCCCCGACATCGGCAGACCGCTCCGCTCGGCGAACGCGTTGGCCGCGGCGAGACCCGGCGGCAACAGGGCTGTTCCTTCCAGCAGTCCGGCGTACTGCGCGTCCGCGATGAGCCGACTCCCGCTCTCCGGGAGCTGGGCGTCGAGGACGCGTCGCAGCTCCGTCGGGTCGTCGACCGCGTGCGCCGTCCAGCAGACGAACCCCTCGAGATCCATTCGTTCGGGCGTGACGGCGCTCGTACGTATAAATATCGGCTCCGAGCCGTTCACTCGTCTACGGCCTTCGGCAGCGCGAGCGTGACCGTGCTGCCGCCCGTCTCGTTTTCCGTGATGGTGATCTCGCCGCCGGAGAGGCGCGTCACCCAGTAGACGAACAGCAGGCCCAGCCCGGAGCTGTGATGCAGTTGGTCGATTTCGTGGTCGAGACGGAGCGTGTTCCGTTCGACGTCGGGGATGCCCGGACCGTCGTCGGCGATCCGAACGAGGCCGTGGTCGCCGTCGTCGACGACGCTGATCCGGACGGTCGCGGGGTCGCTGGCGGCGTATTCGACCGCGTTCGTCACGAGTTCGTCGACTGCCGCCGCGATGGCGGGGATCACGCTGACGCGGACCGCGTCGGCACGCTCCAAGTCGATCTCGGCGCCGGGGTGGCACTCGCGGAGGTCCGGCAGCCGCCCGTCGACCAGCGCCGCGAGGTCGATGGGGGTCGGATCGGGCGGGGTGGTGAGAAGTTCGACGATCTGTCGCTCCCGATCCGCCTGTTCGAGGAGGTGGTCCGCGTAGCGTTCGATGCGGCGCACGCCCTCCTCGGGATCGTCGATCAACCCCTGTCGGATGTTAGTCGCCGTGCCGCGGATGACGTTCACGTCGTTTCGGATGTTGTGCCGGAGCCACTGTTCGAGCGCCTGTAGCTGTCGCTTGCGTTCCTTCCGCCGGGAGATGTCGCGGCCGATGCCGACCACGCGCGGCTCGTCGGCGACGGTGTCGAGTCGTCGTCCTCGAAACTCGTACGGGTGGGCGCGGCCGCCTTTGGTGACGAGGGTGGCCTCGACCGTATCCGAGCCCTCGTCGAGGACGGTCGCCATCGACGCCAGAATCCGTGGCGTGTCCGCCTCGGAGAACAGCTCGGTGACGGCCATCTCCGACAGTTTCGAGTCGTCGTAGCCGGTCACCTCGGTCGCCGCCTCGTTCCAGCGCAGGAGGCCGCCGTCGGCGTCGACGACGTAGAACACGTCCTGTAGCGCGTCGAGCGCCTCCTCGACGAACTGGCGTTCGCTCCGGAGCGCCTGCTGGACCTCGCGAAGCGGCGTGACGTCGACGATGACCGCCTGTCCGATGTCCTCGCCCAGGAACCGACCGACCGCCGTCGACACCTGTACGTGTCGCGTCCCGCCGTCCGTCCGACGGAGTCGCATCTGCGTCGGGCCGACGGACCGCTTGCGCTCGATGACGTTTTCGAGTTCCGCCCGGGCGAGACCGTGATCGTCGGGGTGGATGAACTCGAAGATCGAGCGGCCGACGAGTTCGTCCCGGCGGTCGAGCCCGAGCAAGTCGAGGGCGGCCTCGTTACACCAGATCGACTCGCCGGTGTCGTCGAACAGGTTGATCGGGACGGGCGACATCTCGATGAGGTGGTGGTATCGCCGCTGGTGTTCGTCGCCGAGCCACGACCCCTCGCGCTCGATGGCGTTCCGGAGGCCGGAGAGAATCGTCGCCGGGTTGGCGGTCGTCGGGACGTAGCCGCTCACGCCGGCGTCGACGGCTTCTCCGGCGACCGCCTCCGACTCGCCGTCGGTGACCAGGACGAACGGCAGCGACGGCTGTGACACGCGGATCGACCGGAGCAGGCGGACGCCGTCCAGATCCGGGAGGTCGTAGCCGCTCACGACACCGCCGACCTCGCCCTGGGCGACGAGTTGGAGGCAGTCGCCCGCCGAATCGACCGTCGTGACGCCGAACTCCGCGTCGTCGAGCATCGACATCAACCGCTCTTCGAGTCGGTCGGGGAGGGCGACGAGCGCGATTCGCGTGTCCACGTCGACCATGCAAACACCGCAGTAAGGTAGGCCACCCACCTAACGATTGGGGGCCAACAGTAGTGCCGTTGCTCTCCCGGGCGATTCCGACTCGATCCACGGTCGGGACACGAGTCACCGGGTCGGTGTGGTTCGGTACGCTGATACGGCCGCCGTCCGAGGGGCGGCTATGGACGTGGACATCAGCCGAGCACGGGTTGGGGGGCGAGCGCGCGCGCCGCCGTCGAAGAGCTACACCCATCGGGCGATTCTCGCCGCGGGGTACAGCGACGGTGCCGTCGTCGCCGACCCGCTCGTGAGCGCGGACACGCGGGCGACGATGCGGGCGGTCGAGGCCTTCGGCGGGCGGATCGACCGCGCGGACGAGGCGCTCGACGTGGCGGGCTTTGCCGGCCGGCCGACCGTCCCCGCCGACGTGATCGACTGCGCGAACAGCGGGACGACGACGCGTCTCGTGACCGCCTGCGCGGCACTCGCGGACGGGTTGACGGTGCTGACGGGCGACGACTCGCTCCGGTCGCGGCCGCAGGGACCGTTACTGGACGCCATCGAGCAACTCGGCGGCCGGGCGGAGAGCACGCGCGGCAATGGACAGGCACCGCTGGTGATCGGCGGAGCGATCGAGGGCGGCGCGGTATCGATTCCGGGCGACGTGTCCTCCCAGTACATCACCGCCCTGTTGATGGCGGGCGCGGTAACCGAGGACGGGATCACGATCGATCTCGAAACCGAGCTGAAGTCGGCGCCGTACGTCGACATCACGCTCGAAGTCCTCGACGCGTTCGGCGTCGACGCCGCGGAGACGAGCGGGGGCTACCGCGTCCCGGGCGGCCAGCGGTACGGTCGCGACGACGCCTACCCGGTGCCGGGCGACTTCTCGTCGATGTCGTACCTGCTCGCCGCGGGCGCGGTGGCCGGTGACGACGGCGTCGTCGTCGAGGGGGCCTACCCCAGCGCACAGGGCGACAGCGCCATCGTCGACGTGCTGGAGCGGATGGGCGCGGATATCTCGTGGGACCGGGACGCCGGGGAGATCACGGTCCGCCGGAGCGCCCTCTCGGGCGTCGAGGTGGACGTGGGCGACACGCCGGATCTCCTGCCGACCATCGCGGTCCTCGGTGCCGTCGCCGACGGCGACACGCGGCTCGTCAACTGCGAACACGTCCGGTACAAGGAGACGGACCGCGTGAGCGCGATGGCGACGGAGCTGGCGAAGCTGGGCGCCGCGGTCACGGAGGAAGAAGACGTGCTGACGATCCACGGCGGCGAGAGCGACCTTCAAGGGGCGACCGTCGCGGGCCACGACGACCACCGGATCGTCATGTCACTCGCCATCGCCGGCCTCGTCGCCGAGGGCACGACCACCGTCGAGGGCGCCGACCACGTCGACGTCTCCTTCCCGGGGTTCTTCGACGTGCTTTATGACCTCGGAGCCGAACTGGACGAACATGAACGGTAACCGATTCGGTCGTCTGTTTCAGGTGACGACCTACGGCGAGAGCCACGGCGACGCGATGGGCGTCGTCGTCTCGGGCTGTCCCGCCGGTCTCGAACTGGAAGCGGAAGACATCCAGGGCGACCTCGACCGGCGCAAACCGGGGCAGTCGATGATCACGACCAGCCGCGGCGAACCCGACGAGGTGCGCATCCACAGCGGCCTGCAGGACGGCTACACGACGGGCACGCCCCTGGGGATGGTGATCCAGAACAAGGACGCCCGCTCGGGCAAGTACGAGCCGTTCGTCACCGCACCCCGTCCCTCGCACGGCGACTTCACGTACTCCGCGAAGTTCGGCACGCGCAACTGGGGCGGCGGCGGTCGCTCCTCCGCTCGGGAGACGGTGAACTGGGTCGCCGCGGGCGCGGTGGCGAAGAAGATTCTGGGCGAACACGGCGTCGAACTCAAGGCCCACGTCAGCCAGATCGGCGACATCGAGGCGCCAGACGTGAGCTTCGAGGAGATGGTCGAACACAGCGAGGACAACGAGGTGCGGTGTGGCGACCCCGACGTTGCCGAGCGGATGCGCGACCGGATCGACGAGTACCAGCAGGCGGGTGACTCCATCGGCGGCGCTATCGAGTTCGAGGCGCGGGGCGTCCCGCGGGGGCTCGGTGCGCCGCGGTTCGACTCGGTGTCCGCGCGACTCGGGCAGGCCATGATGTCGGTCCCGGCGGCGACGGCCTTCGAGTTCGGCCTCGGGCGCGAGGCGCGCCAGTACACGGGCTCCGAGCGCAACGAAGACTGGGAGTTCGACGACGACGGCGACCCCGTCCCCGTCGGCAACGACCACGGCGGGATTCAGGGCGGCATCACGACCGGCCAGCCGATCCGCGGGGAGGTGACGCTCCACGCTCCGACCTCCATCCCCAAGACCCAGACGACGGTCGACTGGGAGACGGGCGAGGCGAAGGAGATTCAGGTCGTCGGGCGCCACGACCCCGTCCTCCCGCCGCGAGGCGTGCCCGTCGTCGAGTCGATGCTCGCGCTGACGCTCGTGGACTTCCTGTTGCTGTCGGGGCGGGCCAACCCCGACCGGATGGACGACCGGCCGGGGGAGTACGACACCGACTACCACCCACGAAGCCCGGAGAACGTCGATACGTAGGTCGAGTTTCAGGATTGATAACGTGTCCCGAGGGTATATTGGTGTGTAGTCCGCCCGTTCTTGCAGATGGACCCCGACATCAGCCCATCGGGAATTCGGGAATTTTTCGACGACGTGAGCGAGACAGACGTCTCACTCGTCACGATCAACCGCACACAGCCGAAGCCGGTGCAGGACTTGCTCGCGGAGGCGTTCAGCATGCAGTCGATCGAACTGGTCGAGCAGAGTCTCCCGAGAGACGACGCCGACGACCTCCTCGCGTTGCGCAAGAGGGGGGAGATCACGGCCGTCTCGTCGCTGCAGGAGGTGATGCAGTCGTTCCTGCTCTTGAACGCCGATCGATTCAGAACGGGGACGGAAGGCTTCGACAGCGACATCCCCGACGTGTTCAAGGGGATGGACGAGACGCTGTTCGACCTGCGGGGGTATCCGGCGTCGAACAAGGAGAAACTCCTCCTGGTCCTGATCTCGCGTCACATCGAGCGACTGGCGTACAAGCGTGGCGATGGACGGCTTCGGGCGACGTTCCAGCGGCTCTCGCGGCTCGAAGACGAACTCGGGACGAAGAAGGTGTACGAACGGCTCGCGGGGCGGACGGTCGACGTCCACGTCTACGGCGTGCCGGACGGGGGGCCACGGGGACTCGACGCGACGGTGCACACCGGGACCACCGACGAGTACCGGAACTCGTGGTGTGTCTGTTTCAACCCGCCGGACGAGTCGGGGGCGGCGCTGATCGCTCATCAGCAGGAACCGAACCGCTGGGAGGGGTTCTGGACGTACGACGCCGAGACGGTTGCACAGATCGACGACTATCTCGCCAACTCGTTCTGAACGGCGCGAACCGCCACGCTGACAAACAGCTAGACGCCCGAAATCGGGGGTCTTACATCATTTTTGCTTGGTAACGTATAGCAAAGGCTTTAGTCGAACCGTGGTCAACCGTCTCGGTAGTGGCCCGCGGAGGGCCGTGATGTAAATATGACTGACCACGAGCTCATGTGGCGAATTGCTGGCGGCTCCGGCGACGGTATCGCGTCGACCAGCCAGAACTTCGCCAAGGCCCTGATGCGAGCGGGCCTACACGTCTTTACGCATCGACACTATCCGTCGCGGATTCGCGGCGGTCACACGTACACCGAGGTACGTGCCGATACGGAGCCCGTCAAGTCCCGCGGCGACGGGTTCAACTGTCTGCTTGCGCTCGGTGACTCCTTCGCACGGAACCCGAAGGAGGACGCCTACTACGGCGACGAGGAAGTGAAGCCGCTCGCCGAGAACCTCGACGAACTCAACGAGGGTGGCGTCATCGTCTACGACACCGGGCTGCTGGACGCCGACGACATCCCGAACTTCGAGGAGCGAGCCGAGGAGAACGACTGGCACGTCTACCCCCTGAACCTGCGGGAGATCGCCCGGGACCACGGGCGGGAAGTGATGCGCAACACCGCCGGCGTCGGTGCGACGGCCGCGTTGCTGGGGATCGATCTCCAGTACTTCGAGGAACTGATGGCCGAGTCGATGCCCGAGGACATCCTCGAACCCAACAAGGAGATCCTCCACTACACGCACGACCTGGTGAAAGAGGAGTTCGAGTTCACCCACGACCTCCGGGTTCCACAGGGGAGCCACGACGAGGAACAGGTGCTCCTCTCCGGGAGCGACACCATCGCCTACGGCGCCCTCGACGAGGGCTGCCGGTTCATCGCCGGCTACCCGATGACGCCGTGGACCGAGGTGTTCACCATCATGTCCCAGGCGCTGCCCGAAGTGGGGGGCATCTCCGAACAGGTCGAAGACGAAATCGCGGCGGCGGCGCTCGCGCTGGGCGCCTCCCACGCCGGCGTCAAGTCGATGTCCGGCTCGTCCGGCGGCGGGTTCGCGCTGATGTCCGAACCGCTCGGCCTCGCGGAGATGTCCGAGACGCCCGTCGTGCTGGTTGAGGCGATGCGCGCCGGCCCCTCGACGGGCCTGCCGACCAAGCCCGAACAGGCCGACCTCGAACACGTCCTCTACACGAGTCAGGGGGACTCCAACCGGGTCGTGCTGGCGCCGGGGACGGTCGCCGAAGCGTACGAGCAGTCGCGGCTCGCCTTCCAGCTCGCCTACGGCTACAACATCCCGGCGATCCTGCTGTACGACCAGAAGCTCGGGGGTGAGCTGATGAACGTGCCGGCGAGCCACTTCGACCGCGAACCCAACCCCGATCTGGGCGCCGTGATGACGGAAGCGGAGCTGGAGGACGCCCCCCACGGTCCGGGCGGGAAGTTCCACCGCTACCGGTACGACGCCGAGGACGGCGTCAGCCCGCGATCCATCCCCGGCCAGAAAGGCGGGCACTTCCTCGTGACCGGCAACGAGCACAACCCGGCCGGCCACATCGACGAGGACCCGACGAACCGCGTCACGCAGGTCGAGCGGCGGGCGTCGAAGCTCGACGCCATCCGCGAGTTCCTCGACGAGCAGTCCACGCAGACGTACATGGGGCCCGACGAGGCCGACTACGGCCTCATCACCTTCGGGAGCCAGCAGGGCACCGTCGCGGAGGCGGTCGACCGCCTCAACGACGCCGGTCACTCGGTGAAAGGCATCGGCGTGAGCGACATGATGCCCTACCCCGAAGCCGAGATGACCGAATTCCTCGAGAGCGTCGACGAGGCGCTCGTGGTGGAGATGAACTCCTCGGGGCAGTTCCGCGGCCTCACACAGAAGGAGCTCGGCCGGTTCGGCGACAAGCTATCGAGCCTCCTGAAGTACAACGGCGAACCGTTCGAACCCGCCGAAATCGTCGCCGGGTTCGAAGCCAGCATCGAGGGGCAGGACGTCCCCAACCAGCAGACGACCTACGTCCCCGCGGCAGGTGACTAACCAATGAGTGCATTCTCAGCCATCGGCGAAGACCGAGAGATCGACCGGGAAGAGTTCACGCCCACGCTGGAACCACAGGCGACGTGGTGTCCGGGCTGTGGCGACTTCGGCGTCCTGAAGGCGCTGAAACAGGCGATGCCGGAGATCGGCCGCAACCCCGACGAAGTGTTGCTGGTTACCGGCATCGGCTGTTCGGGCAAGCTGAACAGCTACTTCGAGTGTTACGGCTACCACTCGATCCACGGCCGGTCGCTCCCCATCGCCCGCGCGGCCAAACTCGCCAACCCCGACCTCGAAGTCATCGCGGCCGGCGGCGACGGCGACGGCTACGGCATCGGCGGGAACCACTTCATGCACACCGCCCGCGAGAACCACGACATGACCTACATCGTCTTCGACAACGAAATCTTCGGCCTGACGAAAGGGCAGACCTCGCCCACGTCGCCGAAGGGTCACAAGTCGAAGACCCAGCCCCACGGGAGCGCCAAGGACCCCATCCGCCCGCTGTCGCTGGCGCTCACCTCCGGGGCCTCCTACGTCGCCCGAACGGCGGCGGTCAACCCCAACCAGGCCAAGGAGATCCTCGTCGAGGCGATGCAACACGACGGCTTCGCCCACATCGACTTCCTCACCCAGTGTCCGACCTGGAACAAGGACGCCCGGCAGTACGTCCCCTACACGGACATCAACGAGGACGACGAGTACGGCCACGATCCGACGGACAAGGCGGCGGCCCAGAAGATGGCCAGCGAGGCCGAGCAGTCGCTCTACGAGGGTGAAGTCCTGACCGGGCGGTTCTACGTCGACTCGGACCGGCCGTCCTACTCCGAGGAGAAACAGGCTATCGGCGAGATGCCGGAAGAACCGCTCGCGGAGCGGTACTTCGACGACGACTACGAGTGGGAGCGGACCCACGACATGCTGCTCGACCGGCACAAGTAGCTCCGGAGACGGACGACGAACCGATTTTCGTCTTCGCAACATATTTTTTCCGTGGACCGAAACGGATGGGTATGGGTACGCTCGATACGGAACGTCGGATTCTCTCTATCCTCGAGGAGGACGCGCAGGCGTCCTACGGGGAGATCGCCGACCGCGCCGGAGTGTCGAAGCCGACGGTCCGAAAATACATCCAGCAGATGGAGAAAGACGGCGTTATCGTCGGCTACTCGGCCGAGGTCGACCCCAAGAAACTCTCGGGGCAGTCCATCGCTCTCGTCGGGATCGAAGTCGAGAGCGAACGCTACGTCGAGGTCACCCGCGCGCTCAAAGAGATGGACGCGGTCGAGGCGCTCTACACGTCCTCGGGCGACCACATGCTGATGGCCGAAGTTCGCGCGCACGACGGCGACGCGCTCGGCGACGTGATCAACGACACTATCCTCGACATCGACGGCGTGACCGCCACGCATCCCTCCTTCCTGCAGGAACGGCTGAAGTAACGAGAGCGGAATCTTGAGGGTCGTCGGCGCCCGAGTAGCGGTATGCTCGGCGGCGAGGGTGCACGGCTCCCCGGCACGGACGACGCGGACGGGGACGACCGCATCGTCTGTCACGTCGATATGGACTGTTTCTACGCCTCCTGTGAGCGCCTCCGCGACTCCGAACTGCGGGGCGACCCCGTCGTCGTCGGTATGGGCTACGAGTCCGGCGAGCCCCACGGCGCCGTCGCCACCGCGAGTTACGAGGCCCGCGCGTACGGCGTCGAGAGCGCCCAGCCCATCTCGCAGGCGCTCGAACGCCTCCCACGGAAGGCGGTGGCGCGGGAGGACCCCACCCTCGACCCCGACGACGCGGGCCACTACCGGCCGGTCGACCTGGCGTACTACCGCGAGGTGGCCGGCGATATCAAGGATATCCTCCACGACTGCGCGGACCGGATTCGCGAGGTGAGCGTCGACGAAGCGTATCTCGACGTGACCGACCGGACGGCGTGGACGGTCGTGAACGGCCGCCCCCTCGCCGAGGGGTACGCCCGGCATATTCGGGAACGGATCGCCCGCGAGGTAGGCGTGCCCGCGAGCGTCGGCGTCGCGCCCACCATGAGCGCCGCGAAGGTGGCGAGCGATCACGACAAGCCGGACGGGTTGGTCGTCGTGGAACCGGGCGAGGTGCGGGAGTTCTTCGACCCCCTGCCGGTCAAGGCCGTCCACGGCGTCGGCCCGGTGACGGCGCGGAAGCTGGGCGAGATGGGGATCGAGACGGCGGGCGACCTCGCCGCCGCCGACCCGGGCGCGATCCGAGAGCGGTTCGGCGACCGCGGGCGGACGCTCTACGACCGGGCACGGGGCCACGACGACCGGGAGGTGCGGCCGACCGGACGGCCGAAGAGCCTCTCGCGGGAGTCGGCGTTCACCGACGCGACCGCGGACGCCGACCGACAGCGCGAGACGGTCGCCGGACTGGCGGCGGACGTGGCCGACCGGGCCGACGGAAAGGACGCCCTCTACCGCACCATCGGCATCAAGGCGGTGACGCCGCCGTACGACGTGCACACGCGCGAGCGGTCGCTCCCCGGCCCCGTCGCCGACGCGGGGCTGGTCCGGGAGGTGGCGCTCGACCTCCTCGCGGAGTTCGAGGGCGACCCCATCCGCAAACTCGGGGTACGGGTGTCGAACCTCCAGTTCGAAGCGGCGGCGCAGGCGCGACTGGACGGGTGGGGCGACGAGGCGGCGGGAGCGGAGACGGAAACGGACGACGCCCCCCGCCGGTCGTCGACAGACGGCCAGTCGTCGCTCGCCGACTTCGACCGGCGGGAGTAGGACGCCCGTCTGACGCGGAACTATGGGGGACGGGACACTCTCACACCCTAATGACGGAGACGGAAACCATCACGGTCGCGGACGTGAGCGACGGCCCCGGCGGCGACGCCGACGCCGATCCGGGGACGCCGGTCGACCTTCCCGTCGTGGAACTGCTCACCGGCCGGGGGTTCGTCACGGGGAAATCGGGGTCGGGCAAGTCGAACACCGCGTCGGTGCTAGTCGAGAACTTGCTCGAGAACAACTTCCCCGTCCTCGTGGTCGACACGGACGGCGAGTACTACGGTCTGAAAGAGGAGTTCGAACTCCTGCACGCGGGCGCGGACGACGAGTGTGACATCCAGGTCAGCCCCGAACACGCGGAGAAAATCGCGTCGCTGGCGCTGGAGGGCAACGTCCCCATCATCCTCGACGTGTCGGGCTACCTCGACGACGACGAGGCGAAGGAGCTCCTGCTGTCGGTCGCCCGCCACCTGTTCGCGAAGGAGAAGAAGCTGAAAAAGCCCTTCCTGATGCTCGTCGAGGAGGTCCACGAGTACATCCCGGAGGGCGGCGGCCTCGACGAGACGGGGAAGATGCTGATCAAGATCGGCAAGCGGGGCCGGAAACACGGCCTCGGCATCGTTGGCATCAGCCAGCGGCCGGCCGACGTGAAGAAGGACTTCATCACGCAGTGTGACTGGCTGGTGTGGCACCGCCTGACCTGGAACAACGACACGAACGTCGTGAGCCGGATCATCGACGCGGAACACGCGAGCGCCGTCGAGGATCTGGGCGACGGCGAGGCGTTCCTGATGACCGACTGGAGCGAGTCGGTGCGCCGGGTGCAGTTCCACCGCAAGCGCACCTTCGACGCCGGGGCGACGCCCGGCCTCGACGACTTCGAGCGCCCGGAACTCAAGTCGATCAGCGACGACCTCGTCTCCGACCTCCGCGAGATCAGCGACGAGCAGGAGCGCCGGGAGAGCGAACTCGCGGACCTTCGACAGGAGGTAGAGAAAAAAGAACAGCGCATCCGCGATCTCGAGGAGGAACTGGCGGAGGCCCGCGACCTCTCGCGGATGGCCGACCGGTTCGCGCAGGCGATGCTGCAGAAGGCGGAGGCGCCGTATCGCGGCGGCGAGGGGCGCAATCTCGCCCGGGCGGGGACGGTCGCCGACGACCAGGCGGCACTCGACGAGTACGAGGACCCCGACGCCGGGGCGGACGACGACACCGACGAGGCGGCGACCGACCACGACCGGCCGGAGATCGAGCCCAACGAGTGGCCGACACCCGACGCCATGGCGAGGGCGGAGAGCGACGACGGCACCGAGTCGGCGCCGTCGACCGAACAGCACGACGTGACCTTCGGCGACGACGCGGGGGCGGAACCCGGCGTCGAGCCGACGACGGACGACCACGCCGACGCCGAGTCGACGGAGCCGGCCACACGAACGGCCGACGCGGCGCCCGGCACGCGCGAGGCGGTCGTGGCCCGCCTCCAGCGGGAGATTCGCGGCCTGCCCCCCCTCTCACGGCGGATGCTCGCGCACTACCGGGTCGAACGGGAGGCCGACCCGGTCGACGCGCACGTCGCCGCCGGCGGGACGCCCGACCAGCCCATGGCGTACGGGCGGAACCGCCCGCTCCGGACGGGTGGGTTCGTCGAACACGTCGAGGAGGATCGCTACCGATACGCGCTGCCCGACCGCGTCGCCGAGGCGTTCGACGGACATCTCGACGACGCGACGCTTGACGAGGTCGTCCGCGAGGTAGAGGAGGCGTTCGTCGACGCGGAGACGCTCGCGGCCGAAGCCGCGGACGTGCGCGTCCCCGACGAACGCGACGAGGTCGAAGTCGTCGACGACGGTGGAGAGAGCGACGACGGGTTCGTCGACGAGGACGCCGTCTTCGTCGAGGGAGGCGGCGAGCCGCCGGCCTCGGCGGACCACGCGACGCGACAGCAGATGGCGTCCGGGAGCGGAAGCGAGGACGGCGATCCGACCTCACAGACCGACGCCGAGATTCTGTAGACCAGTCCCGAAATCAGCTCCGCTCCAGTCGGTGACGACCCGCTCAGGCGCCCGAAATCAGATCCTCCAGCGCCGCCCGCGGATCGGCGGCCTTCGCCACGCCGCTCGCGAGCAACACGCCGTCGGCGCCGAGGTCGGCAGCAGCAGCGAGATCCTCGCCGGTCGAGACGCCAGCGCCGCAGTAGACGTCCACGTCGGGGTCGACGGCGCCCGCGGCAGCGACGGCCCCCTCGACGACGTCGGGGTCGGCGGTGCTGACGGAGATATCGCCGCCGATGAGTTCGGGCGGTTCGACCGCGACGGCGTCGGGGCCGAGCGCCGCCGCCGCGCCGACCTGATCCGGGTTGTTGGCGCAGACGACGGTGTCCAGATCGGCACGCTCCGCGGCCACGAGGGCGCCGTCGATGTCCGCGAGCTTCAGCCGGCGTTCGGAGTGGTTGACCAGGGTCCCCTCGGCGCCGGCGTCGGCGACCGCCTCGGCGAGCGTGTGGCCGGTGTGACTGCCGTGGGCGACCGGGTCGACGTGCTGTGCCCAGGTTTCGACGCCTGTAGCGGCGACGCGGTCGAGGTGAGCCGCCTGCGGGGCGACGGCGATGCGGACGCCGCTGGCGTCGGCCACGTCGCGGGCCGCCTCGGCGACGGCGACCGGATCACAGGGATACGCCTTCAGGTTGACGAGAACGAACATACCCCGGATGGGGATGCGTGCGGACAAAAAACGTGGCTATCCGTCGTCCGTGAGCGCCTCGGCGACGGCCTCTACCGCCTCGATGGGAACGTCGTACTCCTCGGCGAGCGACTGGGCGCGGGCGGGCGAGAGGGCCGGGCGCGTCTCGTGGTGGTCGTGGACGGGGTCGGGGCGGCCGTCTCGCACCTCCAGATTCACGGCATCCCAGCGGGCGTAGTGACCCATGGCGTCGAAGTAGGCTTTCGTCGCACGGCGTTCGTCGCGGTCGAACTCGGCGGTCAGCAGCGTCTCCTCGCCGATCGCCGGGCCGGCCTTCACGATGCCGGCGGGGTTGACGAGCATGCTCCCGCCCACACCGACTCCGAACCCGATTTCGCCCTCCTCGAACCCCTCGGGCACGTCGTCGCTCATGTAGGCCGAACAGGAGGCGACGAACGACTGCGTCTCGAAGGCGTACTCGCGGACGGCGGGGTAGATGTCGCAGGTGTCGCGCGCGTCGGCGGACTCGGCCCGCGTCTTGTCGCCGGGGTGGCCGTGCTGCTCCCAGAAGCCCGGCCAGACGGCGGCGTGAATCTCCTCGCCGTCCGCACACAGCGCCGCCTTCGAGAGGGTCATGTGGTTCTCGTAGCAGACGAGGCCGCCGAGCCGGCCCACGTCGGTGTCGTGGGTGGTGAGGTGAGCGGGGTCGCCCCGGCCCCAGATGGTCCGCTCGTCGTGCGTGGGCATGAGTTTCCGGTGGCGACGGACGAGTTCGCCCGAGCGGTCGAAGAAAAACAGCGAGTTGTAGAGCGTCTCGCTCCCTCGTCGGTCGTCCACCTCGTTGGTGCCGAGGACGAGGTGGAGGTTCGCGTCGGCGACGGCGTCGCCGATGGTGGCGACGGCGTCGTCGTCGACGTGGAGGCTGTTGGCGCCCAGATCGACCATCAGGTCGGTCCACCGGGCGATGGAGGTGCTCCGTCGCCAGTAGGGGTAGCCGGGAAAGTACGTCTCGGGGAACACGAGGACGTCCACCCCTTCCTCGCCGGCGCGTTCGATCCACCGGCAGGTCTTCGCGAGGGTGCCCTCGGCGTCGTGGTAGACCGGTTCGATCTGTGCGGCACCGAGCGTGAACGTCTCGGCGACGTCGCGAGGCATGGTCGGAGCATCGTGCGCGACCGACATATACTGTCGCCCGCGGGACGCTGTGCAGGAGGAGTCGGAGACCCCGTCGAGCGCCGTTCAGTCCTTGCGCTTGACCACGTCGCCGAGCGTCGTCGTCGTCGAGGAGCCACCGGACCACTCGGCGTCCTCGTCGCCCGCCCCCTCGGACAGCGAGATGTCGAGTTCCCGTTCGAGTTTCGTCTGCACCTCGTCGCTCGGGAGCACGTCGCCGCGTTCGAGTTTGCGGATGAGACTCGCCATCTCGTTGAGTTCGTTCGCGAGATCCTCCTGACTCAGGCCGCGGTCCTCCCGGGCCGAACGGATGCGGTCGTCGTAGTCGGTGGCGACCTGATCCATGTCGTCGAACATGTCGCGCCGCCGAGAACTGCCGCCCCCGGACGAGCCAGTGTCGCCCGAGGCGGACGACGAAGACGACGAAGACGAGGACGACGAGGTGGAGTACTTCGTCGAGGACGAACTGCTCGACTCGGTGCGGACCTCGGTTCCGAAGTCCGAACACTCGTCGCAGAGGTCCAGTTCGGCCCCTTCGACTTTCGTCGTGGTGAGCGACGAACTCTCGGCGCCACACATTTCACACTGGGGCATACCCCTCCGTAGCGGACGGCAGGGGATAAAAGGTGCGCCCCTCAGCCGAGGTCGGACCACGCGCCCCAGAACCGCTGGAGCGCCGTGAAGTGGCCGATGACGGCGAAGAAGACGAGGAGCCAGCCGACGACGGTCAGCGAGAGCGGGCCGACCGGTCCGGTGACGACGGCGGCGACGACGGTGACGAGGCCGATGAGGGCGAGGCGGTCCGCGCGGCCGACGAGGCCGCCGTACTCCCGGCCGAGACCCACCGCCTGAATCTGCGTGCCGAGGTATGACGTCATGAGGACGCCGGTGACCGCGAGGAGGCCGAGGTCGTACCGGCCGATGCCGGCGGCCAGTCCGATCACGAGGACGATGTCGGCGTAGCGGTCCAGCACGTGATCCAGCAGGTCGCCGCCGCGGGAGTCGACGTTCTGCGTGCGGGCGAGGGCGCCGTCGAGCAGGTCCAGCCAGCCGTTCGCGAGGACACACAGCGCGCCGAGGGCGTAGCCGAGCGGCGTGGCGAGGTAGAAGCCAGCGGCGGCGGCGACGGCGAATCCGAAGGCGATGACGCTGACGCCGTCGGGCGTGAGGCCGATTCGGTCGGCCGCCGCCACCATCGGATCGAGGGCGAGTTCGGCCACGGGGCGAAGGCGATCCAGCGTCATACTGGTCGTTGTAACTGTTTACTGGTGGGTCGCCAGCACGGTACGGCGAACCGCCGGTGATGACTTCCACCGATCATTGTCACAGGTAGTCGGTGAAGTCCACATCGCCGGCACTCGGCTCCCGGTCCCCCGCGACGACGGCCTCGATGTCGGCGGCCACGTCGGCCGGCGTGCGGTCCGTGGTGTCGATTTCGTAGACGCTGTCGAGGCCGTGCCGGTCGACGGCCTCCGAGAGGATCACGTCGAGCGCCTCGCTCTCGGCGTTTTCCGTCGCCTTCGTCTCGTCGGCGCCACGGTCGCGCAGGCGCGCATCGAGCACGTCCGGCCGACACCGGAGGACGACCACCCGATCGGCGTCGAGGTGGTGGGCGAGGTGGGACTCCACGACGCCGGACCAGTCGCCGAGCGCCTCCCGGACGGCGTCGAGGTCGGCGACCAGCGAGTCCCGGTCCTCGTCGCGGTCGGACCAGAGGCCGGCCTCCCGGATCAGGTCGTTGAGGTGGATCACCGGGCCGTCGAGCAGGGTCGTCGCGGTGGTCTTGCCCGTGCCGGGCGTGCCGGTGACGGCGACGCGGTAGTCGACCGAGTCGCTCACACCCGCACCTCCGCGAGGGCGTCGTTGATCGTCTCGACGGCCCGCGGCGTGGTCTCGCGGGTGCCACAGGAGACGCGGATACACTCGGGCAGGCCGAAACTGGAGCAGTCGCGGACGATGACGCCCCGTCGCTGGGTGGTTTCGGCCACCGCCGAGGCGTCGCCCACCTCCGCGAGGACGAAGTTCCCGCCGCTCTCCCACGTCGGCGCGTCGAGGTGCTCGCGGAGGTAGTCACGCGCCCAGCGGGCCGTCTCGACGGTGGTTTCGAGGTGGTCGTCGTCGTCGAGGGCGGCGAGGGCGGCCCGACACCCCACCTCGCTGGCGGCGAAGGGAGTGTTGACGCGGGCGTAGGCGTCGCCCCACGGCTCGGGGACGACGCCGTAGCCCACGCGCAGGCCCGCGAGGCCGTAGGCCTTCGAGAACGTCCGCAGGACTGCGAGGTTGTCGTGGTCGTCGAGGAGGCCGATAGTCGACGGCGACGCGGTGTACTCGGCGTACGCCTCGTCGACGACGACGAGGGTGTGGTCGGCGACCGACTCGGCCACCTCGACGATGGCCTCGCGGGAGAACTCGGCGCCCGTGGGGTTGTGTGGTGTCGTCAGGTAGACCATCCGCTCGCCGTCGTAGGCGTCGAGGACGGTGGCGGGCGTCTGTTCGAAGTCGTCGGCCTTCGACAGGCCGTAGGTCGACACCTCGCCGTGGTGGTATCGCGCGCTCATCCGGTAGTACGAGAAGCCGGGCTCGGGGGCGAGAACCCGGTCGCCGGGGTCGAGGAAGGCCCGCGAGAGGTAGTCGATGGCGCCGTCGGCGCCGGGGGTCACCCACACCTGTTCGGGCGCGCAGTTCCAGTGGGCGGCGAGTTTCTCGCCGAGGTCGGTGTGGGAGGCCTTCGGGTAGACGCCCACCGTCGGCGCCGTCTCCCGGATGGCCTCGACGGCCGCCGGACTCGGGCCGTGTGGGTTCTCGTTCGACGAGAGTTTCGTGAGGTCGTCGGGGTCCAGCCCCAGTTCGCGGGCCACCTCCTCGGCGCCGCGGCCGGGGACGTACGGCGAGAGGTCCGAAAGATCCCGTGGTTGCATGGGCGGATGATGCGGACGCCGACGCTTAAGCGTGTTCGATCACCCCTCGTCGTCGGTGATCGCTTCGATCCCCTCGTGAGCCAGTTCCAGCGTCTCGGTGGCGACGGCCGACCGATCGGCCACCAGTTCCGGCCCCGCCCACCGGACCGGCGTGGCGTCGACACACCGCCACCCCCGGGCTCGCTCCCCCGCCGCGTCGAGGAGGAAGACGCACACGTCTCGGGGGGGTACCGTCCCGGCGGCCCAGTCCTGCAGCCAGTTCCAGAGCCGCCGGTCGTCGGTGACCCCGCGCCGGAGCGTGAGCGTGGGCGAGGTGGTTCGCCGATTCGGGGCGGGCGGTACGTGGCCGACGGCCCGACCGAGGCGGTCACCCCAGTCGAACCAGTCGGCGTCGTTGGCCGTGTCGGCCTCGTCGTCCGGCCGTGCCTGTACCCGGACCGACAGGCCGCTGACCGCGGTGAAGCCGAGCGTCGGGCGGTCGTCGCCGATATCCACGTCGAACCGGTGACGACTATAGGGGTCGACGGGGCGGTCAGTCATCTCGTCCGCGTCGGTGGCTTCTCGTGGTTGGACCGCCGTGTCTCCGGCTTCTCCGGCGCGTCACGCTCGCCCCTCTCCGGGCGCGCCCCGCCATCCGTCTCACCGCCAGCGCCGACGCGCTCGACGCCCTCGTGGACGATTTCGAGCGTCTCGATGGCGACCGCCGAGCGCTCGGCGTCGAGCGTCGGCGCCTCGTACCGCGCGGGCCACGCGTTTCGGAGCTCCCACCGTGCGCCCGGCGACCCCTCCTCGTCGAGGAGCACGACGGCGATGGTCCGTCGCGCGTCGTCGACTTTGCCCTGCTGGACGAGTCGGGACCACTCGGCGAGTTCGATGCCGTCGGCCGTCACGCCGTACCACAACTCCAGCGGTCCGTACTCGTTCAGGCCGGCGAGTTTCCGAGGCGTGGGCGGATCGTTGCCCTCGCGGTACTCGACGACGTCGGTGGCGGCGGTGGGGAGCCGACAGCGACTGAAGCCGGCTTTCGCGATGCCGTCGATTTCGAGGAGGAAGCGAGTCGCCCGATGGGGGCCGTGTCTGTCAGGCATCGTGTCGCTCCGAATCAGGTGTCGTGGTATCTGTCGTCATCCCGGATGCCGAGACACTTCCCACTCTATTGAAACTTTGCGCGTCTTACAGCCAGTCCTCCAGACGATCGGCCAGCCGACAGGAGAGCGCCGCGATGGTGAGCGTCGGATTCATCGCGCCGCCCGTGGGGAAGACGCTGCTGCCGGCGATCCAGAGGTTGTCGCAGTCGTGGGCGCGGCAGTCGGGGTCGACGACGCTCTCGTCGGGATCGGTCCCCATCCGCGTCGTCCCCATATGGTGAAACGCCGGGCCGGTTTCGTCGGGACCGACGGCCCAGTCGATCTCGGCGTCGAGTTCCCGCAGGATGGCGCGCTGGACTTCGTTGACGCGTTCGATGGCCGCCCGCGTCTCCGGGCCGACCGACCAGCGCACGTCGGGGACGGGGTTGCCGTGGTCGTCGGTGGTGGAGCGGTCGAGCGTGATGCGGTTCTCGGCGCGGGGGAACTGCTCGACGAGGGCGCCGACCGCGAGATGCGTGCCGTAGGACTCGCGCAGGGAGTCGAGGAGGGAGTCGCCCCAGTCGTCGGCGTGGAGTGCCTCGCTCACCGGCGACGGGCCCGCGTAGTTGAGGAACTCGAGTTTGACGCCCGGGAGCGGATCGACTGCGTCGTAGAGGGCGTGACACTCGCTGGTGTTGAAGCCGACGTGGTTCTGGCGGGTGGGGCGGTCGATCCGGCCGCCGACGCCCGCGAAGCAGTGGTCCATGAAGTACCGGCCCACCGCGCCGGAGGCGTTGGCGAGGCCGTCCGGGTGGGCGTCGGACGCGGAAAGGAGGAGGAGGCGGACGTTCTCGACGCCGCCGCAGGCGAGGACGACGGCGCGGGCGTCCTGTCGGTGCTCCGTGCCGTCGGGGGTGGCGTAGACGGCGGCCTCGATTCGCTCGCCGTCGTGCGCGAGCCGCTGGACGGGCGCGCGGTCGATCACGCGGGCGCCGGCGGCCTCCGCGCGGGCGACGTGGCGCTCCGCGGTGTACTTCGCTCCCGACGGGCAGACGGGCTTACAGGTGCCGTAGCCGACGCAGGCCGACGCGCCGTCGTAGGGTTCGGAGTTGCGGGCGTTCGGCACGGAGTGCATGGGCAGTTCGAGCGACTCGCACGCCTCCGCGAAGATGGAGTCGCTGTGGGAGGGCGGGAAGGCGGGGAGCGGATGGGGTTCCTCGCGCGGTGGGGCGAAAGGGTTGTCGGCGGCGCCGGCGACGCCCAACTCCGCTTCGGCTTCCGCGTAGTACGGCCGGAGGTCGGCGTAGTCGATGGGCCAGTCCGTCCCGACGCCGTGGCGCGACTGGAGTTCGAAGTCGCGTTCGTGGAGGCGCATCACCATCCCCTGCCAGTGGAGCGTCGATCCGCCGACGCCTTTGACGCGCGCGGCGTTCAGGGGGTACCCCTTCGACCCGCTGGAGGTGTAGGCGTCGCGCTCGCCACCCATCCCCCAGGGCCCGTCGACCGCTTCGCCGTCTCCACGAGTCGTCTCCTCGACGCCCGGACGGAGGTGGGCGTCGAGTTGCTCGGTCCGGTCGTCGAGGTCGAACCGCGGGCCAGCGTCGAGAACGACCACGTCGTGCCCCGCCTCTCCGAGGCGGGCGGCGACGATGGCGCCCGCGGGGCCGGCACCGACGATACAGACATCGGCGTCCGGAACGGGCGAGCGGTCGTCAGCCATCCTCGTCCTCCATCCGGGCGCGCCGATAGCTCTCGGTGCCACCGGGGTAACCAGTCGGGTTCTCGATGCCGACGAGGCGGCCACCGGTCGGGGAGGCATAGAAGGCGTAGAGGAGTTCGTTCACGAGGTAGAAGCGCACCCGTGCGGCGAGGTTGCCGTCGGGATCGGGGTCGGCCACGTCGACGCTGAGATCGCGGAGGAGTCGGTCGCGGGCCGACCGGTCGAGATCGGCGATGGGTGCGCCGACCCAGTCGCGCGCCGTGGCGTCGAGGTCGGCGGCGGCCGTGACGACGCCCTCGCGGTGGGCCGGGTCGTTCACGATACGCCCGGTGACGTACGTCTCGACGAAGGGTTCGATCCCGCCCGCCTCGGCGGGATACACCGTCTCCGCGACGGCGACGAGGGTGGCGAGCGTGCCGTCGGGGAGAGACGAGTCGGCGTCGGCACCGCCCTCGTCGCCGAGGACCGTCGCTCCCGCGGTGCCCACCGCACCGGCGGCCGCGAGCGCCGCCAGCGCGTCCCGTCGACTCAGGTTCATCGGCCACGGATTAGGTGGCCCTAAATTTATGGCTTGCCTTCTACCGACACCGGCGCGACGGAACCGTTCAGTCGCGTCGGGCGGTGAACTCGAGGGTTTCGACGCCCTCGACCTCCACTGCCACCTCGTCGCCGTCTTCGAGGCCGCCGACGCCCGAGGGGGTACCCGTCGAGATGACGTCGCCGGGTTCCAGGGTCATGTACGCGGAGATCTCCTCGATCAGTTCGGGCACCGAGAAGATGAGCTGTGAGATGTCGGAGGACTGCTTGGTCTCGCCGTTGACGCGGAGCGAGATGTCGGCGCCGTCGGGGAGGTGTTCGGGGTCGGCGACGACCGGGCCCATGGGCGCGGCGCCGTCGAATGCCTTGCCGCGAACCCAGTTCTGTTCCTCACGCTGGTCGTCGCGGTTGGAGATGTCACAGACGACGGTGTAGCCGTCGACGACGGACTCGGCGTCCGCGGCGTCGACGTTGCGGCACTGCTCACCGATGACGACGCCGAGTTCGGCCTCCCAGTCGACCTGCTCTTTCCCCTCGGGGAGGGTGATGGTGTCGCCGTGGGCGGCGACGGTGTTCGGCGTCTTCAGGAAGAGCATGGGACGGTCGGGGACGGCGATGCCCGTCTCCTCGGCGTGGTCGGCGTAGTTGATGCCGATACAGATGATCTTCGACGGCTCGGAGGGGGCGAGGAGGTCCACCTCGTCGAGGTCGTACGTGGAGTCGGCGAAGCTGACGCTGTCGCCGTGCCATTCGCCCGTCCGAACCATCCCAGCGGGATCGCGGAATCTAACGTGTCGCATGCGGGTGGCGTCAGCCGCAGACGAAATAAGCCTTCCTCGTTCGGCTCGGGGCAAGATTCACGTCGGCATCCGGCCAACATATGACGGAACCATGGAACTCACTTGGCACGGCCACTCCACGTGGCACGTCTCCGTCGACGACACGTCCCTGTTGATCGATCCCTTCTTCGGGAATCCGTTCACGTCGGTCGATCCGGACGATCTCGATCCGGACTACGTCCTCCTGACCCACGGCCACGCGGACCACGTCGGCGACGTGGGTGCGTTCACGGACGCGACGGTCGTCGGTACGCCGGAGCTGACGGGGTGGGTCGCCGACGAACACGGCGCCGACGACACGGTCGGGATGAACATGGGTGGCACCGTCGAGTGTGGATCGGCGTACGTGACGATGCACCGCGCCGACCACACGAACGGCATCGGCACCGACTACGAGTACAGCGCGGGGCCGCCGGCGGGCTACATCATCGGCGACACGGTCCCCACCCAGGAGGACGACGAGGACGCCTTCGCGTTCTACCACGCCGGCGACACGGGGCTGATGAGCGAGATGCGCGACGTGATCGGCCCGTTCCTCGAACCCGACGCCGCGGCGCTCCCGGTCGGCGACCACTTCACGATGGGGCCGGCACAGGCCGCCATCGCGGCCGACTGGCTGGACGTCGATTACGTCTTCCCGATGCATTACGACACCTTCCCGCCGATCGAAATCGACATCGCGGACTTCGAGCGGGAGGTGGCGGCGACCGGCTCGACCGCCGACGTGCACGTCTTCGACGGCGACGAGCGCTTCGAGTTCGAACGGCCGTACGCCGAGACGTAGGGCACGCGCCGAGGGACAGGGTTTAGACGCCGCGGGCCGAGTCGACGGATGGAATGAGCGATATCGAGACCATCACCGTCAGCGACGAGGGGTTCGCGTGTGTCAATCAGGTCGGCGACTTCGAGTTCACGGTCGACGCCACCGACGAGGAGGGACCGAATCCGAACGCGTCGCTGGTGGCGACGTACGCCTCCTGTTTCCTGCCGGCGTTCCGCGTCGGGGGGCAACAGCGCGGCCACGACGACCTTGGAAAGATTCAGATCGACGCGAGCGCCGACCTCGACGACGACGACGACCTCGCCGCGATCAGCTTCGCGGTTCACGTCGCCGCGGACCTCGACGACGAGACGTTCGACGAGATCGTCGAACGTGCGGAGGACATCTGTCACGTCCACGCGGCGCTTCGGGACGACCTGCGGGCCGACGTCGACGTCTACGGCGACGCGTTCTGATCGGTAGCTGGCAGTACGATAGCCGCGTGGCTACCCGGCGCAGTCGGCACGGCGAGAAGGGAACTCAACGGCGGTACCAGCGGTAACTCATGGCCCGACCGTCGACGATGACGACCTCCTGTCCGCCGGTCGTCGGTCGGTCGTCGTCGTCCGCGTCGTCGACCTCCTCGCGGAAGACGTACGGGCTGTTGTTCGGTGACATACACCATGGTACGTGACCACACATAAATAAAGTTACGTCAGACGCCGTCTCGCTGCGGTTCGGCGCCGGACGGCGCTAAAGACGTTGCGGCTGATTGTCCGTCGGCGGGAGCGGCACCGTACTTTCTTGTGCGCCGTTTCCCTCGTATCCGGTGCTTCGGGATGGTCTGTAGACATACGCACAACGACGGCCGTGACGGAACCGGCCCAAGGACGAACCGGCGGGATCGACGGTGGTGGGCGCCGTGAGCGGGCACGGCGAACGAGCGCCCGAGGCGAATCTCGGACTGCTCGACGCGACGATGATCGGAATGGGAGCGATGATCGGCGCGGGCATCTTCGTTCTGACTGGGTTAGCCGCCGAAATCGCCGGGCCGGCGGCCATCCTCGTGTTCATGCTCAACGGCGTGGTGACGGCGTTTACCGGCCTCTCGTACGCGGAACTCGCGGCCTCGATTCCGAAAAGCGGCGGCGGCTACGCCTTCGTTCGCGAGGTGTTCGACGACCTCCCCTCGTTCGTGATGGGGTGGATGCTGTGGTTCGCCTACATGATCGCTGGCGGCTTGTACGCGCTCGGATTCGCGCCGAACTTCCTCGAACTCCTGCACGTCTACGACGTGACGCCAGCGCCGGATCAGGTGGGGGCGATCGCGCTCCCGTTCGTCGACGTCGGCGTGCCCGCGGCCGTCGCCCTCGCGTTCGTGGCCGTCCTCGGGCTGGTCGCGCTGAACGCCCTCTCGACGGCGGCTAGCGGGAGCGTCGAGACGATCTTCACGCTCGTCAAGGTGAGCATCCTCGTGGTGTTCGTCGCCTTCGGTGCCACGTCGCCGATGTTCACCTCGGCCGAGTTTCAGCCACTCTTCCCGGGGGACGCCGGCCCCCTCAGCATCCTCCCCGCGATGGGCCTGACGTTCATCGCCTTCGAGGGGTACGACCTCATCACGACGGTGACCGAGGAGGTGAAGAACCCGCGGGAGAACATCCCGAAGGCCATCTTCGTGAGCCTCGCGGTGACGGTGGTCGTCTACCTCGCGGTGGTCGGTGTCGCCATCGGCACGCTCGGCGCCGACGGACTGGCCGAGGCCGGCGAGGCCGGCATCGCACAGGCGGCGACGGAGTTCATGCCGACGGGCCTGCCGATCATCCAGAACGGGGGCGCGATCATCGTCTTCGGCGCCGTCTTCTCGACGCTGACGGCGCTGAACGCCGTCGTCATCGCCTCCTCGCGGGTGGCGTTCTCGATGGGCCGGGAGGAGCAGCTCCTCCCCTCGTTCGGCCAACTACACCACCGCTACGGGACGCCCTTCGTCGCCATCCTCGCGAGCGGCGTGGTGATGCTCGGCTCCGTGGCGCTCCCCACACAGAGCGCCGGCAACATGTCCAGCCTCTTTTTCCTGCTCTCCTTCATCGTGGTCAACGGCTCGGTGATCAAACTCCGTCGGGAGCGCCCCGACATGAACCGGCCGTACGAGATGCCGTACTACCCGATCCCGCCGATTCTCGGGATCGGACTCAACCTGATCCTGACGGGCGTGCTGGTGCGGTACTTGCTCCGGACGGACGTGCTGGCACTCGGTCTCAGCGTCGGCTGGATTCTCCTCGGCGTCGTCGCGTACGGCGCCTACACCCGACTGCGATCGAGCGACGAGACGGAGGCGGCCGACCCGACGGACGAGACGACCCCACAGTAACCATGACACTCGACATCATCATCGCGGGCGGTGGACGCGTCGGCTTCGAGACAGCGATCCTCCTCGGCGACCGGGGGCACGACATCACGGTCGTCGAACCGGATCCGGACCGGTGTGACGAGATCGCCGACGAGTACGTGGCGACGGTCATTCGGGGTGACGCCTCCGATCCGGACATCCTCGGACAGGCCGACGTGGCGGGAGGCGACGTGATCGCCGGGCTGACGGGTGAGCCGGGGCTGAACCTCGCGATCTGTATGGAAGCGAAAGAGATGAATCCGGAGATCCGGACGGTCGCGCGCATCGAGAACCGCAACCAGGAGGGCTACGGTCAGTTCGTCGACGAGACGGTCTTTCCCGAAGGGGCCGGCGCACGCGTTGCCGCCAACGAAATCGAAGGGAGCGACGTGCGGACGCTCGCGGACGTGACGGGGACACTCGACATCATGGAGGTTCGGGTCGAGGAGGGGGCGCCGGCGGCGGGCAAGGCACTGCAGTCCGTTCGGTTTCCGGCCGGCACGCTCGTCATCTCGGACGACGACGGCGAGCAGGTGGCCCGCCCGGAGACGACGCTCACGCCGGGCAAACGCTACGTGATCGCGGTCGAACCGAACGTGGCCGACGAAGTGATGAATCTGTTGCGGGGCTAGAGGATCGTCCCCACGTCGCCCAGCGAATCGAGGACGTAGTCGGGCCGGACGTCGCTCCGTTCCAGGTCGCGGTCGTCGGTGACGCCGGTACGGACGAGGGCCGTCGTCATGCCCGCGCGTTCGCCGAGCGCGATGTCGGTGTCGAGGCGGTCGCCGACGACGAGACAGTCGCGGGGCGGGAGGTCGAGGCGGTCGCGGATCATCCGTCGGGCGGGCTTCGAGGGCTTCCCGAGGACGACGTCCGGATCGCGGCCGACGACGCCCGCGACGGCGTTGATGATCGCGCCCGATCCGGGCACGTCGCCCTCGGCGGCGGGGATCACCATGTCGGGATCGGTGCCGACGAGCGTCACGGCCTCGTCGTCGCAGGCGCGGAGCGCCGCACAGAGCCGGTCGTAGTCGAAGGTGCGGTCGATGGAGACGACGACGGTGTCGGCACGCATTTCGTCGGTCGCGACGGTGAGTCCCGCGTCGGTCAACTGTTCGACGAGGGCGCCCTCGCCGACGACGAAGAGGGCGTCGTCGGCGTGGTTGTCTGCGAGGTAGTCGGTGGTGATCGTTCCCGCGGTGACGATTTCGTCGGGGTGGGCGTCGAAGCCCGCCCGGCGAAGACGCTCGGCGTACGCCGGCGGGCGCTTGGTCGGGTTGTTCGAGACGAACAGGCGGTCGAGACCCGCCGTCGACAGTCGGTCGAGTCCCTCGGCGGCGCCGGGGATCGGTTCGTCGCCACGCACCACCGTCCCGTCCACGTCGAGGACGACTCCACGATAGCTCATCGGGCGGGGTAGGGACGGGAGGTAGTTGAACTTCGCGCTCGGCCTGATCGCCGTTAACGACTCGTTAGATCGCACAACGCGGTCATTAGTTAACCGGGTACCGGCAGAGGGTCGGAGTATCCAGGGGGGACGCCGCCGTCGGCTGTCCCGATCCAGGAGCGAGATCATGGACGACTTCCAACTCACGAGACGGAAAGCACTCGCCGCCCTCGGCAGCATCGGCGTCGCCTCGGCCGGCGCGGGGCTGGGGACGAGCGCGTACTTCAGCGACCAAGAGACGTTCGAGAACAACCAACTCACCGCGGGGACGCTGGACATGAAGGTGGCCGCGACGGAGTACTACTCCGACTGGTCGCCCGACGAGGCCCAGTATGCGGGGATGGCGTCCGATACGGACTCGACGGATATCCGCCTGCCGCCGGGCGACGGACAGACCGACGCCCAGGCCATCGCCCTCGACTTGGACGACGACTACGGCGGCGACGCGAGCGACGTGTACGCCGCGTTCTTCGAGACCATCTCGACGGACGCAGACGGTAACCCGTACAACCGGGTCAACGAGGGCGTCTCGGCGGCTTCGGGGGGCCTCTGTGGCACCGAGAGTGACGCGGACGGTCCGGTCATCATCGACATCGGCGACGTGAAGCCCGGCGACTTCGGCGGCGCGCAGTTCGCGTTCGAACTGTGTGACAACCCCGGCTACGTCTGGCTGACGGGCGGTCTTCGCGATGCCAACGAGAACGGCGTGACCGAACCCGAGGACGACGATCCCGACGAGGAGAGCGGCGTGGTCGAACTCCTCGACGCGATTCAGGTCGCGTACGGCGTCGGCCCGATCAACGACGGCTCGACGGCCTTCGAGGACACGACGTCGGGCTTTCAGCCCGTCGAGCAGTACACGCTCCGGAAGTTCCTCGCGACCCTCGGCGGCGACGGCATCGCGCTGGACGGCGACATCGACGCCGAAAACGGCGGCGGGACCGGCGATCAGGGCTGTTTCGCGGGCGGCAACCCGTCGACGCCCGCGGTCCACGAGGTGAGCGTCGTCTGGTGGCTCCCCATCGACCACGGGAATCAGGTGCAGTCCGATAGCGTGACGTTCGACCTGGGCTTCTACACCGAGCAGTGCCGGCACAACGACGGCGAGACTGATCTGGTGGCGTACTACCCGTTCGAGGGCAGCGCGGACGACGTGAGCGGGAACGGGTACGACGGATCGATCACGAATCAAGGGACGTACGTCGGTGGCCGCTCCGGACAGGCAGTGTCGTTCGACGGCACCGAGGGGTACGTGAACGTGGCCGATGCTGACGGCCTCGATAGCTTCTCGTCGCTCACCGTCTCCGCCTGGTTTCGCCTCGACGGGGGAGGGGCCGGACCGGCGAACACGCTCGTGCGGAAAAACGGCGCCTACCTCCTCCAGCGAACCAGCGGCGATTACATTAGTTTCGCGGTCTGGGATGGGGGACTCGCCGACTGGAAAGCGGTTCGGACCCGCGTCTTCGACGCGAGCGACTACGGCACATGGCATCACGTCTCGGGCGTCTTCGATTCCGACGAGTCGACGTACACCCTGTATCTCGACGGCGTGGAAGTCGACACCGCGACGACGACGGCGACGACGGTCGCGTCGAGTTCCTCGCCGCTGACGGTCGGTGGACTGGAAGATCAGTACTCACTCGACGGTGCGCTGGATGACGTCCGCATCTACTCCCGCGCCCTCTCGGCGAGCGAGGTGCAGGCGCTGTACGACTCGGCCTGATACGGTTTATTGTACGTCGTTGCCGGTGGTCCGCCGAGACAATCCGGCGGACTACCGGCAAACAGGTACAATGATCCGTATGAGTCGTCCCCAAACCAAAGAGCCATTTGGCCGCCGCCCTACCCTCCGGTACCGTGACGAACACGCAGTTGACGCTCGTTCAGATCGACAACTACGGACCGTGGACGGTGACGCCGGAACCGCGCCGCGAGATGGACCTCCAGACGCTCCAGTCGCGACTGTTCGCCGACATCGCACAGTTCGTCGGCCACCGCGGCGGGTACGCCTTTTTCACCCGCTTCGACAACATGGTCGCGGTGACGAACGGGCTGGACCTGGACGACCACCGACTGCTCCAGGAGTCGACGGGCAACCGCTACCCGGTGACCGTCAGCCTCGGCATCGGCATCGACGCGAATCCCGCGGTCGCACTGGAGCACGCGACCGAAGGACTCCAGCACGCGGGGAGCGCACAGGATGGCGACCGGCGCGAGGTGTTGCACGGGACGCCGGTCGCGGAGCCGTCGGGCGACGACGTGTCCATCGCCCACTTCGACGTGAACGACGCGACCGAGAAGTACACCGACCGGCTCAACGAGTTCGACTCCTTCATCGAAATCGAACAGGGCTACGCGACGCTGATGCGCTATCTCCGCGAGGAGCACGGCGGCCTCTCGTTTTTCGTCGGTGGCGACAACATCATCGCCGTCACGCCCGACGTGACCGCCGCCGACTACCGGGCGGCCATCGACCACGTCGAGGAGACGGTCGGCGTCGACCTCAAGGTGGGCGTCGGGCGGGGCGAGGACGCCCACGAGGCGGGGATGGCGGCGAAGCACGCGCTGGAGGAGTGTCGACACCACGGCACGGCGGTCGAACTGGGTGGGGCGGCCGGAGAAGTCGAGAGCGAGTAGTCGTCGATCCGGTCTACGCTTCGATCGCCGGTTCGTCGACGTCGAAGTTCTGCGCTTCGAGGGCGTCCTCCATGGCGGTCAGGAGGCACGCGACGTTCTGCCGACGGGCGGAGTACCCCATGCAGCCGATCCGCCAGATATCGCCTTCGAGGGCGCCCAGCCCGCTGGCGATTTCGATGTCGTACTCGTTCATCAGATACTCGATGACGGCGGTGTCGTCGACACCGTCGGGCACCTCGATGGAGTTCAGGCTGGGGAGCCAGTACTCCTTCTCGGCGGCGGGGTCGAGACCGAGGTTCTGGAGCCCCTCACGGAGTTCGCCGGCGACTTCGCGGTGGCGCTCCCAGCGGTTCTCGAGTCCCTCCTCGGCGACGAGGCGTAGCGCCTCGCGCAGGCCGTAGAAGTTCGTCGTGGGCGCCGTGTGGTGGTAGTTGCGCTCGTCTCCCCAGTACTCCATGACGAGGTCGAGGTCGAGATACCAGCAGCCGGTGTCGTCGTCGCGGTTCCGGATCTTCTCGCGTGCGCGCTCGCCGATGGTGAGCGGCGTCGCCCCCGGCGTACAGGAGAGACACTTCTGCGGACTGCCGTAGGCGGCGTCGATGCCCCAGTCGTCGATGTGGAGTTCGACGCCGGAGAGCGAGGTGACACAGTCGGCGATGACGAGCGCGTCGTGGTCGTGGGCGATGTCGGTCAGGTCGGGCACGTTCGGCTGACGAACGCCGGTACTGGTCTCGGCGTGGATGAAGCCGAACACGTCGGGCTGGTGTTCGTCGAAGGCGTCGGCCACGTCCGCGGGCTGAAGCGGTTCGCCCCACGGCGCGTCGACGGTCACCACGTCACCACCGGCGCGGCGGGCGATCTTTCCCATCCGATCGCCGAAGTAGCCGTTCGTGGGCACCAGCATCGTGTCGCCGGGTTCGACGATGTTGCCGATGGCTGTCTCCATGGCGGCCGTCCCGGTGCCGCTCGTCGCGAGCGTCCACTCGTTGTCGGTCTGGAAGGTGTAGCGGAGCAGTTCCTGGATGTCGTCCATGAGCTCCAGGAAGGCGGGATCCATGTAGCCGAGCGCCTGCGTCGACATCGCGCGGAGAACGCGCGGGTGGATCATGCTCGGGCCAGGACCCATCAGAATGCGTGACGGTGTATCGAGTTCGCTCGTCTCGGGTGGACTCCTCATATCTCGGCTGAAGGCCGAGCGGAATAAAAACCTGCGTGTTCGTGGCAATATATTGTCGAAGAGGTGATTCGACGATTGCCATATGCCACCGTTGTACACGGGGTGGGCTACAGCAGACGCGGGATAAGTCGCCGCCAGACCACCGTCAGAACGGCGACGACGACGTACGCGCCCAGCAGGGAGCCGACGAAGTAGAGCGCGAGTCGGTCGAGCGGCATCGACCCGGCGGAGACGGCGGCGCTGACGCTGTACGCGACGGCGAGTGCGTGGTGATACCAGCTCAGAAACGCGCCCGACGTTCGAGACGGCGCGGACGAGCGGTCGGCCGAATCGGGCGGCGGCGACACCATACGGGACGTCGAGTAGCCACACGCAAAAGCGCGAGGGTCGTCCGCCCGACCGACGGTAGGGTTTTTATTCACGGTGCCGAAAGGGCCATCGTGTCAAGGGATCTCGTTGGGGGTGCGCGAGGAGTCGCGCCCGTCATCGCGGTGCTGCTACTCGTCGCACTCGTCGTCGTCCTCGTCACGACGGTGTCCGCGTTCGTCCTCACGAATCAGTCGGACATCCCACCTCCCGCACCACAGATCAGCGTATCACATTCGCTCGTGCCCGACGGGAACGAGGAGACCATCTCAGTGACGCTGGAAGGCGGGGAGTCGGTCGCTACCGACCGACTCTACGTCATCGGCTCGAAACCACTCGACATAGGCGGCGCACCCGGCAGTAGCACGCCCGCCAACGAGGCGTACGCCAGTGACCGCGAGAACTTCGTTGAGGCCTCAGGCACCAATCCACCACAGGTCGGAATCGGCGACCAGTGGGAGTCCGGCGAGACGATCTATCTCGATCCAGTCGGGACTGCAGAGGGTGTGACCGTCAGCATCTACTGGAACACCGAACCGGTCGAGGACATCAACCCCGGAACGGTGACCGGCGACGACGCCTACCTGATCGCCGAATTCAGGGCCTGAGCCGTGGCGGCTGCGACTGCCCGCGCCGTGCCGAACTACAGCATGCTGACGAACCGAACCACCGCGACAGCTCGCGTTCACGTTTCGTTAGTGAATCGCGTTCGAGAGGCGGTGAAATCCTTCGAAACGTTTAATTTCAGAATGGGGTCGGAGGGCGGGAGTCTAGCGTTAACCCGATGCTGTCGGGCGATTTTGGAGATCGAAGACCAGTAGCGACCCATGACCGACTGCCACGTCTGCGGCTCACCGACCAACGTCGACGGACCACCCTACCGCTGTGCATACTGTGGCCGACTCGTCTGCGAAGATCACCGACTTCCGGAGAATCACGGTTGTACCGGCTCCCGACTCTCGAACGACGAATCCGCTGCCGGACGGGAGCCGAAGCGGATGAATCTGGAGAACGAGCAGCTTCCGGGCTCAACGCCGAAGGACATGGGGATGAAGAGTCCCGATGTGGCCATCGACGGATCGGTAGTCGGTGAAGAGGATGACGAATCAAAGTCCTCCGAGCCGTGGTGGAGGCGACTCTGGCCGTTCTGACGGGACCATTCGGTTTACCTGACGTGTCGTGGTCAAGCGTGGCTCGCGGGCGACCTCCCGACCGAGGAACTGGAAGAAGAGCAACTCGTCCGGCATACTGTGGACCTCTCATACGGAGGATTGAAGCCCGCTGAACTCGTCTCTCAACATGGCTTCCGCTTAGGATACGGAAGCACATGCGGACCCGACACCTTATCGGGGTCCGCTTCCTGAAACTCGTAGCTATCCGCCCCCGAACGCTTATCGGCGCACTACTACCACGCATGAGTACAGGCCGCGAGATTCGGCTGATCGAGGAGGCCGAGGGCGGCTGGTCGGCGATCGACGAAGAGCTGAACGTGGCCAGCCAAGGCGAGACGCGGGGGGGGGCGCTGGAGATGCTTGACGAAGCGGTGGCGCTGCACAAGGGCGAGATAGGCGACCCCGTTACTGACGAAAATCTTCGAGAACTCGGGATCGGCTCTGACTCCGCCTCTGACAAGCCACCGGTACCCGACGCCCCGTGGTTCGATTCTGAGGAATAGTTCTGGTCCGGACGTGATTTACTAGCTGTTCTGTATGTCGTGGGTAACAAACGATTTTCGTGGGAACACTTTTTCGTCTGCCCACAGTAGACGAGAGCATGACAGAAGTGACGCTTGACGACCGAGGACGATTTACCCTCCCGAAACAGCTCCGGGAGCGGTTCGGTGATCGCTTTCACGTCGTCGAACTTCAAGACGGAATCAAGCTCGTCCCCGTCGCCGAGGATCCTCTCGCGGCACTCCGGGAAGAGTTCGACGACGTGGACAAGTCCGCGGCAGAACTTCGCGAGAGCAGTCGGGAGGAGGCGCTGGACGAGGCCGGGTCGTAGATGTACGCCGAGACGGACTTTATGCTCGCCCTCATCAAGGCCGATGATTGGCTCGGCGAGTCGGCCGAGGCGGTGTATCGGGAGCATCGAGACAAGCTGTGGACCTCGCAGTTCACCCTCATCGAACTGCTGCTGGTCGCGTATCGCGAAGATCGCGACACGGAACGAGTGGTCGCGAACGCCGTCGAACTGCTGGAGGTTCGTGGGGATGTCGACACGGTACTGACCGCCGCGAGTTACGTCGAACAGGAGGGGTTGACGCCTTTCGACGCACTTCACCTCGTCGAATCTGACGGTGACACCATCGTCTCCAGCGACAAAGCGTACGATGGGCTTGCAGCACGGGTCAAACTCGAAGAGCGAGCGACCGCTGACGACGAGTAAGCTTATTCTGCAGCCTCCGGCTCGAAGTTCATCACCAGACGCTCGCGCGCCCTTCGCCGCTCCAGTCTTCCCGTTACCCATGAAGTGATTCTCGTCCCGGCCGACGGCGTGGTACTCGTCGAGACCGTCGGGAAGCTCGGAGTACGAACAGATCCAGTAGGCGTCGAGCGCGCCGTGGTCGATGGTGTCGCTCACGCCCGACCCCTCCCGTCGAGGTCCCAATCGAAGAGATTCTGCGGGTGTTTGCAGAATCAACAGACCCTGTTCTCTCCGCCCCGGAAATCGCTGACCGGTTTGACTACTCGACCCGGGGAATTTACAAGCGGCTTGGATCTCTCCAAGAGAAGGGACTTATAGATAGTAAGAAAATTGGACAGGGTCGGGCTTGGTGGCTGACTAACAAAGGCCTCGATTATATTTCTGAGAAAAGTCAGTATTAGCCCCGATAAACGCCCCACCACATTATAAGACCGGTTCAACCTTTGTATCTTATAAAATATGAGGTTGTTAGGACTCGATCCGGAAAAGAATAATAATAAAATCACAGAGTTATATTGGAATATTAATGGTTGATACGGAACGCCTCCCGATGGACGTTGCCAGATCATTAATAACAGGGATCACAGCAGGGGCTGGAGCGTACTACGCGGTCAATCGTAGCACTTTAGCTGTACTTGTATTTCTTGTTCCAACCTATCTCTTACTGCTCGGCGTGTATTATATGTCAGAAAAGGTTCTTGAGCGCATGAATGAGGGGGAAGAAGATACTAAACCTTGGTCTGACGTGGTCTATGCATCCTGATTAAGATCAACGCGAATACTAACATACCCCACAGAAACCCGGCCGCGTGAGCAAACACGTTCGTAAACGTCTCAGCCTCCACCAACGTCTCCACACTCGGGAATCGCCTCAGAATCAACACGCCCAGCACGACGCCGACCAACCCCACCGCGCCCGCGGTGATCACGGCGTCGCGCCTAACTTCGGAGAACTATGAGATCCTCTCCTCTGTTGGCCTCAAAGATAAGGGGCGATTATCTGTCCACAGATCGGATGAGCGTAGCTACGAAGAGACCGACGGCAAATGCCCCAATAAAACTCTCCGTGCTAGCTACTAAACGAACGGTCGAATCGGAAACAGAGGTCCCACCTGCGAGGAGAAACGTGCTGAAGGCCTGTATACTGAAGATCAAGTATTCGGTTCCCGGAATCACAAGGTCCAGATCTCCGACAGAAATCTGAAGTGAATCAAATCCAACATCAAGGTCCAGTAGCCAGTAAATGGCACTAAAGCCGAAGATAGTCACGATTGAAAACAAGATAGTTCGACCACTGCTCTCCCCGTACTTACACACTCGGTCAAAGAGGTTGTTAGCAAAGTAGCGATAGAAAGCGACTACTCTCTCTGCTGGATCTCTCGCAGAATCCGTTAGAATCTCTCGGTGCCTCTGCCGACGAATTCGATGTTGCTTGATAAAGAACTGTGAAATTGCCCGCTTGTCACCGACCATGGAAGCCCCGTGGCGAGCTTTCGTGTACGTCGACTCACGACGTGACGACGTTCCCCAGAAGGTCTCTTGTTCAACGCTATCCAGTTCCCAATTGATTTGTTCAAGATACCTCTGATGACCGGGGAAATCAAAATGTTCGAAATTGGTATTGTCGAAGAGCAGGTGGTCAAACGGATTTACATCCCCTTCCCCGACGAATTGGACGTCGCCCACAGTTGCTGAACTCAATTCAAATACCGGGCTTGTATCGTCGATTTTTACCTCGCCATGCTCAATATTTGCGCGATGCATGAGAAACAGAGGAGGATCATTCAGGCTTCGAACTTCAATTCGAAGTTCTCCCCTGACGTCTGCTTCTGATGCATAACTGGGTCGATGAGTCTCTACGTCAACTATATAGAGGCTGTCACGAATTAGAGACTTGTTCAAAATAATAGAAGCATCTTCAATCTGATCAGCTATTACTTTGAGAAATTCGTCTTGGCCTCTCTCCGCTAAATGCCAGTCGTGTGGTGTGGAAGCACCCTCTGCTACTGCATGATTAGTTACTCTTCTCGCCACACTAAACGGGAGAGCGCCTACTTCGCCATTCTCAATATGCAGACTATCTGTTTCAAGTTCGCGACAATCCAAAAGATCGAGTTCTGTATCGTGAAATCGGAGCGTTTCGTCACAGGTCGAGTCATATAGGCTGAAAATACGCTTGGCTGAGATTCCATCAAAAACACCCACTCCTTCGATTTCAGCAGATACGAATGCGATTCCTTCCTCAAATCGACAGCTTGCAGCAACTATTGAGCTCTGAAGGTGAGCCCCATTGAAAATGACTGGTGAGTGAAAAGTGCATGGCTTCTTTCCAAATTCATCAATCGTCTCTCTTTCAGCGAGTGGCTCACAAAAATATGCACTTCCACTAACTACTGTGTCTCTGAATTTGAAATGTTTGAAGTCACTATTCATCAAAATCACATCTTCTTGGAAGACTCCGTGTGATGCAACAAATTTGGATACTTGCGTGTTTCGAATCTTGATATCTGATCGAAACGTTGTATTTTGAGCGTTGAAATGCTTGATACTACATTGATTCAGTGTTACCGCAGTGGGCACTGTTTCAGGAAAATAAACTTCGCCTGCTATCTCTGAAAAACCGATCTGTATCTCAGCATTATCCGAGATCAGCCTATGTATCTCCGATAGATCAAGCTCTGGCAGATAGGTGCATAAAATTGTAAGTTGCCCAGTTTCATTGATAGCCTCACGGCAGGCTTTGCGGACAGCTTCTTCATCACCAATGAGGCGTTCTCTCTCTTCCGGCACATGATGAAAAATGCAGAAGGGCGTGCCTCTGATAGAAGGATATGGACACTGCCATTCATCAATTACTTCTCCCTCTTCAAGCTCTTCCGGCCAAATATTCTTATTAAAAACGAACTGGCACATTTCCTATATCATGGTACTTCTAAGCTATTGAGTGACAGTACTTACGCCTCATAGTCAACGAATTAAGGCAAGCCCCACCCCCCACACAAATCCGGCCGCGTGAGCATACACGTTCGTAAACGTCCCATCCTCCACCAACGCCTCCGCGCTCGGGAATAGCCCCAGAATCAACACGCCCAGCACGACGCCGACCAACCCCATCGCGCCCGCGGTGATCACGGCCTCACGCTGACCCTCCCCGTCGGGCACTTCGACGCCGTGCCGGACGTACGGCACGAACACCAGTAGCCCTCCGAGGAGAACCAATCCCGTCACCGATAGTCGGAATCCTCCCGCGTAGCGCAGGTCGATCAGCTGCATCAACAGGAGGAAGATAGTCAGTCCGACCGCCCACGCGAGTTCGCCGTCGTGGCGCTTCTTCACGAACACGTAGAGGGCGACGAGGAGAAAGCCCCCGAGGCCGGCGACGACGCCGGAGAAGCCGCGGGAAACGGGGTCGGCGTCGGGGTACTGGAGTTGGAAGATCGCGTAGCTGGTGAGGTTGACGAGAATGGGGAGGGCTATCAGGTGGAGCGGGAGCGTGCGGCGGAACCAGTCGCGTTCGTCGACGAAGAGGCAGAGGGCGTAGGTGTACGTTGCCGTGAGTCCGTATCCGAGTAGGTTGCTGTAGAGGTGGGTGTTGGAGGCGTGGACGTAGGCCGCTGTAAGGAGGGTGTAGACGTTGAAGCGGGTGTGGTTGAAGACGAGTGCTTGCTGGAGAGGGGTGGGTGCGAGGAAGTGAACTGCGGCGAGCAGGAAGGGGATAGTAAGGAGGATAGTAGTGTCAAGGACGGGGATTCGGTAATGGAAAGTATCGCCCATAGAAAGATGCCGCTAAGTGTTGCACTGGGAGGAGTTTTAAACTTGTTCGTCACGCTGTTTTGACTGATACATGGAAAGAGAACCGACACTTCCGAATGCCATGCGTCAGCCTGACGGAATGGGTGATGCCGCACGTGATTTGCTCGATCAATTCTCTGAAGAAGATCTTGATGTTGATCAACAGATAACAAACTTGGAAGAACTAATTCGGGACTCAAACCCAATCGTGATTTTGGAGAAAATTTCTATAGGAATGAATTTATCTGCTCATCTAAGTTCACTTGATATCCCAGATGACGGTCTAGGGCTGGGCCCCGATTTGTCTAACTTTGTTATCGGGAAGGTATTTTCAAGCTCAGAGTATGGTGATAATGAACCATCGTATGCAGATATAGCACTTGCGGCATCTAAGGTAGAACAAGCATACTGCTTCTCAGATTTGGCCGAACTTGATCCAGACTCAATGTCGGATGAAGAGATTGAACAGAGAAGTTTGTCCTTCTTTTTAAAACTTCGCGAACTATCCAGTTCAAGATTCCTTTACCACAAACAAGTCGAAGAAGCCGCAAGACGGAGCTATTCTCCCCATCAAGCTCAGATGCAGAGGGCAGTTGGCTTCAACATTAACCAAGCAATTGATTTTGTAAAATATATCCAGAAAATGATTACTATCGTCTATAATGATCAGATACTCCCTCAAATTGATTTTACTCCGTCTGAAGCCATATCTGGAACAAATTTCTACGAAAGTATGATAGATGTGTATCAGGAAACTGGCGAGTTTGAAAACCCGATTCGGCGAACGAAAATTCTGGAGGATGGGGACGTAATTGATGATGTCCATTCACAGGTGAGCCAGTTTCGAAAATCTCTATGGCCAACTTCAGATTTCTTACTGAGAAATCTACCGGATGATCAAGACACAGACTCATTCCGCCGTTTCCTTGAGAGAATGAGTTACAATATTCATTCTGATTCAAGCGATTTCAGACATATTGACGAATTCAACTCTGTACACGGACAGCCGCTTGCATATTCAGGGGACGGTTACTTAGCCCCTAATCTTCGTACTCTCCGATATGCTCTCATGGACACATTCTACTATGACCTTTCAAATCTAGAGGGCTACGGCGATCCTGAAGGAGATACTGGTGGAGAATTCGGGAACATATGGGGCGAATATGTTGAGGAATGGTCTTATGATTCGCTTAAAATGGTGTTTCCAGAATCAAGCATCTATCTTAACCCCCATTACCGAACAGATGACGGCTCTTGGGAAGAAGCTGCAGATGTTGTAGTCTCTTGGGAAAATTGTTTGATTGTTTTCGAGTGTAAATCGAAGAAATTAGTTTTACCCTCAAGAGGTGGATCTTACGGATCAGCAACTGATGATTTAGAACGGGGGATTGGAGAAGCGACGAATCAAGCGAACACCATTCTGTCTATTCTAGAAGACCAAGAAGAATTAGAGATCGAGTGTGGCAATTCGCACACGACGCTAATTAATAGTGACTATAAATACAGATATCCGGTCGTGGTTCTAGGCGAACAATATGATATGGTCGGGATAGATCTTTTCGAGGCAGTATTAGATCTCCCTCAACTTCCGTGGGTCACATCGGTCTACGATCTACAGGTGATCTGTGATTTGCTTTCACCGTGGGAATTTATTTCGTATATCTCTCAAAGGCCGAGAATCACTAGAAGCCGAAATGTACGAGCGGTAGATGAGGTTGACCTTCTAGGGTGGTTCGTGGTAAATGATTATACCTTCCCCGAAGTGCCTGAAGATCAGTTTATGATGGTAATGGATTATTCGTACGAAGTTGCAAAATGGTTGGATTTTAAATACGGGCCTTAAATCGCAACTTCGGGTTACTAAGAGCGCAGTCGTCGTAATATTATGTCACTTATTTCCAGACTACAGAGACATAGTCAAACTCAATTCTCTCGTACTCATCACCCTAACCAGCAATTCTCGGGCCGAAGAATCCCTTGACTCACCACTATCTTAATTAGAAGGAGAAAGGTCCCCTTGGTCAGCTCCGAAATCAAGCGTCTGCGATTGATCGTCGATCTGCTCGGCAAGACCCTCGTGACCATCCGGAACCCCATTCGCAAACGAAGTCTCGTGAGCGTCCAGTTCCGCCCGGATCCGCTCGGAGTGCACCGGCGACACGTACAGAATCCCGATCTCGTCTAAGAACTCGGGAAGGACACTGACGATCGAGAGGTTGCTCTCGTGGCTGTCCACGAGCTCCCAGCTATCGACGTCGTCCGCCCGATACTCCAGTTGATAGTCGGAGAGCGGGTTCTCTGTCGCCGTCGAGATACGCCAGTGCTCCCCGGAGACCGTGTGAAACACGAGTGGAAGGTGCGCCTCACGGTCGTCGACGACGATCCCGCCGCGATCGAGGGATTCGATTTCGAGGACTGCACCCGGAAGCGGGCCGGTGAGGTTCGACTCGATCATGCCGGAGGGCTCCCCGCCACGGCGGAAACCGAACGCCTGCACGTCCGCGGCCGCGCTCACGGCCTGTTCGAGCGAGCCGTACTGCTCTCCGTGGAGCCACGTGACGGCGTACTCGTCGCGGCGGTCGACGGTGGCCGTCCCGTCGTCCGAAGGCTGGATTCGGATGAGTTCACCGTGGGCGTGTTTCAGAACGATCGAGGGCGTTTCGGGAGTCGGAATGACGATGCTGGCGCGGTCGAGGGGGAGGATTACGATGCTGCTCATGACACACTGTCCGCGAAGAGGGGATTGGTAAAACTGGTAATCCAGAAGCGGGATGAAAGTGAAAGTAGAGACTAGACTTTTGTGATGCGGTAGAGACTAGACTTTTGTGATGCGGATATGATTTTGTCTTGAGATGCTCGAAGAAGGCTTGTCGTATCCCCTTCGCGGGGATAGCGCATTGGGTCGGTTCGTAATCGGCGGCGTACTAGTATTCTTTTCGTTCCTCCTCATCCCGGCCATCCCGCTACTCGGTTATCTCACGGAGGTACTCGGCTCCGCAGCACGGAAGGAAGAGGAGCCACCAGCCTTCGAGAACTGGAGCAATCTCTTCGCGATCGGTGTCAAAGCTTTAATTGTCAGCATCATCGTTGGCATCATTCCCCTCATCGTCCTCGGTGTAAGTCTCAGCTCAACCATTGCCGGCTTCGCAAATCCGGATTCCGCTGGTCTCTTCGCTGGTGTCGGATTAGTCGGCCTCTTCGCGAGCTTTCTCGCGTTTCTGATCTTGTACTATCTCCTGCCCGCTACGCTTACGAATCTGGCTTTAGGACGGACGGTCGGTTCAGCGTTCGATGTCGACAATCTGAGTCGGACACTCCTTAGCTTGGATTACTTCCTCGCGTGGCTCATTCCGTTCGTTATCGCCATCGGTGTGAATCTCCTGACGGCCGCGCTCGTCGCCGTTACCTTCGGTCTGGGTGGTCTCCTCGTGCCCTTCATCCAGTTCTACACCAACGTGGCGATCTTCTACATGTTCGGGCGAGCGGTCGGTGCGAACATCGAGGTGAGCGAGTTCTCTGGGAGTTCAGCATCGGTTCCGACATGAGGGGAGGAGCACAATCGAATCTCTCAACTGCTCGCTACCGAATTTGCGGATGCATGGTCAAACTCAGTTCACTCGTACTCAGCGACTCGGCCTGATCCGGCGTCAAGTCCCGCTTCATGTCCTCCAGATTCGCGTGCGACACCACGAGGTGCCGGAGCGCAGCGCCGATCGCGATCACGGTCGCGAAGGTACGCGACTTGATCTCGCCGACGGATCGATCGATCACGATCACGTCGCCGACATCGAGCTCGTCGGGCTCAGGGGAGTCGACGACGCTCAACGCCCATCACCCTCGTCAGTCGCCAGCGCTTGCGGTGTTTGCTTGATATTCTTCCCGCCGCGCGGGAGGTGATCGGGCCGTCGAGGACAGTCAGTGTAGTGACCGTATTCTTCGACGCCCGAGGAGGATTCAGTACACCGAGCCCCGCAGATCGGACAGCGGAACTCGTGGTCTTTCTCGGTCCCGAGTTTGCTGCGCTTCCGTCGGCGGAGTTCCTCGGCGGTGATCCGGTCGAGATCGGTCGTCTGCTCGATACCGCCGTCAGGAATCAGCCGCCGCTCGGGTTTACCTTTAGTAAGCGTATTGTCGGAATTCTCCGGCAAGAGCTTCCGAAATACTTTTTTACAGAATGGGGTCGGAGGGATTTGAACCCCCGATCGACTGATATCTCCGGTCGCGCCTCGGTACTCCAGAGGGTCGTCGTCGCGCGGCGATGATCAGTCGCGCGCTCGGAATATCAGTCTGGAGTGTCGTCACCGGGCGGAGCCTCTGGAGTCAGTCGCCATGCCGGGCTTGGCCACGACCCCTCGATACTCCGTTACCCGAAGGACCGTAAAGGGATTTCGGTTATCGGTCGGTGGCCGACCAGTCACAGTCCTGGCATTTGTACCCCGTGACCAACTCCGTCACCGAGGGCATGTAGGCGACGGTGAGGACGTCGCCGTCACACGCCGGACACTGACGGTCGGCATCCTCGATGGCGTCGGCCTCCATGGGCGATTCGCCCTCGATCAGTTCGGCCAGCCGTTCGGCGGTCACCATCCGACCCTGCACGACGCGGTTCGTCATGGCCCGACGATAGATGCGGAGACAGGTAAGCCCTGTGTAGTCGAAGGGAGTTCGCCAACCGGTAGCTTTTGATACTATGCAGCGGTATGGATCGATACGGATCGATCATAATGACCAGTGGCGTACACGGCCAACACGGCGGAGGGGTGGGGCCCCTGTGACCGCACCGTACAGCTACGATGGGATGCTTCCACAGGAGTCGGAGTACATCTGTTCTAACTGCGAGTCGACGTTCGACGACGACCACTACCTCTGCCCGGTTTGTGGCACGCTCACACTCGAACGTCGATCGGTCGCCGACAGTTGAGCGGCGCAGTCGGGTCGGTCCAGTGTCTCTGAATTGGCAGAAATGTCATTAGCCTGCCGCCGTAATGTCGCGTAGCCGGATCGACTCGGCGTCGCCATGACTTCGTCACCACCCCGCGTCCTCGTCGTCGAAGACGAGATCGAGCTGGCCGAACTGTTCGCCGAGTGGCTCTCCGAAGAGTACGATGTCGGCGTCGCGACCGACGGGGAGGAAGCGCTCGAACTGGTCGACGAGGAGACGGACATCGTGTTACTCGACCGATTGATGCCCGGGCTCTCCGGTGACGAGGTGCTCGAAACGATCCGCGAGCGCGGATACAGCTGCCGCGTGGCGATGGTGACCGCGGTCGAACCCGATTTCGACGTGCTCGATATGGGCTTCGACGACTACGTCGTCAAACCCCTGTTTCGAAAGGACATTCAACGGCTCGTCAAGGGACTGCTCGAACGCGACGCGTACGATCGGCACCTCTCCGAACTCTTCGCGACGGCCTCGAAACTCGCCGCACTGGAGTCCCACAAGGAGACGGACGAACTGGCGAACAACGAGGAGTACCAGCAACTCAAGGAGAAACTCGACCGGACGCGGGAACGAGTCGAAACCCTCGAAGCGGAGATGAGCGAGGGGGACTTCGAAGCCGTGTTCTACGACTTCGACCGCGTCGATCTTTGACGGCCTCCCCGCCCGGACGGGTGACGATGCTCGCACCGTGTGGCCCGTGCTGGAGGTGCGAACGTGCCGGGGCCTTCGCAACAGGAATGTCGACGACGGCGTCATCCGGCCATCGCTCCGCGTTCCCGAACGCTTCGACGACCGCGTGGAATAGCCGGCGCTACCGGACGGCAGTGAGTGTCGTCGGAGTCATCGCTGCGCTACGCACGGGGCCTGCTCGGTTGGACTGTGGCGATCGACCGACGCAGTGCTGCCTTTCGACGATCGTACCAATCGACATTTGCCTCGTGCCGTTGACACTCCGTTCATGGCACGAGCCAATACAAACGCGACTGCCTCGTCGCTACTGGCCCCCGACCGAGACGTGTCCGTCCCGGAAAGCGAGCGGCCGGCCGTAACGGGAGGGGCGCGATGAGCGTGAGTACGCAGTCGAGCGAGTCGCTCCTGAGTCTCCCGGAGAACGCCGTCGGCTATCTGGCGATTCTGCTCGCGGTGGTGACGGGCGTGATCCACCTGCTGTTGGGACCGCGCGTGATGGGATTCAGCCAGACGCTCGGCATCCTCTTCATCCTCAACGGACTCGGCTTCATCGGCGGTATCGTCGTCTACCTGACCCGGTACTGGCGGCGGGAACTCTTCCTCGTCGCCGCCGGCTACGCCATCGTGACGTTCCTCGCCTTCTTCTTTTTCGGCGGGTTCGAGGGGTTCGTCTCGCCGTTCTTCCGGAACGGACAACTCAACATGATGGCCGTCGTTGCGAAGGGTGCTGAGGTGCTGTTCGCCGCCGTCACCGCGTATCTGTACAGAGTGAGCGCTGACAGGGTCTAGGACTCCGGCCCGTCGAACACTTTGCCGGGATTCAGAATCCCCGCCGGATCGAGCGCCCGCTTGATCGACCGCATCGCGTCCACCGCCGCCTCGCCGTGTTCGGCCACGAGGTAGTCCTGTTTCCCGAGGCCGATGCCGTGCTCGCCCGTCGACGTGCCGCCGAGTTCGATGGCGCGTTCGACGATGCGTTTCGACACCGCCTTCCCGTGGGCCACGTCCTCGGGGTCGTCCGGATCGACCATGACCGCGTAGTGGAGGTTGCCGTCGCCGGCGTGACCGAAACAGGGGATGCGGAAGTCCTCCTCCTCGGCCAACTGCTTCGCGTAGCGGATGATCTCCGGATACTCGCTGATGGGAACGGTCACGTCGCCGGGCGTGAGCGGAGAGAGGTGTTCGTCGTACGGTTCCAGCGCCTCCGCGAGTTCGCGCCGCGCCGCCCACAACTCGTCCATGCCACGGTCGTTCTCGGCCACCTCGAACTCGGTCACGTTGTGGGCTTCGAACACCGAGCGGCAGAAATCGATCTCCTCCTGGATGCCGTGGTTGGCGTGGAACTCGACGAACACCATCGGCACGTCGGGAAGGTCGGTGTCGAGGTGGGCGTTCGACATGGCGGCGCTCAGGCGGTCGATGAGTTCGATCTTCGCCACGTCGACGCCGGAGCGGACCGCGTCGAACACCGCGTTGGCGGCGTCGTCCAGCGTCTCGAAGTGGGCACGGCCGCCGCGAACCTGTGCGGGCCGACCGGCCAACTCGATCGTGACGCGCGTGATGATGCCGAGGGTCCCCTCGCTCCCGACGATCAGGTCACCGAGGTCGTAGCCGCTCGACGTTTTCACCGCCTTGCTTCCCGTGGTGATCACCTCGCCAGTCGGCAGAACGACTTCCATCCCGAGCACCCAGTCGCTCACCTCGCCGTACTTGACGGTCTTCATCCCGCTGGCGTCGTTGGCGAGCATCCCGCCGATGGTCGAGATGGCGCCCGAGGAGGGGAGCGCGGGGAGGAAGAGACCGTGTCTCGCCACCGCCTCGTTCACGTCGTCGCCGAGGATGCCGGGCTGGACGTCGACCTGCAGGTCGTCCGGACGCACGTCGAGAACGGCGTCCATCCGGGTCATGTCGAGGGTGATCCCGCCCTCGATGGGGACAGCGTTACCCTCCAGACTCGTCCCCGCGGCGTAGGGCGTGACGGGGACGCCGTGTTCGGTCGCCGCGCGCATGACCGACGCCACGTCCGCGGTCGATTCCGGCCAGACGACGACGTCCGGCCGGACGCCGTCCTCGCGGGGCGTCCCCCAGTCGTGGGAGCGTTGCTCGCGGTCGGCGTCGGCCACGGAGATCTGATCCGGGGCAAGCCCGAGATCATCGACAAACGTGGTATCGTGGTGCATAGCTTGGCCTACTCGGGCGCGAATAAAGCCCTTGCCGTCCGACCGGACTGATCCACTGCCAGCTGGTCGGCGGGTCAAATTATCACAAACAATAACTGAATGGTGGATTTATGTCCTGTGCGCCGGTAGCTCCCGCATGGTATTCGAGGGCGGTGACGACCGTGGCGTATCGCCGATCGTGGGCCTCGTGCTCCTCCTCGGCATCGTCCTCGTGGGTGTCACGGTAACGTTGGCGTTCGGCGCGATGGCACTCGACGACATCCGCAACGCCGTGCAGGTGCAGAGCTCCGAACACGCCATGCGGGAAGTGGATTCGCGACTCAGTCGCGTGGCGTTCAGCGAGAACGACGTCGAGGTACTGGATCTGAGCGAGACGCCGACCCGCGAGGTATCTGTTCGTAACGACTCGCGGATGGTCATCACGGTCAACGACACTAGCCAGTGTCAGGCGACCGTCCCGATGGGAACTATCGCGACTGAGAGCCAGGATGGGGAGGTCGTCGCCTACGAGGGCGGGGGCGTCTGGCGAAAACGGGGCGAGGGGAGTACGATGGTGTCGCCGCCCGACTTCCAGTACGAGGACGGCACCATCGACTTCCCGGTGGTGAGTGTCGAGCAGGCAAACGTCAGTAAGAGCCGGATTCGGGTACGAAAGAACGTCAGCGAGTCCCGATCCCGCACCCAGGCGATCATGTCCGATCTGTCGAAACCCGTCTGCCAACCGCCGGGGAACGTAACCATCACCGTCGAGAGCCAGTACTACGACGCGTGGGGACGATACTTCGAGCAGGTGACCGACTCGCCGGCAGTCGTCGACGACACCAACGAGACGGCCTCGATCACGCTGAACCGGATCGGAGCCACGACCAACGTGTCGACGACGGGGGCGAACCTCACCGCAGACACGAACTACGTCGCAGAGATAACGATCAACGGGACGGGCTATCACACTAACCAGTGGCACCTCCCCATCGCCTTCCGCGTCCAGATCGAAGACGAAGGGGAGTACACCTTCAGTCCGACGAACGGTATCGTCGACCGACCGCTCGATATGGCGAACGGGCACGACGACGTGAACAACCCGCTGGTCGCGTACGAACACGGCCAGTATCCGCGGGACACGATCACCGTTCCCGCAGGGAAGTCGTTCTCGGTGCGCGCTATCTCGTACGCCTGTGATCCCGACGCCGACGACGATGGCACGATCAGTGGCTACGAACTCACCGACTACAACGGGAGCGTCCTCGCCGACACCGGGCCGACGCTGCCGGAGTACGAGGACTACAACAGCGGGACGAACCGCTCGAACGACTACTCGGAACGGTGTGTGGCGCCGAACCTCGACGACCGGGAGTTCCGCAACCTCAGTTCGGCCGGCGGCTCTCAGTACCTTCGAGTCTATAACCACACCGACAACACGGTGAGCGCGAGCGCGTTCGACAGCGCGTCGACCGCCCAGCGAACCCCCGAAGAAGTCCTCGACAACAGTCCGATCACCTACTACCCGGGCAACGATACGCTGGATCTGGAACCGAACGAAGCGGTGTTCATCTACGAACTGAACGAAGGTGTCGGGAGCGGCGACTTCAACGACGCCATCGTCACCGTCACCGTTCGCGAGCAGGGCGCCATCGATCCCAGCGACACGTTCGCGCTGAAGATTTCGATGAGCGCCGTCGAAGTGTCGGAGTAGCCCGCTACGTGAACAGGCGGACGCCGATCGCCGTCCGTCTGACGTACACCGCGGACGTGGTACACCGGTACCCCGATCCGGTGGACGACCACTGCGGATGTGCCTCGAAGTACTCCGTCCAGCCGTCGGCGTACGGGCCCGCTGGCGTCACGGTGACGCTCGTGGCGTTGCTCGCCACCGCCGACGGATCGTCGGGGTAGAGCAACGTCTGGTTGACGGTCCGGGCCTCGACGACAACCGAGCCGGACGTCCCGATCCGTTCCGTGTCGCCGGCGTTCGTCATCGTCACGACCGAGATGACGGCGCGATCCGGCGTGCAGACGAAGGAGGGCTCGCGAAGCATGACGGCAGCGTCCCGATCCGTTCTGATCACGGCCCCACCCGAGACGGCGACGGTCGTCTCCTCCCGACGGTAGGAGAGTCCATTGAGAGTGAGCGACCGGGAGAACGGCGCGGTGCCGGCGACCGAGATATCGAGCGTCGTGCCCTCGGTCACCCCGAACGAGCCACCGCCGATCCGAAGTTCGCTGGTCCGGGCGGGGTCACCCCGTTCGAGCGTTCCCAACGTCTCCGCGAGCGCCTCGACGGCGTACTCGGCATTTTCGGTCTGTTCGGCCGTCTTGAGGTCAGTAAGCGCACTCGTCCCCGCAGTGTAAACCAGCCCCACCATCAGGAGGATCATCGAGAAGGTGACGACGAAGCCGATCGTCTCGCTGACTGCACGATCGCGTCGGCTCACGTCCCCTCACCTTCCACGAGCGTGATATCGCCATCGTAGACGATCCGCAGGTCGCCCCCGGAGACCGTCGCCTCCGCCACCGACGCGTCGAGTCGCATCGACACCACGACGGTTACGTCTGGCGAATCGGTGTGCAGGCGGAGACAAGTGAGGCCTGCCCCACAGATGCCCGGGTCGGTCGTCAGTTGGACCCGGTAGATTCGGCCGGCCACGGTGCGTGGATGTTCGACCTCAAGCGTGATCCCGGCCGCGCGCGGCGACATCTCGTCGACGTACGTGAGTTCGGTTGTGAGGCGTTCGCCGATCGTCTCCAGCGACGTGCGGATCGATCGCTCGCGCTGGTCGTCGACCATCCCGGACATCCCGACGAGCAGTCCGCTGATCAAGACGGCCGTGATACCGACGGTCAGCACGTGGGTGAGCGCGATCGACGCCCCGCGGCGGTCACGTCCGAACCTCATCGTTCCTCCCGTCCGAGGATACGGATGTCGTCGACGTACCAGTGGTCGCTGTTGGCGTCCGCCGGCGCCCGGAACCGAATCCGGAAGTCGTCGTGACGGGCATCGCTGGCGTTGATGTACACCCGGCGGTCGTAGCGGACGGGCGGCGAGCCGGTGACGGCGAGCAGCCGGTCGACGGATTTCCACTGCCCCGACGCGTTGTAGTACTGGACGGTCATGTTCTCCCCCTCGCCGGGTTCGGGCCCGGCGTCGGGGGTGCCCGTCGGTAACCCCTCCTGGGCCCAGTAGGTGACGACGACGGCGTCGTAGCCAGTGGTGTTCACGCCCGCGGTACGGTTGAGCGTGCCGTTGACGGTGTTGTGATAGAGCGCGTACCGGCCGGTGTGCTGGGCCCGATCGTCGACGCCGCCAACACCGGACACCGACCACTCGCTCGGGACGCTCCCGGACTCGAAGTCGTCGTAGGCGAGCAACGCCCCGGACTGTGGAGCGACCAGACTTCGGTAGCTCTCGCGGGCCTCGTCCCCCGTCACCTCGTAGGCGACGGCGCTCCCGTTCGCCCGCACCGTCACGCCCGGTTCACGGTCCAGATAGTTCGTGCCGCCGATGCGTGGCATCATGAGACTCCGGATGTCGATCCGGATCGTCGACTCGTAGCTGACGGCCGGCGTGACGTACGCAAAGTCGAACGCCGCCTCGGTCAGCAGGTCGTCGATGTACGGCTGATCGGTCGGCCCGTCGCCGAGGCGGCCGTCGTTGGGGTCCGTCATCCCGAGCGCGTAGGTGCCGGAGAGTTTGTTCCCCTTGGTGACGCGGACGCTGTACTCCGGGGGGACACCGCGGGCGAAGTCGATGGGGCAGGTGTTCGACGGCGCAGAGATGGCCGTCTCGTTGACGACGACCGTCTCTCCCTGGATGACGTTACAGGTGACCGAGTTGCCGTCGTCGTCGAGCGTTTCGATCGTGTTGTTCGAGGGGGGGTTCTTGTACACCCGGAATCGCCACCAGTCGCCCGTAGAGTCGTTACGGACGGTGACGGTGAACGCCTGTGAGTAGGACGCCGACGTGGAGGCTTCGAACTCGAACCGGGCGGAGGTGAGTTCGCCGCTGTCGGTGATGTTCCAGTCCTGTGAGGGGACGCCGCTCTCGGCCCGGAAATCCCGGTCCGTCGACTGTCTGACGAGGGCGAAACTCCCGGATGCGGTGCGGTTCAGTTCGACCGAGACGGTCGCCGGACTCCGCTCGGCGACGGACTCGGACTGCCGGCGACCGTACCGCGTCAGGTTCGAATCGAGGGCACCGGTGTTCGACTGATTGATGTACGGCTCCTGGCTGGTGTATCCGCGCATGAACCGCTTGAGATCGCGTCTGACGGCTTGCTCGGCCGTCATCGCCTCCTCGGACGCCTCGATGGACGCCTGGGGTTTGACGCTGGTCGTGTAAATCATCGTGTTCAGGACGACGACCACGCCGAACACGAGGACGGCGATGGCGACGGCGCCGACAAGCAGCATCTGCCCGCGATCGTCGTCGATCACCAGACGACCACCCGCACGACGACGACGTTGTAGAGCGGACCGGAGTCGTCGATGTCCCGCGCGTAAAACACCGTCTCGTTCGCCGTCGCTCCGAGGGTCGTGTTCGAAGTCGGCGACGTGAGGCGCATGTCGTCGAACAGCGCGATCGAGATGCTCGCAGAGACGGCGTTGTCGGTCGGCTCACCCCGGCGGATGTACACCACCTCCTCGCTCGACGTGTGATCCGATCGCTTGCGGTACTCCACGTAGACGTTGTAGGTGAACCCCCGCTGCCCGAACGTCTGGTTCAACATCGCACCGAACTCCCCCCGCGGTGTCCGACTCCCGTGGCCGAACGTCTCCGACACCTCGTGGTCGGCGCTGTAGAAGGTGCCGTCCGTCGAATTCCACCGCAACACTTCGGTCGTCAGCGACTGATTGGCGTGGGCGGCGTGGAGGACGTCCCGGACTTGCGCGTCGAGTTCGGCACGAGACTCGCGATCGACGGTCCCCGGCGTCGTCGGCGTGACGACGATGGCCTGGAGGGCGAACAGGAACGCCGTCAGCACGAGGATGCTAGCGGCGAGGCCTTCGAGCGTGTAGGCCTGTGCGCGATCGGACACGGTTACCACACCCTCACGACGATGCGACAGGTCGGTCGACACCGATCTCCGCCGTCGGAGACGATCCGCATCTCTGCCGCCACGGCCCGGTCGCGATAGCGGTCGCCGACGGCGAGGTTCGGCCGACCTGCCACCGTCCGTAACGTGACGTTGACGTTCGACCCGGCCCCCAGTCCGTACCGCGACCGGAGATCTCCCGCGGTGGTCGGCGACACGAACGGCGAGAAGAAGTCCGTGGTCGCGGTCGGATCGAGTCGGTTGTCGCTTCCGTTGATCGTCAACTCCCGAGTCACCTCGTCGCCGAGTCGCTCGGCGGTCGCCGACTGATCGCTCGTGATCGGGGCATCGAACGGCGAGAGGACCGGCGGGAGGAGCGTAATCGCAGTGGCGACGACGATCAAAAAGAGGCCGACGCCGGCAGCGAAGTCCTGCAGTGTCTGCGCGCGGTCGTCGTCGCGGAACCGACAGCGTGACTCGGGCCGGGAACGCGCTCGGCTCATCCAACCACCAGCCACACGGCGAGTGCGATGGTCTGGAGGATCACCACGAACTTGATCCCGGCCATCATCTTGGCCGTCCGAATGTAGCCGCTGATGATCCCCGAGAGGATCGCTTGGAGCGTCACTGCGTGGAAGAAAAGCAGTGACAGCAGTTGCGTGTCGATGCCGCCGCCGAACTGCGAGGCGCCGCTCCCGCCGCCGCTGCTGGCCTGCTGGGTGAGCCCCGCCATCACGTCGAGGAACTGCGTCTTCAGGATGGCCATCACGCCCAGCAGGGTCAGGTAGGTCATCAGGATGATCGCCACCTGCATCCGGGTTCGTGACCTCCGTTCGCGTTCGATGTCGTCCTGGTTCTCGCTGGCCTGTGCAGCGGTGGTCAGGACCTGCGTGATCTGACTCGACGCCTCCTGTGCCTTGCTGATGAGTTTGACCGTCCGCGCCAGCCGTGGGATATGGTACCTGTTGTTGAACTCGACCAGCGCCTCACGCAGGCTCATCCCGTAGTTCACCTTGGCGTAGATCACCTCGAACTCGTCGGCCAGCTTGCCCGACGACGTGTCGGCGACGGTGTCGACCGACTCCAGCAGCGTCTGCCCCGTGTCGTTCGCGCTCGACAGTTTCCGGAGGTTGTCGGACAGCTTGCCGGTGATCGCCGCGCGGGATCGGACGTTCCACTCGTGGAAGACGCCGAGGGGGACGAGCGTCAGGTAGAGCGGAACGTACACCCACACGAACGTCCCCCAGACGGGGGCCTGCACCATCCCGTCCCACGTCGTCGGTGCCGCACCCCTGACCCCCGCGAACGTGACCAGCACCAGCGCCGCCGGGAGGGTCATCACCAGCGTGAACGCCGGGTTGTCCCGGAAGAAGTGGTGGGGGTTCTGGAGGAGCTGTTTGGTCTGAAAGGTGCCTTCGCGGGATTTGATGTGGTCGAAGATACTGAACTCGCCGACGTAGTGCTCGATCAGTCCCAGGTGGAAGAGGCCCTCGTTGGACGTACGCCCCACTCGGTCGCTCCCACCGGGGTCGAGGTAGCCGTCACCGGGTTCGTCCTGTTTCACCGTCGACACCAGCACCAGAAACATCACGCCAGTCAGCGGGATGAGTGCGTACACTGTCGCGTACAGCATGATGGTCTGGGCCTCGCCCAGCATGCTCATGATGACGAGGATGATGATGAGCAGGAGGGGGAACAGCGAGAGCGTCATGTACATCTCGCCGAACAGTTCGAGCGTGTCGAGCGTGACCTCCTGTTGCTGTTTGGCCGTCCGCATGTGCTTGTCCTTCTTGTCGGAGAGGAACGCCTGCATGTTTCCGCCGGAGTTGACGATGGAGAGCATATCCGTCAGGAACTGCGAGAGGTCGTCGCTCGGCGTCTCGATCGCCTGTTGCTGGATGGCGTTCCGGTAGTCCGTTCCGAAGTACTCCGTCTCCTGAACGATGCTCTGGAACTCGCGGGCCACCTCGCCGTACGTGTCCTCGGCCCGCGCCATCGCCTCCAGGATCTCCAGCTGATTCAGCCCCCCGACCGACAGCGCGTACATGAACGAGATGGAGTCCGAGAGCAGCATGTTGATCTCGCGCTCCCGGGAGGACGCCCGCGAGTACGGAATGGCGATGAGCGTGCCAAAGCCCGTCGTGAAACCGATAGATCCCATGACGAGGCCGATGATCGCGATGGCCGCGGGAACCTTCACCGCCTCGATGACGGCGACGGCCGTCTCGTTGGGGATTCGCGCCCCCGTCGAGAACAGTTCGGGCGAGACGATACCGAACGCGAAGAGACTGTAGCCGACGAACGTGCCGAGTGCCCACAACACGCCGCCGAGGAGGACGCCGACCGCGAGCGCTCGCGAGAGATAGAGTTCGACCGTCGTCGCCATCCGGGCCTGCACCAGTTTCGTCTCCACGTCGCCCACGAAGTCGCCGTCGTCGTCAAACAGCAATCGGTAGAGCGGATAGAACAGATCGCCGAGGCTGTCGACGCTTCGATCCAAGCCACTCCCGGTGTCGAGACTCACGTTACTCCTCCTCGTCCGCGCTCGTATCGGTCACGTCACCGAATCCCCACTCGTCCATGTCGGCGGCGGGGTCGTCGGCGTCCGACTCGTCCAACTCCGCGTCGTCCGACCGCTCGCCGTCGGCGTCCGACTCGACGCGCTCGCTCTCCGCGTCCGATTCACCACCGGCGGCGGTCGCGTCCGTGTCGACCGCGTCCGACGAGTCCCAGTCGGGCGGCTCCGCGTCCGCCGTTGACGACGGCCCCTCGTCGAAGGAGATGCCGAAGTCGTCCGCGTCGTCCGCATCGTCCGCGTCGTCGACCTTCTCGGTATCGCCGCCGAACAGCGAGCCGTCGTCGAGGTCGACCATCTCGCCATCCGCGTCGGTGTCGGCTTCGGCGTCGGCACCGGCATCGGCATCGGCGTCGAGGGTCACGCCCGCTCCGGGGTCGGCAGTCACGTCCGCGGCGGGGTCGACCTCCGTGAGCGCCGCGTCGATGCCCGGCACCTCCTCGCCGCGGTACTCCTCGAACAGCTCCGTCTCGGCGCGGTCGAGGAGGTCCGCACACAGCTCCAGCCCCTCCTCGTTCGGGTCGGGACGGGGCACCATCGCCTCCTTCTCGGGGTCGATGTCGATCAGGACCGACTCCATCTCGCGAAGGTCCTCCAAACTGCGTTCGAGCTGGTCGTTGGCCATCAACGCGAGGATGGTCTCCTCGTCGTTGATGAACGCCTGCACCGTGGCGGCGACCTGCGTGTAGGTGTTGAGCCCGTTCTCGATGAGGTAGGCGAGGACAACTTCGCGTTTGAACAGTTCCTCCTCGAGCGTCGACCGCGTCCAGCCGCGGTCGAACCGGATCTCTTCCAGGGTGTTGGAGTTGCTCATCCGGAGGAACTCGTCGGTCTCGGCCTGCCACTGGTAGACGTCCTGCACGTTGATCTCGTCGTTCTCGGCGTCGTAGAAGTTGATCTCGGTGAGGTTCTTGTTCCGGCGGACCTTGGTGCCGCCCACGCGGGTCTGGGTCTGGATCGACACCAAGTCGAGCGCCGAGAACATCGTCTTCGAGACGTTGATCGGATCCGTGGTGAACCGCTTGAGCACCTCGCCCACGCTGTCGGCGTGGAACGTCGTCAGCGTGGTGTGCCCGGTCGACATGACCTGGAAGAGGGTGCGACCCTCCTCGCCACGGATCTCGCCCATGACGATGTACTCGGGGCGCTGTCGGAGTGCGGCTTCCAGCAGGTCGAACTCGTCGACTTCGCCCTGTTCGTCGTCGGAGAAGGAGGGCCGGGTGACGGAGGCCACCCAGTTGCGCTGTGGAAGCTCCACTTCGCGGGTGTCCTCGATGGAGACGATTTTCGAGTTCGAGGGGATAAAGAGGGAGACGGCGTTCAGGCTGGTCGTCTTCCCGGACGCAGTCCCACCGGCGAAGATGAGGGACTTGTTGTTCTCGATGGCGAGCCACAGGTACGCCATCTCCTCCAGCGAGAACGTCTTCCAGTTGATGAGGTCGACCGGGGTGAAGGGCACGTCCTTGAACTGGCGGATGGTGTAGTTGGTGCCGTGGTCGGACACCTCCTTGCCGAGCGTGAGTTGGGCACGCGAGCCGTCCGGGAGGGTGGCGTCGACCTGCGGGCGGCGCTTGCTGATCCCCTTTCCCGACCGCTGGGCGAGTTTGACGACGAAGTCGTCGAGTTCGTCGTCGCCGTGGTAGATGTTGGAGATGATCTGCTCGTAGTCGCTGTGGTAGACGAACACCGGAGAGTGGTAGCCGTCACACGAGATGTCCTCGACGTTGATGTCGTGTTTGATACCGTCGATGCGCTCGTAGCCGATGAAGTCGCGTTTGAGGTAGTAGAGCAGCTTCTCCACCTGGTACTCCGAGAGGTGGTCGGCGTCCTCCTCGATCAGGACGGGTTCGGGGCGGACGCTGAGCCCCGAGAGCTCCTCGTCGAGGTCCGGTGACGGCCGCCAGCCGAGGCGGGAGAGAAGGCGACCGATTCCCCCGTCGGCGTCCTCGATACCGACACTGCTTGCGATCGTATCGAGCAGGCCGCTTCCGGAGGTCCGGGCGTAGAGGTCGTATCGTTCGAGCAGGGCGTACGTCTCGTCCTGAATCACCCGTTCACGCTCGTCGAGGCCGCCGGCCACCTCCACGTCCGCGTACTTGATCGCGTTCTGGAGTTTGGCCCGCAGGAACTCGAGCAGGTCGTCCTCGATGGGGGTCGTGTGGGGCTGGACCACGTAGTACTTCTTCTCGTTTTCCTTCCGCGACTGGAAGATGACGACGTAGGCGTAAGGTTTGTTCACCCAGTAGCGGTCGAGCTCCTCGAAGTGGGTCTTCTTCTCCAGCGGCACCGTCTTCTCCAAATCGTACCGGTTGGTGACCGTGGTGGTGTCGAACTCGGTCCGGAAGAACGCGTCCTCGTCCAGTGCCTCGTCGACGTCGACCGTCCGCTCGTCGACCACGTCGTCGAGTTCCGCGCCGAGGTCGGCGGCGAACGAGAGTACGTTTTCGGTCTTCTCGGGGTCGAAGCCGAGGGTGCCGCTCGGATCGAACGGCACCGTCTCCCCCGATCCGTCGGTCGGTGGGGTGCCGTCCGCGTCGTAGTAGAACTCCGCCTTGTAGTCCTCCCAGGTCCAGAGATCCTTGACGACGGGCGTCGCGCCGTCCTGGGCCCGCGTGACGGCGGCGTCGAGTTGCGTCGCTGCGGCCTCACCGGCCGCGAGCAACGCGGAGAGTTCCGAGCGGTCGACCGCGTCGTGATCCGGACCGACAGCGGCCGCGCCGTCGAGCCCCTCGGAATCGGAGCTCTCGGCGTCGTCGATAGCCATTGAACGGATCAGGGTGTTCACGAATATAAATTCTGTTGGCCGATCTAGACCCATGATAATTGGACGATAGGTCCCGAATCAATCTCGAACGTTTTTTGAAGGGGTGTCGCATAGCGGGTTGCACGACCGACCCATGACATTCAGTCGCAGGAAGATCGTCGCGGCCGCTGCCGGACTCGTTGGCTCACTGGCGGGATGTGCGGGGGGCTCCGGTGGCGACAGTGACGGCGGCGACGGTGGCGAAGCGACGGCAACCGAGACGGCGACCGAGACGGCAACCCCGGAGCCGACGGCAACGGCCACGCCGACGCCCTCCGGGCCGCCGGAGGACGCGCCGGAGTTCACGGTCATCAACGAGAACAAGACGTTCGTTCCGATGGTTGCGGAGGTGGAGCCGGGAACCGTCGTCAAGTGGACCACCGAGAGCCTCAGTTCACACAGCATCACGTCGATGTCGCCGTCGGCCTCCGAGAGCGGTAGGCGGGCGTGGAACCCGGAAGTCGCCTCGGACTGGGAGATGGACGAAGACCTCGGCGGCGAACCGGTGACGCACTACTTCCCCGAACCGGGCGTCTACGAGTACAAGTGCAACTACGACTTCGGCCACATCGGCGGTTGCGCAGCCGTCGTCGTCGGCGACCAGGACTACGACCAAGAGATGCTCCCCTGCGAACCGCAGTAGCTGCTTCCGATCCGATCGTCTCGACCCGTCCCGTCACCCGCGCCGGCGCTGCCGGCTTCGTCGTCAACCCACGAGCACGAACGCGAGCCGTATCGCCGCCACGGCGCCGAGGAGGTTGACGACGGCGTACCACGCCGCGAGGCGTCGATCACCGGTCTCCCAGAGCCGCACTGCGTCGACCGAGAACGACGAGAACGTCGTGTACGAGCCACAGGCTCCGGTACCGACGAGGTAGAGCACGTCCACGCTCGCCCCGAGCGCCGTGACGAGGGCGAGGACGAAGGAGCCGACGACGTTGACCGTGAACGTTCCGTAGGGGAATCGCCGGCCACGGGCGACGGCGCCGCTCACGTAGCGGTTCGTGGCGTAGCGCAGGACGGCGCCGACGGCCGCGCCCGTGCCGATCAGGTACGCCGGATTCGCCATTCAGACGCCCCCCTCCATGATCTGCGCGAGGCGCCGCCCCCCGAGGACGGCGACGAAGCCGAGAGCGTACGTCGCGGCGACGTACGCGAGACCGATGGTCGTCGGCGACTGCACCGTCTCCAGCGCGAACGTGCTGTACGTGGTGAACGACGAGAGGAAGCCGGTCGTGGCGGCGTAGCTCGTCTCCTCGGCGATGACGCCGACGAGTTCGGCCTCGTAGACGAGGAACCCGAGTGCGAGACAGCCGAGGACGTTCGCGGTGAGCGTCCCGCCGAGGCCGGGGACGACGAGTGAGACGGCGTGACGGAGGTTGGCACCGGCGAAGCCGCCGAGGGCGACGAGAAAGACCAGTTCGATCGCCCGGAGCCGTGACGCCGTCCGGCGGCTCATGGCACGGCCCGTCGACGGACGGTGCGGGCGGCCGACGGTGGAGATGCGGTGCGGAGCATGTGAACGGCGGGTTGTCGGAGTCTCACCGCGGGGTCGTACAGTCGTTACGGTGTGGAGGAGGGCGAGCATCGCCGTCGCTCGCCGGGGGGACAAGCGGGAAGAGGGAGGAAGGAATCAGCTCTCGGTTTCGGCGGTCGACGTTTCGGTCGTCTCGGTCGTCGACGTCTCCGTCTCCGCACCCGAACTCGACTCCTCGGCGCCCTCTTTCAGTTCCTCCTCGATCTCTTCACGACCGCGTCTGAACTCACCCATCGCCTGCCCGGTCGAACGGGCCAGCTTGGGGATCTTGTTCGCCCCGAACAGCAGGACGAGCACGAAGAGGACGATGAGCAGCTCCGGCCCGCCGGGCAACCCGGGGAACAGTGGCACGATTGCGTTTTGCATCACTACCTCCCGCTAGCCTGTTCGCAATTATAGGCTTTTTGCTGTTCTCGACCCGCCGGACGGTCGCCGACGAATCAACCGGAACCCACACGCGTATACCGCGGTCGCCCAAACGTCGTGTATGATCGATATCGGCGACGAGGCTCCCGACTTCACCGCCCCGCTCGCGAACGGCGACGTGGAGACGTTCACGCTGTCGGATCGGCTGGACGAGGCGCCCATCGTCCTCGCCTTCTTCCCGGCGGCGTTCACGCCGACCTGCACCAGCGAGATGTGTGCGTTTCGCGACCGGATGGCGAAGTTCGAGGACATCGACGCGACGGTGTACGGTATCAGCGTCGACCTCCCCTACACGCTCAACGAGTTCCGGGAACAGAACGGGCTGACGTTCGGCCTCATCAGCGACGAACGGCGCGAACTGATCGACGCCTACGACGTGGCCGACGCGTTCTCGCCGGGCAACATCCGTGTCGCCCGGCGCGCCGTGTTCGTCGTCGACGGCGACGGCCGGGTGACGTACCGATGGCTCGGGGACAACCCGAAACAGGAACCCGACTACGACGCGGTGCGCGAGGCGGCGGCCGACGCCACTGCGTGAGCCAGCGGCCTTTTCTCCGCCCGAGTGCAACGACGCGTATGCCCACTGATGCCGACGGGCGTGTGTACGATCCGGACGCCGCCCACGCCTTCCCCGACGAGAAACTGAACCGTGTCCTGTCGACGCTGACCGACGATCCGGAGGTACAGGCGTATCTCGACGCACAGAACGTCAACGCCGTCACGCGCAAGGGGTACAACGATCACGGGCCGAAACACATCACCATCGTTCGAAACCGGGCGCTACGCCTGTACGAACTGCTGAAACGCGCCGGTGTCGACTTCAACGGCGCCAGCGATCAGGGGTTGGAGGAAGCGGACGAAGCCGTCATCGTCGCCCTCGCGGCCACCCTCCACGATGTGGGGCACGTCGTCCACCGCGACGGGCACGCCTACTACTCCATCCCGCTCGCGTCGGACATCCTCGATCGACTCCTGACGGAGTGGTACGACACGAGCGACGCAGTACGGGTGAAAGCCGAGACGCTCCACGCCATCCTCTGTCACCACACGGAGGAGGACCCCCTCACTCGGGAGGCGGGCGTCATCCGGGTCGCCGACGCCCTCGACATGGAGCGTGGCCGCTCGCGCATCCCCTACGAGAAGGGTGGCCGCGGCATCAACACCCTGTCTAGTCAGGCGATCCGAAACGTGACGCTGGCGGAAGGCGAGGGCGCGTCGGTCCTCGTCGAAATCGAGATGGTGAACGCTGCTGGCGTCTATCAGGTCGACAACCTGCTGAAGGCGAAGCTCCAAGACTCGATGCTGGAGGAGTACGTCCGCATCGTCGCGGTCAACACGAAAGAGGAGAGCGGGCTGGTCGAACGGATCGAACTCTAGTCCACGACGGTTTCGGCCGTGACGCCGCCGAGTTCGAGCGAGCCGCCGAGCGTGCGATTCGGATAGGGGATGTTGATATCCTCCTCGTCGAAGCGCTCTTTCACCGCCGTGACGTACTCGCCGCGAGCCTTGACGAAGTCCGACCGACTCGGTTCGTCGATCCAGACGCGCGATTTGAGCACGACCGACGAGTCGCCGAGTTCGGTCAGGCGGACGGAAGGGGCCGGGTCGTCGAGGATGTCGGGGTGGGCGTGGGCCTCCTCGAGGATGATCTCGTTCGCCCGCTCGATGTCGTCGTCGTAGCCGATGCCGAAGGGCACCTGCAGGCGGAGTTGATTCTTCGCGACGGGGTTTTTGATCACGCCGTCGGTGAGCGCCGAGTTCGGCACCGTGAGGAGTTCGTTGTCGAACGTCCGCACCCGCGTCACGCGGAAGCTGATGTCCTCGACGATGCCCGAGTTGCCGTCCCACTCGATCCAGTCACCGATGCGGAACGGCTTGTCGGTGAAGATGAAGATGCCGGCGACGAAGTTGGCGATGACGTTCTGCATGGCGAAGCCGATGGCGAGCGTCGCCGCCGCGGCGACGGTGGCGAGCGACTGCAGGAAGTCGCCGTAGCCCGCGAAGCCGAAGGCGACGGTGATACCGGCGAAGACGACGAGCGCCAGGGTGAGTTTCCGCAGTGGCTTCCGGGCGTGCACCTCCAGCCCCCGGGCGTCCATCACCCGGTCGACGAGCGGAATAAGCACGATCCGTCCGACGACGTAGACGACCAACAGCGCGACCACGAAGGAGAGCGCCGAGCCGATGGATTCGGCGTACGGGACGCCGTTGTTCGCGAGCAGGCGGGCGATTGCGCCGCCACTGTTCTGTAGCGGAACCGCACTCATCGGTAGAGCACAGCGGTGTTGCCGCGGGTTTCGACCACGTCGGCGCTCACCCGATCGGCCAGATCGACTGCCAGCGACTCCACGTCCGTCCCCCCACGGGCCGAGCGCAGGAACTTCACCTTCACCAGCTCCCGGTCGTTCAGCTGATCGTCACACTCCCCGACGACGGCGTCGACCCCGCTCTTGCCGACCCACACCGTCACGTCGAGGTCGTGGGCCCGCTTGCGCAGCGCTTGCGTATCCATAGGTGTTCCTTGCGCCGAATCGGTTTGAAAGTTTATAATAAGTGCGGCGGCACGGGCCGCCGCTTACTCGTACGGATACCGGGCCGTCGCGCCACAGTCACAGCGGACGACGACGTGGCCGTCCTGGAGCCGGACGCGGGCGTTCCGCCCGGGACGGAGGTAGGTGTCACAGGCGTCGCAGGTGAATCGGCGGAACGTGCGAGGGAGGGTGAGCCGGTTTCGCTCGGCGATCCGACGCGCCAGGCGGACGTACTCCCGGGCGCGGTCGTCGTGGCCCTCGTCGACGGCCGCGCGGGCGAGGACCTCCAGTCGCTCGATGCGCTCCGCGGCGATACCCATACGCGAATCCGGGCCGCGGGGTGGCAAAGGCCTTCCGACACCGGCGAGCGGCGCGACCGGCGGTGACGCTATCGGTAGCGTCAAGAGCGTCACCGGTCAATCGCCGCCCGTGCGGGTGCTGAACTACCTCGAACTGGAGAGTCGGCTCGACCGGAGCGGTATCGGCACCGCCGCCGACCAGCAACGCGCCGCACTGGCGACGACCGACGTGTCGGTCGTCACGTCGCCGTGGCGCGGTGGGTCGCCGGGGCGGGTGGCCGCCAACGCGCTCCTGGGCCGGGGCGCCGTCCGCGAATACGACGTGGCCCACTGCAACATGATCGGCCCGGGAACCGTCGCAGTGGCGCGCCACGCCAAGCGCACGAAGACGCCGCTGGTGCTCCACGCCCACGTCACGGCGGAGGATTTCGCCGAGAGTTTTCGCGGCTCTACGCATCTCGCGGAGCCGCTTCGCCGCTACCTCCGCCGGTTCTACTCGCAGGCCGACCTCGTCCTCTGCCCGAGCGCGTACACGAAGCGCACCCTCGAGTCCTACCCAGTCGATGCGCCGATTCGGGCGATCACCAACGGCGTCGACACCGCGTCGCTGGCGGGGTTCGAGGACCTGCGCGAGGAGTACCGCGAGCGGTTCGACCTCGACGGGTTGGTGGTCTTCTCGGTTGGCAACGTCTTCGAGCGCAAGGGCCTCACCACGTTCTGCCGCCTTGCCGAGGAGACCGACTACGAGTTCGCGTGGTTCGGCCCCTACGACACGGGGCCCCAGGCCTCCGAGACGGTGCGTCGCTGGACCACGGATCCGCCGACGAACGTCACCTTCACCGGCTGGGTCGACGACAAGCGCGGCGCCTTCGCGGCCGGCGACGTGTACTGCTTCCCGACCAAGGCCGAAAATCAGGGCATCGCCGTGCTGGAGGCGATGGCCTGTGGCAAGCCCGTGGTTCTCCGGGACATCCCCGTTTTCGAGGAGTTCTACACCGACGGCCACGACTGTCTGAAATGTGAGACGCGGGCGGAGTTCCGCGCGGCGCTCGACCGACTGGCCGACGACCCCGACCTCCGCGAGCGGTTGGGCGAGAACGCGACGGAGACAGCGGCCGAACACTCGCTGGAGCGGGTGGGCGAGAAGCTCGTCAACGCCTACCGACACGTCCTCGACGGGACGGTCTGACCGGACGAACGAAGTCACAAGCGATTAACCCCTCCTCGTCGAATCGCCGCCAATGCGTTCGGTCGCCGTCTTCACCGACACCTACCTGCCCACCGTCAACGGCGTCACCTACACGGTCAAAGCGTGGCGCGACTGCTGGGCCGACCGCGGCGGCCGGATGGACGTGGTCTACCCCCGAACCGACGGCTACGCGGCCCGCGCTGGCGAGTACCCGGTCGGCAGCCTCCCGTTTCCCTTCTATCCCGGGTTCCGACTGGGCATCCCCTGGATCCCCCGTCGCGTCCGGGACGTGGACATCGTCCACGCGCACACACCCTTCGCCGTCGGCCTCGCAGGCCTGCGGTTGGCGCGACGGACGAATCGGCCGTTCGTCGCCTCGTATCACACCCCCACGGCGGAGTACGCCGACTACGTGGCGCCAAGCGACGCCGTCGAGCGCCTCGTCGAACGCGTGAGCGAGCGGTACGAGCGGTGGTTCCTCGACCACGCGGACGCCGTCCTCGCGCCGAGCGACGCCACCGCCGCTCACCTGACCGACGAGGTGGGCGTCTCGACACCCGTGACCGTCGTGCCGAACGGCATCGACACGGAGCGGTTCCGTCCCGTCGACACCGCGGCCTTCCGCGCCCGGCACGGCCTCGACGACATCGGCACGCTGCTCGGTTACACCGGGCGCCACGGCTACGAGAAGCGGCTGGGCGACCTCGTCGACGCCGCGGCGACGTTGGACGTGACGGTCGTCTTCGGCGGCGACGGACCGGCTCGCGAGGAGCTAGAGCGGCGGGCGACCGAGCGCGGCGTCGACGCCCGCTTCCTCGGCTTCCTCGACCGCGAGGAACTCCCGGCGTTCTACAGCGCGCTCGACGCCTTCGTCTTCCCGAGTCCGATCGAGACGCAGGGGCTCGTCGCCCTCGAAGCCAACGCCTGTGGCACTCCAGTCGTGGGCGCGAACGACGGCGCCCTCGCCGACACCGTCGAGGACGGCGTCACGGGGTATCACTTCGAAACCGCGGACGTGGAGTCACTGCGGGAGTCGATACGGCGGACGCTCGCCGAGCGCGAGCGACTGAGAACGTCGTGCCTCGACCACCGGGATCGACACGGCGTCGACCGGGCAGTCGACCGACTGGCCGACGTGTACGACCGGATCAGTTAGTCGTCTTCGATCGCCTGCGCGATCCGCTGGAGCTGTCGGGTGACGTCACGAACCTCGTCGCGAAGCTGTCGCACCTCGCGGACGAGTTCCTCGTTACCGACCGACTCCTCCTCGCTGCCGCGGCCGCCACCCATGCCCGGCGGGCCGCCACCGCCACCCATGCCCGGCGGGCCGCCACCGCCGCCCATACCGCCGCCCATGCCACCCGGACCGCCGCCGCCCATCATGCCGCTCATCATCTGCGCGAAGGGGTTGCCGCCCTCGCCACCCATCATCTCCTCGGGGTCGGGGCGCTCGCCCTCCTCGCGCTCCTCGGCGCGGCGCTCGCGAATCTCCTCGACGCGCTCGCGGAAGGATTTCTCCTCCCCTTCGCTGTCGGCTTCCTCGCCACCCTCTGCCGGAGCGTCGTCGCCAGTGTCGTCGTCTGCCATGGAACCGGGTTCGCAACCCACGCCGAAAAGGGTTGTCGTCTCCGGAGTGGAGTCGAATCGGAGACGTTTTTTACTGACGGTTGGGAGGTGTGGTATGGCTACCCGTGACCGTTGCGACGACGGAGCGACGCTCCCCGGCGTCGTCCCGTTCGATCCCTCCCCGCTGAGCCGGTTGAGCTGGGAACTCGGCTCCCGCGTCGTCGACGACGACGAGTCGATACGACTCGGCCGGTGGGAGCACGTGGAATCCTCGCGGTCGCTCACCCTCTTTCAGGTGACGGGTGAGACGGTCGTCATCCGTGTCGAGACGCCCATTGGCCGCGAGCGGTTCTACGGCGCGGCGCTGATGGATCTGTCCGACGTACGCCCCGCGCTCGACGACGGCCCCTCGTGGAGTCGCGCCTGATCACCCGAACGCGCCCAGACTCGACTGGAGGCGACGATCCGTCTCCCCGTCGATCACCTCGTACCCCACGAGGTCGCGCAGGTCGACTGCGTAGGTGCTCCCGGCGTGATCGAGCACGAGCAGGCGACCTTTCGTCCCCCGAACCGTCCCCGTCGCCAGCGTCTCCGTCACCGGCCGCTCCGAGCAGTCGAGTCCGTAGTCGAAGTCGAACGTCTCGATCGGGTCGAAATCGTCGAGCAGGGCGTGCCACGCCGCTTCGTCGACCGCCCGGCCGAGCCCCGCCAGTTTCTGGGGGACGCGCACCCGATCCGGAACCGTCGTCGCCAGTTCGGCCTCGATTTCGCGGGCGACCCGTCCGTTCTCGACGGTCCGGACGTGCGCGCCGCGGTCCGCGCCCTGTTCGCGGAGACGCGTCTCTAAGCGCCACGCCTTCGTGACGCCCACCTTGAACGTGTCCGGGGCGAACGCCGCGAGGTAGACCGCGTGATCGTCGAAACAGTCCATCTCGTCTTTGAGGCAGGTGCCGGTACATCGGGCACACACCCACGTCGACGTGTGGACCTCGCAGTGCGGAGCGTCGTCGGCATCGCAGGAGCGGTGGCCCTCGTCGGTCACGACGCCCGCGCAGTGGCGGTCGCCGAGGCGGTAGGAGAGGTCGACGCCCGGATCGAGGGCGACGTACTCGGCGTGGTCGGAGTCGCCGCCGTCCGAGTCGCTCACGAGGAGGCCGCCGTCGCCCGTGTCGTAGCCGACGATCTGCACGGCCGATCCAACGGGGGCGGCGAGTAAAGGCGTATCTATACGATTTCGTCGACCAACTGCCGGGTCGCCCGGCGGACGGCGTCGTCGCTCGACGCCGAGGGCTCCCACCCCAGCGCCGAGAGTTTCTCGATCGAGAGGCGCATCTTCGGCACGTCGCCCGTCCACCCGCGGTCGCCGCCCGTGTACTCGTATGTCGGGTCGAGCCCCAGCTCCTCGCTCACGATGTCGGCGATGCGGTTGACGGAGGTGGTCGTCCGCGAGCCGAGGTTGTAGGTGTTCAGCGTCGCGTCCGCGTTCTCGACGACGTGGTGGATCGCGTCGACGCAGTCCTCGACGTGGAGGTAGGACTTCTCCTGGCGGCCGTCGCCGAGGATGACGAGCGTCTCGGGGTCGTCGCACAGTTTCTCGATGAAGTCCGGGACGACGGTGCCGCGCTGGCCCGGGCCGACGATGTTGGCGAAGCGGAACGTCCACGCCTGCAGGCCGCGGGAGTGGGCGTACGTCGACACCAGTCCCTCGTCGGCGAGTTTGCTCGCGCCGTACTCGCTGATGGGTTCGAGTGGGGCGTAGTCCTCCGGCGTCGGCCGGGGCGCTTCGCCGTAGACGGTCGAGGAAGAAGTGAAGACGAACCCCTCGACGCCGACCGCCACGGCGCGTTCGAGGAGGTTGTAGGTCATCTCGGTGTTCTCCTCGAACAGCCGTCGCGGGTCGGCGTAGTTCGTGTCGGTGTAGGCGGCGAGGTGGAAGATCACGTCCACGTCCGCGGTAACCACGTCGGCCACGTCGTCGGGGTCGGTCACGTCCGCGACGACGAGCTCCGCACCCTCGGGAACGCGGTCGGCCTCACCCTTGGAGAGGTCGTCCGCCACGACGACCTCGTTGTCGGGGGCGAGCCGTTTCGCGAGCTGTGAGCCGATGAGGCCCGCGCCGCCGGTGATCACCACGCGCCGGTCGGTGAGTTGCATATCCACTGGTCCGCCGGCCCGCGCAAGTGCCTTCCGGTCCGAAAGTCGTTACCCCCTCCACCCCGTCCGCACGCCCATGCAAGACACTCCGGAGGTCGTCGTGTTGCGACTGGGCCACCGCCCCGGCCGCGACGACCGCATGACGACACACGTCGCCCTGACGGCGCGGGCGCTCGGCGCCGACCGGGCGATTCTCGTCGGCGAGGCCACGCAGGCCCAAGAGACGGTCGACGACATCACCGGCCGCTTCGGCGGGCCGTTCGAAGTGACCGTCACCGACGCCTACCGGCCCATGCTCCGCGACTGGGAGGGGACGATCGTTCACCTCACCATGTACGGCGAACCAGTCGAAGCGGTCACGCCGTCGATCCGTGAGCGCCACCGCACCGAACCGCTCCTCCTCGTCGTCGGCGCCGGGAAAGTCGACTTCGAGGTGTACGAGCACGCCGACTGGAACGTCGGCGTGACGAACCAGCCTCACTCCGAAGTGGCGGCGCTGGCGGTGTTTCTCGACCGCCTGTTCGAGGGGCGGGAACTCGACCGGGAGTGGGCGGACGCGGAGCGACGAGTGGTGCCGCAGGCGACGGGCAAGCGGGTCGAGGAAGTCGACGACTGATACGCTGCGCAGTCGGGTCCCGAAACACGACCGTCGGCCACTCCGTATCGAAGGTTCCCTTCGATCGGCTCGTGATTAGCCCTCCAAACCTTGGAATCGTAGCTCGCTTCGGCGTCGTGCTTTAGTCACTCGCCAGCGTTGGTCCGCCATGCGCGACCTCGACGAAACGGATCTCGAGATTCTCCAACTCCTGATATCGAACGCGCGTCGGCCGTACAGTGATATCGCGGACGCCGTCGGTCTCTCGGCACCAGCCGTGTCGGATCGGGTCGCGAGATTGCAGGAGACCGGTGTCATCAATCGGTTCACGCTCGACGTCGATCGCTCACAGCTCCGGGGTGGGATTCCGGTGCTGATTACGCTCGAAGTCGCCGCCGCGGGCCCCGGCGTTGCCTCGATCAAAGAGCGTCTCCTAGACGATGGGGCGGTCGAGCACGTGTTCACGACGGCCGAAGCCGACCTGATCGTCTATGCCAGAGTCCCCGATAACGACATCGCGAGCTGGCTTACCGACACCCTCGGCGACGGAGCGTTCGACGACTTCGCGGTGACGCTCCTGGCAGGGGCAGACTGGACTCCCAAGTTGGGCGGGACGGAGTTCGCCCTGACCTGTGCCCAGTGCGGGAATACGGTCGACAGCGAGGGGGTGGCGACCCGTATCGACGGGACGTTGTACCAGTTCTGTTGTCCGTCGTGTGAGGCCAGATTCGAGGAGAAATACGACCAACTACAACAGGAGGCGGATTGACACGATACGCTTTGTATTCGAAAGTTTAGCGCTCAGATATCCGGACCTCCGAAAGCGAAACCCGATTGAATAAGGGACCCGTCTATGTAACTAATGAGTCAGCGAACCAGCCACATCGATATTCAGGGGATGAGTTGCGCGAACTGTTCGCAAACCATCGCCGACGCCGTCACCTCACTCGACGGCGTCTCGGAGGCGAAGATCAACTTCGCCACCGACGAGGGTTCGGTCGCGTACGATCCCGAGGTGGTCTCGCTCGGCGAGATCTACGACGCGATCGAGGGGGCAGGCTACTCGCCAGTGGCCGACTCGGTCACGATCGCGATAACGGATATGTCGTGTGCGAACTGCTCGGAGACGGTACGGACCGCACTCGAACGGACCCCCGGCGTCGTCGACGCCGACGTCAACTTCGCGACCGACGAGGCACAGGTCACGTACAACCCCGCCGAGGCGAATCGGGCGGCCCTCTACGAGGCTGTCGAAACGGCTGGCTACTCGCCGGTCCACGAGGACGCCGAACCCAACGATGGCTCGGGTGGCGATGCCCGAGAGACCGCCCGACAGGAAGGGATCCGTCGACAACGCCGACTGACGCTGTTCGGCGCCGCCTTGTCCCTGCCCCTGCTGGTGTTCATGGCCGACCACCTGCTGTCACTCGGACTCGTCGGCGACGAACTCGTCGGCCTGCCGTCCGGATGGATCGCCTTCGCGCTGGCGACGCCCGTCCAGCTAGTGCTCGGCGGGCCGTTCTACAGGAATGCCTACAAGGCGCTCGTCAAGAACCGCCGCGCCAACATGGACGTGCTGATTGCGCTGGGTTCGACCACCGCGTACGTCTACTCCGTGGCCGTCTTGCTCGAGGTGATCGCCGGGGGGCTGTACTTCGACACGGCCGCGTTCATCCTCGTGTTCATCACGCTCGGAAACTACCTCGAGGCTCGCTCGAAGGGGCAGGCCGGCGAGGCGCTTCGGAAACTGCTGGAGATGGAGGCCGACACCGCCACCGTCGTCGACGAGGACGGCAACGAGGCGGACGTGCCGCTGGAAGACGTCGACGTCGGCGACCGGATGAAGGTCCGCCCCGGCGAACGGATCCCTACCGACGGCGTCGTCGTCTCCGGCCAGTCCGCAGTCGACGAGTCGATGGTGACCGGCGAGTCCGTCCCCGTCGAGAAGTCCGACGGCGACGAAGTGGTTGGCTCGACCATCAACGAGAACGGCGTGCTCGTCGTGGAGGCGACGAAGGTCGGGACGGACACGGCACTCCAACAGATCGTCCAGACGGTGAAGGAAGCGCAGTCTCGCCAGCCCGACATCCAGAATCTCGCCGACCGCATCTCCGCGTACTTCGTCCCGGCGGTTATCGCGAACGCCGTTCTTTGGGGTGTCGTCTGGTATCTCTTCCCCGAAGCCCTCGCTGGCTTCGTCGGCGCGCTCCCACTGTGGGGCCTCGTCGCGGGGGGGCCTGCAGTTGCCGGTGGAGGCGTCTCAGTCTTCGAGTTCGCGGTCATCGTCTTCGCCTCGTCCGTCCTGATCGCCTGTCCCTGTGCGCTGGGCTTGGCGACGCCCGCCGCGACGATGGTCGGGACGACCCTCGGTGCACAGAACGGCGTCCTGTTCAAGGGCGGCGACGTCCTCGAACGCGCGAAAGACGTCGACACCGTCGTCTTCGACAAGACCGGGACGCTGACGAAAGGTGAGATGGAGCTAACCGACGTCGTCGTATTTGATGGCGATAGCCAGCCCGTCGCGGACGGCACGAACCCCGCGACTGACGGCGGTCAGCTGACTGCACGCGAGCGGCGCAGCGAGGACGACGTGCTTCGACTCGCGGCAATCGCCGAGAGCGGGAGCGAACACCCGCTTGCCCGTGCGATCGTCGATGGTGCCAACGCCCGCGGCATCGACGTGGCCGATCCCGACAGCTTCGAGAACGTCCCCGGTCACGGCATCAAAGCGACCGTCGATGACACCGAGGTGCTGGTCGGCAATCGGAAGCTCCTTCGTGATAACGGGATCGACCCGTCACCGGCCGAGGAGACGATGGAGCGCCTCGAGAACGAGGGGAAGACGGCGATACTGGTCGCGTTGTGCAGTTCGGACGAGAACCGCGAACCGAGCGGCGACCAGCCGCGAACGAAGGGCAAACTCGTGGGCGTGGTCGCCGACGCCGACACGGTCAAGGAGAGTGCGAAAGACGCCGTGAGCCAGCTCCAAGCGCGCGGCATCGACGTGATGCTGATCACCGGCGACAACGAGCGCACCGCGCGCGCCGTCGCCGAGCAGGTCGGGATCGACCCCGAGAACGTCCGCGCGGAGGTGCTCCCCGAGGACAAGTCAGACGCCGTCGAATCCATTCAGGACGGCGGTCGGAAGGCGATGATGGTCGGCGACGGCGTCAACGACGCCCCCGCGCTCGCCGTCGCGTACGTCGGCTGTGCCATCGGCTCGGGCACGGATGTCGCCATCGAAGCCGCCGACATCACGCTGATGCGCGACGATCCGCTCGACGTCGTGAAGGCGATCCGCATCTCGGATGCGACGCTCGCGAAGATCGAGCAGAACCTCGTGTGGGCGCTGGGGTACAACACGGCGATGATCCCGCTGGCCTCGCTCGGCCTGCTCCAACCCGTGCTCGCCGCCGGCTCGATGGCGTTCTCCAGTGTGTCGGTGCTGTCGAACAGCCTGCTGTTTCGCCGGTACACGCCCGATCACGACTACACACTGCTCGGCCGCCGCCGCTGAGGAGGCATTTTGTGCGGTTTCGCCCGCACCGTGCGAACCCTTTTGCCACCTACACCCTAAACCCTCGCTATGGCCCCCGTTCTCCAACTCGGCCTTGGCCTCGGACCGCTGATCGTCGGCGTTCTCGTCCTCATCCTGGCCATCGTGACGGTGTACCAGATGGTCGAAATCGTGGACGCCTACGAGAAGAAGGCACTCACCGTGTTCGGGGAGTATCGCCGGCTGCTCCAACCCGGCATCACGTTCATCCCACCCTTCGTCTCGCGGACGTACGCCTTCGACATGCGGACACAGACGCTCGACGTACCGCGACAGGAGGCGATCACGCGCGACAACTCGCCCGTGACGGCGGACGCCGTCGTCTACATCAAGGTGATGGACGCCCGGAAGGCGTTCCTCGAAGTGGACAACTACAAGATGGCGGTGTCGAACCTCGCCCAGACGACGCTCAGAGCCGTCCTCGGCGACATGGAACTCGACGATACCCTCAACAAGCGCCAGGAGATCAACGCCCGCATCCGGAAAGAACTCGACGAGCCGACCGACGAGTGGGGAGTCCGCGTCGAATCGGTCGAGGTCCGGGAGGTCAACCCCTCGAAAGACGTCCAGCAGGCGATGGAGCAACAGACCTCGGCGGAGCGCCGCCGCCGGGCGATGATCCTCGAAGCGCAGGGTGAACGGCGGAGCGCCGTCGAGACCGCCCAGGGTGAGAAGCAGTCGAACATCATCCGCGCCCAAGGTGAGAAGCAGAGCCAGATTCTGGAGGCACAGGGTGACGCCATCTCGACCGTCTTGCGCGCGAAGTCGGCGGAGTCGATGGGTGAACGCGCCGTCATCGACAAGGGGATGGAGACGCTCGAACGCATCGGCCAGGGCGAGTCGACGACGTTCGTCCTCCCCCAGGAACTCACGTCGCTCGTCGGCCGCTACGGCAAGCAGTTGACCGGGAGCGACGTGCAGGACTCCCAGGCGCTCGATTCGCTCGACTTCGACGCGGAGACCCGGGAGCTGATCGGTCTCGACGACATCGAAGAGATACTCGGCCAGATCGACGAGGCTGCGGAGATGGACATCGAGGAACTCGAACAGGAGGCCGAAGCGATCAAGTCTGGCGCGGGAACGGATATCAAAAGCGCCGACGAGGTCGTTCAGGACGCCGACGCGGACGGCGCCACGGGCGGGAGTGAACCGGAGCCGGAGTCCGAGTCGTAGCCCGGTCGTCGACACGCTTTTGCCGCGGCGCCCCGACGGAGTAGGTGTAGATGCCGGATGGTGACCGGGGGGTCGACGCCGAGAAGCGGGCGACGTTACGACGCTTTGCCGCACTGGGAGCGGCGACGCCGCTCGCCGGCCTGAGTGCCGGCGAGGCGCGGGCCGCGACCGACCGAAGCGACACCCGCGACGCCATCCTCGGCTACGTAAGTACGACCCCCGGCGCCCACTTCTCGAAGCTCCGTGACGACCTGAAACTCGGCACCGGCGAAACCCAACACCACCTCCGGCGACTCGTCGACGACGGTCCCACGAGTGACACGAGTGGGACATCGGCGGATCGTCGATCCGACGGGAGCGCCCTCGTCTCCCGTCGCGACGGCGACTACCGACGCTTCTTCGTCGCCGGTCGCTTCTCGACGTTCGAACAGGTTGCGCTTGGCTACCTGCGCCGCGAGACGCCACGCGGGATGCTGTTGACGCTCCTCCGCCACCCCGAGGCGTCGGGAAGCGACATCGCGAACACGCTCGGCGTGTCGCGAGCGACCGTGAGCACGTACGCGTCCCAACTCGACGAGGCTGGACTGCTCGACCGGACCGACGGCTACGCCGTCGCCAGACCCGAGACGGTTATCACGCTCCTGGTGCGGTACGCCGACTCCTTCGACGCCGAGACGGAGGCGTTCGCGGCCGACGCCGCCTCGATCATCAGCTACGATCCCTGAACGTCGACCTTCCAGGTCGTCCCCGAGGAGTAGCCCCACTTCTCCACGTCCACGTCGAACTCGCCGGTCCGGATCGCGGTCATGTTTGCCCCGACCTCTTTGGCGGTCATGCCGAGTTCCTGCGCGATGAGTCGGGATTTGAAGTACGTCTTCGTCACGGCGTGTTCCCGCAGATATCCGAGAATGCGACGCTGTTTCTCGTTGAGGTCGTTGCCCGCGGCACTCGTGCTCATAGTGGGTAGGTAGACCGAGTCGGTAATAGGGGGTTTGGTACGTGCGGTTAACACGCCGCTGTCTGCCGATTTTTGCGAATCGCAACCGGCAGACGCCTGCCGAATCCGGGTCGCGAGGTACGGTCGCCTAACAGCGAGCGGCGCTCGTCGTCGCTCGCGTCCGTATCCGTCGGGAAACGAAGATACTTATTGGCGTCCCGGGTATGCGGATGTATGGGTCTGTTCGATCGACTGCGCGGAGAGGACCACCCGCGCGTCGCGTTCATCGGCATCGACGGGGTGCCGTTCAGCCTCCTCGAGGAGCATCCCGAGGAGTTTCCGAACTTCGCGGCGCTCGCTCGGGAGGGGAGTGCGGGTGCCATCGATAGCATCGTCCCGCCGGAGTCGAGCGCCTGTTGGCCGGCGCTCACGACCGGCGTCAATCCAGGCGAAACGGGGGTCTACGGCTTCCAGGACCGCGAAGTCGGGTCTTACGACACCTACGTCCCGATGGGACAGGACGTGCAGGCACCGCGCATCTGGGACCGCCTCGACGAGGCGGACCGGTCCGCGACGGTGATGAACGTTCCCGTCACGTTCCCACCCCAGCGCAACGTCCAGCGGATGGTGTCCGGCTTTCTCTCGCCCGGCGTCGACAAGGCTGCGCAGCCGGACGAACTCCGGGACTACCTGCAATCGATCGACTACGCCATCGACGTGAACGCGAAACTCGGGCACAAGGAGGACAAAAGCGACTTCGTCGAGGACGCCCACGAGACCCTCGACACCCGTTTCGAGGCCTTCTCACACTACCTCCAGCAGGACGACTGGGATCTGTTTTTCGGCGTCTTCATGACGACCGACCGGGTCAACCACTTCCTGTTCAAGGATTACGAGCGCGACGGCGAGAACAAGGAGGCGTTCATGGAGTTCTACCGGTCGGTCGACGACTACCTCGGCCAGATTCGGGGGATGCTGGCCGACGACGTGACGCTCGTCGTCGCCAGCGACCACGGCTTCACCTCACTGGACTACGAGGTCCACTGCAACGCGTGGCTCCGGAAGGAGGGGTGGCTCTCCTTCGAGAACGACGACCACGACGACCTGACGGACATCGCCGAGGAATCCCGCGCCTACTCGCTCATTCCCGGGCGGTTCTACATCAACCTCGAAGGCCGCGAACCGCGGGGCTCCGTTCACGAGGACGAGTACGAGGCGGTCCGGGCGGAACTGAAGGCGGCGCTCGAAGCGCTGGAAGGGCCGGACGGGAAGAAGGTGTGTGAACGTGTCGTCGAGAAGGAGGACGCCTTCCGGGGTGCACACGACGACATCGCGCCGGACCTCGTCGCCATCCCGAACCACGGCTTCGACCTCAAGTCGGGATTCAAGCGCCACGAGGACGTGTTCGACGTGGGACCACGAAACGGCATGCACAGCTTCGACAACGCCACGCTGGCCGTCGACGACCCGTCCGTCTCGATCACCGAGGCGGACCTGTTCGACATCGCACCGACCATCCTCGACCTGATGGACGTCGACTACGGCCGCACCGACTTCGACGGCGGCAGCCTCGTCACGTCGAAGTAACGGCAACGGGCGAGAGTCGCCGCGACGGTCACAGCAAGCCGTCGATCCGGTCGTCAGTGAGCGTGTTGTCGCCCCCCTGTTGCTCTTCACGCGCTTTCTCCTCACGCGAGGCCTGTCGCGCCCGTTCGAGAAAGCCTTCGAGACGGTCGGAGTGGGCTACGCCGCCGAGCAAGACCAGCGCGGCGAGACGGTCGTCGCGCATCGGGAAGTCGCCACCGCGAACCTCCATCGTATCTATCTCGGTTTCGAGCCACGACCGGGCGCGTTCGACCCCCTTGCGCGAGATAGCGTTCGGGCGCCCGGCGACGACCAGCAGGCCCCGCTCCGCGCTCGTCGTCTCGGGAAGGCCCATGCCCGAGCGAACGGCGCGCCGGGTCGTGCTCGTGACGACGTTGACGTTCGCCGCGGCGTCGGTGGACGCGTCGGCCGAGGCGTAGCCGAGCGTCGCGACGCCGCCGCCCTGAAGCGTGTTGATGACCTCGGAGCTGTCGACGACGGACTCGCCGACGCCGTCGACGGCTTCGCCCGCGGCCAGCAGGAGGCCGATCCGCCGGGCGATGCGCTCGTTGATCGCCTCGTAGCCGGATTCGAGGCTCTCGCCGGCGGAGCGCCACGCGTCGTTGTCGACCAGCAGGGTCGCGTCCGCCTCGCGGATCAGCGTCTTCAGCGACCGTCCGGCGTTCACCTGATAGAGCGTCCCCTCGTCGCGGCCGGGGAGGATGCCGAGGCCGTAGATCGGGATGTCGTATATCCGCTGGAGTTCCTTCACGAGATACGGTGCACCACCGCTGCCGGTGCCACCGCCGAGCCCGGCGACGACGAATATCGCCTCCGCTTCGGCGGTCGTGCGGCCGTCGATGGCGCCCATCACCTCCTGCAGGTCGTTTTGCATCACCTCCGTACCGAGTTCGTTGTCGCCGCCGACGCCGTGGCCGTTCACGTCCGCCCCGCCGATGAGGACGGTGTCGAGCGGGAGGGACTGGAGGTCGGAGCGGGCGCTGTTGACGGCGAGCGATCCGACGACGGCACCGAACCCGTTGCGCGCGTCGAAGTCGGACAGGGCGGCGGTCACTTTGCCGCCAGCCTGACCGACACCAATCAGGACGGACTTCATACGTCAGACGTGTGTCGTGCGTCCCCTTCAACGCACCGTTGCGTACAACCGAGACTTTAGGTACGATACCGGGGCCACCGCGCCGCATGGACGACGGACGACCCCTGCACGAACGCGTCGCCGCCCTCGAACGCGCCGTCACCGACGGCCACGCCGACGACGGCCTCCCGGACGCCGCGCGGACGGCGAGCCGCGTCGACGACATCGAAGCGACCGTCGAGGCGCTGGACGACCGACTGGCCGAACTGGAGGCGGCGGTGCAGGCCCTCCGTGGCTTCGCCGGCGGCGTCCGAGCGATCGACGATGCGGTCGAGCGCCGGGCGAACACCGCAATCGCGCGTGTCGACCGCCTCGAAGCCGAACTGGCGCGAACCGAGGCAGCGACGCCGACCAACGCGGAAACCGATCGTGATCGCCTCGATGGCGACGAGGACGCCGCCCGCGATCAACGCGACGGGACGGCCGCCGACGCCGCTCCCCCGGAGACGACGGCCGAACGACTCGACGACCCACACGCCGACGGCGCCCGCAACCGCGAGGGAACGCTACGCGAAACGGTGACGGGGCGGAGCGATGCGGCGCTCGCGGAGGCGGCAGCGAGGAGCGAGCGATCCGACCACGAACCGGACGCGGAGCGGTCGCTCGCGGACCGCCTCCGCAGCCTACTGTGATCCGGATCGTTTCCCTGATCGCCGCGTCGCTGGCGGCGGTCACGTCGACCATCGACGAATGGCGGTCCGCGGAGCGGTCGCTCGCGGACCGCCTCCGCAGCCTACTGTGATCCGGATCGTTTCCCTGATCGCCGCAATGCTGGCAGCGGTCACGTCGACCATCGACGAAGGGCGGTCCGCGGAGCGGTCGCTCGCGGACCGCCTCCGCAGCCTACTGTGATCCGGATCGTCCTCGCCGTTCTCCTGACCGTCGCGTTGCTGGCGGCGGTCACGCCAGCCATCGACGAGGGTCGGTCGGCGCGGACGGCGACACACCTCGACGGCGTCACCGACCGCGTCGAGCGCGCGGTGCGGTCGCTTCGGGCGCACGAAGATCCGACCCGGCCGAGCGTCGCCGGGGCACGGCGGATCGTCCGGTTCCGGCTCCCGGGTCGATCGTGGACGGCCGTCGGCGCGAGTCTGTGGATCGACGGCGACCACGACCTGATCGGATACCGACTCGACGGGGGGCGCCCGCACCGGAGGACGATCCGCGGCGTCGACCTCCGGACACCGGACGGACCCGTCGTGTTCGAGGGGGCGGGCCGATATCGGCTGGTGCTCTCGCTCGTCCGAGCCGACGGCGTCGGGGTCACGATCACCCGTGGCTGAGATTCAAAGGCGATGGCGCGGCCACCCCGCCACATGGGACTCCTGGACCACCTGTGGCGCGACGAGCGAGCGATCGGACGGGGCGACGGGGCGGACGTCGACACGCCCTGCCGGTGTGTGCCGTCGTTCCGGACGCCGGACACGATCGATCCGGATGGCGACGCGGCACTGATCGTCGACGCCGGCGACTGCCCAGGTGGGGGCGACCTCGCTGCCGAACCGGACTGTCGGTCGACGGTCGTCGACGCACTCGGGGAACGGGACGCCGACGCCGTCCGCGTCCGTCGTGACGGGCGCGAACGCGTCTACGACGACGGCGCCGTCGGATTGCTCGCCGCCGCCGGACGGTTCGCCGCCCGGGTCGCCGTCCACGACGAGACGCTCGCAGAACGGGCGCGTCGCGACCCACTGGGCGCCGCCCGTGCCGCGACCGGGCGGGCCGGACCGGCCGCGGATCTGGCGGCTACCACGGGCCTAGCCGCGGGCGCCGACCGGATCGACGGCGGCTACGAACAGGCACTCACCGCGACGGTCGGGCCGACGGTGTCGAACGCGAGGCTAGTTGCGCGACCCCCCGAGGGAGCGACGCTCCTGAATCGGCGGGCGCTCGACACCGGTGCAACCGTCCGACGGTACCGGACGGAGCGTGGCGAGTACTACCTGCTCGAACCGCTGGAGGCTCGGCTCGACGACGCGGATCTACGAGCCCTCTCGGCGGCGTACGGACGGCTGGCGACAGAGGTGGGCGAGGAGGACGGGGAGCGGGCGATCACCCGCGCCGTTCGGGCCGTCGATGCGATCGACGCCGACGCGGTCGAGCGCGTCCTCCGCAAACACACCCGCGGCCACGGCGTCCTCGACGACCTCTTCGCCGATCCACGCGTGTCGGAGGTGGTCGTCACCGCGCCGGTGAGCGACGGCCCCGTCCGGGTGGCTATCGAGGGCGAGCGACTGCCGACGAACGTCCACCTGACGCCGGCAGGCGCCGCGGCGCTCGCGTCCCGTTTCCGCCGGGAGAGCGGCCGCGGGTTCTCCCGCGCGAACCCGACGCTCGACGCCACGACCGAAGGTCCGTTCGGCGGCCGCGTCCGCGTCGCGGGCGTCACCGATCCGGCCAGCGACGGCTACGGCTTCGTCTTCCGCTCCCACGATACGGCGACGTGGACGCTCCCGGCACTCGTCGCCAACGGGACGCTGTCGGTCCGGGCGGCGGCGCTCTGCTCGGTCGCCGTCGAACGCGCCGCTGCCGGACTGATCGCCGGGCCACGCGGCGCGGGGAAGACGACGCTCTGCTCGGCGCTCCTGTGGGAACTCCCACCGTCGACGCGGACCGTCGCCGTCGAGGACACGCCGGAACTCCCGGTGTCGGCACTCCGGGACGCCGGTCGCGACGTGCAACCAGTGCGCATCGCGGCGGACGACGGGCCGGCGCTGTCGGCACCGGAGGCGTTACGCACCGCGCTCCGTCTCGGCGACGGCGCACTGGTCGTCGGCGAGGTCCGGGGCGAGGAGGCGGCAACGCTCTACGAGGCGATGCGCGTCGGCGCGGCGTCGAGCGCCGTCCTCGGGACGATCCACGGCGACGGTGCCGACGCCGTTCTGGAACGCGTCGTGACCGACCTCGGTGTGCCCGCGTCGTCCTTCGCGGCGACGGATCTGCTCGTCACCCTCTCCGACGAGCGACGCGTCGCCGCCATCGAAGAAGTGCGCCACGACGACGGCGAGGTGGCGTTTGAATCGCTGTTCGAACCGGGCCCCGATGGCGCGGAACCGACGGGCGTCGTCGACCGCGGAAACAGCCGGCTCGTGGCGTCGCTCGCCCGACCCGGGGAGTCGTACGCGGACGTGCTGACCGAACTCGACGAACGCGAGGCGCTGGTGGCCGACCTCGCGGCGACGGAGCGGACGGCACCCGACGAAGTCGATGCGATCCACCGTCAGCGGGTGGCGGAATGACCGTCGAGCGCGTGGCGGCGTGGTGGCCGTGGGGCGTCGATCCGGCCCCGGAACTCGACGGCGCGCTCGCGTATCTCGGGTGCGACATCGACGCCGAAACCCTCGAACGGGCGGCACGGGTCGTCGCAGCGGTCGCCGTTACCGTCGCGGTCGGCGTCGGAGCGATACTCGGAACCGCCACGGCCGCGACCACGGGCGTCGTCGTCGCGACCACTGCTACCGTCGCAGCCGTCGGCGTCGCCGTGCCGGTGCTCGCGGACCGTGGACCGAAGTGGCTGGCGACGATGGCACGAACCCGTGCGCTCGGATCGGCCGCGGGGCTGGTCGGGCGGGCAGCCCTCCGTCTGCGGATCGATCCGACGGTCGAACGCGCGGCGGCCTTCGCGGCCGAAACGGGGACGGGTGCCCTCGCCCGGAGTCTCGGGACGCACGTCGAACGGGCCGCGGGGACGCCGCGGAGCGGATTCGACGAGTTTGCACGCGAGTGGAGTGATTGGTTCCCTGCGCTGTCGGGCGCCGTTGCTCGACTGGACGCGGCCGCGTCGGCGCCAGCGAGCGAACGCGACCGTCACCTGGACCGGGCGGTCGAGGCGGCGCTCGACGGCGTCCGGGAGGAACTGGCGTCGTTCACGAGCAACATCAGGGGGGTGATCACGGGACTCTACGCGTTCGGTGTCCTCTTGCCGCTCGCGCTGATCGGCGTCCTACCGGCGGCGAACGCGGCCGGAGTCAGGCTTTCGGTTCCCGTGATCGTCGCCGTGTACGACGTGATACTGCCGCTCGTCGTGGTGGCGGCGGGCGCGTGGCTCCTCGCCCGTCGTCCCGTCGCCTTCCCCCCGCCTCGTGTCGGTCGCGATCACCCCGAGACACCGGATGGACGCCTTCACGTCGCGGTGGTCGGCATCGTCGGCGGTGTGGCTGGAGCGGCCGCCGCGACGTGGGTCGTCGAGCCGTGGGCGGCGCCGATCGCTGCGGTTGGCCTCGGAGGTGGGACCGCGCTCGTGGCGGACACCCGTGCGGCGAAACGGGTTCACGAGCGCGTCCGCGCCGTCGAAGCCGACCTCGACGACGCCTGCTATCTCGTCGGGAGGCGAGTTGCGGCCGGTGAGGCCGCCGAGACGGCGCTCGCCGACGCGGCGGAACGGGTTCCGGGCGCCACGGGCGCGATGCTCGCCGACGCAGTGAGACGCCACCGGCGACTCGGACTCACCGTCGGTGAGGCGTTCGGCGACGACCACGGGTCGCTCGCAACGCTTCCGAGTCGGCGAGCCCACGAGATTGCGACCCTATTCGACCTCTCGGCGACGGAAGGTCGGCCGGCTGGCGAGGCACTGGTCGCGACGGCCGAACACGTGGAGAGACTACATCGCGTCGAGCGAGACGCCCGTCGCGAGCTGTCGAAGACCACCGATACGCTGACGAACACCGCGGCGATGTTCGGACCGATCGTCGGCGGAGCGACAGTCGCGCTGTCGGCCAGCGTCGCTCGTACCGGGACGACGGCACAGTTCGGCGGCGCTCCGCTGCCGACGGCCGAACTCGGCCTCGCAGTCGGGGCGTACGTCCTCTGGCTCGCCGCCGCGCTCACCGTCCTCTCGACGGGGCTGGCGCGTGGGGTGGATCGAACGCTCGTCGGTTACCGCGTCGGGGTGGCGCTGTGTCTCGCGACCGTCTGCTATCTCGCGGCGTACGTGGGTGCCGGGCTGTTTCTGTGACCGGAGGTTCAAGTATGGTAACGGGGCCATCCCTCGCCATGATCGGCGTTCCAGTCGACGCGTGGTACGTCTGGCTCGGCCTCTCGGTGGCGGGGATGGCACTGGTGGGCGTCGGGGCGGCCCTCCCGACGGCGCCACCGCCGGCCGCGGCCGACGCCGCCGATACGATCGACCGGACGGCGGCGACAGCCCACCCGGCAACCGCCGAACATCCGCTCGACGCGACGGCGGTGCGGATCGGGCCGAGACGGATCGGCCTTCGGAACGACGCGGGGACGACACACGCCGTCATCGGGTTCGGTCCGGTGACGCCAGCGACGGGATCTCGCGAGTTGCGAGCCGTCCTCCGCGGCGCGCCGCCGGACGCCTACTTCGACTCCGGCACGGCGCTCTGTGACGCCAGCAGCGACGCGAGAGAGAGACCGCCGCGGTGGCGACCGGTCGACGACCCGCTGATCGTCCGCCACGTCGTCTGGGAGGGGTGTGATGTCACGCTCGTCGGCTAGGGGGCAGGTCGAACCGACCGCTGCGCTCGTCGTTCTTCTGGCAGTGTGTGCGGCCGTCTCCACGTACGCGACGGTTCTCGGCGGAAGTTGGGACGAGATCGACCGCGACGTGGCCGCACCCACGCTCGAGCGTGTCGTCGACCGACTCGCGACCGGTGGCGTCGCCGATCCGACGCGACGGCGACGGGCGCAGCGTGCGGGGCCCACGGGCTATCGGGTCAACGTCACGCTGGCGGCGGCAGGCCGGCGCTGGCACGCGGGACCGAGCCCCGGGACGGACGTCGACACGGCGGCGCGGACGCTCGGCGTCCGACTGTCGCCGGGGCGGGTTCGGCCCGGTCGCGTCCGGGTGGAGGTGTGGTCGTGACCAGCACCGTTCTCGACGGCCTGCTCTGTCTGCTGTTGATCAGCGCCGCGGTGGTGACGGTCACTACCGCAACGCCCAACGAGCCGACAGGCGAGGGGGACGCAGCGGATGTGGCCTCGACCCTGGCGACGACGACGGCGACGGTGAACTACACGCTCACGCCGCGGTTCGGAACGACGGGCGTCGAGGCGCCACGCACCGGCGACGCCTTCGACCGGACCGCACACGGGACGCTGGCCGAACTTCTGGCCCGCGCGGCCGTCGCTCGGATCACCGTCGGCGACGAACGGCTCTGGCACGCACGGGACGGGTTCGTCCGGGCGGTCGTCCGGGCAGTCGGCGGCGCCGTCCGGAGCAACCACACGCGGATCACCGCCGTCTGGCAGCCGTATCCCGACTCGTCGATCACGGGACGCCTCGTCGTCGGGAGTCGACCGCCGCCCGACCGGCCGGTACACGCGGCGACGGTCGAGGCACCGAGTGGGATCCCGACGCGGGCGGGGGCGATGCGCCGAGCCGCCCGGAACGGCGATGTCGACGGCGTCGCGAACGCGACGGCTGACGGCATCGTTTCGGGACTGTTCCCGCCGACGCGAACCCGGATCGCGGCGAGCGGGGCGTCGCCGTCGGCGGCGCTGGTCCGCCATCGGTACCGTCGGGCGTCGGCCGGAATCGGGGTGGCGCCGCCGACGGAACTCGGCGATGGCGGCGTCGGGACCGCCAACGACCGCCTCGAAGCCGCGCTCTCCGAGCGCGTGGCACGGGAGCTTCGAACGACGAACGCGACGACGACGGCCGATACGGTCCGTCTCGGTCGCGTCCGAATCGTCGTGAGGACGTGGCCGTGAGCCGATTCGCGGCCGATCGGCGGGCCCGCGTTCCGTTCGCCCTCGTCGGCGTCGTCCTGCTCGTCGGGGCAGCGACGTTCGGTGCGGCCCTCTCGACGCGCGGGCCGGATCGGGTCGATCGCGACGCCGACGTGGCAATGGAGCGAACGGCCGCCGAGACGACCGCTGCCGTCCGGTCGGCGGTCGGCGACGCGGCGCGGGCCGCAGCGGCGGAGCCAGTCACGTCGCCGGCCGAGACGCCGTACGGGCGAATACTGAACCCCGATCGACCGTTTCGGGACGCGTTGCGCCTGCGGATCTATCTGGCTGTCCACGATCGACTGTCGGTGACCCGATATCGACGCAACGACGTGACGGCCGTCGCGTCGCTCCCCGAGGCGACGACGCCGGCCGAACTCCGACGGGCGATCGATCGGATCGAACTTCGTGGGGTCGAGAACGGGACCGCCCTCCGCGTGACGATCCGGAACGTGACCGTCACGGCGCGGGAGGCGGGTCGGGTCGTCGCCCGCGAACGCCGACCCCGGACGGTGACCGTCGCGACGCCGGTGCTGGCGCTTCACGATCGAGCGACGACGTTCGAGACCCGGCTGAACCGCGGCCCACTCGACGGGCCCGGACTGGGTAGGCGGCTGACCGCGCGGCTCTATCCCATCGCTTGGGCGCGGGGCTGGGGGCAGTACTCCGGCCTCCCGATCGCCAACGTCGTCGCGACTCGCCACGTCGAAACGTCGACGAACGGCGCCGTCCTCGAAACCCAGCGCGCGGTGTTCGGCCGAAGCGACCCCGCAGGCCGGCGGGCGATGCGGCGCGCCCAGTTGGAGTTCGGCGTCAAAGAGGTGAGTGCGGCGACGCCGATCGACGGCTCGCGGGCGTCGCGTCTCCTTCCGCGCCCGAATCCGAACACCAGTGAGTCGGAGGGGCCAGCTCTGTCCGGCGGGAGGACGACGAGCGGTGCGTCCCAGAGCCGACACATAACGGTCGATGTCGCGCCGCTGTCAGATCGGGCGCTCGCCGGCCTCCGGAGCGAGACGCTCCGGTCGAACCGGTCGCTTCGTGGCGTCCTCCGGCGGGCCTACCGGGTCGAAGCCGAACTCCGGACGACGCGCCGGCTGACGTACGGCGAGCCACGCCCGGAGCCCGAACCACCGAGCGAGGAGTGGTCGCTCGACGAAACGACCGTATCGACGACCGCCACGGTCGAATCGAGCATCGGGTCGACGCCGAGTGTCGGCCCCGAGGAGCGTCGATTCGGCGGATTCGCCAGACACGTCGCGCTCAACCGGACGGTGACGTGGACGTGGAATCGCGGTAACGACACGCGGACCACGACCGGCGAGTGGACCGAACGCTATCGCGTCGGCGTGACGCTACTCGGGACGTACTCGCCCAACGGGACGGCACCGGATCGGCCGACGCGTCCACGGTTCGAACGCGGCGGTCCGGTCGACGGCCCGAATCTGGTCGACGTTCCGGCGAAGGCCCGTCGGCACCTCGTCGAACGACAGGGCGGGCCGGACGCCGTCGCCGTCGCCGTCGCGAACCGAAGCCTCGACGTCTCCGAACGCGCCGTCTACGGCGACCGACCGGACGCCCTCCGCCCGTGGACGAACGGCAATCTGAGGGAGTTCCGGGATCGCCTCGCGAACGTCTCCGTGTCGGTCCCGGCAGGTTCGGTCGCGACGTACGCGGTGAACCCGCCGAGGAAACTGGCGACCGAACTCCGGCGCCAGCGGTCGGCCCTGATCGACGCGCCGGAGCGATACCGGGGCGTCGCGGATCGAGCGCGGGTGGGGGCGCGAGTGGCGCTTCTCGACGCGACGATCCGCCGGCTGGAACGGCGGGCGGCAAGCCACGACGCGACACGAGAGGCGTTCGATACGGCGCTCGGCAGCGTCGGGCTCACCTCCTCGAAACAGCTCCACGACATCCTGAAACGGCGGTGGATGCCGGTGCCGCCACGACAGGGGACGCTCAACGGATCGCCACCCGGTGGCGCCGTCGGCGTCGTTCCCGACGGCTCGCCCGCGTATCTCACGGTCGCGTCGGTGGGCCACGGCCGCGCGCCGGGGGTGCCGCCGTCGCGGTCGTACCACCCGCTGTCGGCGAAGAACGTCAACCTGTTCGCGGTGCCGTACGGCGACGCGGCGGACACCGTCACGAACTCGGGGATCGACCACGCGCCGGGAGTCCGCCTGCGGACGGCGGCACGGGTGCTGACCGTCTCGCCGTCGACGTCGAACGCGTCGGTTCGGAAGGCGCGCCGACCCCTCAGAGAGTCGGTGTCGGCGTCGGTCGACCTGATCCGGACGCGGGCGACTCGCGTCGTTCGAAACGAGACGGCACTGACGCGCCACGAGGCACGGGGCGCGGTCGCCGAGGGCATCGGTCGCTGGGAGCGACCGGGTCGCCGGGCGCTCGCGGCCAGCAACGGGTCTCTCGCGGCGGCTATCGCGACGGCGGCGGACGAGCGGGCACCGGGGCGGTCGCCCGAACGGGCGGCCCGTCTCGAGACACAACTCGATGCGGCCATCACCGACGTTCGCCGAAAGCCGGCGGCGACGGTGGGCGAGCAACTGGTCCAAGAGGCGCTAACGCGAGTCCGGGACCGGGCGGTCGACCGGGCGACGACCGCGGCGGCGACACGGGTGAAACGGAGTCGGCTGGCGAAGCGACTCGGCGGGCTACCGACGGGGCTGCCAGTGGCTCCGGCGCCGGGGTACTGGTACGCGACGACGAACGTCTGGGAAATACACGTCCGCGGCGCGTACGCCCGCTTCACGCTCCGGACGAGACGGGGAACGCCGCCGTCGGCACCGGGGGGAGCGCTCCGATACGTTCGTGACGGCTCGACGGTTCGACTGGATGTCGACGGGGACGGTGAGCCGGAGCAGCTCGGCCGCGACGAACGCGTCGCCTTCGAAACGAAGACGATCGTGGCGGTGGCCGTCCCCGCGGGGCCGAGGGGCGTCGGCGACGTGGACGGCAACGCCGACGAACGCGCGGGGACCTGGCCGCGGCCGCGATGTACATCGTGGGAACAGAAGGCGTGTCCCGATTCGGAGTGAGACTTTTGTCGGCGGGGCGTCCATCGAACGTATGCTCTACGACACCGTGGACGAGCCGGGAACGCTGTCACCACGACAACTCCACGACGCCTACGAGGAAGAGCTACGAACGGTGATCGACGCACACGGGGCCGAGCGGGTTGCCGACGAGACGGGCCTCTCGGCGGAGACGCTCGCCGCACTCGCCGACGGCGATTCGCCGACGCTGACGCTATCGGAGGCGGCGTCGGTCCTCGCGGTCGACGCCGACCTGGACGCCGACTCGATCGTACAGGAGGTGCGCGATCACCTGCTGATGGGGATGACGACGGGCGTGCTCGACGTAGACACGATCGCCTCGAACGTCGATCTCGACCTCTCTGGACAGGAGATTCAGCAGGCTATCGAGGGCCGCGTCCGGCTGACGCTCGCGGAACTCGCCGCGATCCACAACTACGTCGCCGGACGGAACGCCCGCTAATCGTGCGGGTCGCCATCCTCGGCTGTGGCTACGTCGGTCTCGAACTCGGCCGGCAGTTGACCGACGCGGGCCACGAGGTGGTCGGCGTCAGGCGGTCGGATTCGGGACTGGCGGCCATCGAAGCCGCGAGCTTCGACCCCGTCCGCGCCGACGTGACCGACGCCGCGTCGCTGTCGGCCGTCCCGGATGCCGACTGGCTGGTGTACGCCGCCAGCGCCGGCGGTCGGGGCGTCGAGGCAGCGCGGACGGCGTACGTCGACGGCCTGCGAACCGTCGTCGAGACGTTCGGCGCTCGGTCGTCACCGCCGGATCGGCTCGTCTACACGTCGAGTACGGGCGTCTACGGCGATCACGACGGCGACTGGGTCGACGAGTCGACGACACCTGCGCCCGCGACGGACCGCCAGCGCGTCCTCTTGGAGGCGGAACGGATCGCGCTGGAAGCGGCGGAAATCGACGGGACGGTCGCCCGGTTCGGCGGTCTCTACGGGCCGGACCGGTACCGGCTGGACTACTATCTCGACGGACCGGTGACCGAGGGCTATCTCAACTCGATCCACCGGGACGACGCGGCCGGCGTCGTGGCGTATCTCTTGGAGACCGATCGTGCCCGGGGCGAGGTAGTGCTCGCCGTCGACGACGAACCCGTCTCGAAGTGGGAATTCGCCGACTGGCTGGCCGACGAATGTGGCGTCTCCCACCCGCCGAAGCGCACAGTCGCGGAACGAGCGGCCGACGGGGACGTGAGCCGTCGGGTTCGAGCGAACAAGCGGTGTGCGAACGACCGCCTCCACGAACTCGGCTACGAACTCCGCTTTCCGACCGTGTGGGAGGGCTACCGGCCGGCAATCGACGCGTTCCGGTCGAATTGAGGGATCGAATCGGGTTGCTTCCCGGGCGACGTAATGGGAGAATACTCTTGCCGTTCGACTGAGTCGGGGTAGGATATGTCGGTCGCCGCCGAGCAGTTCGTCCAGCGGGCGGTGGCGTTCGCCCAGTCGCATCCGGAGTTACTGGCAGCCACGCTCGTCAGTCTGATCGTTCTGGTCGGGGGCGGATACGTCCTCCACCAGTTCGCGCGGCCGGCCGGCGTCCGGTTCGCGTCGGTGCTGGCCGAACACGAACACGTATCGGTTCTGACGCATCCGAATCCCGATCCGGACGCGATGGCGGCCGCGATGGGCGTCGCCTCGCTGGCCGAGCAGGTGGATACGGAGGCGACCATCCAGTTTCCCGGCCAGATACGCCATCAGGAGAACCGGGCCTTTCGAAACGTCCTCGAAGTGGACCTCAAACCCATCGACCGGGTGGACGACCTCCAGTCACGGGCGGTGATTCTGGTCGATCACAACGAGCCACGGGGGTTCTCGGGCTCCGAGCGTCTCACTCCCTTCGCCGTCGTCGACCACCACCCCGGCGGGGGTCGCGGCGAGGTGTTCACCGACGTTCGCACCGAGTACGGCGCCTGTTCGAGCGTGATCGCGGAGTATTTCGAAGATCTGGACGCGACGCCAGTCGCGCCGGACGTTCACGAGAGCGAGGTGGAGTCGGCGTACGTCGTCCCCTCGAAGGTGGCGACGGGGCTCTTTTTCGGCATTCTCACCGACACGAACCGCCTCACGTCGGGTCTCGATCCGGCCGACTTCGACGCGAGTAGCTACCTCTCGGCGGGCGTCGACGAGAACTTGCTCGACCGCATCGCCAACCCCCAGGTGAGCGCCGAGACGCTCGAAATCAAGGCGACGGCGATCCGCGAACGCGAGGTCGAGGGCGCGTTTGCCATCAGCGACGTGGGCGACGTCTCGAACGTGGACGCCATCCCCCAGGCCGCCGACGAGCTTATTCTACTGGAAGGCGTCACCGCCGCCATCGTCTACGGTACCCGGGACGGCGTGCTCTATCTCTCGGGGCGCTCCCGCGACGACCGGGTCCACATGGGACGCGTGCTCGACGCCGCACTGGACGACATCCCCGGTGGCAACGGCG
>Ga0207718_100108_pt1 | contig 102625 bp, 91 predicted proteins | sample A23M2SouthBayCA_FD_187749 | JGI IMG/M metagenome (GOLD analysis project Ga0207718, IMG submission 187749) | Aerobic enrichment media microbial communities from Eden Landing Ponds, California, USA - A23 M2 (SPAdes) | ecosystem: Environmental > Aquatic > Marine > Unclassified | place: Emeryville...
GGAACCCCCAGACGACGGGCGCGCTCCAGCAAGCGGTCAGGACGGGCGACTACGAGCGCTATCAGGAGTTCGCCGAGATGATCAACGACCAGCAGGAGAAACTCCAGACACTCCGGGGCCTGCTCGAATTCGACACCGAGAGTCGGGAGCCGGTCCCGGTCGAAGCGGTCGAGCCGATCGAGGACATCGTCGATCGGTTCGAGTCCGCTGCCATCTCGCTTGGCTCGATCTCGCCCGAGGCTCACGAGAACCTCGCGATCGCCATGAACCGGCTGGGCGCGAACTCCAACACCGGCGAGGGCGGCGAGCCCCCCGAGCGATTCCACACCGAAAAAGAGTCCAAGACCAAGCAGGTCGCCTCGGGTCGTTTCGGCGTCACAAGCGACTATCTCTCGGCCGCCGACGAGTTACAGATCAAGATGGCCCAGGGATCCAAACCCGGCGAGGGTGGCCACCTCCCAGGCAAGAAAGTCAACGAGATGATCGCCCACGTCCGCTATGCGACCCCGGGTGTGGCGCTGATCTCGCCGCCGCCGCTGCACGACATCTACTCCATCGAGGACCTCAAGCAGTTGATCCACGATCTGAAGGCGAGCAATCCGGAGGCAGACATCAACGTCAAGCTCGTCGCCGAGGACGGTATCGGGACTATCGCTGCCGGCGTCGCGAAGGCCAACGCCGACGTGGTCCACATCTCCGGCGATTCGGGTGGGACGGGCGCCTCGCCGAAGACCTCGATCAAGAACGCGGGCCTGCCCTGGGAACTCGGACTGGCCGAAGCGAATCGCATGCTCCGGGCGACCGGCCTCCGATCCCGGATCAAAGTCACGACCGACGGCGGGCTGAAGACCGGGCGCGACGTTGCCGTCGCCGCCCTGCTGGGTGCTGAGGGCTACGTCTTCGGGACTGCGCCGCTCGTGACCGAAGGCTGTGTGATGGCCCGGCAGTGTCACGAGAACACCTGCCCGGTCGGCGTGGCGACCCAGAAGGAGAAGCTCCGAGAGCGATTCCCCGGCCAGCCCGAGCACGTCATCAACTACATGACGTTCATGGCCCAGGAACTCAGAGAGATCATGGCCGAACTCGGATTCACCGAGCTGGACGAGATGATCGGCCGGACCGAGTTGCTCAGCCAGCGCGAGGACATCACCCATCCCAAGGCGAAGAAACTCGACCTCTCGGTGATCACGGAATCGCCGCCCGAGGGTGACGACCGGATCAAGACGCGCGAACAGAACCACGACGTCGACGAGCAACTCGACTGGGACCTGCTCGAGGAGATCGGTGACGCCATCGAGACGGGCGAGCCGGTCGCACTTAATACAGAGATCAGCAACGTCGACCGCGCTGTGGGAGCGACACTGTCGAACCGCATCTCCAACGAGTACGGCACCGAGGGGCTACCAGAAGATACGATCCACGTCGACTTCGACGGGACGGCCGGCCAGAGTTTCGGTGCGTTCCTGCAGGACGGCGCGACCTTCGAACTGACGGGGACCGGCAACGACTACGTCGGCAAGGGCCTCTCCGGTGGCAAGGTGATCGTACATACTCCTGAACAAGCGCCCTACGAACCCACCGAGAACGTGTTGATCGGCAACGTCGCCCTCTACGGGGCGACCCAGGGAGAGGTCTACGTCAACGGGATGGCAGGCGAGCGCTTCGCCGTGCGCAACTCCGGGGTCACAGGCGTCGTCGAGGGCGTCGGTGACCACGGCTGTGAGTACATGACCGGCGGCGCGATCGCCGTCATCGGCGACACCGGGAAGAACTTCGCCGCGGGCATGAGCGGTGGCGTCGCCTACGTCTGGGACCCCGAGGGTGAGTTCGAGTCCGACGCCAACACCGGGATGGTGACACTCTCGGACACGCTCGAAGAGAAAGACCGGCGAATGCTTCGACGGCTGCTAGAGAATCACGTCGCTTACACCGATTCCGCGCGCGCGGAGGCGTTGCTCGAGGACTGGGAGCAGACCCTCTCGGCGTTCGTCCGGGTCATGCCTGACGCCTATGCCGAGATCATCGAGGAACGCGAGGGCGACGACGTCCGCAACGAACGCCCCCCGGCTGCCACGCCAGGAACCAGCTCGGACAGGGCTGATTTCCAGGCGTCGAGTGACGACTAATCGTAATCACTGTGCCGATCTGCCGGGACGAACACACGACCGAAGCGGTCGATACGGAACAGGCGTACAACGATCCCTCTGACGACCACTATCGTTTCCCTCGTGGGTTGTATCGATCTATTTTTCCCTTCGCAGTGGTGATAGGTTTTAGGTCCGAATATCCGCTCTAGAGCTCCTCTATATGCCGAATCATATGTGAAAGACACTGAAATATGAGGAACAAATACCACAATACTTTTGCACAGGTGGCAAAACTGTTCTCACGTGCGATTGGACAAACTCGGTGGCGACGCTGCGCGCACGATTCGTGGTGAGCGGGCTGTAGGCGGATGCGGTGTGGCGAGAACGGACGACGCGAGCGGGCGCTCCCGAGTCGGCCAATCGTTATGAGTAATCCATGAAACGAAGAGAGTATCTCACAGGACTTGCAGGGCTTGGCGCACTGTCAGCGGCGACAGGACAAGTCGGGGCTGAGACGGGAACTCGCCGGCGACTTTCCAGTGCGGTCGGCGACGACACCCACCATCCGGGCGCACCGCGGTTCGCGCCGCTCGGAGTGACGTTCTACGACCGGATGTTCACCGACTTCAGCAACGACCATGCTGACGGGAAAGACCGCGACAACTTCTCCCCCCGGATCGTCGGTGACCCACAGCAGGACGCCGAGAACTACTCGGAAGACGAATTCTCGTGGTCGCTAAAATCGGCACCGGACGGCAGTTCAGCCACCATCGAGTACGCGCCGCCGGACAACGATATCGAACAGTGGGACAACGGCGTCCACCACGTCGCCGAATTCAATCCGGACGTCCCCGGCCGGTACGTCCTCGAAGTCGACGCGCCGGACGGGACGCACGAACAAGTGCTACACATCTTCCCGGAGAAATCCGGGACTGGTGGCCCGCCGCGACTCTCGATCGAGGGTCACTACGACAGCGACAACAGCGAGTTCGTTCTGAACTCGAATCCCAAGCTGGCACCGAACAGTCCGCAGTCGGACGCTGATCTCATCGTCGAATGGCTTGCGGACGGTCGCGACGCACTCGACACCGAAGACATCACCGTCGGTGAGGGGACGGATTCCTGGAGTGCTAAAATTCCCAAGAGCGCACTCGAAGGCGAACGGTGCTACGTCCACGCCGCGCCCCACGACGGGATGAAACCCGGTGTCACCGACACAGTCGTTCTTAATCCCTCCGAAGAGGGAGTCGAGTACCCCAATCGGCCGCCGGAGTGGATCAAAGACGGCATCATGTACGAGATCTTCCCGCGCTCGTTCATGGGCCCGCCCAAAGAGGGCGAGTGGCCGCTGTACAACTCCAACGCCCACTTCAAAGCCTTCGAGACGAAGCTGGACTACCTCGAGGAACTCAACGTCGACGTGATCTGGTTCACGCCGACGGTCCCCTCCGAGAGCGGCAACTGGAAGCCCCAGAACGCGGACAAATGGGACAGCAGTGGCGGAAACCGATTCAAGTACGTCGGCGGTGGCCCACACGGCTACGACGCGCTGTCGTACTTCCAGAAGGCCGAGGACCTGAACTCGACGACGCAGTATCCGGACTACGTCGACGAGCCCTGGCCCTGGGAAGAGGGCTACGACCCCGAGAACAACGTTCGCGAGCAGGCTCGCCAGGAGTCGATGGCGGAGTTCCAGGACTTCCTCGACGCCGCCCACGAGCGTGACATCAAGGTCTGCATCGACTTCGTGATCAACCACGGCGGTCGTCACCACCCGCTGTTCCAAGACACGATCGCCTCCCACAGGGACACCCGACCGGAAGGGTGGAGCTACAAGGGGATCGCGGAGAACAATACGAGCTCGAAGTACTTCGACTGGTTCGTTCGGCAGGATCAGGCGATCGAGGGTCCCAACGGCGACGTCGTCGACCCGGCACCGACCGCGACCGGCTTCTCCGGTCTGCGCGTGATGCCCCAGTGGAACTACGGCAACGTCGCCACACGAGAGCACATTCTCGCTGCTGCCAAACACTGGGCGGAGATGGGCGTCGACGCATTCCGTTGTGACATCGCTTACGGTGTCCCCCACAGCTTCTGGAAGGAAGTTCGGGACGTGGTCCTGGCAGAGAACAGCGATTTCATGATGCTCGACGAGACGATCCCGAACGACCCCACGTTCGCCGAAGACGAATTCGACATCCACTTCGACACGGCGGACTTCATGGCGGGTGCGAGTCACGGCGTCATCAATGGCGGCGACCCGATGCAGCTGTACGACGCCGTCGCCAAGCGTGAAAACGAAGGGTGGCCGGATCACGCGCTCATCCTGAACGCGACCGAGAACCACGACGAGCAGCGCCTGTACAAGCTCGCTCGTGATGGCTCCCGTGAAGACCCCGCGAAAGCTCAGCGCGCAGTCTGGGCCTCGGGCGTCCTGCTAGAAGGTGTGCCGTTCATCTACTACGGCCAGGAACGGCTCATCACCGAGTACGGCCACAACCGCTACAACTACGACGGCACCGGCGAGGACTACCGGAGCGGCGACGTCGGCCCCGGTGGCTTCCAGCGAGCGTTCATGAACTGGGAAGAGAACGGCGACACCGTTCCCCAGGATCACCTCCAGTTCTACAAGGACGTCACCACGTTCTACAAGAACAACGACATCTTCAAACCCGACGCCGACATGGAGCAGACGTGGTTCCAGTCCGACGACAGCGTCCTCGTATTCGGCCGGTCGATGGAGACCGAAGATGGCACCCAGAACGTCGTCGTCATGCTCCACTTCGACCCCGGAACGGCGACGGTAGACCTACTGCCAGGAACGTCGACGACGAACATGTTCTCCGGCAACGACATCGGCGTCGATTCCGAAGGCGAAGCGGTGTCGGTCGAGTTCGATACGCTGGCCGTCGTCGAGACGGACTCGCTGTTCAGTGTCGGCGAACAGATCGCACAGCTCACCGAGGAGACCGGCGACGACAACGGCCCCGGGAGCTACACGTACCCGACCGGAGATGCCTACGGCGACGGCGCCTTCGACATGTCCGGGTTCACCATCCACACGACTGCTGACGCACTCCAGTTCCGCGCTCCGATCGCCGGGGACCTCACGAACCCCGCAGACTACGCGGCCGGACTCACGGCCCAGCACCTCCAGATCTACATCCAGAACCCCGAAGCCGAAAACGGGGCGACGGCTGGTCGAACTGGAACGAACGTCACCTTCGAAGATCCTTACCAGTATCGCGTCGTCGCGAACGGCCAAGACGGCGTCTTGGTCGAAGACCACGAAGGCAACCAGGTTGCCGAAGGTTCACTCAAGACCAACCCGGTCGCGGACGAGATCGTCGTCGAGATACCGAAAGACACGCTCGACGCCGGCATCCGCAGCCATTACCTCGCACCACTGATGTTCGGGTATCACCCCGACGGGGATGGCGGTGTGATGCCTGTCCAGTCCGAGGCCGGCGAGATGGCCTTCGGTGGTGCCGAGACGCCCGAGATGGCACCGCGTGTCATCGACATGGCCGTCCCGGAGACGTCCTCACAGTCCGAGGCACTCAGCTACTCCAGTGACTCGATGGCGACGCTGCCGTACACGTCGCTGGCGAGTGAGTACGAGCAAATCGGGCAGGCGACCGATCCGACAGGAGACGACAACGGCCCGGGCAACTTCCAGTATCCCTCGGGACCGTCGGGCGAACACTACGAGGGCATGTGGGACATCTCGAGCATCCAGGTGTACGAGAGCCGGTCACGAACTCGCTTCGAGTACACGATGGCGACCGAGATGCAGAACGTCTGGGGCCTCAACGGCATCTCCCAGCAGTTCCCACAGGTCTATATCCACGACCCCAACGCCGACGACGACGTGCCGACGTCGACTGCCGGGCGTGAAGGACTCAACGTCGGGTTCGCGGAGCCGTATCACTACCGGGTCGTCGTTCACGGTGAAGGCACGACGCAAGTCGAAAACGCCAACGGAGAGGTCGTCTCTTCGGACGTGAACCTATCGGTCGACGGCAGCAACATCATCTTCGACTTGCCGACGAGTGCCGTCGGCGGGTCAGTCGAAGGAGCGAAGATTGCGGCACTGGTCGCCCCGTACGACGGGTTCGGGACCGGTGGGGTCCGCCAGTCCTTCGCCGCCGAACCCGGCGAGTACACGATCGGGACGAACGGCGAGCCCACCCAAACCGCACCGCACGTCATGGACATGGTTCCCCCAGACGGGACCAGTCAGGCACAGGCGCTCGCGTACACCGAGTCGGCGACAGCGGAGATCCCACTGGCCGGCTGGGAGAGTACGTACGTCCAGACAGAGGGACTTCCCTCGATCACCGATCCCGAAGGGGACGACACCGGTCCGGGTACCTACACGTATCCCACGGCCGATGCAATCTCCGAGGGCTGTTACGACGTGTCGGAAGTCGAGATTGAGAGTACGACCCAGTACTGGAACTTCACGGTCCATATCGATGGCCCACTCGAGAACCCGTGGGGCGGCGATTCCGGCTTCAGTGTCCAGGCGATTCACGCCTACATCCAGGATCCCAACGCTGGAGACGACGCGGCGACGAGCGCGGCGATGCGGACCGGTCTCGTCTCGTCGTTCCAAGAAGGATACCACTACCGCGTCGCGATCCACGGCGAGAGCGGTCCGAAAGTCGTCGAGACCGCTACCGGAGAGACGCTCGCAGAGGGTATCCCCGCAGAAGCCGATCAGGAGAACAGCACGATCAGCTTCAGCGTCCCCAAGACACACTTCCAGACCGAGAACCTCCGGGAGATGAAAATGACGATGATGATGCTCCCGACCGACGGCTTCGGAACCGGTGGCATCCGACAGAGCTTCGGCGGGGAAGCCGCACAGTGGGCCTTCGGCGGTGCAAAGTCCGGAACGTCGGAAACTGCACCGCGGATCATCGACCTGATCGGGCCGGAGAATGTCGTCAAGCAGGAAGAAGCGCTCTCGTACTCGGCTGATTCAGCACCGACGGTCCCGCTGTACACGGTCGAGTCGCTCGTGAGCGGTGAAGTCGAGAGCAGCCTGCAGGCGCTCGCCCCACCGGTCGGGGACGTGTGGGCTGGCCAGCAGGCCCAGCTCGACGCGTCGAGTTCCTCGGATCCGGACGGGCAAACGCTGACCTTCCAGTGGACCCAGACCGCCGGTCCGAGCGTCGAACTCTCGGGTGCCGATACGGCCCAGCCGACGTTCACCGCACCGGAGGACGTCGAAGAAGAGACGACACTCGAGTTCGAGGTCACAGTGACCGACCCCGATGACAACAGCGCGAGTGCGACGACCTCCGCGACGGTCGTCCCGCAGTCGGCAAACGATGCCCCAGTCGCCGAAGTTGCCAACGGCGACCGCACGGTCGACCCCGGCGAGATCGTCCTGCTGGACGGCGCGCCTTCGGAAGACCCCAATGGCGGCGAACTGAGCTTCCAGTGGACCCAGTCCGGCGGCGAACCCAGCGTCGAGCTGTCTAACGCCGAAACATCGGGCGCGGCGTTCACCGCACCCGAGGTCGACAGCGAAACGACGCTGACGTTCACGCTCACTGTCGACGACGGTCAGGGCAAGACCGCCTCCACGGACATCAATATCACTGTCAGGGGAACTGGCGGTGGCACGACGACCGAAGACGACGACGGCGGCGACACCGGCTCCGGGTTCGGCCCCGGCTTCGGCGTCGTCTCCGGTGCACTCGGCACCGCTGGCGGTGCGGCCTACGCCGCCAAACGACTCCTCGGTGAGGACGAACCCGCACAGCCCGACGACGTCGACGTCGACGACGTCGAAGAACCGGCTGACGACTAACTCAGCAGTCGCGCTTTCGATCTTATTTTTTCAGTAGCCAGAGAGCGACAGCACTGTCAGGACGCCCTCGATCGAATTCTCAGGTGAGTTGCTCGGCGACGATCGCGTCGGCCTCGTCGAGAAACGCCTGCTCGCTGTCGGCGGGAATCGTCGCGCCTGCAGCGACGTCGTGACCGCCACCATCGCCTCCGACAGCACGCGCAGCCTTGCCGACGACGACCGAGAGGTCCAGCCCGTTCCCGACCAGCACACCAGTCCCACGTGCGGAGACTTTGACTTCCTCGTCGTTCTTGCTCGCGAACGCGACGATGGGCTTCGATCGAGAGACGCCCTCGCTGCCCAGCGCCATCCCGGCGACGATGCCGACGATCGTCTCGCGGATGCGATCCCCAGCATCGAAGTACTGGATCTGCTCGCGCTGGGAGACGCCCTGTTCTGTGACCCACTCGATTCCCTCAGAAAGATTGCGGCGATGGTTCTGGAGGAGCCGACGGGCGCGTTCGAGCGGATCACCACGCTCGCCGAGACACACCGCCAACCCCACGTCGGCTCTTTCATATCGCGCTGTAGCGTTTAAGAGCGTGGAGAACTCGCTAGCGTCGCGCAGCTCCGTGCCTTCGGGTTCGGCCGGAAACGTGTACGTCGTAGCCACGAGCCGGTCGATCTTGTTCGCGGGGACGCCACGCGAGACGGCACGCTTGACGAGCGCACTCGCGACAGTCCGTTTTTCCTCGTCGGTGAGGTCGACCCATCGACGCCAGTCTGGGCCGTCCCTGAGGTCAAGCCCTAGATCGTCCAGAAAGGCGATCGCGCCCGACTCGTCGTTAGAGATACCCGGGATACGGACGTCGCTGGCGTATTCGAGTAGTTTCGGCAGGGGCCGGGTTTGCTTGCCATACAGCGAGAGATCCCGGGTTTCGCTAACGACCCCCGCCTCGACACCCTCGGCGACAATCTCCTGGTTCGCGCCGACGAGTGCACCGCTCGTGGCCTGCATGTCGCCGACGGCACCGACGACAGCGCGTGCAGCGAGGTCGGTGTTTTCCTCGCCACCCAATGCACGCGCGAGGACGTAACTCGCGCCCGCACCCGACAGTTCCGAGGCACCGTTGATTCCTTCGAGCAGCGGGTTGAGATGCCACTCGAAGTCGGCATAGCCGTCGGTATCGCTGACGAAAGCCGCGCAATCGTCGGGGTCGGACGGCTGGTGGTGGTCGGCGATCACACACTCGAACTCGCCCGCCGCGACGTGCTGGCTGATGACATCGAGCTGTCCGCTGCCGAAGTCGGTAAAGAGGACAGTTTCGTAGTCCATCGCCGCGATCGAAGCGATTTCCTCGGCGTCGAGCTGTTTCTTGAATACGACCTCGTGAGGGAGGCCGGCGCGTTCGAGTGCCGTCGAAGCGATCGCTGCACTGGTCAGCCCGTCGGCGTCGATGTGGCTGGCGAGCAGGACGCGGTCAGATTCGCGTAATCGGTCCGCAGCAGCCGTCGCGCGCTCGTCGAGTTCCGGTACCGGTCCCATCGTCACGCAGTTGGGGCGGTATCCGGTTTAAGCCTCCGGACCAGCCGATAAATTGTATTTCGCGATATCAAATCACCGTCTGTGGGCGATCCTCCAGCGACCATCGCCGTGTTAATATTCCACCCGCCACTATACCACAGTATTTATTATATTCTATACAGGAGTTAATAACATGAGTGAGCAAACGCGCAGACGGTTCCTCTCGTCAGCGGCAGGATTGGCAGGCGTCAGTGCAATCACAGGGTGTCTCGACGGAGTCACCGGTGGACCTCCCGGTGACGGAGCCGACGCGCAGGCGACGTTCTTCGTCTTCGGCGATTTCACGTCCCAGGTCGCCGGCGAGACGACCAGTGCGGAGACACTCGTCCCGATCGGACAGCACGGTCACGGGTGGGAGCCCGGGCCACGCGTCCGCGAGGATATCCGGTCGGCGTCGTTGCTGATCCACGGGATGGATGGATTCCAGCCGTGGGTCGACGACATCCTGACAGACCTGGACGCCGACGGGAGCGACGTGACGGCCGTCGACGTCAGTGCCGGGGTCGACTTGCTCGAAGCAGGCGGCGACCACGGACACGACGAGGACGAGCACAGAGACGAAAACCATCACAGCGAGACGGACACCCACACCGAGGATGGACATCACGGCGACGACTACCACCACGAGAGCGGAGACGATCACGAGAACGAAGCTGGCGGCCACGACCACAGTGGAATGGACCCCCACTTCTGGATGGATCCGCTCCGCGCGAAGCAAGCAGTCGAGAACGTCCGCGTGGGACTGCTCGACATCGATCCGGACAACGCCGACGCGTATGCCGAGAACGCGGCCGACTACCAGCGCCGGCTTGAGGACCTCCACGAACGGCTCTCGTCACTGGTCGACGACGCCGGGAAATCGACTGTACTGCTCGCGGGCCACGACGCCTTCCAGTATCTCGGGTCGCGATACGGGATCCGATTCGAGTCGCTAACTGGCGTCTCACCGGACGACCGCCCGACCACCAGAGACATCGAGCGGGCCCAGGACGCCATCTCGACCCACGATATCGAGTACGTCTGTGCCGACCCCCTGGAATCCCAGACAGCGGCGGACCAACTGGTCGCTGAGACCGACGCAAAAGAAGTCCTCCCACTGACCTCGATGCCCGGACTGACCGACGAGTGGGACGAGAGCGACTGGGGCTATCTCGACGTGATGGAGAACGTGAATCTACCGACCCTGGAGCAGGTACTGAGCGCATGACGTCGGTCGTCGACGTCTCGGACGTGACGTTCGCCTACGGGGACCAGCCGGTTCTCGAAGACGTTTCACTGTCGATCGACGAGGGAGCGTTTCTGGGCCTGGTCGGCCCGAACGGCTCCGGGAAGACGACGCTGCTCGAACTGATGGTCGGGCTCAAACGCCCCGACAGCGGGACAGTCAGACTGTTCGGCACGCCGGCCCACGAGCGAACGGGCAACGAGCGCGTCGGCTATGTGCCCCAGGACACCGGCGGCGCGGCGAGCGAGATGCCGATCACCGTCCGTGAGGTCGTGCGAATGGGGCGGTACCCGCACAACAGCTTCGGCCTGTTCTCTACCGGGGATCGAGACGCGATCAAGTCGGCGATACGACGCGTCGGGATCAGCGATCTGGCGGATCGGCGGGTCGGAGCGCTCTCCGGTGGGCAGCGCCAGCGGGTGTTTATCGCTCGTGCGCTCGCCGCCGAAGCCGACCTGCTGGCACTCGACGAGCCCACCGTCGGCGTCGACGCCGAGTCTCGCGAGGCCTTCTATGACCTTCTGGGCGACCTGAACGACGAGGGATTGACCATCGTCCTCATCGAACACGACATCGGTGTCGTGACAGCGCGGGCAAGCGAAGTCGCGTGTCTCAACCGCGAGTTGTTCTTCCACGGTGATCCCGCGACATTCGCCGAGACCGACGCTCTCACCGACGCCTACGGTCGAGATCAGCACGTCGTCACACACAACCACTGATCATGCTCGCACAATTTCTCTTGGTCGGTGGGCTGTTCGATCGGTTCTTCGAGAACCTCTGGGGCTGGCTGCTGGACGGGGGTGCGACGCTCACCGGACTGGATTTCCTCGGGTATCCGTTCATGCAGCGGGCGTATCTGGCTGCGGTCGCGGTCGCCGTGATCGGGCCACTGGTCGGGAGCTTTCTGGTCCATCGCGAGATGGCGATGATCGGGGATACGCTCGCGCACTCGGCGTTCGCCGGAGTCGCTGTCGGATTTTTCGTCGACGCGACCTTCGGAGTGGCCGTCTCGCCGTTGACCACAGCGCTGGTGGTCGCCGTGGTGGCTGCGCTGCTCGTCCAGCTGTTGATCGAGCGCTTCGGGGCCTATACGGACACCTCGCTGGCGATCGTCCTCACGGGAAGTTTCGCGCTGGGCAGCGTTCTCATCACAGCGACCGACGGTGGGATTGCCGTCGGGATCAACGCGTACCTGTTCGGCAATCTGGCGACCGTCACGCGATCCAGCGTCGCGACGCTGACAGCCATGACCGTGGTGGTCGGTGGAATCGTCGCTGTCACCTACCGGCCGCTGGTGTACGTCACCTTTGACACCGTTGGCGCGCGTGCGGCCGGGCTGCCAGTCGTGTGGTACAACCGACTGCTCGTCGTGTTGACTGCAGTGGTCGTCGTCGGCGCGATGCAGATCATGGGCGTCATCCTCGTCGCGGCGATGCTGGTCGTACCAGTCGCGACCGCGGCTGGCGCGGGCGGCTTCAAACGAGCGATCGGCGGAGCGATCCTCGCAGGGCAGTTCGCGACGATCGTCGGCGTCACCCTGTCGTACTGGTACGACATCGCTGCTGGTGGGACGATCGTTCTCGTCGCGATCGCGCTCTTCGTCGCAGTCTCTGCGATCGACCGGCTTCCGACCGCATGGGCGAGCGGATCGGAGGTGTGAGGGGTTGTGCCGAGCGTACCGTGAGAGCGGCCCCTCCCCCGATCAGTACGTGAGCAGTTGGACCTCGTCGACGACAGACCCGTCGGAGATCCCGCGAAGGACGCCGAGCTCGCCGTGTGACTCGAACGGCTCGAATGGATCGAGTTCGAACGACATCTCGTAGACGCCCTCCGGGAGTGAGTGGGAGCCAATACGATCACCGGCAGGTGTCAGCACGGACAGCGAGTCGAGCGAGTCGGCCGTCGAGCCGATTCGCTGGCGGAACGCGACCTCGATGCGGCCAGTCTCGGGGCCAGTGTCGTATCCGTAGACGTGGGCAATCTGACCCGATCGCCAGACACCCTGTGTCGTCAACTGAAGTCGCGGATTGCGGAGTCGTGGCGGTGGTCGGTGTTCGAGCGTGACTGACAATTGGTCGCCACCGACGTCGAGGACGTACTCGTCCGGCTGGCGACCAGTCACGTCGACGTTGAGCCGCCAGAATCCCCATGGGCCAGGCATGATCTCGCGTACGGGGTCGTCCGAGTCGGCGAACAGCACAATTTCGGTGTTTTCGGTGGTCGTCTCCCGTGTCGCGATCTGAACGATCATCGACCGCCCTTGTCGGACGATGCCACTCACGTGGGCGAACGTGTCCGAACTGGTGATCGGATCGGTCGGGCGGAGCCAGCGAGCCATCCGCTGTCGGTCCTCGCCCGGTCGAAGCAGATAGCCCGCACCGCCGACACCGGCAACTGCGAGGCTGCCGAGAAACGCCCGTCGTTTCGTCCGAGGCTGCATTCGCCTCTCGTAGATGGCGCGGGCCGATAAGGTTCACTCCGCCAGAACGGCCTCGGCCGTCCGCTGGGCGTCCCGGAGACGTCCTGGAATCCCAGCTCGTTCGGCGAAGGTCGCGCAGACGTGGACGCCATCGGGAAACGAGACGTCTTCGAGAGCGTTCCAGGAAGCGTCGTAGGCCGGCATGCCGGGCTCCCAACGAGTGACGTGCAGCGGTTCTGCCGCACAGTCGGTGATCGACTCGAACTCACGGGCCGCGAGGTCGCCGAGGGACTCGTCGCTCTCCTCGACGATCTCGGGCGAGCGCGAACCGCCCAGATACGAGGTGAAGACGCCGTCCCGGTTGAGCATACTCGCGTTCCAGGTCATCCCCAGCGTCTCGTAGCCCTCCGAATCGAGGATCTGACAGCCGTGCCCCTCCCGCCCGTACTCGGACCGGAGGTGGACGACTGCAAGGGGATTGTACGTGAGATCGCCGAGAACGCCCGCGAGGTCGCTGTCGAGGGGATCGAGGATATCGGCCGTCACGGGGGCGGGCGTCGTCACGACGAGCTGATCGACTGCCGTCGTCCCATCACTGGTGACGATTTCGAACCCGTCACCATCCTCGCGGACCGCCTCGACTGGCGTCTCGAAGTGGATCGAGTCGGCGTAACGCTCGGCGATGGTTTCGGGTAACTGCTGGAGGCCATCTTCGAAGGAGACGATCGGTGGGACGTCCACGCCGTCGATCAGCTTGCGGGCGATCGCCAGGAGGATCGAGCGGTCGATGCCGTGGCGGTCGAGTGCCTTCCCGACGGAGTGACGCACCAGCATCTCGTCGGCGTTCGCGCCGTAGAGCCCGGTATAGAGCGGGGAGAACAGCGTCCGGGCGGCCTCCACGCCGAACTTCCGACTGAAAAGCGACTCGACACTCTCGTCGGGGTCGGCTGGCGCGGTCAGTGGCTCGGCCAGAATGCGAGCCTTGCCGCGCCAGGAGATGAGGTCGGTCGTGATCGCCTCCCGAACCGACAGCGGGGCGACCCGGAGCGCCCCATCTCGAAGGATGAACAGCGGTTGGTCGTCGTGACCCTCGAACCGTTGCTCGCGAAGTCCGAACTCGTCGATCCAGTCCTCGATGAGTCTCGATCCACGGAGGCGCTGGGGGCCGAGTTCGAGGACGTGCCCGTCGACGACCCGAGAGCGGACGACGCCGCCCGGTTCGGCCGTCGCCTCGAACGTCTCGACGCTCGCGCCGCGCTCGCGGAGTTCGTGTGTCGTTGCCAGTCCCGAGATACCTGCGCCGATTACACCGACGTTCATGGATAGGGGAGACGGCCGAGTATGGCCGTAATGTTCGTTCGCGATGCTACCCACTCGACGTATTTCGGTGTGTCGAGACGCGATTGTCGGCTCACGTCACTCGTGATAGGTTGGGGCGGCCTGTTCCACGACTGCACAGGCCAGTTCCTCGAAGGCCGCATTCCCGGGGACGACGTCGACCGAGATTCCCAGTGACTCGGCCGTCTCTCGCGTCGGTTCTCCGATCGTGCCTACGACGGCATCGTTCAGGCCGGCAATTGCTTCGGTCCTGATTCCACGTTCCTCGGCAGCGTCGAGAAAGTGTTCGACGGTCAGCGAGGAGGTGAACAGCGCCGCGCCGAGATCGCCCTCAGCAGCGAGTTCGGCCGACTCGCCCGCGACCTCCGGCCGGACGAGTCGGTAGAGCACAGTCTCGTGGACGTACGCACCGGCCGCAAAGAGTCCCTCGATCAATACCGGACTGCCGTGATCGCTGCGAGCAACCTCGACCAGCGTTCCCTCGACTGTTCCTTCGAGGGTATCGACAAGACCTGTCGAGGAGTAGGTTTCCGGCACGATGTCGACATCGTAGCCAGCGTCCCGGAGAGCCTGTGCGGTCGACTCGCCGATGGCACACACAGTCGACTTGCCAGATGTCCAGCCCGCCTCGGCGACGAGTTCGACGCCAGTCTTGCTCGTGAAGATGACGAAGTCGGCATCATCTCGGGGCGTGGTGCTCGCGGACTGGACCGCCAGCATCGGGTCTGCGACGGGCGTCGCCCCCAGCGAGTCCAGCAGTTCGACGGCGTCTGCGAGGCGGTCGTCGTCGGGTCGAAACACGGCAACGCGGAGTCTAGGTTCAGTATCAGTCATCGTTTCCCTCCAGGGAATCGCGTACCTGCTCGCGGATGCCCGCGACCTCGCCGATAATCGTCAGCGCGGGCGGAGAGATCGCGGCCTCGTCGCGGGCCTCGACGATCGTTTCGAGTGTGCCGGTGGCGACCTGCTGGTCGGGCCAGGTCGCGCGTTCGACCAGCGCCACTGGCGTCTCGGGGTCCATCCCGGCGTCGATCAGCGCCTGGGTGTACAGCGGCAGGCGGGTCACGCCCATCAGGACGACGATCGTGCCGCCGGTTTCGGCGAGGGCGTCCCAGTCGACGGCCGACTCGTCTTTCGTGGGGTCCTCGTGGCCCGTCACGATCGTCACGCTGGAAGCGTGATCGCGGTGGGTAATCGGGATACCGGCGACGCCCGGGCCGGCGATAGCCGAGGTCATCCCCGGGACGATCTCGAAGGGGATACCGTGCTCGGCGAGGTAGGTCATCTCCTCGCCACCGCGGGCGAAGACCGTCGGGTCGCCCCCTTTCAGGCGGACCACCGTTTTCCCCTCGCGAGCATGTTCGACCATCGCGAGGTTGATCGCCGACTGGGGCGTGCGGTCGCCGTGGGCACGCTTGCCTACGTCGACGCGGGCGCGCTCGGGGATGAGTGCGATGATGTTCGGGCCCGGGAGTTTGTCGTGGAGGACGACGTCGGCCTCACGGAGCAGGCGGCGAGCCTTCACCGTGAGGTATTCTGGATCGCCGGGGCCGCTCCCGACGAGATAGACTTTGCCTCGGTCGCCGGCGTCGCTCATTCCTCGTCGGCCTCCTCGCGACGAGTAGCGGGTTCTGTCTCGTCTGCCTCGCGTGTCGCCTCCTCGATCAACGTGGCCGCGCCCTCCTCACGGAGGTCCGAAGCGAACTCGCGCGCTGCCGTCGGATGGCGATGGACCGGCAGGTCCCGAGTCGCGGCGACCTCCTCGCTGCCGTCCCGGCTCAGGACACGGACGGTCGTGCGGACGACACTCCCCTGAAGGGCCGCGTGGACGCCGATCGGCGCGATACAGCCACCGCCCAGGGTCGCTAATACTGTGCGCTCGACCGTCGTCGCGACTCTGGTCGGTGGGTGGTCGATGGCGTCGTTGATCTCCTCGGCCGTCTCGCCGTCGAGGGCAGTAATCGCCAGTGCGCCCTGGCCCGGTGCGGGAACGAAGCGTTCGGGGTCGAGTTCCACCGTCGAAACGTGATGGCGGAGGCCGATCCGGTCAAGGCCCGCTGCCGCGAGGACGATCGCATCGTACTCGACGTCGACATCGCGTTCGAGCGCGAGCCGTTCGATCTCGGCGAGGTCGTCGAACCACTCCTCGACGTTGCGGTCGTAGGGGAACTCGTACTCGTCGTCGTCGACCTTTTCTTTTCGTTCCTTTTCGGCATCGCTCCGCGCTTCGTGTTCGCGCTGGAGGCCGGGCGCGAGCAACTTCTGGATTCGCGTGTCGACGTTGCCCCGGAGCGGCTGGATATCGAGGTCGGGACGTTCGGCCTGCAACTGCGCGCCACGGCGCAGACTCGACGTCCCGACGGTCGCGCCTTCGGGGAATTCGTCGAGGGTTTTGCCGTCCGGCGTGACGAGGAGGTCGCCGGCAGCGGCGCGGTCGGGGACGCCCGCGACGACCAGGTCCTCGGGCATCTCGGTCGGCATATCTTTCATCGAGTGGACGGCCGCGTCGACTTCGCCGTCGATGATCTTTTGGTCGAGGCTCCGGACGAACGCACCGGTCTTGCCGAGGCGGTGGATCAGTTCGTCCTGGATTTGGTCGCCCGTCGTCTCGACTTCGACCAGCTCGACCGCGCGGCGTCTGGTTTCGAGTGTCTCTTTGATCGAGTACGCCTGCCGCAGAGCGAGATCAGAACCGCGAGTCGCGAGTCGGAGTGTCCTGCCGCGAGAGCTCATTGCATGGGTGTCCGCGGCCAGGAGTGAAAAGCCCACCAGTTCGCGATTCCCGACGAGGCCCGCGAACGCGCTCACCAGGGTTCGTCTTTGAGCCCGAGTTTGTACGCGATCACGTTCGTCCCGACATGCAAGATGGGGGTCACCACCAGGACGACGGCCAGCACCGGGAGCGTGAACGTCTCGCCGAACCATCCCGGAGCGACGAGCGCAGTCGGAAAGAGGGCACCGACGACGAAATCGAGCTGGTCTAGGCCTGGAAACGCCGCACCGCGCTCGCGGCCTGACCGGCGCTTGAGGAACGACGCCGTGATGTCACCCAGCATCGCCCCGCCCGCCAGCGTGATCGCGGCGAGGACGGGGAACTCGGGAATCGCCATTCCGAGCGTGTCGGCCGCGCTCGGCTGGATCGCGTTGAGGACGAGCGCGAGAGCAACGCCGGTGAGCGTGCCACCGAGCGTGCCACGCCAGGTCTTGCCGTCACCCAGGAGTCGGCGGCCGCCCCAGGTTCGGCCGGCGTCGATCGGCCGGCCACCGCCAAAGAGGACCGCGGCGTTGTTCGGGACGTAGGCTGGCAACATCGCCCAGAACGCGACGACGACTGTCTCGATCGGCTCCATCTAGGCTGTGGGTGCGGCGGGGCTGACTTAATCGGCTGGGGTTTGGGTTCAGGAGTTTGGTCAGCGTCTGTTTCTTGACGCTTCGGACTCGGAGAGGGTGCTGCAATCAATGACTCAGGAAAACCTTCTCTACGCTCGCTCGGAACAGCGATTACTGGAGACAATAACTCCTCGAAAGCCCTCACCACGCTTGCGGTCGCTACGCGGCATATCCTCACTATGTTCGGATAGGGGCCGACGTAGCGATTAGATGAACGCGAGCGTGGTTCGCCCTTTCAGTCCGCCAGGACCGTAACCCCATTATTGTGACCCCACACCTCCCCGGTTCCGCGCTGGTCGCGCGGAACACGCTTCCTGACCGCCTCGCGGTGGCCGAGAGTGGCCTCCGTGCCACGACCCGGGGAAGGGCAGGCTTACGTTGTGGTCGCGCTGCTGTGTGGTCGTGACCAGCCTACGGCGAGCGAAGCGAGCCGTTTCACTGCTGGCGACCACCGGGAGCCAGCAGGTCGTTTTTCCCCACGTTTTTCTGACTGAGCGGTTCCCACAGGGCCGAAGGCCCGAGGAAACCCGAAGGAGGAAAAAGTGGTGGTGGAAGGGCAGGCCTGCTGTAGCGGGAGAAACCTGGCGGATGAAAGGGCGAGACTCGCTGGCGACGGAGTAGGGTCACTCTGACCGGCACTATCCGAGCGAAGCGAGGATATCCGGCAGAGCGACCGCCAGCGAGTCAAGGGCTTTCCTACGTTGGTGCATCCTGCAGTAGCACCTCAGTTTCCTAGCCAGCGAGTCGAGAGCGTGCAAACATCAGTGGATCACGAATCAAAGTCACCTAGTGAGTATTCCTATACGGAAGGGGGCCCAAGGGCGAGTCATGATACCGCCACTCGCGCGGCGGTTCGTCGCGGGCGAGACGGAAGCAACGGCCCTCGAACACGCCCGACAGCTGAACCAGCGCAACGTCGGCGCGATTCTCAACCTGTTGGGCGAACACTACCACGCCAGGCCACCGGCAGACAGAGACGCCGACATCTACTGCCAGCTCGTCGAGGACATCGGGAACACCGACCTGAACGCCTGCGTCTCGGTCAAACCCTCGCAACTGGGTCTGGATGCCGAGACGGGTGTCTTCCGGGCCAACCTGGAGCGGATCGTCGAGACAGCGACAGCCCAGGGAGTGTTCGTCTGGATCGACATGGAGGATCACACGACGACAGACGTGACCCTGGACGCCTTCGAGACGCTGGCCCGTGAACACGAGGGCGGCGTCGGCGTCTGCGTGCAGGCCAACCTCGAACGCACCCCGACAGATCTGGAACTGCTAGCGACCGTCCCCGGAAAAGTCCGACTCGTCAAAGGCGCGTACGATCCGCCAGCGGACATCGGATTCGCCGATAGCCAGCGCGTCAACGAAGCCTACCGATCGTGTCTGGAGACGATGTTCGAGAGCTTCGAGGACGGCGTCGCCGTCGGGAGCCACGATCCGGCGATGATCGACTACGCCGCTGACCTCCACGAGGAGTACGGCACCGACTACGAGATCCAGATGTTGATGGGCGTTCGCGAAGACGCCCAGACCGACCTCGCCCGGGAGCGAGCGGTCTGGCAGTACGTCCCCTACGGCGGAAAGTGGCTGTCGTATTTCTATCGGCGCGTGCGCGAGCGCAAGGAGAACGCGCTGTTCGCGGCGCGGGCGCTACTTTCGGGTTGAAGTTCGGCGCGAAGAAACAAGGCTCATTACCGGTCCGCGAGAGGGGTCACGTAATGTCGGCGACATGGAAGCGTGATTTCGCGAGTGGGTTGGTCATTCTGGTCCCGATAATCGTCACGCTCTACATCATCGCGTATCTCTATGGTGTCATTGCGTCGACGCCGTTTCTGGTTCTCATTGACGCGGCACTGCTCGAACAGTTCCTTCCGGCCGGGCTCGTCACGCCCAGAACCGTCACGTTCACACGGGTGTTGCTGACCGTCTTCGTATTTATCCTGATGGTGTTCTCGGTGGGGTATCTCATGCGGACCGCCATCGGGACGCTGGTCGAAGCCGGGATCGACGACCTGATGAATCGACTGCCCGGCCTCCGGGTCGTCTACAACGCCTCGAAGATGGCCGTCGAGACGGCGCTGGGCGGGACCGAAGAACTACAGGAGCCCGTCAAAATCGAAACCTGGGATGGGATGCGAATGACTGCGTTCAAAACCGGCCAGCGTGCCGCAGACGGCCGCGAGTTACTGTTCTTGCCGACCGCACCGAACATCACCACAGGGTTCGTCATCGAGGTGAAATCCGACGAGTACGAGGAAACTGACGAGAGCGTCGAAGACGCCCTGACCCGGATCCTGAGCGCCGGCTTCGGCGAAGCCAACGACAAAGAAGTCTCACTGGAGATGCTAGCTGGCACAAGCGAAACCGAAAACGACGAACAGACGTAGTCGATCCGAGCGTATCAGACGTAGTCGAACCAGCGTTCCGGTTTGCCTTCCTCGACGACCTCGAAGAAGCGCGTCTGGATCTCGTCGGTGATCGGCCCCTTGGTTCCCGTACCGATCTCGTTGTCGTCGACGGTTCGGATCGGCGTGACCTCCGCCGCAGTCCCGGTAAAGAACAGTTCGTCGGCGGTGTAGAGTTCCCCTCGGGAAATCGTCGCGTCGTCGTGCACAGTATAGCCCATCTCGCGAGCGAGTTCGATCACGGTACGGCGCGTGATCCCGTCGAGGATCGATTCAGCGAGACCCGTCGTGTAGATTTCGCCGTCATTGACCAGAAACAGGTTCTCTCCGGGGCCTTCCGCGACGTTGCCCTCCTTGTTGAGGACGATGGCTTCCTCGTAGCCGTTGCCCTTGGCCTCCAAACTGGCGAGGACGCTGTTGACGTACGTTCCCGTGGTCTTGGCGTTGGTCGGGATCTGACTGGAGGCGTACTTGCGCCACGAGGAGATGGCAGTGTCGACGCCTTCTTCGAGGGCTTCCTCGCCGAGATACGCACCCCACGGCCAGACCGCGATGGCGACCTGTTCGGGGGACTTCCCGGGGTTGAGTCCGAGCGGCCCATACCCATAGAAAGCGATCGGTCGGATGTAGCAGGATTGCAGACCCTCGCGATCGATGAGTTCGCGAGTGGCCTCGTCGAGTTCGCGCTTGCTGAAGGGGATGTCGATGTCGTAGACATCCGCGGAGTTGAACAGGCGGTCGAGGTGTTCCTCCCAGCGGAAGATGGCCGGGCCTTCGGCGGTGTCGTAACAGCGGACCCCCTCGAAGACGCCGGTTCCGTAGTGGAGTGCGTGGGTGAGGACGTGGATCTGAGCGTCTTCGAAGTCGACGAACTCGCCGTCCATCCAGATTTCCTCGACGCCCTCGAACATCTCGGGTCGGTCTGTCATCGGCTACTCCCCCGACTGTGCGTTCCAAACGGTGTCGTCTCGCCGTGCATACTGTCCCCAAAGAGGGGGACCGTTAAGAACGTTCACGGTCTCGCGTGGATTGGTGTCCCGATCGCTTGTTCTACAATTCTCGCCAGGAGTTGCGCGGTTGCCAACCGAGCAATGTGTCAGCGTTGCCCGTATCGATCAGCGACTCGTGGCCCTCGAAGGCGGTCCGCACCGCGGCGTCGGGGTACCGCTGTTCGACGACATCGCTCGTCGGCGTCTCACAACTAGTGTCTGGCGCAGAGAGGAAGATCGATTCGTGGCCTTCGAAGTCGGCCTCGACAGCCAGCCTGACAGCGCGGGCAGCGTCGTCGATATCGAGATAGGAGAAGAGCGTGTTGTGATCGCCGTGTATCCGGCCAGACGCCTCGATACCCTCCAGCCGGCGGTCGGCCTCGACGAAGGTTTCGCGCTGCTCCGTTTTGGAGGTGACCCACGGGAACCGCAACGAGGTGATCGTCCGCGGCCCGCGATCCCGACGGCCGAAGCCGGCAGCGATCGTTTCGAGAGTCTGCTTTCCCATGCCGTAGGGGTTAGAGGGCGTCAGCGCGACCGACTCGTCAATCGGCAGGAAGTCGGGGTCGATCAAGTCGGGTTCGAAGCCCGCACCCATCGCGCTGAGACTCGATGCCAGCACGACAGACTCGATGCCGAGCGCCTGGGCCGCCTCAAGCACGTGATAAGAGCTCATGGCGTTGCTCTCGAAGACCTCGTGTTCGGGGTGGTGATCCGGCGTGGGGACCATTCCGAGATGGACGACAGCGTCGGGATCGACCGCCGAAAAGGAGCCGTAGACCGCGCCCGGGTCGGTCAGATCGGTCGTCCGATAGCTGTCCTCGGGTCCTCCCGAGGGGTTGCCGCGGTTGCAGTTCACAGTAAAAAAAGCCGTGGTCGTTCAGTTCGGCGAGAGCAGCCTGTCCGATGGTGCCGCTGCCGCCGGTGACGACGACGGTGTCGATGGCCATAGCGTGCCAAACAGCGCGGCCGAAAAGAGAGTGACGCCCTACCCGAGTTGCTCGACGATATCCCGACCTTCGACGTACACCAGGTCGTGGTCGGCAGCGTACTCGCGCGCGTCCGCCGGCGACCGGGCACGGCCCGTCTCGTCGTCGAGCATCTCACAGACGACGACCGCTGGCGGCAGGCCCGCGGCGTCCGCGAGCGCGATCCCGAGTTCCGTGTGGCCCTTCCGGTCGGCCAGCAAGCCGGGCGCAGCGCGAAGCAGGTGGACGTGGCCGGGCGAGCGGAACGACCCCGCGAAGTCGAACTCGGCCGGAGCGGCCGCAGCCTCCGCGAGCGCGGTGATCGTCAGCGCACGGTCCTCGTCGGTGATCCCAGTGTAGGTGTCACGATGGTTGACCGTCAGCGAGAACGACGAGCGCTCGTCGTAGCCGAGTTCGTGGTCAGCGGCCGTCGGATGGTCGATCAGTTCCTGTGCGAAGGGGAGGTCGAACGACGCGGCGACGTCGTCGGCAAGTGCGACACAGACCAATCCACCGGCGTCGTTTCGCATTCGAGAGACGGCGTCAGGTGTCACTGCACCGGCAGGATAGATCAGATCAGTTTCGCCTTCCCGATCGGCCGCGTCGTGGACCAGGACCGGCTGTCCCTCGCGGAAGGCAGTGATCGCGTGGTCGATACTCGCTGCGGCGGTTGGGGTGTCGTCACTCGTGGACATGGATGGTGATAGTGTCGCCGTCGTCGGCCTCGAACGTCTCACGGAGTTTCTCGGGGGCGATCAGTTCGAGCTGGTCGTCGTCGTGATGGGTCCGTTCGGGAGCGATGACGTGGGCCTGCTCGTACGTTCCGGCCTCGAACTCGACCGTCGCAGGGTAGCAGTACGCCGGTCCGTAGGTTCGTTCGTCGTCCTCCCAGCCCTCGATGGGGATCGGTTCCAGAGAGTCCATCCGGGCCCGCTCGCGGACGCTCTCTGCGTCGAGATCGACGTTCAACGTGCCGGCGAACGGTTCGTACCCCAGTTTCGCTTTGAACTGGCGCATGTATCCCGGAAGTGTGATGTAGTGACCCCCTTCGTTCATCCCACTCGTGAGCACGCCTGTGAGCGTCACACCGACCTGCGATTCGAAGATGCGCTGGTAATCGGCGTATTCGCGCTGGAGCAGCGACTCGCCCTCGGGAGTGATCGACACCCACTGGCCGTCGCTGACGATCTCGCGCTCGACTAGCCCCTCCTCGTCGAGCCGCTGGAGGCGCCGTGAGGCGGTCTGGGTCGAGGCGTCGAGTTTCCCCGAAAGCCCCGAACAGGAGACTTTCGACTCGCCGCCCAGCGCCCCGGCCAACGCCAATACCTTCAGCGTCCGGAGCTCGTCGTAGCCGACGGTGCGTCCCGACAAGTCCATACTCGAACTGGGGAATCGTCCCTGATAAGCATACCGGAGATTGTACGCATCTCAGAATTGGAATGGAGAACCGTGAGAGATCCAGTGGAAAATTTCGCGACAGATTGTTATTCGCCGTATTCTACGAGGGGATCCCCAGCCCAGAAGTCGCTCTGCTTTTTCAGCTTGGGGACCCAGGTATCGCTCTCGGTCGAGAGCATGGCGACGCGGGATTCGGGGACTTCCTTGATATGGTCGTGATTCGGGAGGTATCGTTGCATCTCCTCGGCGAATTCGACCACGTCGTCGTGGTCGAGCATCGACTCCCGATCGAGTCGACCCCGGGAGTGGCCGATGTGCATGTAGGCCTTCAGTTCGACGAAGTCGGCGTCGGCGCGGTCGCACATCGCGGCGTACCACTCGGGATGGTGGACGTTCTCGCCGCCGACGAGGGTCGTCCTGATCACCGTTCGAGTCTCGTCTTTCTCCGCGAGGACGTCCAGCGTCTCGATCAGGCGCTCCCAGAGGTCTTCCTCGACGGGCTTGACCGTGTTTTCGAACGTCCCACGGTCGGGCGCGTCCACCGAGACGTACAGCTGTGTGGGATCACACCGCTCCAGCATCTCGGGGTTCGTTCCGTTGGAGACGAGGAACGTCGTGATATCCCGAGCGTGAAATTCCTCGATGAGTTCGGGAAGGTAGGGGTAGAGTGTGGGTTCGCCGTCGAGCGAGATCGCGACGTGGCGGGGTTCCATCGCCTGCTCGAAGACGTCGTCGGGGACGTTGTCGTTGCCGCCGTAGCCCGAGAGAAGTTTGCGCTGGAGGTCGACCGAGGCGTCGACGACAGCCTCGGGGTCGTCCCACTCGACGTCGCCGAGTTCGTAGGCGTGACCGGCGTGGTCGCGCCAACAGAAGACACAGCGCTCGTTGCACTTGACAACGGGCGTCATCTGCATGCAGCGGTGGCTCTCGATGCCGTAGAAGGCGTACTTGTAACATTTGCCCTCCCCCTGAAGGGCATTGTCGGTCCAGCCGCAGGTCTGGGCAGCGGTATGGTTGACGCTGTGGTAGTCGGGATCGTCGACCTGTTTCGGCCCGTCCGACTCGCTCATATCCCTCTCAAGAACGTGGATACGCAAAAACAGCAGGGTATCGGAACGGGAGCGACCGGAATCACACACCACTCAGCCCGGACGAACGTCAGTATCAGGCCGGCGCTTCGGACTCGTCGACCCAGTCCGGTTGCGTGATCGTGACAGCGTCATAGTCGAGCGTCAGGTCGGTGCCATACGTTCCCTCTGCTGTCTGGAGCAGAACAGTGATAGACGTGATGCGCCCGTCTTCGGTGACAACCAGCTCTCCGTCGACCGACTGGATGTCAGCCTGATCGAACTCGAAGTCCAGATTCTCGTTGCTGTCAATCGTGGTCTGGTTCAGTGAATCGGTCTCGTAGACGTACGCAGTCTCTCCGCCGACCGTCGTCGTTCCAGTCTGGTCCCACTCAGCGATGCCGGCGTAGGAGATACCACCGATGAGTGCGAACGCGGCCAGGAAGGTCACACCGAAGCCGACATTTCCGGCCGGTTCACCGTAGCGAACCTCGCCACTGGTGGTATTCCGTAGTGCGACATAGTCGGGCGTCGAGTAGAACGTCAACGTCTCGCCCGACTGGCGCGTGAACCGGACGAGCTCCGTGCCGGCGTCCGTATCGTTCTGTACAAAGACGCCGATCTCCTGGGACCCGTTGTACAGCGTCAGATCCAACTGGGTGGCGTTCGCGAACGGATCGGAAGCGTTGAGACTGGACACCAGTCTCGACGGCTCCTGCTCCGAGTCGTCCGTTCCGTCACCCGGCGTCGGCGTTTCTTCCGGCGTTGGCGTGTCCTCTGGCGTCGGTGTGTCCTCTGGCGTCGGTGTGTCCTCCGGCGTCGGCGTTTCTTCCGGCGTTGGCGTATCATCCGGTGTGGACGTGTCTTCCGGCGTTGGCGTGTCCTCTGGCGTTGGCGTGTCCTCTGGCGTCGGCGTGTCCTCTGGCGTCGGCGTGTCCTCTGGCGTCGGCGTGTCCTCTGGCGTCGGCGTGTCCTCTGGCGTCGGCGTGGTATCCATCGTCTCCGTTGGGGACGCTGTGCCGCCCCCTCCGCCGCTGCTACAGCCGGCGAGCAAGATCATCGCAGCAGTCAGGATCGTGAGTGTCTTTCGCATGAATCAACGTTTCTAAACACACTACAAATAAATGATGGAAAAGGTAACATTTCAGTAGCCAATGTCTCGTAGGCGAAACATCTGCTGGTCGTCCCGGCGGTTCGTGAGCGTCACCCTTCTCAGGAGCCAACAGAGTGACTCTCGGAGATGGTCCGATCGGTGCGGGACGTCTCGACAGGCAAGAGACGTAGAAAACATTTTCAACCGAGTCCTTGAATATCTTCAATGTGAGTTCCGTGAACGAGGAGACGCGTGTGACACTGGACGTTTGCCTGCGATCGGCAGTAGCAGGCATCACAGAAGCGCGACAGGAGGAGGTGCTGGATCGCGTCCAACAGCTCAGGCGGACCGGAGCCATCGACGAGGTGGCCGTCACCTACTGGGGCGGCCGCGTCGCGGCTCCGAACGACGGGGCGCGGAACGACAGCGGCACGCCCGACGTGGTCACAGAACTGTACGACGCCATCGAAGACAGCGATGTCTCCCTGGAACCGTTCTTCCGTGAGAAGACCGGCGATCGAGAGAACCGGACCGTGCTCTTTCTCCCCGTTGTCTGTCTGGTCGTCCGCCAGGACGGCGAGGTCGTGGGTGTGTACCCAGCGACGCGTGACGAAGAGCACCAGACGCTGCAGGACGGACTGGCAGCGCTCTCCGAGGAAGACGCCTGGACGAACCTGGCCTGAGACAACAGACGTTTTCCATGTGAACTAGTCACATCCGCTATGCCCAACCACCCGGCGCGGGCCAGACAGCTCAACGACAGGATTGGACGGCTTCCGTTCGGATTCCCGATACTCGACAGCTGATTCGACGGATTGTCAGCTAGCGTCTCTTCCAGCCGGAACGCCTGATCGAGGCGAACCCGACATCCCTAAACCCGCCGCTGGAAAACGACTGGGTATGTTCATCTCCTTGCGCGCGGAGGTCGAAGACGCCCTCACGACGGCCCTGAAGGCGCTCGGTCTCCCGACCGACGACCTGGGTATCGAACGCCCACCCGAGGACGTGCCCGCGGTACTCGCCTCGAGCGCGGCCTATCGCCTCGCTAGCGAGGCGGGCGCGCCGCCGCCGAAGATCGCCGCCGACATCGCCGAGGCGATCGATGCCGACGCCTACGAGTTCGTCGGTGACGTGACGACCCAGGGGCCGTACGTGAACTTCCTGGCGAGCGATCAGTATCTCGAAGCCACTGTCGAGGCCGCCCAACACGACGAGTTCGGCCAGCTGCCCGACAAAGAGACGAGTGTCGTCGTCGAGCACACCTCAGCGAACCCCACGGGCCCGGTCCACGTCGGCCGCGCCCGCAATCCGATCATCGGCGACGCCCTCGCGCGCGTCATGGAGTATGCGGGATACGACGTCGAGACCAACTACTACGTCAACGACGCCGGCCGCCAGATTGCCGTCTTTACGTGGGCCTACGAGACCTTCGAGGAGTCCGACCTGCCCGAACCCGAACGTGACTCTCCCGAGTACGAGATGGTCCGGTACTACCGAAAGGGCAACAGCTATCTCGACGAGGCCGACGAGGCGGAAACCGAGCAGGCCGAAGCAGAAATTGCGGCGATCTTACAGGGCCTCGAAGACGGCGACGAGGCGACCTACGAGCGCGTCAGCGAAGTCGTCGACACCGTCCTCGACGGGATGACCGGCACGCTCGAACGCCTCCCCGCTACCTTCGACGAGTTCGTCAAGGAGACGCGCTTCATGCGCGACGGGTCGACCGACGACCTGGTCGAGCGCGTCAAGGAACTCGAGTGTGCCGTCTACGAGGACGACGCCTGGCAACTCGATCTGCCAGACTTCGAGAAGAACCTCGTCTTCCTGCGTTCGGACGGGACCTCCCTCTATACGACGCGGGACCTGGCTCACCACGAGTGGAAGTTCGAGAACTTCGACCGCGCGGTGACAGTGCTCGGCGAAGACCACAAGCTCCAGGCCGACCAGCTCTCGGCGACGCTGGAGTTGCTTGGCCACGACACCGACCAGCTCGAACAGGTCTTCTACTCGTGGGTCAACCTCCCCGAAGGGGGAATGAGCACCAGAGAAGGGACCGGCGTCGACCTGGACGACCTGCTCGACGAGGCCATCGACCGGGCCCGCCAGGAAGTCGAAGATCGTCTGGACGACCGGCTGCGCGGCGACGAACTGGACGACGACGACGTCGAGCGGATCGCTCATCAGGTCGGGATCGGTGCGGTGCGATACGACATCGTCGCCAAACAACCCACGAAGGGGATCACCTTCGAGTGGGAGCGGGCGCTGGACTTCGAGGCCCAGTCCGCCCCCTACGTCCAGTACGTACACGCGCGCTGTTGTGGGATTCTGGACGAGGCTGGGAGTGAGGGCTACGACGTGCCCGAGTCCGTCGATAGCGAGGCCCTCGACGCCGAAGAGAGCGCCGCGTTGATCCGCGACATCGCACGATTCGAGGAAGTCATCGAGCGCGCGGCCGACGAGCACCGACCGCACGTCGTCGCGACCTACACCCGGGACATTGCAGAGACGTTCAACACGTTCTATCGAGAGTGCCCCGTGCTGACTGCCGACAATCCCGAGACGCGAGCCGCGCGACTGGCAGTCGTCGCAGCCGCGAAGACCGCCGTCGCGAACGCGCTCGACGCACTCGGCGTCGCCGCGCCGGAGTCGATGTGATCACGCTGGCGGAAGCCGGAGGGCACGCCTGCCGGCGTCCCAGAGGAAGGCGACGCCGATCGAACAGCCCGCGGCGGCGAGCAGATCAAGGACTTCGAACGCCGCCACGCCGGTGAGCGCCTGTCCGGCCTCGACGAGGCAGGCCAGCGAGAGCACGAATATCGGGACGAAAAGTGGTGAGACGCCTCCCGCCCCACTCGCCGGAGAAATAGCGTACAGGAGCGCAAGGGTCAACACGGCGTAGGCGGCACCTTCGACCCAGGTCCGCTCGTCCAGCAGCCCGAGCGGTCCGGGACGGGTGACAGCCGCTTCCGGTCGCCAGAAGGCTGCGATCAGCACGAGCCCCAGGATCGTGAGGACGATCAGCCAGCGGACGACACCCGGAACGTACGCCCCCTCGCTAGACATGTGAACGTATTGCACGCCCAGGGACATAACGATATCCCGGCTATTGATCATCGAAACCGAGTGCGAAGCGCCCAGAGGACGAGTGCGAGGAGGGCACCCACAATATTGGCCACGATATCTACAAGACTCGCGCTTCTGTACGCGAGGAGCCCCTGAACACCCTCCAGCGTGATTCCGTAGCAGACGACTGCCAGCGATGGGAGCGCGGCCACTGCGGGAAATTCATCGTCGGCAACCGCAGCCAGCACTGCCAGTTCCAGCAGGAGATACGCGCTGGCGTGCAGCCACAGGTCCAGTGTCAGCAGTCCCAGGGGACCCGATCGAGCGACGCTGTCGCCCGTCGGGACGATCGCCGCGACGAAGATTGCGATGGCGGGGATCGCGACCAGCGCCAGTCGCCATCTGAATCGGTCCGAGACTCGCGTCACCGTTCTTCGGTGTGGCGGACCTCGCTGGCGATCCCACGGGTGCTTTCGGCCATCTCCGGGCCCGACATCTCCGCACGGCCGATCGAGAGGGCCTTGGGCCCCTCGAAGACGACTTCGTCGCCGGGCCGGATGTCGTCGTCGGCGTCGACGATCCCCGGCGCGAGGACGCTGCCCTGCGGGACGAACGCGTCGATCTCGGCGGTCTTGGTCGGGAGATCGCTGTCGAGCCAGCGCTTCGCACCCTCGATGGTCAGCGAGAGCGTCCCGTAGTTGGGGACCAGGGCTGCGAGCTGCTCGCCATCTGCGTCGTGGGCCCGGAGTTTCGGGTAGCGACTCTCGATGTGAAGGTCGTCGAAGAGTTCCTCACCCGCACCCTCGCCGAACTGGTAGTCCGCGATGGCTCTGATGGTGTTGTGCTGGCGCTCGCGCTTACGGTATTTTTGCTCCCCAGAAAGGGTACTCGCCAGGTTTGCCAGCGACTCCGTATCGGTCGGATGTTCGGCCACGGTGAACTCGAACTCGATGCCCAGACTGTCTTCGACGCGTTCGACGATCGGCAGATAGTCCTCCGGAAGGTGAGCGATATAGCGTGGATACTCGTTGCGTTCGAGGTAGGCTTCCAGCACGTCGGCGACGTACTCGATCTCGGTGGCGGTCCAGCGGCCCGTCACCACCGAATCGTAGTGCTGGGCGGGATAGGTCAGTTCCAGTTCCTGGGGGACGACGCCGATGGGCGAGGTCATCGAGACAGTGTGGCCGCGGAACTGGATGGCGTCGTGGAACTGGCCGTGGCTGTTCGATTCACTGTAGGGCTTGCGGGCCGAACACGGGACGAGTACGAGGGGGTTGTCGAAGCGATTGGTGTACCGGCCCGTGACCCGGTCGGCGAAGCGCTGAATCTCGACTCGCCTGAGGGTGTCGTCGCTGGCGGCCGTAATCTCGCTCTGGCGGACGATCGGCGTCCGCGCTTCGAGGTAGCCGTACTGCTGGTCGAGTCGGCGGAAGGTGGCCGTGAGCCACTGGTCGTGGCGGGCCTGACCCTCGATATAATCGCGGAGCCGACCAGCGCGGATCCGCTCGCGGACCCGCGCAAGTTCGGCCCGCAGCGCGTTGACGTTGTGTTCGACACAATCTTGGCGCTCGACGGTCTCGGCAGGCTGCTGGCAGGCCGGGCAGGCACACGGGAGTTCCTCCAGGTCTTCGAGGAAGACTTCGCCATCGCTGGTGAGGTACTTGCCCTGCGTGCCCTTGATGACGGCGCGGTCGGTGTCGACGAGGTCGACGCCGACGTAGACGAGCGTCGCGACGTTTGCGGGCGTGGCGATTCCGGGGAGATAGAGCGCGCTGTCGGCCGGAATCGTCTCACGGACGTCGATCATCGTCTCGACGAACGCCGCGGCGTGGCCGGCGATGCCTTGGGTGCCCGAGAGGACGTAGGCGTCCGCACCGAAGTCGGCCGCTGTGTCTCGGGAGACGACGACGGCGTTGGGATAGTCGACCTCGGGGTAGTCGGGTGCGAACGCGTCGGCGACTTCCTCGGGCGTGCCACTCGGCAGGCCGCGGTGGGGCAGGATCGTCAGCTCGTGTTCGGAGCCCTCGGGCAGCTCTCGGGCCTCGGGCCACTCGCTTCCCGAATCGACGACGAGATCGTCGGCCAGCGTCGGCGTCCGGACCGAATCAGCGAGACGGAGTTCGCCCACTCGCGCGGCCCCGTCGCGGTGGTGGACTTCGAAATAGTCGGTCATGCTTGCTCGTGGGAGACGCGGCGTGAACTATCTTTCCTGTTGGGCCGGCAGTTGCTGATTCCGTCCTCAGCCAGCGCTGGTGTCGAATCGGTCCTGTCCGACCGTTGCCCCAAACTCTAGTTTTATCAGGACATCTCCGTAACACAGAGAGAAAATGGACGACGGGCTCTCCAGGCGGCAACTGCTCGGTGTTCTCGGACTTGCGAGCAGCGGGCTCGTCGCGGGATGCACCGGCACCGACGATGGAGCGACGCCCACTGTCGAACCGACAGCAACCGACCGTCCAGAAACCGACACAGAGACACGGACTGCGACGAGAACGACCGAGCGCCGGACACCGACCAACACCACGGCCCCGACGATCGACACCTTCGACGTGGAGACGGCCGAGACTGCCGAGACACTCAGGTATAACCTGCAGGCCACAGACGCTTCGGGCATCTCGGCAGTCCGTATCGAGAGTGACGGTGAGGGGCGCGTACAGATCGAGACGCCCGACACGCCGGTCGACATCACTGATGCACTCACAGTCCCAGGCGGCGCCCAACAGCGCGTCACGGCCCGCGTCGAAGATACGGCAGGCAACAGTGCGACCGCGACACGGCGTGCCTACGTCCGGCAGTACGACGTGCTGACCGAGCGATCCCACGATATCGGCGCGAGGTATCGGGTGGCTGCCGGCGGCGACTGGGACGGTTGTGTCGACGGGGCACCGACTGTCGGCGAGTACGGGGTTCCGCCCCCCGGAGCGGTACTCGCCAACCAGTTCGATCAGGCCCAGTGGGCCGGCATCGACCGCTGGGTCGTCCGGATCACCGACACTCGGCAACTCGACGGGCTCCAGGCACTCTCCGGCAGTCCGCTAGGCAGTGCGGTCCCAGTAGAGATCGTGTTCGATCCCCACCGTGCGCTACGATCGGGATCGTTCGAGAGTACCCTCGCGGCGATCCACGATCACATCGCGGCCACGTCGGCCTACGCCACTCACGACGGCCGACCCGTCGTCTCGATCCCGAACCTCGGCGCGTACGACGACGACCGCGAGGGCTTCTATCCACATCCGAACGTCACCGCGGCGTTCGAATCCGGGACGCAGTTCGTCGACGCTTTCCGCGAGACGCTAACGGTCGACGGGACCGACCCGTATCTCGTCGGTGGGCTGGGCGTCCGGTCGCTGCACAACTACGAGACGAACCTGACCGCCGAGTACCGATCGTTCGCGAGTGGCTTCGACGCCCTGTTTCAGGACCCCTGGGATCCCGGCGAGGGTACCGTTCCGTGGGAGACGGCGTTTCAGCGCAACGCCGATCGGTTGTTCGCGGCTCGGAAACTCGCTGACGACATCGGGATCGGGTTCGAGCCGGTCGTCTTCCCGGGCTGGGATCACACCCTCGACACGTGCTCGGACTCGGCGGAGGTGATCCCGCGCTCGCCCGAGCACCTCGCAGTGTTTCTGCGGACTGCGGACCTGTACGGGACCACGGGCCGGATCCGGATCGACTCGTTCAACGACTGGTCTCGCGGGACCCAGATCGAACCGGGACAGGCCCATGGAACGGACTACGGCACGTCCTACCTGGAATCGGTGCGCTCGTTCCAGTCGACTGCCGCTGATCGGGACTTCTACGGCCGGACGGACTACTACGTCGGGCCAGACGGCGCGAACGCGAACCCGGGATCGCAAGCGCGCCCGCTCGCGACGATTCAACACGCTCTCTCGCGGGCTCAGCACGGTGATACGGTCCACGTCTTGCCCGGCCGATACACACAACGCGCGAGGACGCGCCGGGCCGGGACTGCCGAGGACCCCATCACGATCACCGGGCCCGAGGATGCGGTGTTCAGTGCCTACGGCGGGCTGAACATCGACCACAGCCACGTCCACGTCACTGGCCTGACCTTCGACGGGCAGGTCGATCGATCCGCGCCGGACGACCCCGAATCGTACGCACAGGTCCCGATCAGTATCAACCCCTCCGGAGGACAGGCAGCGAGAGAACAGTACGAGGAGCGCGTCCCCGAGTCCGAATACCTGACCGACGTGGTCGTCAAACCGCACGCGATCGGGAACGCCCGTGCCGCGATGATCAAACACCAGTACGCCAACGACATCGAGATCGGCGAGTTCGAGGTTATCGGACCCGCTGGCCTGAAGTTCACGCTCGGCGATCGAGTCGGGCACAACAGCGAGATCGTCTACCTCGGGACACCCCCGGTGAAGGACGCGCCGCCGGATCTCTCCGAGAACATCCACGTGCATCACATCGATAACAGTGCAGGGTACGACCACGCCGAGCTGGTCGACTGCAAGACTGGCATCTCGAACGTGACGATCGAGTACTGTACCGACGCCGGTGGGTCCTACGAGGCCATCGCCGACGGGTCCGAAGGCGGTGCGGTCGTCGTCGGCGCGACGGATGTCACTGTCCGGTGGAACGTCCTCTCGAACGGCGCCTACGCCGGGATCGAAGTCGACTCCGATATCGCGGCGACGGAGAACCCGCCCGAGGTCTACGAAGACGGTGGGGCGAACAACGCATTCTACGGCAACCGGCTGGTCGGCAACGGCGGGCGAGCGATCAGCTATCCGTACGCCCAGGCGGGGCAGGGCCAGGCCGACCAGCGGATCGTCTGTGGCAACGTCTTCGACGGCGAGACAAACGGTGATCCGGACGCACCCTGTGGCGAGGCCGTCCCAACGACCGACGAGATCGGCCACCGCGGCGGCGAGAGCCCGTGGACGTCGTCGTAATGCCTACTCAGCTTTCGAGGGATCTTGCCATGTCACGTCCTCGGGCAGCGTTTCGAGCACCGCGGCGGGCCAGTCCCACAGCGCCGCGGTAAAGTCGGCGTCGGGATTGGCGTCGACGAGCCGTCGAATCCCCTCGGCGGCGGCCTCGTAGGCCTGCCGTTCGAAGCGTTCGGGCACCTCCGCAGTCAGGGGATACGCCTCCGAGAGCGCGGGCGGGAACGGACCGAAGGGGGGCGTGACGGTCCAGCGCTCGTCGAACTCCTGGTCGAGGGCACCGCGGTCGGTCGCCAGCAAGATCTCGCCGTCGAGGTCGAACCGGTCGAGTCGGTCGTGGTGACGGACGACTTCGGGCCGGCGCGAACTCTCCGCCGAGACGTGGAAGAAGGCGTCCTTGCTCACGGGATCGCTCGCTTCGAGGCGGTCGACTCCATCCAGCAGGGTCCGGTAGCCGTCGAGCATCGTCGGATGGTTGCGCGCACGCTGTTCGACCAGTTCCATGAGGCTGCCCTCTCTGATCGCCTGCTTGATCGTCCGCATCTCGCCGAAGGTGACGTGGAGGTTGTGCTCGGCCAGCAGGTCCTCGGCGGCCTGGTCGTCCATCCGCCGGAGTTCCGCGGGCGTGTACTCGCTACAGACCGGGCAGTGACACGGGAAGTACTCGAGGTCTTCGAGGTGCTCGGTTCCTCTGACTGTGAGGTAGCGTTCGTCCCGCGCATACAGGGCGTAGGCAGCCGAATCGAACAGATCACAGCCCATCGCGACCGCGAGCGCGAACATCATGGGGTGGCCCGCGCCGAAGAGGTGGACCGGTGCGTCCCCGCCGAGGCCACGCTTGACCGAATCGACGATCTCGGCGATGTCGGCGTAGCGGTAACTGTTCAGCAGTGGGACGACAGCGCCGATCGGGAACACGTCGAGGCTCGTGGCGTAGGCGTGTTCGGCGGCCTCGGTCCGCAGGTCTGTGTAGGTCGATCCCTGGATCGGTGCGTTGACGAGCATCTCGCCCACGTCGACGCCCTCGGCGATTTCGAGTCGCTCCTGGGTCGTCTCTAACTCCCGCTCGGCCTGCTCGCGCTCGACGTCCGGCGGCGTCGGGATGTCCACGGGTGTCCCGATGTCGCTCCCGATGTCGTGCTGGAACTGCAGGATTTCGGGCGTCGTGACATCGATCTCGCCGTATTCGGCAAGCTGGAACGATCCGGAGTCTGTCATGATCGCGCCCGAAAAGTCGAGCATATCGTGCAGCCCCTCATCCAGTACCGTCTCGCGGAGGTCGCCACTGCCGTGGAGGATGTAGCTGTTGGTGATCATGATCTCCGCGCCGAACTCCTGTTCGAGTCGGGCGGGTTCGAGTGTCTGGACGTGTGGGTTGACCACCGGCAGGAGAGCGGGTGTCTCGACGGTGATGTCGGCCCTGGGCACGGTCAACTCGCCCAGGCGGCCGGCCCCGTCGTAGGTCTGAACCTCGAAGACGTCGCGCATTAGTGCTGCTTCGGGCGAGCGCGTCACTAAGACTTGCGTTCCGTCGAGCGCTCAACCGCGGTATTTCTCGACGGCTTCCAGAAAGCCGTCAGCGTAACTTGCGTCGGTCACGCGGTCGGCCGCGGCCAGTGCAGCCTCATCGGCGTTGGCGACGGCGACGGCCTCGCCGGCGATGGCGAACGTCGAGACGTCGTTGGTCGAGTCGCCGACTGCCAGAAAGTCTGCAGGATCGAGATCCAGTTCGCTCGCGGCGGTCCTGAGCGCGTTGCCCTTGCTCATTGCCGGGTCTTTGACGTGGTAGGCGTAGCCGGTGTCGACGACTTCGAGGCCGTGATCGGCGGCGATAACTTCGAGGGGGTCGAGTGGCTGCTCGCGGGCGACGGCGACCTCGGTCTCGCGCCAGCGATTGACGAAGTCCGTCTCGCGCCAGCCCAGTCCGTAGCCCGCCTCAACGTAGTCGTCGACGACCGCCTGGGCAGCTTCACGATCACCGTCGTAGACGATGGCGTCGGTGTCAGCGATGGCGGTGACGCCGCCGTTCTCGGCGATTACTCTCGTCGGGAGGCCAGCGAACTGACACAGTGCGACCGGATAGGGGAGTGACTTGCCGGTCGCGACGACGACCGGGGCTGGCCACTCACGCAGGACTGGCAGGACGCGGGGGTCGATGGCCTGCTGGCCGTCGGTTAGCGTGCCGTCGACGTCGACGGCCAGCGGTGGGGCGTCGGTCATGGTTCGGCGTCAGAGCCGAACCGGCATGCGACTTGCGCTAGAGGTCTGCGCTACGAAGCTGGACGTAGCCCAGCGTCACGGGCAAGACGATCCACGCGAGGACGACGAGTGCGCCGAACCAGGGTTCGGTGTAGACCGGCTGGGAGTTCGGAATGCTAGCGGCATACGGGGCGAAGACCTCTGCCAGCGTCGGCAGTCCGTCGGCGATAGCGTTCCGAAGGGCAGCCATCGGCTGGAGGTGCGTCCAGACTTTCGCCCAGGTCGGATCCGGGCCGGACGGGAAGGCGAACCCGTTGAGCACGTACCGCACCGCGATCGTCGCACCGTCCCACAGCCGAAACAGGAAGACGATGAACAGGCCGAACGCGCCCGCCGAAGCCCGCGTCGTGTCCGCCGACCCCGCCGAGAGCCCGACCGCGAGACTGACGAACACCGCGATGAGCGTCGTTATGACGATGATCGCACCGATCAGACTATCGACGGCGATCGGTGCGCCCATCACGACCGCCAGGACCGTCGCAACCACCAGCGACGCGATCGACAGGCCCACGATCAGGGCCATTCGGCCGAGATAGGTTCCGAAGACGACCTCCGAGCGGGAAAACGGCAAGCTGAGCAACACCCGAAGTTCGCCCGAGGAGCGCTTGCCGACGACCTGGTTGTACGACAGCGAGATCGCCGCAATCGAGCTGAAAAACACCAGCGCCAGAAGCGTCACCCGTGGGACTTCTGTCGGACCCACAGACTCGGCGTTCGAGCCGGCGAGATACCCGATCCCCACCCCGATCAACAGGAACACCGCTCCGGTGACGTACAGTTGGCGCTCTCTGATCGAGTCCCTGAAGTCCTTGCGCGCGATCTGCAACAGTCGGTTCATCAGGCCCCACCCCCCGTGTAGGAGACGAACAGATCCTCCAGCGATGTCTCACTGGTCTCGACATCTTCGACCGTGCCGGCCTCGTAGCAGTGGTGGACAACCGCGCCTTTCGCCCGATTGTCACACCCTGCCGTGAGCGTCCCGTCGGTGATCGAGACGCTCGTGACACCGTCGAGTCCTTCGATCGTTCCCACCAGACTCTCGGGAATGGTGTCCATCGTCACCTGGACCTGCCCGGTCGCACCGGCGGCCTCTCGGAGGCCGTCGATAGTGTCGACGGCGGCCAGATGGCCTTGATTGAGAATTCCCACGCGATCACAGACAGCTTCGACCTGTTCGAGGATGTGCGAGGAGAAAAAGACCGTCGCGCCGCGGTCGGCTTCTTCCTGTACAATCCTGCGCATCGCTCGTGCGCCGTTGGGGTCGAGGCCGGTCGTCGGTTCGTCCAGGATGAGGAGTTCGGGTTCGCCAGCCAGCGCCATCGCGAGCATGAGTCGCTGTTTCATCCCCTTGGAGAAGTCGACGACTCGCCGATCGGAGACCTCGGCGATCCCGACGCGGTCGAGCAGCGCGATCGGATCGCCATCGGCACCTTTGGCTTGCAGTGCGAACTCGACGTGGGTCCGGGCAGTCATCTGCCCGAGCGGGCCGTAGCCCTCGGGGAGGACGCCGGTCCGCTCGCGGACGGCGACTGACTGGTCATGGGCGTCCATCCCGAATACCCGGGCCGACCCGGCGGTCGGTCGGACGTGGTCGAGCAGGATATCGATGGTCGTCGACTTTCCCGCACCGTTGGGTCCGAGGAAGCCGAACACTTCGCCTTCCTCGACTGTGAGATCGAGATTCTGGAGGGCTGTGACGCCACCGAACTGCTTGGTGACGCCACTGACGTCGATTGCAGCCATAATTCCGCGTTCAGACGGGTGTGTGAAAGGCGTTGTCTTCTCGCCGGCCTACAGGTCGGCCTTCGAGAAGCGCCAGTAGCCGATCGCCGCGGGGACGGCCAGCCAGAACAGGAGGACGACCGCCCCGAGCCACGGGGTTCCGTAGAACGCGTCGATGTCGGCTGCATTCCCGGTTTGACCCGGCACGAGCGCGTACAGGAACGTCGTGTACGCGCCACTGGGTGGGACCTGATTCACGACGAATATCCAGTCAGGGAACGTATTTGGGATGCTAAACCCGTTCGAGGCCCAAACGATCCCGACGGAGACGATTCCCCAGAGGAACTCGAACAAGACGAAAAAACCGATGGTGAGCATCGACGCGCGGGTCGTCGATTCGGTCATCGCCGACAGCCCCACGATCACGCTGACGTATGCGAACGTGAAAAGCAGGGAGACGACCAGGAGCGCGAGCAGGGCCTGAACGGCGACCGCACCGATCAGCGCGCTCCCGACTGCAGCGCCAATCGCGAGCGCGACGACGACCGGAATCGCGAGGACGGCCCCGCGACCGAGAATCTTCCCAACGAGGACGTCCCTGCGAGTGTGGGGCAGCGACAGCAGGATCTTCAGCGAGCCGCTCTCGCGCTCGCCAGCGATCGACTTGTAGGCGATGACCAGCGCCGTGATCGAGACGAACAACGTGATATTGCTCGCCAGGAAGAACACGAGCCCCTCGGCAGTGATCCCTCCTTCGACCCCCAACTCATCAGCGCTGAACGACCCGTAGATGTACGCGATGACAACCGATAACAGGATGAACACTACCGAGATGGCCCAGATGGCCCGCGAACGGAGGGCGTCCTTGAAGTCCTTCTTGGCGACTGCAGCCCAGCTCATGCTTCCACCGCCTCGTTAGTGTAGGAGAGGAACAGCTCCTCCAGGGAGGCCTCCTCCGTCTCGAAGTCTGCGATGCTCACGCCGCGGTCTTCGAGCGTCGTGAGCACGCTCGTCTTCGTTCCGTCGGCGACCGAGACGATCAGTTCGCCGTCGCGCTGCTGGACCTCCGAGACACCGTCGAGCGCGCGGACGGCCGCGACGTCGTCGGCGTCGTACTCCCCGACAGTGATTCGAAGCCGGGCTTCGGCCCCGGCCGCGTCGCGTAGTCCCTCGACAGTGTCGACGGCGACCAGTTCGCCCTTGCGGAGGATTCCCACGCGGTCACAGACCGCTTCGACCTGGCTCAGGATGTGACTCGAGAAGAAGACCGTGGTCCCGCGGTTGGCTTCCTCGTTGACGATCTTCCGGACGTCCTGAACGCCCGACGGATCGAGACCCGTGGAGGGTTCGTCAAGAATGAGCAGGTCGGGATCACCGACCAGCGCCATCCCCAGCGCCAGGCGTTGTTTCATCCCCTTGGAGTAGTCGCCAGCTTTTCGGTCGGCAGCGTCTTCGATGCCGACGCGTTCGAGGATCTCGTCGGCGGCGTCGTCGACTGCCTTGGATTCGATCACGAACTCAACGTGCTGGCGACCGGTCAAACGGCTGTAGACCGTATACCCCTCCGGAAGAACGCCCGTTCGCCGCCGGACTTTCTGGGTGTCTTCCTGGGTATCCAGGCCGAGCACACGGGCCGACCCCCCGCTCGGCCGGACGAAGTCCAGCAGGATGTTGATCGTCGTCGATTTCCCGGCCCCGTTCGGCCCCAGGAATCCGAATATCTCACCCTCCCGTACTTCGAGATCGATTCCCTGTAACGCCGTGACGCCCCCGCTGTACTCCTTGGCAAGGTCGTCCAGCTCGATTGCGGCCATATGCGACTCGTTTCACCGAGAGAGCATATAAAACGAGGGAGACTTTCTGGCTCTGAAGCTCACGGTCACTGCATCGCGTCAGTCCGTCGGTCGGGATTCTCGCGGAGATAACTCACGAGCGCGTCGACGTACGCCCCGAGCGGTGGACACTCGATCCCTGTTCCGGCGAGATCCCGCCGCGTATTCGGGCAGACGTATCGCGTCGGATGCGTGAAATAGGGCACTGTGTCCGGATCGACGCCCGTCGCTCGTTCGAGCCCAGGGACGTGGCGAAGCGACCCCTCGACGAGGAACTGGGGGAACGGGACGGCGTGGACCCGCCGGTCGGTGGCGTCAGCGAACAGCGTCATCGTCTCCGCGACGGTCGGCGGATGGGGGTCACAGAGCTGGTAGACCTGTCCTGCCGACCGTTCGAGGCCGCTCAGATACTCGATCGCGTCAATCACGAAGTCCCGTGGCACGAGGTTCACCTCCCGGTCACGCGAGCCGGCCATCCGCGGCAGGACTGCGTGACGGGGTTGGCGGCGTAAGAATCGAAGGATTCCGTACGGGCCGTCGTATTTCTCGGTTTCACCAGTCTCGCTATCGCCGACGACGATCGCCGGCCGGTAGATCGTCGTCTCGATCTCGTCCATCCGCGCCTGGACGCGTTTCTCGGCCTCGAACTTCGTCGCCTCGTAGTGGTTGGTGAACGTCTGGCCGACCTCGAGATCGTCCTCGCCGAAGACGCCGTCGTACCGCCCGCTGACGTAGCACGTACTGACGTACTGCAGGCGGGCGTCATCACACCCAGCGACGAAATCGAGCACGTGTTCGGTTCCGTTGACGTTGACGGCCTCGGCCACCTCTCGGTCGACGCCCAGATCGTAGACGGCCGCGAGATGAAACACTGTTGCCGTCCGAGCCTGGATTTCCCGCGCTGTCTCGTCGTCGAGGCCGAGATCCGGGTCAGTGATGTCACCCTCGTGAAGGTCGATCCGCTCTGACCACGCCGGGCCCGCGATCTCCGCGGCCCGCCGTTCGGCCTGCTCGCGATACTGCGGCTGGATCAAACAGTCGACCCTGTCCGTGCGATCCAGCAGGCGTTCGACCAGCGCCGAGCCGAGAAAACCGGGGAATCCGGTGAGGAAAACGCTCACGGCCACCACCGTGAGAGCTTGTTCCAGGCCCGAAGCGTCGTGTGCATCGTCCGGGACCACAGGCCGTTCGAGGCCCACGTGGGTTTCAGTGGGAGGCCGCGCTGGACGGCGATGGTCTGGCTGTCGGTGTACTTCTCGATCCCCTGTCGCCCGTGGCGGCGGCCGATCCCCGACTCCTTGCGGCCGCCCATCGGCGCGTCGACGCTCGACCACGCGGTCCGATAGGTGCCGTTGACGCTGACAGTTCCACACTCGATCCGGCTCGCCAGCGCCTCGCCGCGCTCGCGATCGCCGCTCCAGACCGTCGCGTTGAGTCCATACTGAGTGTCGTTGGCTCGTTCGATCGCCGTCTCGGCGTCCGGGACGGCTTCGAGTCGAACGACAGGACCGAAGGTTTCCTCGTCGATGAGGTCGGCGTCGGGTGGTACGTCCGCTAGGACTGTGGGTTCGTAGACGAACGGCCCGATGTCGGGGCGGTGGCGACCGCCGGTCAGGACCGAGGCCCCGCGGTCGAGTGCGTCTTCGACGTGCGACTGGACGCGCTCACGCTGGTCGGACGACTGTAGCGATCCGACGTCGATATCCCAGTCGGTGCCGACCCCGAGATTCAACGTCCGGGTCTCGGCCACGAAGGCGTCCCGAAACGCCTCGAAGTTCGACTGCTCGACGTAGATCCGTTCGATCGAGACACATAGCTGACCCGCGTTCGCAAAGCAGTCCTCGACGGCCTGGGCGGCCGCCTCCTGAGGATCGCTGTCGGCCAGCACTATCATTGGGTTCTTCCCGCCGAGTTCGAGCGACGCAGGAGTCAGCTGTCGCCCCGCTGTCTCGGCGACGACTCGCCCTGTCTCCGTGCTCCCGGTGAAGCCGATCGCGTCCACAGCTTCGATCAGGGGCTCCCCGAGCGTCGAGCCGCTCCCGGTCACGACCTGAAAGCAGTCCTCAGGGAGCCCCGCATCCTGGAGCAGTTGAGCCACTGCGAGGGCAGTGTAAGGCGTCGATTTGGCGGGCTTGCAGACGACGGCGTTGCCCGCCAGGAGCGCCGGCAACGCGTCCGACAGCGCGAGTGTCAACGGGTAGTTCCAGGGGACGATCAGCCCGACGACGCCCTTCGGGTGGCGGTGTTCGACCGTCTTCGTCAACAGTGGAACGCCGCCGCGCCGTCGCGTAGGTCCGAGCAGCGAGTCGGCCTCGCTGGCGTAGTAGCGAGCGTTGATCGCGACGTCGAAGACTTCCTCGACGGCGTCGACTCTCGACTTTCCTGTCTCTGCCTGCAAGACATCCGCGAGCCACGGTTGCTGATCGAGCACGCGGTCAGCGACGTCTCGCAGGATGGCGACCCGGTCGTCCAGCGGACGGGCTGCCCACGATCGCTGTGCGTCTCGGGCACGCTCGACGGCCGCCTGGACGTCTTCGGGCTGGCAGCGCGGCACGCTTCCAAGGGGGTCGGCGGTCGCGGGCGCGATGACCTCGCGCTGCTCGCGCTCGGACCCGGTGGCGACAGTGGTGGCCAGCGAGTCGACCGGGACCGATGGGACGGTCGGCATACCCCGTACAACGTGGCGGAGGCGTATAAACTATGGACGCGAGAACCGTTTCTCGACAGGGCGCTATCGCTCCCGACGCAGTCGGTCGACGACGAACCCGCGGTCGAGTTTCGCGAGGAAGGGCCCGAGTTTCGGCCCCTCTTCGAGGTCGAAGAAGAGTCGATAGCCAGCACTGAACAGGTCCGCGACGCCGATGTCGTGGTCCTCGGCAGCCTCGTAGATCGCGGCCTGAATATCGTCGCCGTCACCGCCCGACGCGACGACGTTGGCGACGTCTTCGAGCGCCGCCGCAGTGGCCTCGTCGAAGTCGACGTCAGGGATCGACTCGCGTTTGAGTTCGTAGTTGAACTCGTTGTCTGTGCGTCTGGTCCACGCACGAGCGCGCTCGACCCGAGCGAGCGCCTGCTCGATCGCCCACTCCGGCGCGTCCTCGGGGATATGGCCCTCACGGCGTGCAATCTCCTCGCGCAGGTCGGGGTCGTCGGTCATCCCGAGTACCGCGGCGAAGGTGTAAGGGATCCGGATGCGCTCTTCCCGAACTTCGTCGACGACCATCGGATACGCTCGCTCGGCGAGTGCAGCATCGCGCTCGGTCAGTTCGGCCTCACGGTCGCTTCCCGACTCCTGTTCGTCGAAGTAGATCCGCTCGAAGCGGTCGAACTCGTCGACCAACTGATCGAGATGCTCGATCGAGAAATCCCGTGCTTTCGTCGGGTTCTTGACGAAGAAGTACCGGAGGACTTCGACCTCCAGCAGGTCCAGCACTTCGTCGACGGTGACGATGTTGCCCGAGGAGGACGAAAGCGCCTCCCCGTCGAGGGTGAACCACTCGTAGACCATCGGCACAGGGGGATCGATCTCGAAGACGTTTCGCGCGACGTCCTCGCCAGAGGGCCAGGATCCCTCGGCGTGGTCCTTGCCGAACGGTTCGAAGTCCACCCCCAGGATGTCCCACTGGGCGGGCCACTCGAAGCGCCAGGGGAGTTTGCCCTCCCGGATCGAGACGGTTCCGTCGTGGCCACAGCCCTCGATCGTGTCGTCGCCGGCATCGACATCTTCACAGACGTAGTCTACTGTGCCGGCGTCCAGATCGACGCCTGTGATTCCCTCCGTGAGGTTCCCGCACTCCTCGCACTGGGCCTGGAACGGGACATAGGTCTCGTCGACCTTGTCCTGGTACTCGCTCAGGACCTCGCGTGCGCGGTCTTGATTCACCAACACATGTTCGATGGCGTCGTCGAACTCACCCGACTCGTACAGATCGGTGTTCGAGACGAACTCGATGGGGACGCCCAGGGCCTCGGCGCTGTCCTGTAGGATCGTCGTGAAGTGATCGCCATACGAATCACAGCAGCCGAAGGGGTCCGGGATATCGGTGTAGGGCTTGCCGAGGTTCCGGCCGAGCGCGCCCGCGTCTACCTCGCCGAGTCCGACGATGTTCCCGTCGAGGTCCGCGAGCCGCCGGGGAATCTTCCGGAGGCGGTCCTTGTCGTCGCTCGTGAAGACCTGTCGGACCTCGTGGCCGCGTTCACGCAGCGCCTCCGCGACGAAGTAGCCGCGCATGATCTCGTTGACGTGGCCCAGGTGTGGAACGCCCGACGGCGAGACGCCACCCTTGATGACGATCGGTTCCTCGGGGTCCCGAGCTTCGATCACGTCGGCGGCGGCGTCGGCCCAGAACGCCTGCTGGCTGTCCCGTCCCACCTCGTACGGGTCGATCGATTCCGTCATCTCTCTCCGTCCGGGACGATTCGAGTCCCATCGAACTCACCGTCGGTCACCGCGCGCTCGACAGCGGCCGGCTCGGTGCCGTCGAGGACGATCGCGTCGATGCCCGAGCGTTTGATGACCTTCGCTGCAAGCAGGTCGATCGGGGCGTTCGAGCCAGCCGAGCCGAGCGACTCGCCGCGGGCGATCAGGTCGACGAGTTCGCTCGCTTCGATCTCGTCGTAGCGTTCGGCATCGGGATCCTCGTTCGGGTCGGCGTCGAAGACGCCCGGGACCGAGGTCGCGAAGACGAGTCGGTCGGCGTCGACGTACTCCGCGAAGGCCGCGGAGACGGCGTCGGTGGTCTGTGCCGGGACGACACCGCCCATGACGACGACGCTGTCACGGTGGAGTGCTTCGGCGGCCTGTTCGTAGTTCTCGGGGATCGACGGCGCGGCCAGATCCTCGTCCAGTGCCGCGAGCAAGAGCCGGGCGTTCAGGCGCGTGGTATCGATCCCGAGTTGATCGAGTTCACCCTCGTTCGCGCCGAGATCGCGGGCCGCGGCGATGTACTGCCGAGCGACTGGGCCGCCTCCGACGACGATTCCCAGATCCTGGCCCGCGTCGGCGAGCGATTCGACGACATCGGCGAACTCGTCGACCCGGCCCGCATCGAGGTCGGGCACGAGTACGCTCCCGCCGATAGAGACGACTGTCTTCATTGGGTCGGGGTAGCCGCGAGCCACTCTTAAGAATTGTCAACCCTGGCGCGTACCCGCGAGGCCGAACGCTCAAGCCACACGCGGTCCTTCCCCCAGGTATGTACGTACTGGGTGTGGTCGGCCACTCTGACACGGGGAAGACGACCCTCGTCGAACGACTGGCCGAACACCTCGAAGCGCGCGGCCGCGTCGCGACGATCAAGCACCTCCACGACTTCGACGTCGACACCGAGGGCAAAGACACCGCGCGCCACCGTGCGGCCGGCGCAAATCGAACCTACGGCCTTACCGACCGTGGCGAGTGGTTCGCGACCGGCGACGATCGGACGCTCCGAGGCACGCTCGAAGACCTCGCGCCGGAGTTCGACTACGTCTTGGTCGAAGGCTACAGCGACGCAGCGATTCCACAGGTGGTCCTCGGCGGCCGCGAACACGCCGGCGAGGCGATCGCGAGCGCCCCTGAGGCCAACGCGGTCGATCTCGACGCAGTCGTCGAGGCACTCCACAAGACCGACCCCTTCGAGACGCTTGGCTCACTGGTTGCAGAAGTCAAACGAGAACCAGCAGCGGAGCAGGCAGGGGCAATCGCAACGTTCACGGGCCAAGTGCGTGCGAAAGAACACCCCGAGGACGACCGGACCGAACACCTCGCGTTCGAGAAATACGACGGCGTCGCAGAAGAGCGTATGACGAACATCGAAGCAGAACTAGCCGCCAGAGACGGCGTCAAAGCCGTCCGGCTGCACCACCGAACCGGTGTCATCGAGGCCGGCGAGGACATCGTCTTCGTCGTCGTACTCGCGGGCCACCGCGAGGAAGCGTTTCAGACTGTGTCGGACGGGATCGACCGTCTGAAGGATGAGGTCCCCATCTTCAAGAAGGAAGTCACCGTGGAAGACGCGTTCTGGGTCCACGAACGGTGATCTTCGACTGTCGTGATCGTCGCTTCGATACGTGAGAACGTCATTTGATTCTCGGTGATCGGCTACTAAATCAGCTTTCGACAGCGAAATGTCTGACTATCTACTAACTCAATATAGTTCAGAAAGGAAGTCATAGAAGGGGTTCTAAAAAGTCTACAGTATTTTCGAGCTGTTTTGAAAAATTGCTTCGAACCACGCCGATCGCTAAAATCGGTCGAAGCAGTCCAAAGCTTCTCCCCTATATATGGCCCCTCGGCAGATAGGGGTGAGTGAGGTGACTCAGATGAGCGCGATGACACAGCCCTCCCCCGAACGTGCCGACGCTGAATCGACCGACTCCAAAGAGGAACGCCTTCGCTCGTACCTGCGAGAGAAGGCGACCAACGACGGCGGCGAACTCTACTTCAAGAGCAGGTTCATCGCCGACGAAGTCGATCTCTCCCCCAAAGAGATCGGCGCACTGATGGTCAAGCTCAAGGATTCGGCGACGGACATCGAGGTCGAGAAGTGGTCGTACACGAGTGCGACCACCTGGCGAGTCGAGGCTGCGTAACGGGCCCCTCTGGCATGGTATGAACGTTCGACGGTCGGGTCCCCGCCCGCGTCGACTTGGTGGCTTCGGGTGGCCCTTCGACGGCCACTCCGGCTAGGTCACCTGTCCCCCTGTTTCGCCCGTACCGTCGGGATTTTATGAACCACTGTCCAAACACGGATACGAATGTCCCCGACCGAGCCACCGGACGGCGCTCCAGCGCCGGAGGCTCTGGCACCACTTTACGACGTGACTGCCGTCCACCGTGACGGCGATCGGCTCCTCTACATCGGCCAGCCACAGGTCCCACCGGTCGAGGTCGAACGCGAACTCGAGCCTATGTTCGACGAGCGGGGCTACGACGTCCAGTTACAGGCGCGCTACCGTGACGGCGGTGTCCTCCCCGCGGCCGAACACGTCCTGGTGGCCCGCGAGCGCTCGATCGGGATCGACGGCATCCCCTGGAAGAACATCGCACTCGCGCTCGCGACGGTTCTGACGACGCTGTATGCTGGGACAGTCTGGTACCACATCGACGTGGGCGGAGATCCTCTGAACATGATCCACGCCTGGCCGTTCTCACTCGCCGTCCTGACGATCCTGGGCGTCCACGAGTTCGGCCACTACGCAATGAGCCGGATCCACCGCGTCGACGCCAGTCTCCCCTATTTCATCCCGATCCCGCCACCGTTCGGGACTGCCGGCGCGATCATCCGTATGCGTGGCCGAATCCCGAGCCGAAAAGCACTGCTCGATATCGGGGCCGCGGGCCCGCTGGCCGGGATCGTCGCGACCGTCGTCGTCACCGTCGTCGGGCTCTTTCTTGGACCGATCTCGGTGCCGCCGCCCTCACCCGGCAGTGACGCTGCCCAGATCCAGTTCGCCGAGCCACTACTGCTTCGCGGGCTCGCCTTGCTGACCGGCCAGCCGCTGTCCTATGCCGACCCGACCCAGCAGCTAAATCCGGTCGTCTTCGCCGGCTGGCTCGGGATGCTCGTCACCTTTCTCAATCTCCTGCCCGTCGGTCAACTCGACGGCGGCCACGTCCTGCGCGCGCTGATCGGGCCTCGCCAGGAGACCGTCGCCGCGCTGATTCCAGCCGCGCTGTTCGCACTCGCTGGCCTCCTCTTTCTGTGGGGCAACGTCACTGTCGAGATCGGGATCTGGATCGTCTGGGGCCTGTTCGCGACGGCACTGGCCTACGCTGGTCCAGCCAATCCGATCCGCGAGACGCGACTCGACCGCAAGCGTCAGGTCGTCGGTGTCCTCACCTTCCTGGTCGGCGTCCTCTGTTTCATGCCGATTCCCTTCCGGATCATCACCTGATCTCGGCGATCATAGTGAGTACTGTCGGTCTGTTCCACATCGACCGCACGAAGGCGTGTGGTCGTAGCGGTAAATCGCGACAGGAATCACGATCAGTCTCCCTGATGGGTGTATCCGCGATCTTGCATCGGTTCACCGTCGAGGGTCACACCACCCTCGGCGACGGTGCCGATCCGCGTCAGCGGCGCCGGTGACGCCGCCCGGGCCGCCGACAATCGGTCTTCGGGGATCGTACAGACGAGCTCGAAGTCCTCTCCAAAGTACACCCCCAGATCCAGTCGCCCACGGTCGTCAGTCGCCACCTCGTCGACAGAGTCGTCGATCGGCAACGGCGTCTCGACGGCCATCCCGCAGTCGCTGGCTTCCGCAAGCTGGTGCAGCGAGCGCGCCAGTCCGTCGCTCGAATCCATCATCGCGCTCGCGTGGGGAGCGAGCGCCCGGCCCGCTCGAACCCGCGGCTCGAACCGAAAGAGATCGTTCGCGCGGTCGATCGCTCCCTGCTCGAACAGCTCCAGGGCCGCCGCGCTGCGGCCGAGCGATCCCGTCACACAGACCGCCTCCCCCACCGTCGCGCCCGAGCGCAAGACCGGGTCGTCGATTCGACCGACGGCGGTCGTCGCCACCGTGAACTCCTCGTGATGGTCAAGATCCCCACCGACGTATTCGGACTCGACCGCCTCGCAGACGTCACAGGCCCCCTCAACGAAGGCGAGCACTTCCTCCTCTTCGAACCGAGGCGCGCCGTAGACTGCGACCGCAGCGACGGCCTCGGCGCCCATCGCGGCCACGTCCGACAGCGAAGCCCCGACTGCTCGCCAGCCCGCCGTGTAGCGAGTTGTCCCCGACGGGAAGTCGGTCGTCTCGTGGAGCATGTCCGTCGTCACCACGAGGTCCCCAATCACGGCCGCGTCGTCACCGGCGTTGGGAAGCCGGTCAGCGAGCAGTCCCAGCGCCGTCCGTTCGTCCATGCGGGCCGGTTGGCGTGCCAGTACAAAAAGACCCGCACCAGGCACTCGACCGGTGGCTTCAAGCCGTCGTCGCCCAAGACAGCAGTCACATGGACGGCGACCGCTGGATCACGATCGCCCTGTTTGTCGCAGCACTGCTCGTGCTCGGGCTGCTCGTCTGGCTGGCTGGCGTCAACGAGACCATCGCCGCACTCGAGCGTGCGCAGTTATCCCTGGTCGCCGTCGTCCTCGCGCTTGCGGTCTTCTGGCTGGTCTCCTGGGGAATGTCGCTGTACGTCGTCCTCGACGCGCTCGGCCATCCGATCTCGGCTGTCCAGTCGATCCTCGTCTTCTCGGCTGCGATGTTCGCCAACAACATCACTCCGTTCGGCCAGGCCGGCGGGGAACCGCTCAGTGCCTTCCTCATCTCCGAAGCCGCCGAAACCGAATACGAGAACGGGCTCGCCGCCATCGCCAGCGTCGACACACTCCATTTCATGCCGTCGATCGGCATGGCCTTCACTGGCGTCGCAATCTTCGCACTCGATGCGACGCAGCTGAGCCGAGACCTCTACCTGTCGGTCGCGATCCTCGGTGGATTGCTCGGCCTGTTCGTCCTCGTCGGCGTGTTGGGCTACCGCTACCGCCAGCAGATCGAACACACGATCGCCGTCATGGTCACGCCCCTTCTCAGACTCTTCGCACGGGTGATTCCCGGGCGAGAGCCGCCCGCTCCCGATGCGATCGAACACCGGATCGACGGCTTCTTCGGCGCGATCGAACGAATCGCAACCGACCGCCGGGCGATCCTGCAGGCCACCGCGTTCTCCGCAGCGGGCTGGATCTCACTCTCGGTCGCGCTGTGGATCGCCGTCTCCGCCGTCGGTGGCTCGGTCCCGCTGGCGGCCGCCCTCGTCGCCGTCCCGATCGGCTCGATCGCCGGCGTGACGCCCCTCCCCGGAGGCTCGGGTGCGATCGAGACCGCCTTCGCCGCGATCCTCGTCTCGATCGGCGGCATCCTCCAGGGGACGGCCGTCGCCGCCGTGCTCGTCCACCGGATCGCGACCTACTGGCTCCCGACAATCGTCGGCGGGCTAGTCGCCGCCAGCCTCGGCGCAAGTCGTGCCACGACGGACTGATCGCGGGTCGATTATCCGTGGTGATCGAGTCGAGACGACGCCCTTAAATGAGCGAGTGCAGTATCCACTTTCAATGACGACACTCTACGACGTGCCCGCCGACGACCTCATCGAGGCCGTCGCGGACCGACTCGCCGACGACGGCGACGTCGAAGCACCTGACTGGATCGAGTTCACCACCACTGGCGTCGGTCGCGAGCTCCCGCCCGAGCAGAACGACTTCTGGGCCACCCGCACCGCCAGTCTCCTCCGAAAGATCGCCGTCGACGGCCCGGTCGGCATCGGCGCGCTCGCCACCGAATACGGCTCCACGAAAGGCGGCTCGAACCGCTACCAGGTCCGCCCGCCGAGCCAGACCGACGGTTCCCGGAAGATCATCCGCACCGCCGTCCAGCAACTCGAAGCCGCTGACTATCTCCAGACCGAAGGCAACGACGGTCGCGTCGTCACCGCCGACGGCCGCCAGCTCCTCGACGAAGTCGCCGACGAAGTACTCGAAGATCTGGATCGGCCCGAGCTCGAGCGCTACGCCTGAAAGCCCTTGCGCGGCCCTGGCGGGCCGCGCTGCGCCCTTTTCATGTCCACCAGGCCCGCCTTGTGGGAGCCGCGCCGATCGGCGCGGCATCCGCCTGGGTTACGCCGACGCTTTCTGTAGCCGCTCGCGAATTCGCGAGCGGCAGGCCTGCCCTTCCCCGGAGAGCGGCATGAACGCCGCTCTCGGCCACCGCAAGGGCGCTACTCCCGGCCACCGCAAGGACGCCGCTCTTGGATTTCTGTGATCGGAGTTTGGCGAACTGACTGAGCCGAGCGAACGTCTGGTTGCACTCGGACTAGTAGTAAGGCTTTCAGGGACAGGTATCGTACTTTCGGATACTATGAGTGGCGAGCCATCAGACGAAGAACTGGAGAAGCTACGACAGAAGAAAATGGAGCAGATGCGCGACCAGGCGGGTGGAGAGGGCCAACAAGAGGCCCGCAAGGCTCAGCAGGAACAGGCCGAGGCCCAGCGCAAGGCTGTCCTCCGCCAGAACCTCACTGACGGCGCACGCAAGCGGCTGAACACGGTCAAGATGTCCAAGCCGGACGTCGCCGAGAAGGTCGAACAGCAGATCGTCGCGCTGGCCCAGAGCGGCCGCCTCGGCGGCGAGCAGATCGACGAAGACCAGATGCGCGACCTCCTCAAAGAGCTCACGCCTGATTCAAAGAGCTTCAACATCCGCCATCGGTGATGGACGCGGCCGTCTGTTTCAGCGGTGGAAAGGACTCGGCGCTGGCAGCGCTGGTACTCGACCCGTTCTACGACGTGACGCTCGTCTGTGCGACCGCTGGCGTGACCGACAGCGCCAAACACGCCCGTGAGGCCGCCGAAGCCGTCGGCTTTCCCTTCGAGGAAGTCGAACTGGACGACGACGTGATTCGAGCGGCGGCCGAGCAAATCGTCGACGACGGGTTCCCCCGCCACGGCATTCAGGACATCCACGAACACGCCCTCGAAGTGGTCGCAGGGCTGGGGTACGACGCCGTCGCCGATGGGACCCGCCGAGACGACCGCGTACCGACGATCCCCCGAGCGTTCGCCCAGAGTCTCGAAGACCGTCACGGGATCGACTATCTCGCGCCGCTGTCGGGATTCGGCCGCCGCGCAGTCGACCGACTCGTCGAAGAGCACCTCGACGTCGAGACCGGCCCGAGCGAACAGATCGAGAAGGGGGACTACGAAACCGAAATCCGAGCGCTCATCGCCGAAGAGCACGGTGCAGACGTCGTCGCCGAGTGCTTTCCCGAGCATACCCAGACGCGAGTTCGCGGTCGGCGGTAAATTCCTCGACGCGGACGTCCGCACAAGTGGAAAGGTGTAAGTCGGCGTAGCCGGAAAGCTCGCGTAATGGCCAAGGACGTCAAACCCACCCGGAAGAACCTCATGGCGATCGAGGACCGGATCGAGCTCTCCGAGCGTGGGCACGACACCCTCGAGAAGAAACGCGACGGGCTCATCATGGAGTTCATGGACATCCTGGACCAGGCCCAGGACGTCCGTTCCGAGCTGGAGGACACCTACGAGACGGCCCAGCGCCGGATCAACATGGCCCGTGCGATGGACGGCGACGTTGCCGTTCGTGGGGCCGCCGCGGCGCTGAAGAACCACCCCGAGATCACGACCCAGTCGAAGAACATCATGGGTGTCGTCGTCCCCCAGATCGAGTCGACGAGTGTCCACAAGAGCCTCGACCAGCGTGGCTACGGCGTGCTCGGCACCTCCGCCCGGATCGACGAGGCCGCCGACGCCTACGAGGAACTGCTCGAACAGATCATTCTCGCCGCCGAAGTCGAGACTGCGATGAAGGAACTCCTCGAAGAGATCGAGACGACCAAGCGTCGCGTCAACGCCCTGGAGTTCAAACTCCTGCCCGAACTGCACTCCAACAAGGAGTACATCGAGCAGAAACTCGAAGAGCAAGAGCGCGAAGAGATCTTCCGGATGAAGAAGATCAAAGACAAGAAAGAGGAAGAAGAACGCGCCGAGCGCGAGGCCGCTGCGGCCGAGGCCGAGACGGCCACTGCAGACGACTGAGAGTGCCGGCCGGCAATACAGCCGGACGACTGATATTGCAGACGGCGTCGTCGACCGTCGATACTTTTGTCCCTGGACGACCCTGACTCTATATGCACTGTTCGGACTGTGACGCGGCCGTCCTCACGTTTGAGGTTCCCGACGAATTCGCCGAACTCCTCCCTGGCGAGCCGGCTGGTGCGGGAATCTGCACGCACTGTCTCGCGTTCTATCCCGTCACAGATCCGCCCGCCGAGACACCGGACTTCCAGCGAATCAGCGACGCGCTCCCCTCGAATCCTGAGGCTGCCGTGCCGATGGCCCTGGCGCTGGGACTGCTCGATCGGTTCGCTCTCTATCGCTCGGAGATCGGAACTCTGTTCGAACACGTCGAGCGAGCGGGGACCGATCCGATACTCGTGGTCGATCGACTCGCGAGCGACGAGACGATCGACAGCGACGTCGACCTCGCGGGTCGGCGTCGACACCTCGAACAGTTGCTCTGATACGGACCGCTGTACGTCCGTTCCGAATCGACTGCACGCGTTGGTGCGGTCGGAACGGTAAATCGGTACAGCGGTCCGTATGAGCGACGTGATTTGGCTCCACTGTTTTACGGTACCGCGAGAACGAATCAGGTGCGGCGTCCGAACCGCCGTGATCACCCTGCGACCCCAAGCGTGATTCCGACTGCGGATGTGCCCTGCTCGATGACTTCGCTGACTATCGGCCCGACCCCCCGAATCCACATCGGTTTTCGCGTGCCGGGAAACGGCACGTCAACACTCCCACTTCACACGCCCGTCGAGTACCGCAGAATACCCGCGACGCCGCCGAACGCTGTCAGCAACTGCTCGCCCTTCTCGAAGTCAGTCGAGATGAACACTGTCTCGGTGCCGCGCTGTTCGGCCAGTTCCATCAGATGCTCGATGGCGTCCTCGCGCTTGGCTGCCTCGGCCGAGACTGTCTCACCGCAGGTCGAGCAGTCGTGGCTCTTGGTGTCTGTGTTGCGGTTGACCAGCTCGTAGTCAGTATGCCCGTTGGAGCATTCGTAGGTGCAGACGTCCTTGCGGAGGTCTTCGCTGAGCAGGAGTTCCTCGACGGCGCCCATGTTGAGGTTCTGGCGGGTCTGATCGAATCCGTAGGTCGCCTTGTTGCCGTCGTGCAACTGCTTGAAGAACTCCTCCATGACCTCCTTGTCCTGGAGAATTTCGTGCTCGGCCAGAACCTCGCTGGCGGCGTCGACAAGGTCGTACAGTCCAGATTCGTCAGTGTAGGAGACGTCGAACTTCCCCAGGACCATGTCCTGCAGTTCGTGATGCAGGTAATCGCCGTCGAGAAACTCGTCTTTGGTCGGGGAGGGACCGCCGACGAGAATGCCGTCCATGTCGTGGCGTTTCGCGACGAACAGATCGTCGGCCATCCCCGCGACTTCCTGGTAGAAGTTGTCGATCGCTTCGAGGCGAAGACGGGCGAATCGCTGGGCGGACTGACCCCCTTTGCGCTGTTTGCCCGGCACCAGCGAAGAGGCGGATTTGACGGGCTCGACGCGTTTGCCCTTGAGCCAGCCGACGTTGGCCTCCCGGCGGTCGAGGACGATCAGCCCGAACAGCCCCTTGTCCAGCAGCATGTCCTCCAGGGGTTCGGTAAGAAATTCCGCGTCACAGTGATAGCGGAACGACTCGATCGGGTCGGGCGGGCTTTCGAGCACGCGCGTGATCATGTCCGTTTGCCCGCCGCCGGCGTCGACCGCGCCCGAAAAGAGGACGACGCCGTTATCGGGTGGGAAGACGTCGAAGTACCGCAGCCGGTCTTTGATCGACTTCAGGGCGTCCTGGACGTTCGTCCGCGTCTCTTTGGATTTGATGTTGCTGGCTTCGCTGTGTTCCTGGGTGACGTGGGCGACGACGTCGCTGACTTTCTTGTCCTCGGGGATATAGATCGTGACAAGCTGGGTTCCGGAGCCGCGATAGTCCTGCAGCTCTTCGATAACCTTCTTGAACTCGTATTTCTGTCTGTCTGATTGCTCTTCGGTACTCCCACTGGATTCCGACGCCATTGTTGGTCTTGCCCGAACTAAGACTACCGAGACGGTTAAGATGTCGGATGTGCGGCCGAAACCCACGTCGGGATCACGTTTGTTGATCGTCTCCACACGGCGCCAAAATACTGCTTCTCACCCCCTATTTCGACTAAAACTCAAATTTTATATCACTGGAAAAGTATGTTATTGGTGGACGGAACGTATGACACAAAATCGTACACTCTCGTGTCCAATGTGTGGGACGACGATGGCCCAGAAGTCGACGCACGGCATCGTCATCGATTTCTGTGGGAACTGTGGGGGCGTGTGGCTCGACCCGGGTGAACTCTCGGCCATCACAGGTGGGGGACAGGCTCACAATCAACAGCACGCTCAGCCTGGACAGCCGGCCCAGAACCCGCCTGGGCAGCCAGCGCAGAATCAGCAGCGTGCACAGAACCAGCAGGCACAACACTCGAACAGGAAGAAGAAAGCCGATGCCGATGGTGACGGCAGCGGGATCTCGGCTGGAGAAGCCGCTGCCGGTGCTGCTGGTGCTGGCGCACTCGGTGTGGGTGCAGGCGCCGCGGCAACCAACCCTGAGGAAGCACAGGAGGTCGCCCAAGATGCTGCAGAGGGTGCCCAGGACGTCGCTGGCGATGCGATGGACGCCGCTCCGGAGGGCGTCACCGACGTGGCTGACCAGGCTGCCGAGGGTGCACAGGGCGCGGCCGAAGCAGCCCAGGAGGTCGCTGAAGACGCTGGTGTCGTCGACTTCGTCGAGAGCGCGCTCGACAGTTTCTGACCATCGAGTATTTCTTTCGTGGATGAAAGGTGAAACCGGTAGTACCACCGGCAGGTGCGGCTGTTCACGTCAGACGAGTAACAAAGAGACGGACGGCTTTATATGGGTGCCAATTGTGTATCCAAACAGACCAAATGACGGGACACGTCTTCACGATCGCAGGTGGCAAAGGCGGTGTCGGGAAGACGACGACCGCCGTCAACGTCGGCGTCGCGATGCAGGACGCCGGATACGACGTGGTCATCGTCGACGCCGACCTCGGGATGGCGAATCTGGCAGCCATGCTCGAGATCGACTACGACACCAGTCTGCACGAGGTACTGGCCGAGCGCGCAGCGATCAGCGACACGCTCACCGAAGGGCCCGGTGGCGTGACGCTCGTACCGGGTGAACAGAGTCTCGAAGCGTTCGCGGACGCCGACCCAGCCAAGCTTCGGAAAGTTATCAAGACACTGTCGAACGCCTACGACGTCGTGCTCATCGACACTGGCGCGGGGCTGAGCCACGAGGCGACCGTGCCGCTGGGGCTGGCCGACAGTGTCTTGCTGGTGACGACGCCCGATAGCGTCGCGATTGGCGACGCGGGCAAGACTGCCCAGCTGGCAAAGCGGGTTGACGGCGAGGTGATCGGCGCGATTCTGACGCGCGCGGAAGCCCAGGAAGAGATCGACGAGGTCGAGTCCAAAGTCGACCATCCGTTACTCGCCGTCATTCCCGAGGATAGCGAGGCGACGACGGACGAACCACTCGTGTTGAACTTTCCTGACAGTCCCGCCGCTGAAGCCTACCGGCGACTGGCGACCGCACTCGAACGAATTCTCAACGGCGAGCCCGTCGACACCATCGTCGAAGAGGAGACCGAGTGGTTCCCCTCCGGTACCGACGGCAACGATGACGAGAAAGACGACGACGAAGGAAGCGGCGGCGTTCTCGGTCTGTTCGGCGGCTAGACGTGTCCCCCACCACGACGTGCCGACTCTTCTAGATCGCGTCCTCGAAGGAGACGCCCCAGCGTTCGTCGTCGTAGCTGCGCTGGCGCTCGCTCTCGAAACGCTGTTCGATCGTCTGCCGGAGCATCTCCTTGCCCTCGCGGTCGATCCGGGCGAGTTCGTCGGCCTTCGCGACCGGTCGCGGCGGGCCACGTTCGGCAGCGACCTCACGCAGGACGTGCTTCGTCAACTCCTCGCGAACGGCCGCGTCGCGCGTGATCGCGTATGGCGCTTCGACCCGATAGGTCAGATCCAGCCGGGGGTCGTAGACGACGAAAAAGGTCACCTCGTAGGCCTCGGGCGCTAACTCGAATGTCAGATCCAGACCATCGCCCTGCGTCGAGAGGACCCTGTCGGTCCCCAGTCGCGAGCGGAACCAGTTGGTACAGGTCAGTGCGTCCGTGCGGCGCTCGCCATCGTCATCACGGCGCTCCAGAATCTGCCCGAAGAACGCGGCGTCGTTGGCCCAGGGTGCGTTGGTCTTCGAGCGCGCGATCCGGGTGATGGCGTTGCTCGCGCTGTTCTTGACGAAGCCGATCAGAGGTACCTCCTTCTCGACGAAGCGCTCGACGAGGGCGACGTAGTTCTGGATGACGCTCCGCGGACGTTCGTGATCGTGCAGCAGATCCGCGAGTTCGGGGTGACGGTCGGCCCACTTCAGCAGGCCCGTGGGATAGATCGGCCCGTCCAGAATCAGCAGATCCTCCACGAGGTCGGCCTGCAGTTTGGCGTGGTGGCTCTCCGCGAGATAGAGTGCCAGTGCGTGGACGACAGTCTGGGCGTAGCGATCGACCCGCGGTACCTGGATGATGCGCTGTTTCGTGTACCCTTCGTCGTAGCCCTGCCAGTCGTCTTCGTCGACGTCGATTGTCGCGTCGTTGGTGTGGGCACTGACGACGACCGTTCGCCCGCGATGCAGATCCAGGTCCGAGGGGACCGAACTCATCGCGGCCTGTGCCACGTCCAGCACGAGACCGTTCTTGAACGTCGTCGGGTTGATCGTCCCCGAATCAAGCCCGTGCTGGGTGGGGTAGGCCGACTCCGAGAGTGCGGCGTCTTCGAGGTCGACCACGCGGCGGCGCTGTTCGTCCAGGGGTTCGAGGACGGCATCGCCGTCGACCACGAGCGGGTCGAGAAACTCTTCCCAGACCGTTTCGGCGAGGTCCCGGTGATCGGTGTCGCTGACGCCGTCGCTGAGGCGACCGGCGAGTCTTGCGATTCCGTCGACGTGCACCGGATCGAGCGTCATGGGAGAGGGAAGTTACTGATGTTCCCGAGACTCGACGTGTTCGTTGAGGATGCGGACGACGGCCTCGGCGACCTCCTCGAAGTCCTGCATAGTCACGTCGTCAGTCGTCAGGAGGATACCGACACGCTCGGTTCCGACCCGCAGGAGATAGCCGTTCTCGAAGGCCCGGATCGTGAACTTGTAGGGTCCGAGTTCCGTCTCGGAGGTCTTGTACGCGTTGTTGGTATCGCGAAAGCCGCGCCACTCGTGGCCGACGAACGTATCCAGGTCGGCGTCCCGTTCGAGGTCGTCTCGGAGGTACAACTGCTCAAAGTTCGATCGATTGAAGTAGATCGCCGAGCGGAGGCTATCACCGATTCCCGTCCGGGAGATCGCGACGAGTTCCTCGGCGAGTGAATCAGACAGGATGTTCGCCATATCTCGGCCGACACTCGCCACGCACATAACTCCGATGGGAACCCGCTGTCGCCTTGGAACACTCCAGTCTATCGGGACGTCACAACGACTGTCGATGCGTCCTAAGTTTCCTTGTACATTTCAGGGACTCCCCAAAGGGTATGTACCCGTAACTTATCCCTCTCCGATTCAGGCCCATAAATGCGCAGAATGAGTGAAATCCCTCATAGAAGCAAAAGTACTAGTAAAGAATTAGCCAATGACTATGACAAATCAAAATCTCATGGCAGTAAAATGTCCGTTCCCCTGAGCCGCCGGTCAACGCTCGGGATGTTTGCAGCGCTGGGGGGCGCGGGGCTGTTCGGGACGCCAGCCGCGGCCGACGAACACGACCCGGAGGACGTCTCGGTCGACGACGACCGGCCCGTCGGGACGGAAGCGCTGCTCCAGTTGATCGAGGATGAGTACGGAGATATGTTGACTGAGGAGGACATCGAACAACTGGAGGGAGAAGTCGCGTCCAACCGGGAGGTGTCGATGTCGATGCGGGACTTCGACCTCGCCAACGGTGACGATATGGCGATGACCTTCCGCGCCTACCGGGGGTCGTACTGATGATTCCCGACGACGAGGTACTGTTCGAGTCGGTCCCGGAACTCGGCCGGCGACTCCGGGACGGGGAGTTCACGTCCTACGAGTTGACGCTCGCGTACATCGACCGACTGATGCGCGTTGGACCCACCTTGAACGCCGTCCAGACAATCACCTATGATCGCGCCATCGAGGCCGCCGAACGCGCCGACGAGGAACTGGCAAACGGGACCGACCGGGGACCGCTCCACGGCATTCCCTTCGGTCTCAAGGACCTCATTGCCTTCGAGGGATACAACACGACGTGGGGGGCAAATCCCTACCGCGATCAGGAGTTCGACTACGACGCGACGGTCGTCGAAAACCTCCTTGAGGCCGGGGCAGTCCCGATAGCGAAACTGGCGAACGTCGAACTCGCCGGCGGGATGGGTTACTCTCCGGAGACGATGACGTTCACCGGGAAGGGACACAACGTGTGGGCGCCGAACGACGAGGACGAGTGGAGTGGTGGCTCCTCCAGCGGCTCCGGACAGGCCCCCGCCGCCGGACTCGTCGGGTTCGCCATCGGCACCGAGACGTGGGGGTCGATCTTCTCGCCGTCGATAAACGGTGGCCTCGCGGGCCTGCGGCCGACCTACGGTGTCGTCAGCCGGTACGGCGTGATGGCCCTGTCGTACACGATGGACAAGGTCGGCCCGATGTGCCGCACTGCCGAGGGTTCACAGGCCGTCTTCGAGGCCATCTACGGCTCGGATCCGATGGATCACACCACCTCCGATCGGATGGATCTCATCGAGGAGGTGTCGCTCTCTGATCCGCCGGAACTGGCGGTCTTCGACGCCGACCCCGACGACGAACACTTCCAGGCGTCGCTTGATACCCTCTCTGAGTTCGCCGAGATTACCGAGATAGAGATGCCGGACCTGCCCGCCGCGCAAGCGGCTCTCACCATCTTCCCCGCGGAGGCCGGATCCATATTCAACGATCTCATCGCATCCGGCGACGTTCAGGAACTGACCGATCCCGAAGGGAGTATCGGCGGCTACGCCTACGACACCATCCTCGGGAAGGACTACATCACCGCCCAGCGGGTCCGCAAGCGGATCCAGGAGGAGATGGACGACCTCCTCGAACCGTACGACGCGCTCGTCACCGACGGTCGACCGATCAGCGGGACGACGAACCTCTGTGGCCTCCCCGGACTCACCCTTCCCAACGGCTTCGACGACAACGGCGTCCCGACGTCACTGGTCTTTACCGGCCGTGCCTTCGACGATATGAAGCTGTTCGAACTTGGGACGATGTACGAGGAGCGGACCGACCACATCGACCACTCGGACCTGCTCGGTACTCTCGGTGAGGACACCTTCGACCGCGAGTTGTAGCCGCTCGGTGACCGGTCGGCGCTCCCTTCGCCACCGGATATGAAAACCTAATACGCCGCCGAGTGAACGTTTCGGGTATGGACGTCGGACTCGTAATTCTGGACGGCTGGGGACTCAACGACGACGAAACCGTACGCGACGCCGTCCGCGCTGCGGACACGCCCAACTTCGACAAGTACTGGAACGCCGGCGCGCACAATCGTCTGGACGTCTCGGGCCGGCGCGTGGGCCTTCCGGAGGGACAGTTCGGCAACAGCGAGGTGGGCCATCTCAACATCGGCGCGGGCCGCGTGGTCAAACAGAACACCACCCGGATCACCGACGATATCGAGGACGGCACGTTCTTCGAGAACGACGAACTGGTCGCCGCGATGGACCACGCCGACGAGCACGACGGCCAGGTCCACTTCATGGGACTCGTAAGCGATGGGGGTGTCCACTCCCGACAGACCCACCTCCACGCACTCATCGAGATGGCCGCCGACCGCGGCGTCGAGGCCGTGACCCACGCGTTCATGGACGGGCGGGACACCTCGCCGAAAGGCGGGGAAGGCTACCTCGGAGAGTTGCAGGACGTCATCGACGAGAACGGTACTGGCGAGGTGGCGACTGTCACTGGTCGCTACTACGCGATGGATCGCGACCAGAACTGGGAGCGCACCAGGCGCGCCTACGACGCCATCGTCTCCCGAGAGGGCGAGTACCACGCCGAAACGGCCGTCGAAGCCGCAACGGAGTCCTACGACCGGGAGACGACCGACGAGTTCATCGAGCCGACGACGATCGAGGGCGGTGCGACGCTCGATGACGGCGACGCGGTGATCTTCTTCAACTTCCGCTCGGACCGCGCCCGGCAACTGACGCGGATGCTAAACAACATCGCTCCGGACTGGGAGTACGACCTCTCGCCGCCCGAGACGTACTACGTCTGCATGACCCAGTACGACAAGACCTTCGGCCTCCCGGTGGCCTACCCGCCGAACCAGCCCGAGAACACGCTGGGCGAGGTCGTCTCCGCGGCCGGCCTCACGCAACTCCGGCTGGCCGAATCCGAGAAGTACCCCCACGTCACCTACTTCCTCAACGGCGGCCGCGAGGTCGAGTTCGAGGGCGAACACCGTGAGATCGTCGAGAGCCCGGACGTACCGACCTACGACCATCAGCCGGAGATGTCCGCCGAGGAAGTGACCGATACGGCCATCGAATACATCGAGACAGAGGACCCGAACGTCCTCGTGCTCAACTACGCCAACCCTGACATGGTCGGCCACACGGGCGATTTCGAGGCGGCGATCACTGCCGTCGAAGCTGTCGACACCGAACTGGGCAAACTGGCCGAGGCGATCATGGCTGCTGGAGGCCATCTGCTTATCACGGCCGACCACGGCAACGCCGACGACATGGGCACCGAGGACGATCCCTACACCGCGCACACGCTCAATCCGGTTCCGATTATCTATCTCGACGACGAAGGGACGGACGGCGGGCGCTCGGTCCGGAGCGGCGGTACGCTCGCCGACATCGCGCCGACGATGCTGGAGATCATGGGGATCGAGAAACCCACAGAGATGACTGGCGAGAGTCTACGAGAATAGCGATTCGCGAGAGCCGATGGCACCAGCGATACCGCCGATAACTACAGGGTAAACGATCCCCATGAGAAACAGTGCCGGGAGCAGTTCGGGCTGGATCGACAGCGAACCGCCACCGTAGTTGCCCGTCGCTTCCACGGAGAAAATCGATATCGCGCCAAGTAGTGTCGCGGCCGCGTATCCGACAGCCAGCGGGACGCCGACTGCGGCCCCGTCTTGCCATCGTTCGGGGACTGGAGTCGCCTGACGCACGACCGCCAGCCCAGCGAGATAGAGGACGACCATCGGCACGAGATAGTAGAGGAAATCGGGGACGGTCGTCGTCGTGGAACTGTAGGCCTCGACGAGGTAGTTGGATGTCTGGCTCGTCACTCCGCTGGTGCTCGACGCCGTCTCAGTGATTTCGACTTGGTGGGCGTTGTAGAGAAACCACCCCGCGAACTCGGTCACACCATAGTAGGAACTCTCACCTCGATCGGGAAACTCGACGACCAGGAGAAGCAAAAACACGAGGAAACTGACGACATACGCCGCGACGCCAGCGACCACCGCTGGAACGACCGGAACATGTTCGAGAGATTTACGCGCCGCTGCGAGCGACTGCTGTTGCTGTCGGCTCTGTCGAGGCCAGTCTGCTCGATGTCTCGAATTGCCTGGCTGGGCTGCAGGCGTCCCAGTGTGCTGGTCGCCCGTGCCAGTTCGCTGGGTCGCTTGCCCACCCTGGCGCTGTTCGGTCGGCTGCTGGGAAGCGTCTCCAGCGGGAGCCGAGGCCGGCGTACCCGCGGTCGGTTGCCTGGGCCGCTGTTGGCTGGGCTGTGCCTGTCCAGCGTCTCCTCGACGATCAGGAGGCGGCGACGACTTCGGATGTGGTGGTAGGACCCGCTCACGGAGTTTCTCGATATTGAGTCCACACTCGGGACAGGTCGAAGACTGTCCGTCGAGTTCGACCTCACAGCGTGGACAGTTCCAGTCCCGAACCACGTCCCTGAGTTTCCCGAGTGGAAGGCCACAGGAGCGACAGTAGTTCACGTCGTGGCCGATGTCAGTCCCACATCGAGGACACTCCATCATGTAGAATATACAGGAGATGTCACTTAGGTCTGCTGCCGTCAGTCGGCGTCGAGAGGCCCCCGGGGAGACGCGATCGATCCGAAATCAACGTACGTTCCGAACCAGATTCCGCCGAGCAGCAGCGCGAACCCGCCGCCGGCCACCGCGAGCGCGTCGAAGGGGCCGACGAGATCGGTAATCTGGCCCAGTCCGACCGCCAGTGGCGCGCCGGCCGCGGAGACGGCCATCGAGACGCCGCTGAGCGTGGTCGCCCGGCCGGCCGTCCCGATTCGGTCGTTGACGTACTGTTTCACCAGCGGGTCGAGGGCACCACGGACCCCCCGGAGGGCGAACAGTGCGCCCATCGCCACGAACGGGGCGACCAGACTGACCAGCGACAGGGCCGCCATCACGGCCACGCCACCCGTGAGCCACCTGCGAAGGCCCACGTGCTGGCTGATCCAGCCGGCCTTCGCGCTCGCGAGCGCCGCCATCCCGGTGAAGGCGGCGTACAGCAGGCCGAGATGCGGAACAGCGAGCCAGCGCAGGCTGATCGGCTGGGTGAGTCGCGACATCGCTCCCAGCAGGCCAAGCGTGAGCGCGACCCCGGCGACGATCCACCGGAGCGAGGGCGCGGTTAGCTGGCCCAGTACCGACCGCATCTCGCCGACAGTCAGACGGTCCCCCGGATCGACGGCGATGGTCGGCAGCGCCAGGAGTGCGACGAGGCCGATCGAGCGGACCGCCCCCGTCACGAAGAAGGGATAGGCGAGCCCGTAAGCGGCGATAGCCCCGCCGGCGATCGCGCCCGCGGCGCTGGCGCTCAGCTGCAGGGCGCGGCCCCGGCCCTGAACGCGGGTGAACTGGTCGCTGTCGAGCCGACGATCCAGCAGTTCGTACAGCCAGGCGTCGCGGCTCCCGGACTTGAGGGTCGCCCCGAGCGCCCACAGGAGGTAGATGCCAGCCAGCGGGACGAACGCCGTCGTCAGTCCCATCGTGAGCACACCGACGATGGTCAGCGTGTGGCCGACAACGAGGCTGTTGCGCCAGCCGATCCGATCGCCGACGAATCCAGTGGGGAGTTCGCCGGCGACGATGCCGATCCACCAGATCGCGTCCAGCGTCATGATCTGGCCGTAGCTCAGCCCGCCCGCTCGGAGGTAGACGACCCAGATCGGTGCCCACATTCCAACTGTGCCAGCCGTCATGTAGACGTAGTAACTCCCGATCGGCCCCGGCGAGAGTCGGCGGCGAAGCGCGGCGAGTGACTGCTGCAGGTCAGCCATTCGATGTGTTCGACAGTTCGCCTCCTACCGGGAAAAGTGATTTCTGAAGCGTGTTTTGGTAGTCGAAGTGGTAGGTCGTGCTACTGGCTGCAAATCTGAAATATATTTGACTCCTGGGGTGCCGAACTCCTGAGGGTGTCATAGAAGAGTTCTCATACCGTGATCACGGTACTTCCCGGATCGTCTCCGCGTTCGATTGGTGATTGCGACGATGAGACGCAGACACAGCGCAAGGAACACCTGCGCTCGTGCGTGGACGCAGCCTCGGGCGTGCGTTCGCCCGAGGCCGCAGTCCTTGACCGCATCGTTAGTTCGTTCGACGCCGGTCCGGCGGTTGTACGTCTCGTCTAGCGTCGATTGCTTCAGTTGAACGTCCTCGCTGTGATTCTCGATTCGGTCTTCGACCCTGTACTCGATATCGAGCGGGTCGTCGGTGTTTCGCGCGTTGTACGGGGCGACTGGCACGACCCCTGTGGTCAGCAGGTGGTCGTGCCAGTCGAGCGTGTCGTAGGCGCTGTCACCAACCATCCAGATCGGCTTGGCGACGGCGAGCGCGTCAAGTGTGACGCGCATCGCCGTCTCCTCTGGCGCTTGCTTACTCTCTGTGAACTCCGCTGCTATCGGGATCTTTGATCCGGTCGAGACGATCGTGCAGCCGTATCCATAGTAGTACTCTTCGGCGGTTGGATCGTAGCACTTCGAGGCGTCTTGATCGGCAGGCAGTGCCCTCACGTCGGTTGAATCAATGCAGTAGGTCAAGTCGAGCAGGCCGCGACGGGCGGCCTGCTCGACGAGTCGGTCGAAGACATCGTCAACAACGTGTTCGAGGTCGGTGAGAAAGCGAGTGACAGCGTCTCTCGACGGCGGTCGATCGAACCCACAGCTCAGCCAGACAACCGTATTCCGAAGCTCCCGTTCAACCGGACGAATGCCGTAGATGTCGCGGTAATAGCAGTGAAGGGACCCACGCATCAACTCTGGTGGTTCGTGTTCTCGTGTTCGCCCCGTCTCCGCCGGGGCGAACACGTCGAACTCTTCGAGACACCCGAAGGAGAGATGCTCAAACAACGCTAACGTCTCGGTCTCCGCGACATTGAAGAACGAGTCTACCGAAGAATGATCTTGCAGGGTCGCTGGGCTCATATCACCTCAGCGTTCACCCTGCTCTTTGGTGTGCTAATCGTTCTATGACACCCTCGATTCTAACTATTGGCCGTGTCGCAATGCGATATAGAGTTTGCCGCTGGTACTCTCAATTGAGAAGTCACAGCTCATTGCTGTTTTAGTCGATCACTGGAGCGGTTCGACGAGGAGCGACTGGTAGTGATCTGCATCAGCGTACTTCACCAGCCGGAGTTGGCCGAAAATGAGCAAACCAGACTCTGTGACACTCTGATTGCTTTGTGCCAAACTTATCTATTCTCCGTCGTGACAGTGTAGTTCTAGTGGTTTTATATAATGCCGTTTTGGACTGGAACTATGGGGAAGAGGAAAAGGAATCAAAACTCAAAGAGACAACGTTCTTCTTCCCGGTCCAGAAACCGGATATCCCAACCATCATATTCGACAACTAATTCATCGAGATCAGAAAGAACGCCAGAGGAGTGTAAGGAGCTCTATGGGGTTGAGCCATATGCTGACGGTCAGGCAAAGAAACTCACAGATATGGGGTTCAGGATGGGAGTAGGAGTTGTCCGGCGGCGTGTAGAGGAGGGGATGCCCATCGAGATCATGGACGACTACGACAAGATGGACGCCTTTCGTGAACGCCAAAAAGAACGTCCAGCTGCGGTCCCGAAGGACATCGAGCGCCAGAACGCAAGATCAGTTCAGCGAAGTGAGAAAGCGGCTGCAAGTGATGAACCTGCAGGTCAATCCGATGTCCCCGATTCAGTCCGAAAAGTCATCTCATCCGCAGGACAACCATTGGAATCGTCGGTCCAAAACAGGGTTGAAGAGCGGATGGGTGATCACTTGGGCGATGTCCGGATTCATACTGGCTCGCAAGCGGCAAAGGCATGTGAGGATATCAGCGCTCGTGCGTTCACAGTAGGGAACCACGTGGCATTCAATCGTGGAGAGTACGAGCCAGAAAGTCCAGAAGGTCAATACATATTAGCCCACGAATTAGCTCATGTTCGGCAACAAACGGATACTGTAGTGTCGATGCTTCCAGCGGAAGACGTGGGACTGGAGATTGATCCGGACCCTTCCCTCGAACGAGAGGCTGAAGAAACAGCACAGCGTGTAACAGACGGTAGTACACTTGGTGTAGAGAAGCTGTCGGGTACAGATGTTCATGTTCAGTCATTGGCCGCTGATACGGTCAGCGGCGTCTATCGAGTAAGTCAAAAATCAATCCGGCCAGAAGCAACGGATGATCACGTCCAATCTCAACAGGGGAAAGCTGCCTCTGGCCAGAAGCGTAACGCGATAGTACAACGACACCCAAAAGATGGGTTCTCAAAAGACGATGGACTTGAAACGACACGCATTATTCGTACTTCGTTAGCAGAGGTGAAGAATGACCGAGGCGCGAAGAGATCTGGAAATGTCGCATTCGCCGAGATTAATATCAATGAGGATGCGTACGCATTAGTCGCTGTAAGCGGCCAAAAGAGCCCAGGTTACACCACACAGTCACCAACTGACGATGAACGAACCTTTGAGACCATTCCAAGTGGGGCGATGCCGCGAAAGAATGACACAGAAGTGAAAATCCTCGAGAGACTGTCTAAAGAATATGGCAAAGAAGATGAAGGAACCGTCCATCTATTTACGGAATTATCCCCATGTCGATCGTGTTCACGTGTGATTGATCAATTTGAACAAATGTTCCCGAATATTGAGGTGAAAGTCAGCCATGGTGAATGAATATCAAAGGCGTATTCGTCAGTCTATTAGCCAATTGCAAGAGTCAACTATCCTCGAAAATGGTGATATCGAAGGTTGTGATCGCGAGGAAATTCAGGAAATCGAGCAGAAAGAGGATGTGTCACTGCCAGCTGCATACGTTCTATTTCTCCAAGAGATAGGGAAATCGGCAGGGGATTTCCTTCGCGGTGATGACTTATATTTCCCAGAGATGATTGGCCTCAAGAATGGTGCAAACGAGCTAATTGAGGAAAGTAATGCGGCAGTTGAACTAACTGATTCAGAATTTGTGTTCGCTGGACATCACGATTATGTGTATTTGTACTTCGACACAAATCACGACGAAGATCCGCCTGTATATCGATATGTTGAGGGTGATGAGAACTCTGAGAAAGTGTTTGAGCACTTCTCAGAGTGGGTGGAATCCAGTGTTCAGGATGAAATCTCTTTGGCGGAGTACTAATATGGTCTAACTCTCGGACAGGCTCTACAGCCGAAAGTGTCAGGCAGCTACCAGCAGTGGTGGACGTCGTCGTAGACGTGTTCCTCGTAGATGTCCCGAACGGCCCCGTGAGTCTCGTGAGAGAGTGGGTCGAGGTCGGCCGCGGCGATATTCTCGCGGACGTGCTCGGGCGAGGTCGAGCCCGGGATCACAGTCGTGACAGCCTCGAAATCGAGGATCCAGCGCAGCGTGAACTGGGCCATCGAGGCCTGCACGGGGACGAGTCGGCGCATGTCTTCGACGGCAGCCAGTCCCGACTCGAAGGGGACGCCCGCGAAAGTCTCGCCGCCCTTGCGACCCACGCCGGCCTCGACGCCTTCCTCGGCGGCGATCCGGCGATGATCCTCTTCGTCCAAGTGGCTGACGTCGTGGATGGCGTCGGCCAGCAGGCCGGAGGCCAGCGGAACGCGGACGATGATCCCGACATCCTCGTTCTTCGCGCGCTCGAAGAAGCGTTCGGCGGGACGCTGGCGGAGGGGGTTGAAGATGATCTGGACAGACTCGACAACGTCGTACTCGATCGCTTTCGTGGCTTCCTCGACTTTCTCGACGCTGACGCCGGCGTGGGCGATCTCGCCCTCGTCTTTGAGGTCTTCCAGCACCTCGAACGTCTCCGGTTCGTAGAAGGCGGCGGTCTCAGGGCAGTGCAACTGGACCAGATCGAGCGTATCGACGCCCAGGCGGTCCTGCGAGCCCGCGACAGACTCCCGGAGGCCGGCCTCGGAGTGGCGGCCGTCCTCGTCAGGGCGGGCCTTGGTCGCGACGCTGATTCGGTCTGCGTCCTCCCGGTGGTCCAGTACGTCGCCGATGAGTCGCTCGGCGCGGCCCTCGCCGTACACCTCGGCGGTGTCTACGAAGTTCGACCCCGAATCGAGCGCGGTGTGGATCGACTCGATCACGTCCTCGTCTTCGACGTCGCCCCAGACGGGGCCGACGTTCCAGGTGCCGAGGCCGACTTCTGTCAGTTCCATGCCAGTCGAGCCGAGCGTGCGTCGGTGCATGGTCTATCCGTTGGCCACCATCGAGAAAAAGGGTCAGGCTACGTCGTTCCAGAAGTCAACCGTCTCATCCACGTCGTAGAAGCCGTGGAAGTCAGCGTCTTCGGGGTGACCCGGTGGCGCGCCGACGTAGACGCCGAAGGACTCGCTGTCGGGATAGCGCACCACGTCCGGGTCGACCATCGTCGAGAGAGCGAGATATCGAAGGGTCCCCTCGCCATCGTTGATCATCCGGTGGGCCCCCGACTCGCCCGCAGGGAGGACGACGTAGTCGCCAGTCTGGAGGGGCCTGTGGTCGTCGGGTCCGCGGATCTGTCCCGTCCCCGAGAGGACGTAGATCGCCTCTTCGTTGCTGGTGTGATAGTGGTAGGGCCAGGCGCGCTCACCCGGCGGAATCTCGTGGAGGCTACACCCCAACTGCTCGGCTTCGGTGTCGGCGGCCAGGCGCTTGCGGCGGAAGCGTGCGTGGTCGGTGTCGTACTCGGACCACTCTCGATCTGTCTCGCTGACGATCTCCATACGCCGACGTCGAACCGGACGCCGAAAAGCCTTGAGCGCGTTACGTCTCTGCCGTCCGACGAATCAACGCCGCCAGATCGTCCCAGAATCCCGGTTCGTACTTCCTCGCGCTGTCGATTGTCGGCCGAGCGTTGGTCTCGTTGACCACGGCCCGGTCGTCGGTCACCAGTAAATCCACACCCAGATAATCGATATCAAGCACCTCGGCTGCCCGCTCCGCGAGATTTCGCAGTTCCGGATCCAGATCGACACCCTCGGCCTCGGCCCCGCGATGGACGTTGTGCTTCCACTGACCGCGTTCGTGGGCGTCCGCCGGGAGGCGTCGCTCTACCGCGCCGACGTACACTCCGTCGACGAGCATGGCACGGTAGTCACGGGCGTCCGGGAGGTACTCCTGCAGAAGATACGACCGGTCGCCCGTCGCGCGGTAATCGTGGACGAGGTCGAGATAGTCCGTGACCCCGAGCAGCGAGTCCAGATCCGCGACTTTGGCGACGCCGGTCCCCCTGGTTGTGGAATTGGGCTTGACCACCACAGGTGGTTCGAAGCGCTCGGCCGCCGCGGTGACGGCCACGTCGTCGACAGGATTCGAGACGAGGGTGGTCTCGGGGACCGGTACCCCGGCTTTCGAGAGCCGGGCGAGTACATCAGCCTTGTTTCGCGACCGAAGGATCGCCTCACGGTCGTTGACCCACGGAACGTCGAGCGCCGCGTCGACGACTCCCCCTTCCATGATTCGCGAGGGGTAGACGAAGCCGACGTCGACCTCTGGGAAGTCCGGCTTCGACAGCGCGAACGAGCGCTCGTCGGGCTGAACACCGATGACTTCGATTCCGCGGTCGGCGAGGGGGGCCTGCAGCCGCTCGAACGTCTCTGCCTGGGTCGTGACCGCGAGCCGGAGCATACCGGACGATTTGTGCTACCGAGAAAAAAGCTACCCGTTCAGACGGTCGGTTGTAACGATTTACCGGTATGACCGCACGGATCGGGCGGTCAATCACGAACAGACTTACAACCGACCGTATCACCCACCGCTCACCGGCGGGAACAATGCGAGTTCAGTGTCAGCGCCAAGTGTCGTCTCGTACCCATCCGCGGTCTCGAAGGGGTCTGCGCCGTCGACGAGGAGCCGGATGTGCTCGGCCAGTTCGCCGTTGTCACGCACTTCTGCTTCCAGTTCGGGGTACTGCTCGAACAGTGCGTCGAGTGCCTCGCCCACGGTCGCACCCGATTCGAGGTCGAGGACGACCTCTTTGTCGCCGGTAATCTCGGCCAGGTTGGCGAATAGCTTCCAGTACATAGCTGGATGACGGCGACGCGACACAAAGAGCGTTCCGCTACACCGACGTGGTAGCCGCGGCTTCGACTTTCCGGATGGCTTCGGGCGTCGCGAGTACGTAGACCGACTCACCGGATTCGAGAACTCGTTCACGACCCGGGAGCGTTTCGACGTGCTGGTCGTCCGCCACACCCGAGACAGCGATGACCATCACGTCGAGTGATCCGACTGGCGTTCCATCGAGTACGCTCCCGGCGTCGATCTCGACGACGCCCATCGTCTCTGTGGCAGCCCGGAGCAGCGAGGTGAACTCCCGATCCGGCCGCGAGTCGACCGAGAGTGTCACCAGCCGGTAGCGTCCGTCCGGGTCAAGTTTCGACGCATCGGTCGCGTCGATCGCGACCGTGACGATCTCGCCTGCGGTTGCCCGAACTTCGGCGTTGCAGATCCGCTCGCTGCCGTCGCCGCGCCAGATCTGGACGATGTCGCCCGCGCCGGCCGCGTATGCAGGATCGGCCCGGATCGCTATCGCCGTACTCTCCGGTGGGAGTGTCGGCCCGATCCCCGCTGCCCGGCGACCGAGTGCGAGGTACGTGACGGTGCCGTCCTCGTCGAGTTCGACGTCGACGTGGCCGACGCCATAGTCAGTTTTGAGGCGTGCAGTCAGACGTTCACGGAGTTCAGCGACGGTGATCCGTCGCGGGAAGATGAACGACTCGCCCGCGATCTTCGCTTTGGTCTCCTCGGGAACTGGGTCGTAGCCGACGATGTCGTCGATCTCGTCAGGAATATCGACGGTTATCACCCGCCCTACAGCCTTGACAACGCGTCCGACCTCACCCGAAATCGTGGGCACACCCGTCGTCGAGAAGACATCGACTGCGAGTCGGTCACCGACACGCTGGCCGGCCGCACTGGCGAATGCGCCAGCAGCGATGACCCCGATGTGAAAGAGGACCGTCCCAACGTCGACAGTCGCCCCCGTGTTTATGACTGCACCAAGTGCAACCCGCGTGTTGAGATCGATCGCGATCACGCTCAGCCCCACGAGGACCACCAGTCCAAGCGGGGCACGCTGATCGGCGTACCAGCGATAGACGAACGCACAGATCGTCGCGACGATTCCTGCACCGACCGCCAGGCCGCCAGCCCGGGCGACCATGTGCAGGAGGTCGCTCGTCGCGCCAACAGTCTGGAGGACGATCACGCGACCACCTCCGCAAACCGCTCCAGCGCGTCGCTTGTACCGACAGCGAACAGTTCGTCACCGGCCGACAGCATCGTGGTTCCCGACGGTGCGAACTGCCAACCGCCCGCTGTCCGGACCGCGAGGATGGAAACCGCGTCGGACGCGATAGGCTGGGCGACACCGATCGGGACGCCGTCGAGAGCGCCACCACCCCGGACGGTCAGCCGGCGGAAGCGGTTCCCGGTCCGGCGCAGCAACGAGAGTACCTCGTACTCCCGCCGGATTCCCTGGGACTCGACGACTAGCTTCGCGCTATCGGCCCGGAGCAGGGGTCCCACGTCCGTCCGCGATACGGCCATCGTCGCCTGTCCCTCGCCGCCGCTGGTCGTCGGTGCGCGAGACGGCGGCGGCACCGACTCCGGCTCGCCCTCTGTATCTTTCGGCTCTGTCGGTGGTTCGGGCTTTTTCTCGGCGCTGGCTTCCGAGGAGCGCGCGCTGACGATCGGGGCCCGGACCGTCGCATCGTCGGTGATCGCCGTGACGATGTCGCCGCGTGCGAGCCCAGTGGGAACGAGCCCGTCGACAGAGACTGCCCGTCGGCCTGATTCGACGCGGCGGGACAGCCCCGAGAACGGCGGTGCGGCCGCGACAGTCGCCCGCCCACGCTCGTCGATCGAAACAGTCGCGTCCCCGAGATCGAACTCGGTGCGAAGGCGTTCGGCCAGCCGAACTTCGAGTTCCGAAACCTGGAGATCAGCGGGGAAGCGCCAATCGCTGTCCCGTATCTCGGTCCGAAGGTCCTCGGGCAGCGGGGGATAGCCCTCGATGTCGTCGATCTCGCCGACGACGTGGATCCGGACCTCGTTTCGCCCAGCGACGACATCGACCAGATCCGTCGAGAGCGTCTGCTCGCCAATTTTTCGCAACGAGAGTCGATGTGGGACCGTGGTCCCGAGCTGGTCGCCTTTCGAGTGGGCGTAGAGAGCCATCATCATCACGACGAGCAGGCCTGTGACGATCGTCGGTGCATTAGCCGACGCCATGATCGTCGGATCGCTCAACGCGAGCAGACCGCCGTTGATCCCCGCGAGCGCGACCGCAAGGACGACGACACCGAATCCCGGGAGCGTGACGTTCGTGATATACTTGAACAGAAATCCCAGCGCACCGGAAACCAGCGCCGGGATGATGCCGGTCAGCACGCCGAGGTAGATCCCGTAGATGACCGCGATCGGAAGCGGAGTCGCCATACGACTCAGACTCGGACGCCCAGGGTTTAGCTCCTGCGACCAGTCTGCATCGGCCCCCAGGGGGTTGGGGGCTATTGCAGGTCGGCAAAACTGTCGAGCGACGATCGATCTCAGCAGGCATGAGATGGCCTGATACAGCCGTAGTTTCAGACGAACCTCGTGGGACTGGCACGTCGTAACGAATCACCTGAGCTGATTTAGGCCACACGAAAAATTGTTTTTGTTTCTGAAAGATATAAGAAGGCAGAGCCCCAACAATCGGGTGTAATGAGCACCCAGAAGACTGTTCGTCAGGAAGCAGGAACCGTCGAGGAGAACGCCCTCCGGCTGGACACCGAGAAGGCAGAGCAGATCATCGAAGCGCTGAACACCGACCTCGCAGACGCGTACGTGCTGTACCACCAGCTGCACAAGCACCACTGGAACGTCGAGGGTGCGGAATTCCGCGACATCCACGTCTACCTCCAGGAGGCTTACGAAAACGTCGAGGCGGCCGCCGACGAGGTCGCCGAGCGACTGCAGGCGATCGGCGGCGTCCCTCACGCCAGCATGGACGCCCTCTCGGCGCACGCGACCGTCGAACCTGAGGACGAAGACGTCTACGACATCCGAACCTCGCTCGAAAACGACCTCGAAATGTACGGCGACATCATCGAGAGCTACCGCGACCACATCGAACTCGCCGAAGGGCTGGGTGACCACACGACGGCACACATGCTGCGCGAACAACTCGAAGACATCGAAGAAGACGCCCACCACCTCGATCACTACCTCGAAGACGACACGCTCGTCACCGAGAGCGCGACAAAATAACGACGAGCGCTACTCGACGTTCGGCGCTTTTTGGTCCGTTCGACCGGGGAGTTTGATCGCCAGTTCGACCGGCTCGCCGAACGGAAGGGCAGTCCCCGGCCCTCGGCTTCGCGAGCAGTGAAACGGCACCCCCCGGTCGTCGTATGTTCGTCACCGGGCAGAGACCTCTCTGGCTACGATCTGCATCTCAGTCTTCGTTGTACTCGCACATGTTCATTGTCACGTACATCTCGTAGCTGCCATCGTCGTCGTCACTGTAGGCGAAATAGACGCCGTAGCCGACGGCGTCCCACCCCTCTCGACGCATAGCCTCGTCGTGGGGCGGGGAGTCCTTCCAGGCTTGCACCGTTCGGCTGGCCAGTTCGTCGGCCGTTCGCAACGGTTCGTCCGCACCCTGCAGCGGCGCGTTCGCCCAGGATTGAAAGATATTCTCACCGTAAAGCTCCCGACAGTGGCCGCTCCCCCATCGGTCCCAGGCCCGCTCTCCGTCCGGGTTCTCGTGTGCGAAATACCCCCGGTCCCACATATCCTCGCTGTGGGCCCTGGAGACGCTCGCCAGCGCATGACTGTATTTGAGGGGTTCTTTCCCGTGCTTGATTCGATACTCGTTGACCTCTTTCGCGATAAACCGTTGGACATCTTCCGAGGAGACGCGCCAGTTCTCCCCCTCAGCGATGGTTTGACCGGGATCACCACTGAATGATAGCTCGCGATCCCACGCCTTCTCGGTTCGCGGCGGGTACGGCGGTGGGTCCGGCCCGACGATCTGGGATTGGTCGGTCGGTGTCGGAGTGTGTTCGGTCGGTTTGGCAGTGTCCGGTGACTCCGTCTCTCTCTGCAGTGTCTCAGAGTCGAACGGATCAGTCTCCTGAGGAACTGACTGGCTCGCTGTATCGGTCGTGTCCGGTTTCTTCTCCTGGATACAGTCGAGATCAGTGACCGTACAGACGCCGACCAGTCCAGCGAGTCCGATCATCCCCAGAATAATACCGGCCGCAAGCCCGACTTTCAGCAACGACCCCAGGGCCGCCAACAATCTCGTCATTGAATGACTTTGTGTCGTTTTTCCGTACGGCAGGTTATAATTGTATGTCCGAATTATCAGTTTCTGTACTGGGGCTGTACCAGGATATTCGAGAGAGCCGTGTCAGAAATTGGTACTGTCGTGGCAAGCGTGCAGTTCAGACTGCTCGCAGCCCAGATACGGCACCTTCGCCACCGTGTGTTATTGCTCGCTCAGCCACACCAACAAGCCCTTCTGGGCATGAAGTCTATTCTCGGCCTGGTCCCAGACGATCGCGTTCTCGCTCTCGATGGACTCCTCGGTGACTTCCTCGCCGCGATGTGCGGGAAGGCAGTGCATCAGTTTGCGGTCGCCGACGAGATCGGTCGTGACCTGAAAGCCCTCGAAGGCTTCGAGTTTCTGCTCGCGCTCGTCTTCCTGACCCATGCTGACGAACACGTCCGTGTAGACGACATCGGCCTCGGCGACTGCGGCCTCAGGATCATGCGACGTCTCGGGAGCGTTGCCGACTGCGCCGGCACGCTCCAGCACGTCATCGTCGATCTCGTAGCCTTCGGGCGTGGCGACTGTCAGATCAAGTCCGACCATCGCCGCCCCGAGGACGAACGACTGGGCGACGTTGTTGCCGTCCCCGACCCACGCCACGCGAACTTCGTCGAACCCACCGAAGTGCTCGCGGATAGTTAGCAAGTCGGCCAGCGTCTGGCAGGGATGGGCGTCGTCGGTGAGACCGTTGACGAAGGGAACGGTCGAATACTCGGCCAGTTCCTCGGCATCGGCGTGATCGAACAGGCGGGCCATGATCACGTCGACGTAGCGCGAGAGCGCCCGTGCGGTGTCTTTGACTGGTTCGCCGCTCCCGAGGTGGATGTCGTCCGGACCCAGGAAGATAGCGTGGCCGCCGAGCTGGGTCATTCCAGTCTCGAAGGAGACCCGCGTTCGGGTGCTGGGTTTCTCGAAGATCATCCCGAGGGTCTGATTGTCGAACGGTTCGGGACCCTCGCCGGCCTCCTGAGCGGCCTTGATCTCGGCCGCGCGGTCGAGCACAGTTTCGAGTTCGGCTGGCGTGAGGTCGTCGATGTCGAGCAGGTGGCGTACCATTGTCAGTCCTCCAGTAGGGTTTCGGTCGCGTCTTTCAGCACGGCGACCGAGTGGTCGTACTCCTCCAGGGGGAGGTGTTCGTTGGGGGCGTGATCCAGATCCGAATCGCCCGGGCCGTAGGTGACCATTGGGCAGTCCCAGGCCTTCGCGTAGACGTTCATGTCACTGGTGCCGGTCTTGCGAAGCAGGCGCGGATCGCCACCGCGTTTACGGATCGCAGCGCGGAAAGCCCGTGCCGGCGCAGTCCGGGGGCTCATCATCACGGGCTCGACCTGGTCGTCCCAGTGCACCGTCCCGTTTTCGAGGTGGCCGTCGGTAATCTCGCGCACCTCGTCGGTCGTGTACTCCGGCGGGACCCGGAGTTGCAGCCGCATGGTCGTCTCCACGGAGAGCCCGTCCTCGGAGATACCGCCCTCGATGCTCGTCGGCTTGGCAGTCACGCGCTCGAAGACCGGGACCCAGTCGTCGGGTTCGAACTCCTCTTCGACGCGCTTCCACCAGTTGATCGCGTCCTGAATGGCGTTGTCGTCCGGTCGTGAGGAATGGCCCGACTTGCTCGTCGCGACGTAGTTGCCGCCCAGCAGACCACGATAGCCCAGCGTGATCCCCTCCCAGCCGGAGGGTTCGCCGTTGATCACGGCCTCGGGTTCGGCCTCGCGGTCCTCGACGAGATAGCGACCGCCGCGGGAGTCGACCTCCTCGCCGACGACGCCGACGAACGACGCGCCGGTCTCGACGGCGACGACGGCCATCGCAGCGAGCGGCCCCTTCGCGTCGACACTCCCGCGGCCCCAGAGGACATCGACTTCCTCGCTCGTATCCTCGTCAGTGGGTTCGCCGCCGAAGCGGGCGTCCTCGCGGGGCATCCGCTCGACCCGCACTGGAATATCGCCCGGCACGGTGTCGATGTGGCTCGTCAGGAGCGCGCCGTCATCGGCCGGCGCGCGGACGTTCCCGATGTCGTCGATCCAGACTTCGCGGTCGTGTGCCGCGAAGAAGTCCGCGAGCACCCGTGCCGCCTCGTCTTCCTCGGGCGTGACCGAGGGCGTCTCCACGAGGTCCACGAGCAGGTCGCGGGCCTCCTCGGTCGGAACTGTCGCAGTTGGGATGGTGGCACTCATGACTCGATCACGAGGTCTTCGAGGGCCTCGACGACCTGATCGGCCTCCGATTCGGTGATGGTCAGCGGCGGCAGCAGTCTGATGACTGTGCGGCCCGCCGGCAACGCGAGGATCCCATGTTTCATCGCGAGGTTCTTCAAATATCGGTTCGCGCCACGCTTGACCTCGATGCCGATCATCAGTCCCTCGCCGCGGACATCCCGGACGTGCTCGCCGAGCGCGGCGTCCAGTTCGCTCACGAGATAGTCGCCGATCTCCCCTGCGTGAGCGGGAATCTCCTCCTCGACCATCGTCGAAAGGGTCGCGCCCGCCGCCGCCGAAATCACGGGGCCGCCCGAGAACGTCGAGGCGTGGCTGCCGTACTTGTCGGCCACCCAGTCCTTCACGAGGGTCGCACCCACGGGAAAGCCATTTCCGAGTCCCTTCGCCGAGGTGAGCATGTCCGGGACGACGCCGGCCTGTTCGCAGGCCCACAGTGTCCCCGTCCGGCCCATCCCGGTCTGGACCTCGTCGAAGACGAGGGCTGCACCAGCGTCCTCGGTAATCTCGCGGGCGGCCTGCAAGTATTCGTGAGAAGCGGGGTTGATCCCGCCCTCGCCCTGGACCGGTTCGACGATGAACGCAGCGGTGTCCTCGTCGACGGCCTCCGCCAGCGCCTCGCTATCGTCGTAGGGGACGAACTCCACGTCGCCGATCAGCGGCTCGTAGGGTTTCTTGTACTTGTCTTTCCAGGTCGTCGCGAGCGCACCCATCGTGCGCCCGTGGAACCCCTGCATCGTCGCGACGATCTTGGAATTCCCGGTCGCGCTCCGGGCAAACTTCAGGGCGGCCTCGTTGGCCTCGGTCCCCGAATTGCAGAGCCAGGTGTTGTCGAGGTCGCCCGGCGCAGTCTCGGCCAGCAGTTCGTACAGGGCCGTGCGCTGGGCGTTCGGGTAGGACGCCTGGACGTACGTCAGCTTCTCGAACTGCTCGGTGACGGCATCGTGCACTGCGGGATGGCTGTGGCCCAGCGGGACACAGGCGTAGGAGGCCCCCATGTCGAGGTACTCCGTCCCCGAGTCGTCGTAGACGTAGCTCCCGTCACCGCGTTCGATCTGAATCGGCTTTTCACTGAAGACGAATCCGGTCACAGCGTCTCACCTCCGGTGAGACCTGTGACGTCGAAATGCGCTTTGCGTATTTCGGAACTCATTGTGTTGCCTCCTGAGTGCCCTCCGTGTCGCCAGCGAGTGCGCTCGCGTGGACGTGCGTCCCGGCACCGTCGAGGGCCGACGTAATCGGTTCGTCGGCGTTGGCGTCGGCGACGACCGCCTCGGGGGCCCCCGCCGAGAGCGCCTCCTCGACGGCCATGATCTTCCGGCCCATGAAGCCTTCCGCGGCGGCTTCGAGTCCCGCCCAGTCCTCGCCGGTCTCGACCGATTCGATCAGTGTCTCGGGATCGTCCGGATCTTCGTAAACGCCCTCGACGTCGGTCAGCAGGACCAGCGTCGCGTCGAGTGCACCGGCGATGGCTGCGGCCGAGCGGTCGGCGTCGGTGTTGACCGGGATGATTTCCTCGTCGTCCTTCCCGGCCATAGGTGGCGCCGAGACGGGCGTGTAGCCGTCGGAAAGTAGCGACTCCAGCAGGTCGGTGTTGACCTGCTTGATCGTCCCGGAGTGGTCACCGCGCTTGATCTTCTTTTTGCCGTCTTCGACCACGCGTACGGCGGACTTGCGCGGCCCGTAGAGGAGTTTCCCGTCGACGCCGTTTAGCCCGACTGCGTCGACGCCCTGGCTCTGCAGACCCGCGACGAGCTGGGTGTTGAGGTGGCCGAACGCCATCTCGAAGACCTCCATCGTCGCCTCGTCGGTGAACCGCCCGACGACGCCGCTCGGCGTCTCGACGTACTCCGGTTCGATGCCCATGCGTTCGAGGGTTTCGTCGACCTTCGTGGAGCCGCCGTGGACGACGACGACCTGCTCGCCGTCCTCGACTAGCGAGGCCACGTCCGCCAGCGCGCCCTCGGGATTGACCGCGCGTGCGCCGCCAACTTTGACGACGACCGTCATGGTGCCCCCACGGGGTGCAGGCCCTGGAAGTCCAGGCCCGCAGTCTCTTCGATTCCCAGTGCGACGTTTGCGGCGTGGACGGCCTGTCCGGCGCTGCCTTTCATCATGTTGTCGATGGCCGAGAACACGACCAGACGCCTGTTACCGGGGTCAAGTTCGAATCCAACCTCGGCTTTGTTCGTGCCCGCGACGGCCTTGGGCTCGGGGTAGCGGTAGACACCGCCGCCGCCGGCGACCATCTCGACGAACGGCTCCTCCTCGTAGGAGCCGCGATACGCGTTCCAGAGGTCGCCCTTCGACACTGGACCATCGGGGAAGACGTGGCAGGTCGCGCTCGCGCCGCGGATCATGTCCACCGCGTGCACAGTAAAGGAAACGTCGATGCCGAGGAACTGTTCGATCTCGGCTTCGTGACGGTGGCCCGTCGGCGCGTACGGACGGACGACGCCGCTGCGCTCGGGATGAGACGAGGCCGCACCGCCGCCCGCGCCGCCTTCGCTCGATCCAACTTTCACGTCGACGACGACCTGCTCGTCGCCGCTCAGGATGTCGTCCTCAAAGAGGGGAAGCAAGCCCAGGATCGTCGCCGTGGCGTTACAGCCGCCGGAAGCTATCAGGTCCGCGCCTTCGAGGTTCGCGCGATTGAGTTCGGGGAGGGCGTACTCGCTCTCTTCGAGGAGTTCGGGTCGGCTGTGGCCCTCGTACCACTCGTCGTACTGCTCCTCCGTATCGAGGCGGAAGTCCGCCGAGAGATCCACGACTGTATCGGCGGCGTCCTGAAAGGCGTCGATCTGTTCCATCGAGACGCCGTGGGGCGTCGCTGCGAACAACACGTCGACCGATTCGAGGTCTTCGGGATCGGAGAAGCGCAGATCCAGATCCCGGAGGTTCGGATGGGAGTGACCGACAGTCTTGTTTTCCTTCGAGCGACTCGTCGCCTGTGTGATCTCAAACTCGGGGTGGCCAGCCAGCAGGCGGAGCAACTCCCCGCCCGTGAAACCAGTTCCGCCGACCACACTTGCGGAGTACGTCATTGGGATGCCCCCTGGGCCTGTGTCTCCAGCCAGTCGACGACGGTTCCGGGAACGTCGACCTCGGCGACTTCGTTCAGTGCCTTGAATTCGACTGTGTGGTTGACCTCGTGGACGGTGTACTCGCCGGAGTCTTTGCCACCGACTTCCATCAGGTCGATCCCGAGAAGCCCGCCGCCGACGGCCTCGCTCGCGCGCTCAACCAGATCGAGTGCCTCGTCGTCCAGTTCGAATGTACTGGTCTTCGCGCCTTTCGCGGCGTTGGTCAGCCAGTGATCGGAGGAGCGAACCATCGCGGCAACGGGTTCGCCGTCGGTCGCCAGCACGCGAATGTCGCGGCCGGGCTTGTCGACGAACTCCTGAATGTAGAAGATCTTGTGCTCGTAGTGGCCCAGCGTCTCCTTGTGTTCCAGCACGGCTTCGGCCGCGTCTCGGGTGTCGAGTTTGGCCATCAGGCGACCCCAGGAACCCACAACCGGCTTGAGCACACAGGGGTATCCGAACTCCTCGACGATCCCCATGGCGGCGTCCTTCGTGAACGCCACCTCGGTGTTTGGCGTCGGAATACCCGCTTCTTCGAGTGCGAGACTGTTCTTGACCTTGTCCGCGCAGATCTCGGCGGTCTCGGGCGAATTGACGACGGGAACGTCGTAGGCTTCGGCAAACTTCGTGGCGTAGAGACTGCGTGAGGTCGCGAGACAGCGATCGACGAGGAGATCCAGACCCTCGAACTCGCCCGGGGGGTCCGAAAGGGAGAACTGCTGTCTTCGAACGTCGATCTTGACAATCTCGTGGTCGCGCTCGCGGAGTTCGTTCAGCAGGAGCTTCTCGTCTTTGCGAATGCGTGAGTAGAGGAGTCCGATCTTCATGGTGTCACCATCCCGGGCGAGCCGTCCGTCGACACGGCTCACTCACCCCAGTCCTCTTGCAGTTCGGGTGCCGTGTCGAGGGCGACGGGATCGGTCCCGACGACCTCCAGTTCGGCACCGCAGGTCGAACAATCGACGATCTCTCCGACTTCGAGGTTCTCGTGCAGGGTCACCTCGGCCCCGCACTCGACGCAGTCTGTCATAGTATCCCCATCTCACGCGCGTATCTACTTAAAGCCGTCGAACCTATCAGAAATAATTTTTGATCTAAACGCCGACTAACGGCTACATGAAGCAAAATTAAGCACCTTCTCCGAAACCATATACGGAATTTGGTATGTTATGCCCCCAACGGGGGTCGTCGCTGTCGAGGGGAATTCTGGTGTCGTTCAGACATAGGACCCGACCTCCGAATCGAGCTGTGCGGCAGCCGCAGCGAGCGCGTCCTGGCGCTCGGCCAGGTCATCGCTGTCGGCGTCCAGTTTCGTCTGGGCGGTGTCGAGCGCCTCGGCGACTGTCTCGGGGGCTGGCCCACCGCGGGAGTCGCGCATCGCGACCGACTCTCCAGGGTCGAGGGCGTCCTCGACGGCCTCGCGGTCGACGTACGCGTCGATCGATTCGTCGAGAACGTCCTGGCAGACGGCGTCGAGCGTCTCGTAGTCGGGTGCGTTCTGGTCGGCCTCGATCTGCTCGGCGGCCTCGGCAACAATCTCGTGGGCCGTGCGGAAGGGCATCCCTGCCATCGCCAGCAGATCCGCGACACCCGTCGCTGTCGAGAATCCCTCGCCAGCGGCCTCCCGGAGCGTCTCGACGGGCCACTCGGCCGTGGTGACCGCGCCCGCCGCGACTTCGACGCTCTGGGTGACGCTATCGATGGCGTCCCAGGCGTGTCGACCCGCGCGCTGGAGGTCGCGGTTGTACGCGCGGGGCTGTCCTTTCAGATTCGTCAGCAGGCCGTTCAACCCCGCAGTGGCGTCGCCGGCACGCCCCCGAACGAGTTCCAGCGTGTCCGGGTTCTTCTTCTGGGGCATGATCGACGAGGTCGACGAATAGTCGTCGGCCAGATCAACGTGGCCCTTGCTGGCCATGATGATCACGTCCTCGGCCAGTCCAGAGAGCGTCGTCGCCAGATTGGCCAGCGCCGACGTAACTTCCACGAGGAAGTCCCGCGTTGCCGAGGCGTCCATCGAGTTCTCGGCGACGCTCTCGAAACCGAGCAGTTCGGCCGTGCGCTCGCGGTCGATGTCGAAAGGCGTCCCCGCGAACGCGGCCGAACCCAGTGGACTCTGATTCACGCGGTCGTAGGCGTCGAGCAGGCGTGCGGTATCGCGCTGGAGTGCCTGTTCGTAGGAAGCGATCCAGTGACCCACCGTGGTCGGCTGAGCCGGCTGGAGATGGGTGTACCCGGGCATGACCACGCCACGGGTCTCCAGGGCCATCTCGACGAAGCGCTGGCGCGCTTCGATCACGGTCGCGATCGTCTCCAGCAGATCCGCACGCAGGCGGTAGCGGATGCAGGCCGCGACCTCGTCGTTGCGCGACCGTGCGGTGTGCATCTTCCCACCGTCGGGCCCGACGCGCTCGATGACCGCCGACTCGATTGCCTCGTGGACGTCCTCGCCGTCGCTGAGTGCGCCATGGCCGTCGGCTTCGATCTCGTCCAGTGCTGCGAGAACCTCGCCAGCTACCTCGTCCTCGATAATGTCCTGTTCTGCGAGCATCACGACGTGAGCACGGTCGACAGCCAGGTCGGCAGCGAAGATTCGCTCGTCGTCGGCGAGCGAGGAGAGGAACCCGCGGGCTGGGCCGCCGCTGAAGCGATCCCGGCGGACGACGGTCTCGTCGCTGTCACCGCCCTCGCTGGGTTCCTCTACCATGAATTACTCCTCCTGCCCGCCGTCAGTCGCCGCCTGCCTGGCTTTCAGGTCCTCGGTGACCTTCCTGGCCAGACGGGACTGGAAGCCGTGGTACTTCGCGACGCCAGTGGCGTCCTGCTGGGTGATCCCGCCCATCACGTCGGACTCGTCGAAGGAGGCGGCCGATTCACTGTAGACGGCGTAGTCGCTCTCGCGGGAGACCGGACGGCAGTGGCCGCCTTCGAGTTTGACAGTGACCGTGCCCGTCACACGAGTCTGGGTCTCGTCGATGAACCCTTCCAGTGCGTCGACGATCGGCGCGTCGATGAGGCCCTGATAGCCCTTCTCGGACCACTGCTGGTCGATCTGCTCTTTGAACGCGCGTTCTTCCTGCGTGAGGACGAGCCCTTCGAGGGCGTCGTGGGCCGTCAGCAGGACGGTCGCAGCTGGGTGCTCGTAGTTCTCGCGAACTTTGAGCCCGAGCATACGATCTTCCATCATGTCCGTGCGACCGACGCCGTGAGACCCGGCCTGAGAATTGAGCTGTTCGATGAGGTCGACCGCACCGAGATCCTCGCCGTCGAGGGAGATCGGCTCCCCGTCCTCGAACTCGATCTCGACCAGTTCGGCATCCTTGCCCGAGGGATTCTCGGTCCACTTGTAGATGTCGTCCTCGGGGATCGTACTGGGATCTTCGAGTTCGCTCCCTTCGATGGAGCGACTCCAGAGGTTCGTGTCGATGGAGTAGCGACCGCCGTCGCCGCCCTCGACTGGCAGCCCCTTCTCCTGGGCGTACTCGTTTTCCCACTCGCGGGTCAGCCCGAGTTCGCGAACGGGCGCGATAACATCCATGTCGGTGTCACGCCAGATCGCCTCGAAACGAAGCTGGTCGTTTCCTTTCCCGGTGCAGCCGTGGGCGACGGCCGCACAGCCCTCTTGTTCGGCGACTTCGGCGATGGATTTGGCGATGACTGGGCGGGCCAGCGCAGTTCCGAGCGGGTAGCCCTGGTAGTCAGCGTTGGCCTTGACGGCTCGCAGACAGAGGTTCGCGAAGTCCTCGCGGGCGTCGACGACGAACTGCTCGACGTCCAGCGCTTCGGCCGTTTCCTCGGCCTCCTCGAACTCGTAGTCGGGCTGGCCGACGTCGACGGTGACGCCGATGACTTCGTCGAAGCCGTACTCTTCTTTCAGTAGCGATACGCAGACTGTGGTGTCGAGCCCGCCCGAGAAGGCGAGCGCGACGGTTCCGGAGTGTTCACCTGGCATTGTTGTTGATGTCGGGGTTCGGTTTTCCCGCCCAGAACCCGACGGTGGGCGGTAACAAGCGCATGAGACGAATCCGTCGTGGGAAGTAGTGTAGTAGGGCCTAGCGGCCCCGTCGTCGTCGCCGGATCTCGACGAGATCCGACTGCTTGTCGGAGAAAGAGGCAGACGCCCCGCTGGGAACCTCGCGAGCACCAGCCGAGTCGATCTGCGTCATGTATCCGTTGCTATTCCCAGAACAGTACTAATATCTTCCGAGACGACTGCGCCGTGTGGCGTGTTCCCGTGGATCAACAGAGAGTGGCTATCGGTTCGAGGTCACGGTACCGCGGTGTCCAGGGCTTCGATCGCTACCGGGTCCATGGCCGCTCCCGGGGCCGTGGTCGTTCGGCGGGCCGGTGTCACCCGGTGGCCCACCCATGCCAGGACCGTGTGTCCAGTTACCCGGCACACCGGCAGGTGGTCCGCCACGCGGGACATCAGGAATGCCGTGGCCGACCCCACGCCCGGCCATGCCGCGGGCGATCTGAGCCATCTCACCGCCATGGAGGTTACCGGCCTGCGAGCGCAGTCGTTCGATAGCCGAGACGTTCAGCCCGGTGGCGTTCCGAGCCTGCGGGGGAAGTGCCATCGCCGTGCGCTGGCTGTGGTTGAGCTGGCGTTCGACCTGCTGGATCTGGGCCGCCAGCGCGGTCATCCGCGCTCGGTAGGCCTGCCGGTTCATCGTGCCGTTCTCGGCCGCCATCGTGAGGTTCGTCCGGCGCTGCTGGAGGTCGGCCAGTCGCAATTCGAGGCGCTGGACGTGCGCCTCGACGACGGCCGCCTTGCTCTCGTTGCTCCGGGCGGCCGCGACCGCCTGTCCGAAGGCGCGCCCTTCGACCGCACCGTCGATCTCGGCGTCACTGACACCGACGACGCTGGCCATCTGGGCACCCGGCTGGACCGACTCGTTGGTCGCGTTCTCCTGGGCCGGTGGCGCAGTCTGTCCCGAAAACGATAGTGCTGCCGCAGGCGTGGCGAACAGCGCCACGACAGCAAGCACCAGCACCGCCCGTGATCTGGTGGAGACGTTCATCGTATCTCCTCCTTTGCCCCGCAATAACGTATATACCCTGTATCCTCACGGCCGATTAACCCCGATTAAGCCGCATTCGAGACGCCTTCCGTCGTGTAGTTGTCCCACTTCCGAGTTGTGAAACGACGATAGATTTATAACTCGCTTTCCTCGGGGTCGACGAGGACGTTCTCCCGGCCAAGTCGGAAGACGTCGACCTCGTCGTTCTCGCGCAGGGTCTTGACGACCTGACTGGTCTTGGCGTCGGTCCAGTCGAACTCGCTGGCCACCGCCTGTTGTTTGACACGGCCCCCTCGTTCGTCGAGCAGTCGGATGACGCGCTCCTCGTTGCTCAGCAGTTCCTCGTCCGGACCCGGCGTCACGGTGGCCGTCTCTGTGTCGGACTCCTCGACGCGTTTCTCGTCAGTCGGCGAGCCCTGGCCATCCGGGACGTCGAACAGGCCGCGGCTGACCACGAACCAGATCGCACCGACCATCCCGACCGCGAGGATTCCAGCGAACGCCAGCAACGCCACCGGGAACGACGATCCCGAGGACGCGGGGCTGGCAGTGACCTGTGGCCCCGCAGAGCCGAACTCGATGGGGCCGCGCCAGGTGACAGTCTGATCCCGGCGATCGTCCGGTTCGGGCGAGACGGCAGTCGCGTCGTAGCCCTCGGGCCAGGTGACGGTCAGCCGGGAGTTCGATTCGAGGAAGAAGCCCGCCAGTGCGTCGCCCATCCGGATCGTCTCGCCGTCGACAGCGGCGAAGTTCGTCCACCGGAAACGGTAGGTGACAGTCCCGTACTGCTGGACCGATTCGATGTTCGTCGCGACAGAGAGTCCGCGGATCGACATCTCACGGCCGGTGGTGTTCTCGGCGGTTCTGGCAGTGCGTTCCATCCGGTCGCGAAACGCCGACAGATACGCCGAGGTGTTGGCCGCGATATCGTCCTGAAGCGACTCGAAGGCGGCCGTCTCGTTGTCGCTCGTGAGCGCGACCCGATAGGACACCTCCCAGGTCGCGCTACCGTTCTCGGCGAGGTCGAGCCCGAGAACGACACTGTCGGGATCGACATCGGTCTGTGCGAACGTCGCCGAGCCGAGACCCGACTGCTGGTGGTCGTCTATCGCGACGGCGACGCCGCTGAGGGCGCTCACGAGGAGTATCGCGACCAGAGCGACGCGACCGGCGTCACCAGTCATCGCCGGAGCGTACGAGCGCCCCCCGGAAAGGCGTAGTGGCCCAGGAGAGCGCGCCAGCCACAACACCTTTAGTTCTGGGATGAGCACCGCCAAATATGGCCCTCGACGCAGAAGACGTCCTGAAGATCGTCCTCGTCCTGGTGGTGGTGTGGCTCCTCCTGGAGATCGTCGGCGAGGTTCTCGGCATTCTCGCCTGGATTCTCAGTCCAGTCCGGCCACTGCTGGGACTGATCGTCGCCATCGTGATCGTCCTCTGGCTCCTCGACCGGATCTGAGGACGGACCCTTTATTCGACGAGCGCGACTACACAGCCGCGTGTACAGTCTGAACGTCCCGCTACCGTCGCCTGTCACGCGGCTGGCGAGTCGGCTGGCCCGGGACCTCCCGCGAGCGCGGCCCCGGCCGCGCGGTGAGCACACGCTGGTCGTCAAACGACTCGGGGATGGCGACGGTGGCCGCCTCGCAACCGCCGTCGACGAACACCTTTCGAGGATTGCGCCGTTCGAACTCGAAATCGGCGAGGTCGACTCCTTCGAGACGGCGGCGACCGGCCGGAGTCCCGTGACCTACCTCCGCGTCGAGAGCAGCGAGTTGGGGCGGCTCCACCAACGACTCTGCGATCACTTCGATCCGGTCGACGGGATCGAAGGCGAGGACTACGTCCCACACGTCACGATCGCTCGGGGCGGCGATCTCGCGGCAGCGCGACGACTGACAGACCGTGAGATAGAGCCGATCCGCTGGACCGCCGAGGAGCTGGTCGTCTGGGATAGCGAGCGGAATCTGGCAGTGCGGCGCTTCTCGTTGCCGCGGTGAGCGATGCGATCGCCACCGACTGTCCTTCAGCGCTGGTCGGGTCCGCTCTGGGGCGTCGTGGCGTCGCCGAGCCCTTCGGGGACACGCGTCCGCGAGAGATCACCGCTCTCTTTGATGATGTTCAGTGCTGTCAACAGATCAGTGCGAGTGAGCAGGCCGACGAACTCCTCGCCGTCGTAGACCAGCAGACGGCCGATGTTGTTGCGCTGGAGGCGCTCCATGGCGTCCATCGCGCTGGCGGTCGGCTCGATCGTGTGGAGATCGGTCGTCATCACTTCCTCGACGCGGTAGGCCTCGCGTTCGACTTCGCGTACGGCCCGGGCGTCGTCCAGTGTCACGAGACCGACGATCTCGCCGTTTTGCTCGACCGGATAGCCGGTGTGGCGCTGTCTGAACATCTGCTCGATCAACTCCGCGACGGACATCTTCGCGTCGACAGTGTCGATCCGGTCGGACGGCGTCATGATATCCTGAACCTGGAAGCCCTCGAAGGCGGCTTTCATCATGGTCTGCTGGGCCTCGCCGGAGGCCCCGATGTAGATGAAGAAGGCGATCGCGACCATGAACAGGCCACCCGGCCCGAACAGGCCGAACAGCCCGAGTAAAATCGCGAACACCTTGCCGACCTCGGCAGCGATTTTCGTCGCCCGAGCGTAGCCGCGGCGGCGAGCCAGCAGCGCCCGGAGGACGCGACCCCCGTCCATCGGGAAGCCCGGAAGCATGTTGAAGATCGCCAGCGCGAGGTTCATCAGCGCGAGATACCCGAGGACGAACTTCGTGGCTGCGAGGGTGACGCCGCTGCCGCCGGGGACTGCCAGAAAGGCCCCGTAGGAGGCGACTGCGAGTGCGACGCTGACGAACGGGCCAGCGAGAGCGATGAACAGTTCGTGCTTCCAGTCTTCGGGCATCTCGTCGAGCTGTGCGATCCCGCCGAACAGCCACAGCGTGATCGAGGAGATGGGGTAGCCATAGCGGATCGCGACCAGTGAGTGACCCAGTTCGTGCAGGACGACGCCGACGAACAGCCCGACGGCTGCCGAGAAGCCGAGTACCCACCGGACCGCCCCGTCTTCCAGGGGGCCGACCGGAAGCCCTGCTCCCCAGACGTCGTTGAGAAGCTCGACGGTCTGGCCGACCTGTGCGCCAATGAGCCAGGCGAACAGCGGGAGGACGAGCAGGAACGTGAGATCGAGTTGAATCGGGATACCGAACGCGCTGCCGATCCGGAAGCGTGCCATGCTCGGGGATTGTCACGGGATCCTCTTAAGACCGTGTGTCCGGATCACCGACAAAGAAACGATACGATGGTTCAAAACAATTTTCGAGAGTATAACCGATCTATCCGACAATATCGGGACTTCCAATTCTCAAGGACGGTAATTTCATAGTGGAAGTTAAGTAGCCTACCTATCTACCACCTACTACTGGCCGTCGAACCGAGGCGGCCCGAAGTAACCGTGATGCCAATCGTTTCACACGGCGGCGACGATGACTGGTGCCCTACAGTGATTCACCAGCGGGCGGCTCGAAGCGATTGGCATCACACACAAATGTATGAAACGACATCCAGAACGCGATGAGAAGCAGGCCGCGCTAGACAGACGAACGTACTTGCAGATCGCAGGTGGGGCCGCAATCGTCGGTGGGATGGCTGGCTGTCTGGGAGGAGCCCGTGCTGAAGACGTTCGGTACGGATACGGCGGCGAGCGGTACGTGCTCGACTCGACGGATATCGAGTCGGACTCGCTCAATCTGACGGCCGAGAGCGAGCCAAACGACGCCTGCGCGAACGCGAATCCAGTCTCGACCGACACCGAGATCACTGGGTCGCTGGAGTCAGCCGGCGTCGACTGGTATTCGTTCGATCTCAGTGCCGACACGGCGTTCGAGGTCGTCTTCGACCGCGTCCCCGAGACCGGCGTCACCGGCGTCGTGGTCTACGGGCCAGACTGTGACTTCATGCAGTTGCGTCAGGTCGGGACCTCTCAGTCTGTCCGGCTCGCCGCGACCGCGAGCGAAGCTGGCACGTACTACGCCCAGGTCACGAATATCAACAGCGCGGACGGCGAGTACAGCGTCGCAATCGACACCGGATCGTACGACACGACGACGCCGACCCCCGAGGACGACTACGGCGAGGCCGGCTACGGTGAGGCCGGCTACGGAGGGACGGCGTAGCTGTCGAGTCGTTTTCGCACAGTCGCACATCGGTTTCCGAACCAGTGGCGTACCTCGTTCGGCATCGGTTCCGGCAGTCGATGTGTGAGTGAATAACAACCAACCGATCACGATACATACACAGACAGCATAGAGTACCCATGACAGACAACCATAGCTACAAGACACCTGCACAGGGGACACTCGACTGGCACGTCCCACTCAACGACAACTTCGCGGCGCTCGACACGGACATCGAGATTCGCGATACCGACGCGAACAAGGGGGAGTACGCTCCCAAACAGGGTGCGAAGTACCTGGCGACCGATACTGGTGATGTCTACCTCGGGGACGGCAGCGCCTGGCAGCAACTGGGTTCGTTCACGAACGTGACCGTGGGATCGACGGCTCCCTCGAATCCGTCAGCAGGCGATCTCTGGATCGATACGAGCTAGGATCATGGCCGAGTATTACCTTGCGCCGGACGGGTCCGACAGCGATCCAGGAACCAAGAGTCAGCCGTTCGGCTCCTTGCAGACTCTGCTGAGCACGCTCTCGGCAGGCGATATCGGGTACGCCCGTGGCGGGACCTACTACCCAGCGGGCTACGCCGACGGGTCCGCCCAGGAAGGGACGTCCTCCTCACCGATTCGACTGGAGGGCTATCCCGGCGAGGATCCGGTGTTCGACTTCAGCAACGATACCTACGGCGGATTCCGCCTGTGGAACTGTGCCTACTGGGAACTGCGCAACTTCACCGTCCGCAACGCGCCGAGCTACGGGGTCTACCTCTTTGGCGGCACACAACACTGTCTGCTGGAGGACCTCACGGTAATCGGATCGGGCGGCGATTCCGGCACTAGTGGGACCGGGATCAACCTCTACAATGCCCCCGATACGACCGTTCGAAACTGTCTCTCTCGGGATAACTACGATCCGTCCAGCGGTGGCGGTAACGCCGACGGTATCGGGGCCGAGTCCTCGCCACGCTGTGTGATCGAAGACTGCGTGAGCCACGGCAACTCAGACGACGGCTTCGACCTCTGGAGGGCAGAAGGCGAGACGATCCGCCGGTGTGTAGCCTACGACAACGGCTACGACCCTGACGGGAACGAAGCCGGCGACGGTAACGGCTTCAAACTCGGCGGCGGCTCGACCAGCGGCGGTCACCGCATCGAGCGCTGTGTCTCCTATCGAAACGCCGCTCGCGGGTTCCACTACAACGAGGCGGACATCCCGGTTGAACTGTTCAACTGTACGGCCTGGGACAACCCGACAAACTACTGGTTCGCCGAAGTCGAGCACGTACTTCGGAACAACATCTCCTATCAGGGAGCCGTCTCGATGGGGAGTGCAACCGACCACGCATCCAACTCATGGAATCTCGGGATCGACGACCCGTCCTTCGAGAGCACGGACCCCACGAGTTCGGACTTCCTCCGGCTCTCGCCGGACAGCCCCGCGATCGACGCCGGGACCGACGTTGGCCTCTCCTACGCCGGCGACGCCCCGGATCTCGGTGCCTACGAAACCGACGGCGGAAGCGACAGCGGGACGACGGCCAGCCCGACGCTGAAGGTGGCGACTACCGGGAGCGACGGAAGCGTCGGCTTCCAGACCGCGACGCTTCGACACTACGACGGCACCCAGTGGGTCGCCCCACCTGTATCCTACTACGACGGAAGTCAGTTCGTCACCGTCGCCGAAGGCGGTACGAGCGACAGTGACGGTGGCGGCTCGACGACCGACCCGAACCTGATCGAGAGCTTCGAGAGCGGCGATCTCTCGGCGTACAACGGCGACACCGGTGCCTTCGCCGTGACGACCGAGCAGACCACCGAGGGTTCGAACGCCCTCGGGAGCACAGCAGGACAGTCGTCGTGGCAGAGTATCCGCTCGACGAGCGGTCTGGAGACGTACGTCCCACACGGGTCGACGTTTCAGGTCGACATCTACCTCACCGACGGCAACGACTGTGCGATCATCCGCTTCGGCATCGCCGGCGCGGGCAACTGGATCGGTGCTGGATGGAACGGCAACAACGGCGGCCTCCAGATTTCCGAGGCCGTCTCCAGTAGCTGGTCCCAGCTCACGCTGGGGTCGATGGGCGCGGTCGCCGGCGAGTGGATGACGTTCGAGATCGGCTGGGGCGTCAGCGCCGACGACGCCGTCGACGTCACCGTCTTCGACGCCAGTGGGGCGGAGATCGGCTCGGCCAGCACGAGCGCCGACAGCAGCCACCAGGGTGACGACGGCGTCGGCTTCGAGTACACCCTCCAGTACGGCGGCACTGGTCCAGTGTACTTCGACAACATGCGCCTCATATAAACGGTTCTCTAATTTTATCTATGTTTCAAGACGTGTAGGAGGCGTATCTACGGATAGTTATATCTGAATCCACAATAAACTGACAACATATGTTACACCTCGGCGCTGTCGAAGCGGGCTCGGAATCACTTCAGCGACACCTCGAACAGGGTGGGCAAGGACAGCCACCACAGGGCGGACAGGGACAGCCACCACAGGGCGGGCAAAGGCAGCCACCACAGGGCGGACAAGGTGGGCGAGGACAGCCACCGCAGGGTGGCCCGCCGGGCGGCCCGGGTCAGTCTCCGGGAGGGCGGCCGCCGAGAGACGATTCGGGAATCAGTCGACGGGCCGTAGTCGCCGGTATCGGCGTCCTCGGTGTCGGTGGCGCTGGGGCGTGGATTCTTCTCTCAGACGACGAGGACGAGTCAACGGGGGATACTGGGAGCGTCCGAGAAACCCTTCGAAAACAGGCGCGGGCACTGGAAAACGACAATATCGAGGCGTACATGGAGACGATACACCCGGAATCACCGTTGTACGACTCGACACGCTCGGCGACCAGCCGACTCATGGAGCGCTACGACCTGGAGATTGAACTGACGATCAACTCGGTATCAATCGACAGCGACACGGCGACGGCGGACGTCACGCAGGTGACTCGTGCCGTCAACTCCGCGTCGTATCAACCGCGGCGGGCGGAGATGTCCCACGAACTCCGAACGGACGACGGAACCTGGAAAGTGTACGACTCGTCAATCCAGAGTCGAGAAGCGCTGTAGTGGAGTTCAACACGTAGAAATCAATCCGGACGAGGTCACGACTCTTCCTCGGGCACGTACCACAGCCAGTAGCCACCGTTGTCGTAGACCCGAGCGGCGGTCGAGTCGGCGTTCAGCCAGCGTAGCTCCGACTGCCTGTAGGGGATCAGTCCCTCGCGCTGGGCAGGGGTGAAGTACGAGTCGGTGTAAAAGACCTGGTCGAAGCGGTGGGTCGCGATGTAGGTTTCGTTGTACCGCGTGCCGACAGTACTGTTCACGGCATCGTAGCCGAACCCGCGCGGCAGACCGGGCTGGTAGTTCGGTGGCCAGAGGTTCGGGTCGACGCTACCACGGACGTACCACTCCATCTTGTGGCCAATCGAGTACGTCCGCACCGGGAGGTCTTGCTGTCCCTCGGTGAGGACGAACTCGCTGCCCTCGTACTCGGCGTCGGTCAGTTGCTCGTTGGGCCAGTAGGCGGCGTTCGCGCCCAGCACGGCCGCGACGACGAGTCCTGCACTGAGAATCGCCAGCCCCACGTTGCGTCGCCGGGGTCTCCACGTACTGATTCGGGCCAGCAACAGGGCATAGAGGAACACCGCCATCACGATCAGGTAGCGCGCGACTCTGATCGGTTCGAACTCGATGAGATACACGACCAGAAACGCGACTGCGAGCCCGAACCCGACGCCGAACTGCGCCGTCGCGAACGCCTCCGGATAGCGCGAGCGTCGCCGCAACACCTCGTAAACGACGTACAAGCCGAACAGCCCGGCGACGACCAGATAGACGAACACCATCCCGTACAACTCAAGAAAGCGGAGCAGGAGTTCGCCAAGCGTTAGCGGTGCCGAAGCGGCTTCATCGGCGACTGCCTGTCCCGGCGAACTCCCGCCGGAGAGCCACGTCCCGACGATCTGTTCGATCGAGGTGCGAGTCTCCCGGAAATTGATGTACCAGAGGTACGTCGCGGGCGCGACGATGAACGCCAGCGTCGGGCGAATCTTCCGGACTGACTCACCGCGAAGCCACTCGTAAACGTACCCGAAGGCGGTCGTCGAGAGAATTAACACGACCAGAAAACCCGCTGTCACGGGGTGGAAGAAGACGATCCCAATCCCGAAAATCACGAACAACAGGAGATACGTCGCGGAGTTGCTCCGGCGGTACTGTTCGAGGATCGCCAGCACCATGGGAAACAAAAATAGCGAGAGAAACGACGGGATGATCGTCGTCTGGAAGATCGTGAAGACGAGCGGTATCGCCGCGACCAGCCCGTAGACGACCGTCTCGCGACGCCCGGTCGTGATCCGGACGAGATACCCCATCGTGAGGATATACAGCACAGTGAACGCGAACTCGACGACGTACTCAGCACCATGCAGCGGGAACCCGAGCAAGACGAGTTCCGAAACCAGCGTGTGTTGCATCGGATACCACGATCCCGCCGCGATCGTCCCCGTCTGGAGAATTCCTTTCACGTCGCCGATGTGGACGAGAATGTCCGACGCGCCGCGCCCGTAGAGATGGTAGCCCCGGGCCAGCGGCAGGAAGAAAAACAGCGCGTAGTTACCGAAAGCGAGCGCGATAGCGTGTCGCCAGTACCCTGTGCCGTCGATCGTCGACAACAGCATGACGACGATCGAAACAACGAGCACGCCGTAGAAACACAGCCAGAACAGCGCCGGGAACTGAGCGGTCAGCGACGTCTCGAAGCCGGTGGCCGGCCCGACAGAGACGAATTCCACTGTGGCAACGAGGAGGCCGATTGCGGCAACGACGAGCAATCCCTCCTGTATGAGCCTGTATCGGATCCCAGAGGCGACACTCACGAAGGTCTCCTCCGAATAAGGTCGCCGTCCATACCCGCAGTTCCGCACGGAGGCAGTTAATCCTTCGTCGCCCGGACGCTCTTGTCTGGGGGTACAATTTAACCCCTCGCTGTCGTAGCTGCCACTGTGAAACCGTTCAGACGCCGGAGTCGGTATCAGTGACCGACGTCGTCACTGCGTCGCATCGAACGTGGCACCAGTCCGGAGCCGTCGCCGTCACCGGCGTCGCGTTCCACGGCGACGAGTTGCTCTCCGGGCCGTCTCTCGCGACGTGCGTCGGTAACGTCGAAACGCTGACCGAGCTAGCCGAATCCCTCGATACGCTCAACGGCTTCTTCGCGGTCGTGATCGAACGCGACGATACGCTGTTGCTCGGCGTCGATCACGTCCGCTCGATTCCGTTGCTGTACGCACCCGACGCCGGTCTCGCTGGCGACGACGCCTCCACCCTCCGCGAGCGACTGGGCGACCCGCCGACCGACCCGCTGGCCGAGAGCGAACTGCTCGTAGGCGGCACAGTACTGGACAACCGGACGCTCGTCGACGGCCTCTATACCGTCCGGCCGGGCGAAGCGATCGAACTGCGTGAGAACGGCGTTGCGGCCGAGCGGTACGCCGATTTCTGTCCGACCGATGAGACAGGTGTCGGCGACCGCGACGCCCGCGAGCGACTGCACGGGGCAATCGACGCGGCGTTCGACCGCTTCGCCAGCTTCGTCGGGGATCGACAGGTCGCGCTCTCGCTGTCGGGCGGGACGGACTCGCGGCTGCTCGCGACGGAACTCGCCCGCCGGGACTGTGACGTCCTCGCGTACTCGTTCGGTCGACCGGACTGTGCAGACGTGACGGTGGCCCCGGAGGTCGCGGCGGCACTGGACATCCCCTGGACGTTCGTCGAGTACACGATGGACGGCTGGCGGGAGTGGTACTGTTCGCCCGAGCGCGAGGCGTTCGTCGAGGCGACGACGACCGACGACAGCATCCCGAACTACGGGCTCATGCCGGCGCTGTCTCACCTTCAGGAAACCGGCATCATCGACGACGATGCCGTCTGTACCACCGGCCAGACCGTCGTCGGCATGAGCGAGAACGTGCCCGACCAGTTGACGGTTCCGGACCCGACCGACGCGAGTCTGGTCGACGCAATTCTCGACTACTGGTCACGCTGGCAATGGGAGAATCCGGCGTTCGACCGCGCCGTCCGGGAGCGAGTCGCTGACAGCTTCAGCGCCGAGGTGACGTCTCTGCAGTCGGGATTCAGCCAGTTAGAGCGCTGGAAGTGGGCCGACCGCCACGCCAAGTACTTCGTCGCGGAGGCCCGTCAGTACGACTTTCACGACCTGTCGTGGTGGTTCCCGCTGTGGGATCGCGACATCGTCGCGGCCTGGGAAGTGACGCCGTTTCCGGATCGCAAAGGCAAGCAGTTGTACAAGACCGTGGCCGACGAACGGTTCGCCGAGGTCGCCGGCGTCTCCTCGGCAGCGGCGGCCGGGACCGTCGCCCAGGCGAGTGCCCCATCGCTCGCCGGGCGAGCGTTCGATGGGGGCGCGGACGTGCTCGCCGACAGTCCGATCGCCTCGCTGGTCGCACCCGCCTACTGGTGGCTCCAGCGTCGGCGCTCGGCGTACGGCGACCACCCGCTGGCGTGGTACGGCATGATCCCCTCCGACCTGTTTGCGAAGCTGTACAGCGGCCGCGAGGACATCCACGCCTTCCAGACGCTGGACACCGTCGGCCGGGCCTCGTTTCTGGACGGAACAGTGACCAACCCGCCGGACGACGGCGTGCTATCGCTCCCCTACGACGGAAGTGAGTGAGACAACGGCGCAGTAGGATACTACACTACTACCCAGAGGGAGTCAGCCAACAGACCAGGTATCCAACGAACGCTCGAAGGTGTGGTGGATCTCACAGTGGATGGCGGATGATTTATCTACAAGTCCTGCGTCTCTGTCTGTCAGCGAATCGCATGGGTCTCGAACCGATCGGCACAGACGCGAACGGGTACACCTACCGACCCTTCGAGCCGGGCGACGAGCAGGCGATTGTCGACCTTCACAACGCAGTCTGGGACGGCGGTCGTACTGTCGAGTGGTTCCACTGGAAGTACGTCGACGCCCCCGCCGTCGAACACGTCCCGATGTTCGTCGCCGAGTACGAGGGCGACATCGTCGCTGCGGTCGGATTTGCCGCCTATCGGATGTGGGGACTGGAGGGAGCAGGGGTGGGCGCTCTCGTGAGCGACCTCGTCGTCGCGCAGTCTCATCGCAGGAGGGGGATCTTCTCGTCGCTGTTCCGGGATGGGGTCGCACGCTACGTCACTCGGACGGGCGTGCCCGACGTGGAGTGCCCCGATTTCATCTTCGGCTATGCCAATGCGTCCTCCCATCCGGGAATGCAGAAACTCGGAGCGCTCGACGTCGAGCCTCGGCGATCGTTCCATCAGATCCGCCGCCCCCGATACTACGTTCAGGACCGCTTCGGACCGGCGGCCGCACGCGTTCTCGGCCCCGTCGTCGACACCGCTGCCCGGCTCTATCTCCGGCGTCACGACCCGGCCTCACCAGCCGGGATCACGGTTCGTCGCCACACCGACATCCCGGCGGAGACGCTGGCGACACTTGCAGACGCGGCCCGTCCGGCTGGCGTCTCTCCGCTCGCCGACGCGCAGTTCTACCGGTGGCGCTTCGAGGGGCCGCGCTGGCGACCGGACGCGACCTACGTTGCCAGCCGCGAGGGCCGACCGATCGCCGCGACCATCACCCGAACAACTACCGAAGCTGCGACCGGCGCGGAGACCCTCTCGCTGATTCACACCGTTCCATTCGGGGAGACGACGGACCGCGCGGACGGAATCGGCGCGATTCTCGATCGCGTCGCTGTCGACAGCCCCGACACGGGGTTCCTCCGCGCGTGGAACCCGGTCTATCCTGACCGCCTGCTCCGCGAGCGGGGGTTCATCTCGGATCAACAGCCACCCCTCTCGTGGATCACGGGGCCGGACCTCCAGCTCGTCGCCTTCGAACTGTCCGATGATCGCTATTCGACCGCGGACTTGCAGGTCAGCGGGCCTGCACTCTGGTCGCTTGACAAGTGACTCCCGGACTGTGCTGGCTCGACCAGACAGGGATAATCGTCTCGACACAGGGTGAGTCGTCTCGTGGCTGCCAGCAATCGAGTGTCGGTCGTCTACGATCCGCCAAGCGCTGAAAAGACGCCCCGGACGTTCTCGTCGATCTTCCAGCCGAACAGCTTGACGAGGGCCGCCGCGGCGAGGAAATAGACGACCACACCGAGAACGATCAACCCGAAGAGTTCCAGCAGCGCCGACTCCAGGACGACGGCGTCTCTGACTCGCCAGACGACCAGCCCCATCGTCCCAGCAGCGACGGCTGGGTAGGCGAGTTCACGGAGGTACTGTCGGATCCGCATGTCCATGAGGTCTTTCGAGACGTAGATATCGATCGGGAACGCGACGAAGGCGAAGGCTGCGAAGATGGCTCCCGCAGCACCGAGGAGTCCGTAGGTCGTCGTCGCGGGGTACACGAGCACACCCATCGCGACGACGCGAGCCGCGCCGATCTTGGCGCTATAATCGGGATGGCCGAGCGCCAACCAGACCGGGCTGAACGACCCGGACAGCGAGAGCAACAGCCCGTAAACCGTGAGCACCTGAAACACCCCGATCATGGGCGTCCACTGGGGCCCCAGTACGGCTCTGACGAAAAGGGGTGCGACGACGACGATCCCGACGCTGATTGGGAACGTCAACGCGGCCACGAGCTGGACCGTCCGGAGGAACGTCTCACGGACCGCCCGGACGTCGTCCTGTAGTTTCGAGTAAGCCGGAAACATCACCGTCGAGATGACGCCCGTCACCTCGCTGGCCGGCGTCAGTGCCAGTCGATAGGACACGCGATAGAGTCCCAGCGAAGCCGCGCCAAGCAACCATCCGATGACGAAGTCCCCACCCTCGTCGTTGAGAAAGTAGACGATACTACCGGCGAAGATCCACTTCCCGAAGTTCACCAGTTCCTTCGCGGCCGCCAGGTCGAATCCGGGGCGTGGACGGTAGTCGTGCAACAGGTACGACACCAGCAGGCTGACCACCTCCGCGGCGACCCTGCCGACGACCAGTGCCCAGACGGTCCCCCACACGAACGCAAGGGAGATGGTCACAGTGACGTACACCAGCGTCTTACTCGCGAGACGGAGGAACAGCTTGTGAAACTCGAGATCCTTCTGGAAGTAGACAACGCCGGGATTTTCGAGGCCGACGAGAATCGGGATGACGGCGATTACCTGCAGAATTGGCTCGACCCGCGGTGCGTCGAAGAACGCTGCTGCTGGCCCCGACAGGCCGAACAGGATGCCCGCGAGTAGTACGCCCCGGAGGATCTGTAGTGTCCAGGCGGTGTCGAGATACTGGTCGATATCCTCATCGCGGTGTTGGATGAGTGCGCTCGTGAATCCGAGCTCTGAGAACCGCTCCATAGCCGTCAACACCAGCAGTGCGACGCCGATCAGGCCGAACGCCGCCGGGCTGAGCAACCGCGCGAGCACCAGCAGCGCGACCAGTTCGAGGATACGCTGGCTGATGTTCGAGATGCTGAGCCAGACGCCCGACCGAGCGGTCCGGGTCGCCAGGTCGCCGGTCGGGGCCACGACCCGCCTCGCCGCTCGCAAACGGTTCCGTATCATTTGATCATGCTCTCTCACCCACTCATTCGTCGATGAATTGCTCGTACCACAGTTCGAGCCAGACCAGATCCCACAGCCGGAAACCATGATCGGCCCGGCCGGCGACGTGTTCGTCCAGCAGCCCCTGCAACGCGTTCCGGTCGAAGGGATCGCGCTGGCCCAGCCGTTCGAGGTGTTCGCGGGCGAATCCCCGAAGTTCGCCACGGAACCACTCGGTGATCGGCACGCCGAAGCCCTGTTTTGGCTTGTTCCGGATTTCCGCGGGGATCTCGGCCTCGAAGGCGCGTTTCAGGAGCCACTTGCCCTCACCGTCACGGCGCTTGTATTCGGCCGGGACCGTCGCCGCGAACTCGACCAGTTTGTGATCGAGGAAGGGAGAACGCCCCTCGACAGAGTGGGCCATCGTCGCCCGATCGGCCTTGACCAGGAGGTCGTCCGGGAGGTACGTCTCGATATCGACCGAGAGAAGCCGGTCGAGCCGTGTCGGGCCGTCCGCACGGTCGAACGCTTCCCGCATCGTCGCAAGTTCGTCCTCGGCGTCGGGGCCGACCCACGTCCCGCGGAGATCGTCATCCAGCGCGTGACAGACGAACTCCGCGTAGCGTTCGACGTCGTCGCCAGCGGCGGCCCGGAGGAATCGTCGGCCGTGCTGGACCGTGGTCTGTTTCCGGAGACCAGCGGGAAGATCAGCAGCCAGATCACGGGCTCGCTCGCGGAGACGGGCGGGGGCGCGACCCGCCAGCCCGGCCAGTCGGTCGTAGCGATAGCGGTCGTAGCCAGCAAAGTTCTCGTCGCCGGCGTCGCCGTTGAGTGCCACGGTGATGTCGTCGCTTGCGACCTGGGCGACGTAGTAAGTCGGCAGCGCCGAGGGATCGCCGAAGGGGAGTTCGAACTCCTCGACAAGGTCTGGTAGCACGGCGGCAGAGTCGGTCGTGACGGTGAACTCGTGGTGGTTGGTGTCGTAGGCCTCCGCGACGACCCGGGCGTGTTCGAGTTCGTCGAAGGCGGTCTCGTCGAACCCGATCGAGTAGGTCTCGACGGGCCGGTCGGTGAGGCTGTCCATCAGCGCGGCGACGATGGTCGAGTCGATCCCGCCCGACAGGAAGAGGCCGACGGGGACATCAGAGCGCATCCGCAGTCGCGTCGACTCCCGGAGTTCGTCCCGGAGCCGTCGGGCCAGCGACGCCGGTGAGTCGTCTTCGAGTTGGTTGCGATAGGAGAGCGACCAGTAGCGCTCTGTCTCCATGCCGTCCTCGTCGACGAGCATGTAGTGGCCGGGTTCCAGCGTCGCGATGTCCGCGAAGCCGGTGGCGGGCGCGGGGACGTAGCCGTAGGTCAGAAACTCCCGGATTGCGGGCAGATCGGGTTCGGCCTCGACCGCGCTGTCGCTGAGCAGCGTTTGCACTGTCGAGCCGAACAAGAGGGTGCCGTCGTCGTAGCGATAATAGAGGGGCTTTTGCCCCAGTCGGTCGCGGGCGACGAACAGCCGTTCACGCTCGTGATCCCAGATGGCGAACGCGAACATCCCGCGGAAGTGTTCCAGGCAGTCGACGCCGTACTCCTGATAGGCCGCGAGGATCACCTCGGTGTCGGTCCCCGAATCGAACGTGTAGCCGTCGAGATCGTCACGGATCTCCCGATAGTTGTAGACCTCGCCGTTGAAGACAATGGTCGCGCTGCCGTCGTCGGCGTGCATCGGCTGCGCGCCGGCGTCCGTGAGATCCAGAATTGCGAGCCGCCGGAAGGCCAGACAGACGGGGCCGTCGGCGTAGACACCCAGTTGATCGGGGCCGCGCTGTGGCATGCAAGCGGCCATCGATTCACCGAGTGCTGCAGGCGGGTCGGACTCAAAGTCCAGCTTCCCGCCGATTCCACACATTACTTGGCGTTCTCCCGGCCCTGTCTTAGTTCGTCCGCTTGTGACACCGCGTCGACTGCCCGCCGATCGTCGGCTCCGAGCACGCGTTCGTACACTGCCTCGAAATCCGCGACCATCGAGGTCACGTCGAATCCGTCCTGTGCGCGCTCACGGGCCGCCCTGCCGAGGTCCTCAGCCACGTCGGGATGGGTCAACACGAGTTCGAGCGCGTTCGCCATCGCCGCATCATCGCCGGGTTCGAAGAACAGCCCCGACTCGTAAGCAGTAAGGAGCTCGCTGTTGCCGTCGACCGGCGTCGCCACACAGGGCAGGCCAGCGGCCATCGCCTCCAGCAACGCGCCGGGCAACCCCTCGTAGTGAGAGGGAAAGACGAAGACATCCATCGCAGCCAGACAGTCCGGTACGTCGTCCCGGATGCCCGCGAAGTGGACCGAATCGTCGATTTTCAACTTTGCGGTCTTTGCTTCGAGCGCCGACCGCTCGGGGCCGTCACCCACGAGCAGGAGGTGCGCATCCGGGACGGTCTCGCGGACCACGGCCCAGGCGTCCAGCAGTTCGTCGTGGCCCTTCCGGTCGATGAGTCGTCCAACCGTGCCGACGACTCGGGCATCGTTCGGGATGCCAAGCGACTCGCGGAAGCCCGGGGGCGAGTCGTGACCGAACCGCGCCAAGTCCCGGCCGTTGTTGACGACGCTCACCCGGTCGTCGGGCGTCCAGTAGCGCTGGACGAATCGCTTTCCGGACTGTGAGTTCGAGACGACATGGTCGGCGAATCTGGTCGTGAGGTTGTCAAGCCGCTGGGCCAGGTCGTGCTCGCCCGTGGGGACGAGTCGGACGCCCGTGATGACCTTCGTGTCTGGTGCGACGACACCCACGACGCGGGCGATCAGGTTGTCGTAGGTCAGAAACGACTGGAGGATGTCGGGTCGCTCACGCCGGACGATCCGGAGGAAGCGAAGCGGGGCAGTGACGTACTCGCGGCGATTGGCGGCACCCTCGACCGCGAAGGCGTGAGTCTCGGAGGTGACGCCCTCGACGCCCAGCGTGCGGAGCGTGACGGCGTCGTCCAGCCGGTCTTCGAGGGGGTTCTGGTCGAAGATCGTCCAGACAGTGACATCGTAGCGGTCCTGATCGAGGCCGTTGGCGAGGTCGACGAGCGTCCGCTCGGCCCCGCCGACCGAGAGGGCAGTGACGAACAGCCAGAGGTCGGCGGGACCCTCGCTCGTCTGCATTGTCGAGTTGCACACGGGCCGCGTGAAAATAGCTGCCGGTCACGGCGTTCGCGCCGCTCACGGCGGTGCCGTTCGCGCAGTTCGAGGCTCTCACGGTGTTCGAGCCTCGCAGGCGAACTGTCATTACCCGGCCAGCCGACTCCCCTCTATGGACGTCACGCAGGTCACGCACCTCTATCATCCCTCTTTCGGCGGGATCGAGAACTACGTCGCCCGCCTCAACGCCGCGCTCGACGCGGACGGCCACACCGCGCGAACGGTCACGACTGACCAGAGCCTCTCGCCCGGAGACGATCCCTCCGACTGGCCGGGCGTGACCTACTGCAAGACGACAGTCTCGGTGGTGCGAAACCCCTTCTCGGTCGAACTCTATCGCCACCTCCGCGGGGACGATAGCGACGTCTATCACCTCCACAGCCCGTGGTTCTTCCCGAGTCTCGAAGCCGTCCTCGCGCTGCCCGATGACGTCCCAATTACGATGACTATCCACGGCGTCCACGTCCCCCACACCTCGCTGCTCTCGCGGGTCCTCGATACGGGCTACGGACCGATTGCCCAGTTCATCCTCGACCGGATCGACCGAATCTTCGTTCTGGGGCCGGCCGAGCGCCGTCGGCTAACCGACCGCTTCGACGTGACCGACGGGCAGGTCGTCGTCGTGCCCAACGGGATCGACCCCGACGCCTACGACGTGCCCGACGAGCGCGTGCGCGACTTTCGGGACCGCTACGGCCTCGATCCCGACCGCCAGACAATCCTGTTCGTCAGTCGGCTCATCCCGGCCAAACAGCCCGAGATCCTGCTCGACGCCGTTCGCGATTACCTCGACGAGAACGTGCAGGTGCTGGTGATCGGCAAGGGCGACGATGAGTTCGTCGGGTCACTGGTCGGCCGGGCCGATCACCGCATTCGGTTCCTCTCGAACCTCCGGTTCGAGGAACTGAAGGCCGCCTACCACGCCGCAGACTGCTTCGTCGCGCTGGGCACCTCCGAGGGTCTCTCGACAGTCCTGCTGGAGGCGATGAACGCCCGCCTGCCCGTGATTACGACGCCCGCAGGGGCCAACGCCGACGTGGTCGACGGACCCGAACACGGCCGCGTCGTCGACATGCACCCTGAGCCGCGTGACGTGGCCGAGGCTATCCGCGAAATTCTCGCCGACGAGGACGAACGGGTGGCGATGGGCGAGCGCAACCGCGAACTGGTCCGTCGCGAATACAGCTGGGACACCGTCTACGAGCGGATCCGCGAGACGTACGAGGAACTGCTCGACGAGTAGACTGTAGCGCCGCTATCGGGCTGAAATACGTGAAAAGTATCGCTCGCAGAGAGCGAGATTAGTTTCGAACGACGTTGGTCGCGCGCGGACCCTTGGGGGCCTGCTCAATGTCGAATTCGATGTCCTGTCCTTCCTCGAGGTCCGGTCCGCCAACGTCTTCCATGTGGAAGAAAACGTCCTCGTCCGCGTCCTCAGTCTCGATGAAACCGTAACCGCCTGTG
>Ga0207718_100114_pt1 | contig 98480 bp, 110 predicted proteins | sample A23M2SouthBayCA_FD_187749 | JGI IMG/M metagenome (GOLD analysis project Ga0207718, IMG submission 187749) | Aerobic enrichment media microbial communities from Eden Landing Ponds, California, USA - A23 M2 (SPAdes) | ecosystem: Environmental > Aquatic > Marine > Unclassified | place: Emeryville...
CGCGAGCGCGAGGTTGTAGAAGTGGGCGGGCGTCCAGAGGAAGATGACGGCGGCGAGGACGAGGCCGCCGAGGCCGACCTCGCCCGTCACGGCCGCCCAGCCGATCAGCGCCGGGAGCGCACCCGCCGCCCCGCCGATAACCGTGTTTTGGACCGTGTTCGGCTTCAGGATCAGCGTGTAGATCACGCTGTAGAAGACGATAGCGACGAAACCGAGGACGGCGACCAGCCAGTTGACGGCGGCGAAGGCCGCGAGCGACGCCAGCGTCAGCAGACCGCCGAACGCGAGGGCGTTACGCACCGACACCACGTCCGTCGCGAGCGGCCGGTCGCTGGTGCGGTTCATCCGCCGGTCCACGTCGCGTTCGAGGACGTGGTTGAAGGTGCCACTGGCGCCGATGGAGAGGACGCCGCCGAGCAGGGTGAGCACGACCGTCCGGGGAGCAAGCGCGGTGCCTGCGGCCAACCCCATCCCCGCCGATGCGACGAGACAGAGAAGCCACATCAGCCGCGGTTTCGTGAGCCGCGCGTACGCGCCGGCGACGACGCGAACACGGGCGAGGGGGTCGTCGGGGAGCGACGGGCGCTCGGTCGGGGCCACCGGGTCCGCCGGTGGCGAGAGCGCGTCGGGGTCCGTAACGGGGCCGTCCGACGGATCACCCGTCTCCGCCTCCAGCGTCCACGCGAGGGCGGCGACGAGGCCACCGAAGATGACCATGCCCACGAGCAGATGGGCCGCGGGGAGGAAACCGGCCGCACCGGTCGTGGCGACGACGGCGCCGAGGGCGGCCTGCACGGGGTAGCAGACGAGCGAGATACCGAGGGAGAGACGGACGCGACGACGGGTGTCGGCACGCCACGCGGCGACGCCCGCGGCGAGGACGAGGAGGCCCACGACGACGGCGGCGATCCGGTGGCCGATAACCAGCGCGCCGGCCGCGGTCGTCGGGAGCAGCAGCCCGTCGCCACAGGCCGGCCACGCGGCACACGTCTCGACTGCGTCGGTCACGGCGACGGTAGTCCCGACGAGCAGGAGCAGATACACGCCCATCGCGCTCGCCGCGAGGAGGCCCGGAAACCGGTCGGTTACGTCGCGCACGGATCGATCACTGATCGGCGTTTGGAAATCCGCCTATTTATGTACCGCGCTTTTTCTCACGCGACGACTAATGACCGCTCGCCACTCCGATCAGTAGCTATTTACGGAGATGATTCTAACGCCCCATAGAGTATGAAACGGTCGCGCCTCGTGCTGGCGTCGCTGCTCTCGGCGGTGGTTCTCTCCCTCGCTGCCGATCCCGTGGCGGCCCAGACGTCAGTGTCCGCAGAGCTGATCAATGGTCTGAACGAGAAGCTGCTGCTCGTCGCCGTTCCCATCACCATCCTCGTCGAAGGGATTCTGATCTACACGGTGTACCGCTTCAAGGATTCCGACGAAGCCAAGCCGACCAAGGAGAACCGGCGCCTCGAGATCACGTGGACGGTCGCGACGGCGATCGTCCTCCTGTTCGTCGGCGTCGCGTCCTACGGCGTGCTAGCGAACGAGAACGTCACCTTCGAGGCGGACGAACAGCAGGTCGCGCCCGATGGCGACGACGTGGTCGTCCACATGGACGCGTTCCAGTGGGGCTGGCAAGCGAGCTATCCACAGGAGGACGTGCAGATCGCGAGCACCTCGCCAACGGTGGTGATCCCGAAGGGACAGGACGTCTACTTCAACGTCACGTCGAGTGACGTGTTACACGCCTTCCACGTCCCCAAACTCGGCCTGAAGCAGGACGCCATGCCGGGGCAGTCGAACGTCATCAAGACGGTGGCGCTCGAAGAGGGGACGTACCAGGGCTACTGCGCCGAGTTCTGTGGCGTCGCGCACTCGCAGATGTACTTCGAGATCCAGGTCGTCTCGCAGGAGGAGTACCAGCAGTATCTCGAAGAGCAGCAGAGCGGCGGGTCGTCGGGTGATATCGAAGGCCCCGACGACGACGATCTGATCCGCGCCCACGACGAGGCGCCCTCGCAGGCGCCGATCCGGGCGTGAGCTAACCGACCGTTTTTCCGTTGTGACGCCACGATAGCGGAGAGTCGCTCCTCGAAGAATCGCTCAGCACCGACGCTCGACGATCCGGTCCACGATCCGCCCCGTCGAACAGAGTTCGTCCGTCTCGGGGTCGCGCGCCGACGCCCGACGGATTTCACAGTCGATGCCACGAGCACGGAGCGCCCGTTGGAGGCCGTCCTCGTCGTGGTGTTGGTCGTAGCCGAGGACGATGACGTCGGGGGCGATCCGTTCGATGGGGACGAAGATGTCTTCCGGGTGGCCGAGGTGGGCTTCGTCGACGACGTCGAGGGCGTCGACCATCGCCCGACGCTGTCGCCCGGGCAGGATCGGTTCGGGCTTGTGTGTCACGTTCTGGCTCCGAGCGACGATGACGTGGAGCCGGTCACCCATGGCCGCGGCGTCGGAGAGATAGTGGACGTGTCCGGGATGGAGGATGTCGAACGTCCCCTGTGCGACGACCGTCGTCATGGGTCGGCCTCCCGTTTCGGACGACGATCGACGGTCCCAACGGGGCGTTCCGACCGGAAGAGCCGCATGTATCCGAGTCGGTGTCGTCGCCTTCTAAGGGTTCCGGATGCGTGTCGCGGAGCGCGGGATTCTGCAAGGCTTAACTTCGGGCACCCACCACACAGTGGTATGACCGCAGGGACTGCCGGGGATTCCGGCACTGATACGGACGACGACTCCCGTCCCATCGTCTACGATCTCGCACCCAACTGCACCGCCGACGATATCGAGGTTGGTGACTACTACCACGCCGTCGTCAACGGCGTCGTCGCCTACGGCGTCTTCGTCGACATCTCCGACGAGGTTTCCGGCCTCGTCCACGAGTCGAACCTGAGCGGCGACTACGACGTGGGTGATCGCCTGCTGGTCCGTCTCGACGAGGTCCGCGAGAACGGCGACGTGGCCTTCACCGAGGCGGATCTCGACGACTACCGGACGGTCGCGATCGATCACCAGCCGACGATCACGCCGATCGAGAGCCTCGAAACCGGCGAGACCGTCACCGTCGAGGCGACGGTCAGCCAGATCAAACAGACCGCCGGCCCGACCGTGTTTCGGTGCCGCGACGCAACCGGGATCGTCGCCTGTACGGCCTTCGAGGACGCGGGCGTGCGCGCCTACCCCGAGGTCGACCTCGACGACCCCGTCCGTATTTCGGGCACCGTCGAGGAACACGAGGGGAGCCCGCAGATCGAAGTCGACTCGCTCACACGACTGACCGACGACGACGCCGAGCGAGTGTGCGCGCGCATCGACACCGGCCTGTCCGAACGCGCCGAACCCCATGACATCGACCCGCTCGTCGAGTGGGACGCCTTCGACAAACTCCGGCCGGACCTCCGCGCGGTGGCCAAGCAGCTCCGCCGGACCGTCCTCGAAGGGCGGCCGATCCGGGTTCGCCACCACGCCGACGGCGACGGGATGTGTGCCTCCCTGCCCGTACAGGTGGCGCTCGAACGCTTCATCCGGACGGTCCACGACGACGACGACGCGCCGCGCCACCTCATCAAGCGCCTCCCGAGCAAGGCGCCGTACTACGAGATGGAGGACGTGACCCGCGACCTCAACTTCGCGCTCGAAGGCCGCGAACGCCACGGGCAGAAACTGCCCCTCCTGCTCATGCTCGACAACGGCAGCACGGAGGAGGACGTGCCCGCTTACAAGAATCTCGCCCACTACGACGTGCCCATCGTCGTCGTCGACCACCACCATCCCGACCCCGACGCGGTGGACGACCTGCTGGACGCCCACGTCAACCCGTACCTCGTCGACGAGGACTACCGGATCACGACGGGGATGATGTGTGTCGAACTCGCACGGATGATCGACCCGGAGATGACCGACGAACTCCGGCACGTCCCGGCAGTGGCGGGACTGGCAGACCGCTCGAAGGCCGACGTGATGACGGAGTTCGTCGACCTGGCGGACGAGGAGGGGTACGGCCGCGAGGACCTCGTCCGGATCGGCGAAGCGCTCGACTACGCCGCCCACTGGCTCCGCTACAGCGAGGGCAAGACGCTCGTGAGCGACGTGCTCAACGTCGACTGCGACGACGAACGCCGACACGAGGAACTGATCGACTTCCTCGCTGACCGCGCCGAGCGCGACATCGACCGCCAACTCGCCGCGCTCGACCCCCACGTCGAACACGAGCGACTCGAAAACGACGCCCACCTGTACCGGGTGGACCTCGACGACTTCGCACACCGCTTCACCTACCCCGCGCCCGGTAAGACGACGGGCAACCTCCACGACCGCAAGGTCGAGGAAACGGGCGACCCCGTCATCACCATCGGCTACGGTCCCGACTTCGCCGTGCTCCGGTCCGACGGCGTCCGCCTCGACATCCCGGAGATGGTGGCCGAACTCGACGAGGAAGTCGTCGGCGGCGGCGTCTCCGGTGGCGGCCACCTCGTCGTCGGATCGATCAAGTTCGTGAAGGGCATGCGGAGCGAGGTCATCGACCGCCTCGTGGAGAAGATGGCCGACGCGGAACTCGACGAGGCGCTGTCGAGCGCGACGGCGCTCGATCACGGCGACGACTGAGACGGGGCGTCAGCGCCCACCACCGTCGAACCGGATCGTTTTGCGCGCGACCACGAGCGCGAGCATCAGCGCCGCGATGGCGCCGGCGACGATCACCCACGTCGTCCGCCCAGTGCCGTGACCGGCCCGCCAGTCCGCGACGAACGTCTCCCGAAAGTAGCCCGCGAGTGCCTCGCTCCGGATAGCGAGGGCGACTTCGCGATTCTCAGAGACGGCGTTCTCGTTCCAGTTGAGGCTCCCGACGACGACCACGTCGTCGGCGACGACGCCTTTCGCGTGGATCTTCTCGTATCGACCGCTGGGCTCGGCGACGCGGGCGGTGAGCGGGAGGTCGCGCCGGTCGGCGACGCCGTTGAGCCACTCGACCAGCGCGGCGTTCTCCTCGATCACGTACCACGCCCCGGAGAGGAGGATCCGCACCTCGGCGCCGCGGTCGGCGGCCCGGAGCGTCGCGCGGAGGAGCGGCCCGTCGCGGCGTCCGACCGTCGGCTGGATCACGTCGACCCGGTCGCTCGCGCCGTCGATGACGCCGACGAGCGCCGCCTCGGCGTTGCCCGGCGCGGTGAGCACCCGCACCTCCGCGGCCGTCGCCTCGGTCGGATCGAAGCGCGAGGGGTACGACCCCTCGGCCGGGGTCCCGGCGTCGAACGTCTGTCCGCGTCGGAACCGTGCCCACGGGATCGCGTCCCGCCAGCCGGCGTCGGCACGGAAGAGCTCGTCGAGGTCGGTCGCCACGGAGGGAGACTCGACGACGACGCCCCAGCCCCGGCTACTCCGCCCGCCGACACCCGCCGGCTTCCAGTTCTCGGAGGTGACGATCACGCGGCCGTCGACGACGGCGTACTTCGGATGGTGGTAGTCGAAGCGGGCACGCGGGCCGCCGAGGACGGCCACGTCGACGCCCGCGGCAGCGAGGCGGTCGAGCACCCGGGCGCCCGCTTCGGTCCGGCCGCCGACCGGGTCGGCGTCGACGAGGACGCGGACTTCGACGCCGCGTCGCTCCGCGGCCATCAGCGCGTCGGCGATCCGGTCGCTGGTGAACGTGTAACCGGCGAGGAGGAGCCGAGTGTGGGCCGCTCGGAGTGTCTCGACCGGCACCGACGGCGCGTCGGGGAGGACGAATCCGGTGACGGTCGCGGGACCGTAGCGGTGGACCGCCCGCGGCCGGTAGCCGACTGGTCGCCAGCGGGTGCCGTCGTCGGTCCGGACGAGTCGTTCGCCCGCCGGGGCCGAGCGGTAGTCGAGCGTCGCGACGACGACGCCGTCGCGCCGGAGGCGGAGTCGCTCGCCGGCGTTCGACAGCGAGAGGTGCGGGACGGCGACGACGGGCACGTCGGCGAGCCGTCGCGTCGCGGTCGGGTCGGCGCTGACGGCGACGCGGGACGACGGGCGGTCGGGTGGCAGGGCGACGACGCGTTCGCCGTCGCCGAGCGTCCAGTTTGCGGACGACGCGGTCGGCAGGCGGAGGACGACGAACTCACCTGCATCACCGTCGGCTCGGGGATTGGGAACGGCGGCGGCGATGGCAGCGTCGGCGACAGTGTCGGCAGGCGGCGCTGCGGCCGCCGGGGCCGCGAGCGCAGCGACGAGGGCGGCGGCGACGAGCAGGCGCGAGCGGCGTCGGGACACGGGGCGATTGGCCCCGGCATCCGTGATAAACGTCCGGAGGATTTTTGTCCTCATCACGCCCGGTACGGGCATGGTCGCGGTGGCGAACGCACTCCGGTTGCTCGGATCGGCGCTCGGCGCCCTCGGCGGCGCACTGGTGTTCGTGGAGTTCTTCCAGATGCCCAGCTACGTTGAGTACAATCCGGAGTTTCAGGACTACCGTATCGACACCAACCGGGCAGAGGTTCGGGAACACACCTGGATCGGCCGGGTCGGCGGACTCTGTCTCTCGCTCGGCTTCGCGCTCCTCTTCGTCGCAACCTTCCTCGGGTGACGGCCGACCGACGAGACGGCGCAATTATTAGTGCGTCGACATCCAACCGCGGGGTAGGAAAGTAGTCGTGACACGACCGCTCCAGCAGTTCATCGACGACTTGGAGTCACAGCGTAGACGGCTCGTCGTCGTGAACGGAACCGAGGTCAGCGCGAAGGTCGACGATATCGTCGACTACTTCGAACGGCTCGATCTGGAGACGTCGAGCGTGTCGGCGGCCGGTCTTCCGGACGCGTTTCTCGTGCTCACCGACGGCGACACGTACCGCGGCGGGGTCGGCATCGAGACGCTCCACGAGTACCTGTTCGACTCGTTCGGCGGTGGCTCGCTCGAAGCCCTCGCCGAAGAGAGTCGACAGCGGCCCGTCGTCGAAGGCTTTCTCGCTCGCCTCGACCAGAACGTCTACTCGCTGTCGGGTGAGCGACGCCTCCCGCTGATCTGTATCTCCCAGTTGCTCGAATCCCGCGCCTGTCGCCGCGGCGACGGCTGTCTCCACGCCGGCGTCCAGAACCTGACCACCTTCGAGCGCGCGCCGGCGACGTGGACTCGTTACAACAAAATCGCCGACACCGGCGTCGAAACGACGGTGTACGGTCGGCCGGACTGGAACCCCGACGACTGGGGCGCGGTCACGGCCTACGGCGACACGACGGGCGAGCTGGTGGGCGAGTACTGGTTCGTCGTCTACAGCGGCCCGGAGCGCCACGACGACGGCGCCCTCCTCGCACGCGAAACCGACGCGGGCCGCTACACCGGTTTCTGGACGTTCGACTCCGACACCGTCGACGACCTCGTCGGGACGCTCGTTACCGACTACCAGCCCTCGCTCACGCGTCTCGACGAGTGATACAGTTTATCGTAGGTCGTTATCGGTGGTCTGCCGAGACGGTCCGGCAGACCACCGGTACACAGTCACAATAATCCGTATGAGTCGGCGGTGCGGTTTTACTCGCGGTGCGGATTGGACGCTCTGATGACAGTTGGGTCCGCTCAGACATCGGCACTGGCACGCTCGCCCAAGAACTCCGCGAGGGAGAACGGCCGTCGTCGGGGACACCCCGAACTGGGGAGGTGTCACCGTTTTCGTAAGCCACCGACACTCCCTGCTACGCGTTCGTATCAGTAGTCATCAGGTCGGATAACTCGAAGAGCCGGACATCGTCACGCGTGTCAGCGACGTTTTTGAGATCGTCGGTGTACCCGGAACGGCTGAACAAGACGTGCAGCGGTTCCCCGTCTGCGGCTCCGTCTGACCACCGGACTTCCGACGCTGTTCGTTCGAGGTCGGAGAGGACGCCTTCGCTCACGGGTTGGGACGTGAACTTACACTCGCCGGTGACGAGGCCGTCGCCGGTGAGGCCGAGGACATCCAGTTCGTGTTCCTTGAACCACCACTGACCGACATCACGAAACTGTCGGTCAATGAGAGCTGGGAGCGCTCGCTGGCAGAGGCGTTCGAACAGCGGACTCACGTAATCCGCCAGTTCTGGTTCGACGAGTTCGTCGTACGCGTCGTCGCCGAGCATCCGAAGCTGGTCCTGATTCCCGTAGACGAACCGGAACCAGAACCGGAACAGCGGCGCAGCGATGCGATACCGACCGCGTTTCGAGGCCGTCGGTGACTCGGTGACAGGAATGTGGCGTTCGACGAGGCGGAGTCGGCGGAGTTTCTGGAGGTACGTGCTCAACGATCCCGACTCGATGCCAGCCATGCCTGCGATCTCGTTCGGGGTGCGCCGTCCGTGGGCGAGTGCGCGGAGAATGCTGAAGTACGTGTTCGGCTGTCGAAGTTCGGTGCGGAGCAGGAATTCGGGTTCGGAGTACAGGAGCCCCCGCTCCGAGAGGATCTCCTGCTGGACGTTCGTTCCTAACTGCTGGTCGGGATCGATGGTCTGGAGGTAGTACGGAGTGCCGCCGTAGATAGACCACGCCGTGATGGCTGTCTCCGGATCGTACTTCGGGAAGAACTGGCGTGTGTCGGATACATCGAGGGGGCTGAGATCGATCGTCGCTGTCCGCCGGCCGTACAGTGGTGCGCTTCCGGAAAGGACCTTGTCCTCCATGACGCTAATCGAGGAGCCGACGAGCACGAGTGTCATCCCCGTCTCCTGTAGCGCCATGTCCCACACTCGCTGGATCCGTGAGGGGAGCGATTCGTCCTCTTCGATGAGGAACGGGAACTCGTCGATGACCACGATGGCGTCGTTTTTACCGAGTGTTTCGAGGAGGGCTTCCCAGTCTCGGCGGACGTTCTGCAACGGGGGGAACTGTGCGGTGGCGGTGGCGACGAACTGTTCGAGTTGGTTCTGTGCCGTGGACTCGACTGCTTGGTAGTAGACGGCATCGCCCCGATCAGCGATGGACTGGCGGACGAGCTCGCTTTTGCCGAGGCGACGACGACCGTAGATCACGACGAAGTCCGCCGTCTCGGATTCGTAGCAGTCCGTGAGTTGATCGAGTTCGATGTCCCGATCAACGAACTGCTTCATACCTCCGATAGGACCCCGTCACAAATAGAACTCCCGATTTCGGAAATCGTGATTTCGGAAATCGTGATTTCTACTTTTGGCGCAGAGCATCTCGAACCGCGACGACATCGGTGAGCGCTGGATCGACGGGGACGGCGACCGGTTGTTGGCGTGGGGGTATCTCGGTCCCTGAGCGGATCCGACACCGACATTTATGATCGTCGAGTCCCAAGTGCGTGGGATGGCAACGAATAGCATAGGTGGGAGCACCGCGCTCGACCGGCTCCGACGCCGCTACGAAACCACCGACAAGAAGTGCCCGGCGTGTGGCTACGTCGACCACGGCGCCAACTGGACGAGTCGGACGGACGGCCGACAGGTCGTCTACCGGCACGTCTGCCCGAGCTGTGGCGCGAGCCGCGAACACACGTTCAGACTCGGCTAGGCCGACAGACGCGCCATCTCGTCGTCGGAGAGGTCGATGTCGGCGGCGGCGACGTTCGATTCGAGATGGTCGACGCTCGACGTGCCGGGGATGGGGAGGACGACCGGCGATCGGTGAAGGAGCCACGCGAGTGCCACCTGTCGCCTGGTGGCGTCGTGGGCGTCCGCCACGTCGTCCAGCACCGCCGCTTTCTCACCGAGGTCGCCGCCGCCGATGGGGAAGTAGGGGACGAAGCCGATGTCGTTCGTCTCACAGACGTCGAGCACGTCGTCGTGGGTCCGTTCGGCGACGTTGTACTCGTTCTGTACCGTCGCGACGTCGACCACGTCACGAGCCCGGTCGAGTTGGTCGACGGAGACGTTGCTCACGCCGACGTGACGGACGAGGCCGCGATCCTTGAGGTCGGCGAGCGCCGTCATCGCGTCCTCGATTGGCACGTCGGGGTCGGGGGCGTGGTACTGGTAGAGGTCGATGGTCTCGACGCCGAGTCGGTCGAGGCTGCAGAGGGCGGCGTTGCGCAGGTAGTCGGGGTCGCCGTGGCGGAGCCAGTCGCCGTCTGGCGAGCGAAGGAGGCCACCCTTCGTGGCGACGACGGCGTCGTCGGGGACGCCAGCCTCGGCCAGGAGGCGTTCGCTGGTACCGGGACCGTAGGCGTCCGCGGTGTCGACGAAGTCCACGCCGAGTTCGTGGGCGCGATCCAGTACGCGGCGGGCTTCGGCCACGTCGGCGGGAGCGCCGAGAACGTTCGGGCCGGTGATCCGCATCGCTCCGAAGCCGAGGCGGTTGACGGTCAGATCGCCGCCGATGGCGAACGTGTCACAGGAGTCATCGAGGGTGCGCATGGTCGGTCGTTGGTCGGCCGGAGGGTTATAACCTCAGTCGGGCAACGGGCGCCGGAACTCGACGACGACTTCGGTCCCGCGGGGATCGTTGTCGCGGACGGACACGTCGCCGCCGTAGTGGTTCATCAGCGTCTTCACGAGGGCGATACCGCGCCCCTCGCCGGACTCGATGGCCGAGTCGAACAGGTGTTCTTTCACGTCGTCCCGGATGCCGGGGCCGTCGTCGGCGACGTGGACGGTCACCGTATGGCGGTTGCGCTCGGCCGTGATGGACACCGTCGGCTCCGCTCGGTCGTTGTGTTCGACGGCGTTGCGAATCAGGTTGGCGAAGACGGCGGAGACGGCGCCGGTCGCCATCACGTACAGTTCGGGTGGCACGTCCACCTCGAACGTCGCCGCCTCGTGAGTCGAGCGCGCGGATTCGACTTCCCGGAGGATCACGGTCGAGATGTCGGTCGGCATCGGGGAGCGTTCGCCGGAGAAGAGGTCGGCCAGTTCTTTCATGTCGTCGATGAGCGACGCGATGGCGTCGCTCCGGCGTTGGATCGGATCGAGATACTCCACGTCGTCGACGCGATTGCCGAGGAGCGTGGTGTACCCCTGGATCACCTGCGTCGCGTTCAACACGTTGTGCCGGAGATGGCTGTTCAGAAAGACGAGGGCGTCGCGGCGGTGGTCGGCCTGTCTGGCCGCACGATTCGCGCGGGCGTAGTAGATCCCCGCCACGCCGCCGCCGATGCCGCCGCCGGACGCGATTACGATGACGCCGAGTGCCGCCCCGCCGACGGGGCGACCCTCCGCCAGGCGGATACCGACGGTGAGGGCCGCCAGCACGCCGAATCCGATCATCCCGCCGAGCGACCACCGGACGACCGTCCACATGTCGGCCACCGCGAGGTCGCTCTCGGCGATCCAGTGGCTCAAGCCGAGCAAGCCGATCGCCAACAGGAGACAGAGACCGAGCGAGACGGCCGGAAGGACACCCATCCCGATAGTCGAGACGTCCCGGACGAAGTTGGCGAGCGAAACGACGGCGACGGCTCCCCCCAGAAGGGCGAGCAACGCGGGCGCATGACCGGCGAGCCGCCGTTCCCACGCCGGTACGTCCATATCCGGCAATTGGCAACCATATATAAAACGGTTGGCACGGCTGTCCGACGGACGGCTGACGGTTACGGCGGGTCTGTGGCTTTACCCGTCTGGGAGCCCAACCGCGACTATGCCCCCGACGCCGACGGATCGGAACCGTCTCGACGAGGAGGCCAGCCCGTATCTCGAACAGCACGCCGACAACCCGGTCAACTGGCAACCGTGGGACGACCGGGCGCTGGAGACGGCGCGCGAACACGACGTGCCGATCTTTCTCTCTGTCGGCTACGCCGCCTGTCACTGGTGTCATGTGATGGAAGCGGAGAGTTTCCAGGACGAGGATGTGGCGTCGGTCCTCAACGAACGGTTCGTCCCGATCAAAGTCGACCGCGAGGAGCGACCGGACGTGGACAGCGTCTACCAGACCATCTGCCAACTCGTCTCCGGCGGCGGCGGATGGCCGCTCTCGGTCTTTCTCACGCCCGAGGGGAAGCCCTTCTACGTGGGGACGTACTTCCCGCCGGAACCCAAGCGCGGCCGGCCGGGATTCCGACAACTGCTCGAGGACGTGTCCCGGTCGTGGCAGGAGGACCGCGACGGCATCGAGAACCGGGCCGAGCAGTGGACGGCGGCGATCACCGACGAACTCGAGTCGACGCCCGACGCTCCGGGCGAACCGCCGGAGTCGGAGGTGCTGGCGTCGGCGACGGCGGCGGCGGTCCGGAGCGCCGACCGCACCCACGGCGGCTTCGGCTCGGGCGGCCCGAAGTTTCCCCAGCCCCGCCGTCTCGATCTGTTGCTCCGGGCGGCGACACTCGACGGCGACGAGGCGGCCGGCGAAGTGGTGCGGGAGGCGCTCGACGCGATGGCCGCTGGCGGCCTCTACGACCACGTCGGCGGCGGTTTCCACCGCTACGCCACCGACCGCGAGTGGACCGTCCCCCACTTCGAGAAGATGCTGTACGACAACGCGGAACTGCCGCGGCTCTACTTCGAGGCCGCGGCGGCGACGGGCGCGGATCGGTACGCCCGCGTGGCGTCCGAGACGGTCGCCTTCCTCGAACGAGAACTAACCCACCCCGACGGCGGCTTCTACAGCACGCTCGACGCCCAGAGCCACACGCCCGACTCGCGGCTCGACGAGGGCGAACAGCCCGAGGACGAGGAAGGCGCCTTCTACGTCTGGACGCCCGAGGAAGTGCGGGCGGCGATGGGCGAGGCCTCCGTCGACGCCGGCGACGCGACGGTCGACGCCGGGACGGCCGCCGACCTGTTCAGCGATCGCTACGGCGTCGAGTCCGGCGGCAACTTCGAGGGCGGCACCACGGTCCTCACCGTCTCGGCGGGGTACGAGGAACTGGCCGCGGCGTACGACCTGTCGGTCGAGACGGTCGAACGCGTCCTCATGGAGGCCCGAACCCGGGCGTTCGACGCGCGGGCCGACCGCCCGCGCCCCGCCCGCGACGAGAAGGTGCTCGCGGGCTGGAACGGTCTCGCCATCTCGGGCATCGCGACCGGGGCACGCACGCTCGATCCGGCGCTCGTGGCGACGGCGACGGACGCGCTCGGCTTCGTGCGCGATCACCTCTGGGACGCGGACGAACAGCGCCTGAAACGGCGGTTCAAAGGTGGCGACGTACGGGTCGACGGCTACCTCGACGACTACGCCTTCCTCGCGAAGGGGGCGTTCGACTGCTATCAGGTGACCGGCGAGGTGGACCACCTCGCGTTCGCGGTCGACCTCGCGCGGGTCGTCCGCGAGGAGTTCTGGGACGCGGAGGCCGGAACGCTCTACTACACGCCGGAGAGCGGTGAGGGGTTAGTGACCCGGCCACAGGAGTTGAACGACCAGTCCACGCCGTCGAGTCTCGGCGTCGCGGCCGGGCTGTTCGACGAACTCGACCTCTTCGTGCCCGACGAGGGCTTCGGAGCGATCACGGAGCGCCTGCTCGCCACCCACGCCGACCGGATTCGGAGCAGTCCGCTCGAACACGCGTCGCTCGTCCTCGCGGCGGACGCCCACGCCCGCGGCCCGGTCGAACTGACGCTCGCGGCCGACGAGGTGCCCGCGTCGTGGCGGGAGACGCTCGCCTCGCGGCCGTTCCTGACGGGCGTCGTCGCGCCGCGCCCCGCGAGCGACGACGACCTCGACCCGTGGCTCGACGCCCTCGGCGTCGACGAGGTGCCGCCAATCTGGGCGAACCGGGAGGCACGGGACGGCGAACCCACGGCGTACGCCTGTCGTGACTTTACCTGCTCGCCGCCGCAGACGGATCTCGACGCGGCGCTCGACTGGCTAGAGAACTAGTTCGCCGGCGCCTCGTCCGCCGCGGCGATCGCCTCGGCGAGATAGTCGGCGATAGGGACGGGTTCCTCCTCGACAAATCGGGCGATCTCCTCGCCCTCGCGTTCGACGACGACGGTCGGGATGAACTCGATTCCGTACTCGTCGACGCCCTCGCCCTGCTTGTCGTCGTCGACGGGGAACTGTTCGATCCGGTCGGCGGGGACGCCCGCGGCGTCGAGGGCGGCGGCGAAGGCGGGCAACTGTCCCTGACAGTCGCCACACCAGTCCGCGCCCCAGACGAGGTAGGTCAGGCCCTCGCGCCCCAGGCGTTCGCGTACCTCGTCGCTGCCGCTCCACGAATCGGCCGGCTGCATGGTTTCCAGAGACATGGACACTCGTACCACGCCCGCGGATTTAATCCTCGCGCTCCCTATCGCCACCGGACGGGAGTGACAACAGTTCCCACCGAAGCCGCGCCGTCGAGTCGCTACCTATTCCTACACGGCGCACGCGCACCCGACAGCGAGATGGTCGAGGAACCCGCGGACAACCCGTACGTGCACGACCCGGACACGTCGTTCGCGCCGGTCGACGAACTGAACGAGGACGACGCCCGCGAGCAGGTGGCCGCCCTGCGGGCGGCCATCGAGTACCACGACTACCGGTACTACGTCGAGAACGACCCCGTGATCGCCGATCGCACCTACGACGCCCTGTTCGAGCGCCTGCAAGCGTTGGAGGACGCGTTCGACCTGCACGACGAGAACTCGCCGACCCGGCGCGTCGGCGGGGCGACGCTCGACGAACTGGAGACGGTCGAACACGTCGCGCCCCTCCTGAGCCTGCAGTCCTCGGGGGAGGCGGACGAAATCCGCGAGTTCGACCGCCGCATCCGCGACGTGGTCGGCGACGTGGACTACTCCGCCGAGCCCAAATTCGACGGCTTCTCCGTCGAAGTGGTGTACGAGGACGGCGCCTTCGAGCGCGCGGTCACCCGCGGCGACGGGCGGGCGGGCGAGGACGTGTCCGCGAACGTCCGCACCATCCGGAGCGTTCCTCTGCATCTGCCCGACGACGCTCCCAACTTCCTCGCCGTCCGCGGCGAGGTGTACATGCCCCGGTCGGGCTTTCAGGAACTGAACGAGCGCCGGATCGAACGCGGCGACGACCCGTTCGCCAACCCGCGCAACGCCGCGGCGGGGACGGTCCGGCTCCTCGACCCCGCGACGGTCGCGGACCGCCCCCTCGACGTGTTCTTCTACGACGTGATCGACACCTCGGCGGACCTCGACGCCCAGACCGACGCGTTCGACCTGCTCCGCACCCTCGGCTTCCGCGTCAACGACGAGACGACCGTCGTCGACGACGTGGCGGCCGTGATCGACTACCGCGACCGTCTCATGGACGAACGCGAGGCGTTGGAGTACGAGATCGACGGCGTCGTCGCCAAGGTCGTCGACTTCGACGCCCGCGAGGAACTCGGCTCGACCGCGCGCCATCCGCGCTGGGCCTTCGCCTACAAGTTCCCCGCACGGACCGGCGAGACGACGGTCGAGCGCATCGTCGTGCAGGTGGGACGGACGGGGAAGCTGACGCCCGTCGCCCTGCTCGACCCCGTCGACGTACAGGGGGTGACGATCAGCCGAGCGACGCTCCACAACGCCGCGCAGGTTCGGCGGCTGGGCGTTCAGGAGGGTGCAGCCGTCCGCCTCAAGCGCGCCGGCGACGTGATTCCGGAGGTGGTCGAGGTGATCGAGGGCGGCGATGGCGACTTCGCGATGCCCGACACCTGCCCCATCTGTGACGGCAACGTGGTGCAGGAGGGCGAACACCACTACTGTACGAACGCGTCGTGTCCCGCCCAACTACGCCGCTCCCTCCAGCATTTCTGCTCGCGGGACGCGATGGACGTCGAGGGGCTCGGCGCGGAGGCGGCCGACCAGCTGGTCGACGCCGGGTTGGTCGAGTCGCTCGCCGACCTCTACTTCCTCGACCGCGACGACCTCGTGGCGCTCGACGGTTGGGGGGAAACGTCCGCCGACAACCTGCTCGACGAACTGGCGGCGAGCAGGGACGTGCCGCTGGCGACGTTCGTGTACGCCCTCGGCATCCGCCACGTCGGGACGGAGCGAGCGCGGGCGCTCGCCGCGGCGTTCTCGCTCGACGACCTGATGGACGCGACCGTCGATGACCTGCGGGAGGTCGAAGACGTGGGGCCCGAAGTCGCGGCGGCGGTCGTCGACTACTTCGACTCCGAGGCGAACGTGCGGATGGTGAAACGGCTGATCGACGACGACGGTGCGGGAATCGAGCCGACACGCCGCGAACGTGACGACGAACTCGACGGGCTAACGGTCGTGTTCACCGGGAGCGTCCCCGGCTACACCCGGTCGGAGCTGACGGAGTTGCTGGAGACCCACGGCGCCAACGTCACGTCGTCGGTGAGCGGCGAGACGGATTACCTCGTCGTCGGCGAGAACCCGGGGACGCGAAAGCGGGAGCAGGCGGACGAGGAGGGCGTCGAGACGCTCGATCCCGACGCGTTCGAGGCGCAGATCCTGTCGCAGTTTTAGCCTTCCATCACCGATTTACGCGCCGACCGCGAACCGGGCGTCCATGGACGACAGCATTCTCGACGCCATCGGCTCGCCGCTGGTGGCCATCGACTCGCCGCCGGGGACGACCGTGGCGGCGAAAATCGAGTCGAAGAACCCCGGCGGCTCCGCGAAGGACCGCCCGGCGAAGGCGATGGTCGAGGCCGCGGAGGCGGCGGGCGAACTCGAACCCGGCGACGCCATCGTCGAACCGACGAGTGGCAACACGGGCATCGGCCTCGCGGTCGTCGGGGCGGCGAAAGGCTACGACGTGACGCTCGTGATGCCGTCCTCGAAGTCGCCGGAGCGCCGGTCGATCATGACGGCGTACGGCGCCGACCTGGAACTCGTCGACGGCGAGATGGAGGACGCGCGGGCGCGGGCGGACGAACTGGAGGCCGAGGGGATGGTCCAGATGCACCAGTTCGAGAACCCCGCGAACCCGCAGGCCCACTACGAGACGACGGGGCCGGAGATCATCGAACAGGTGGGCGACCGGACGGTCGACGCCCTCGTCTGTGGGGTCGGCACCGGTGGCACCATCTCGGGGACGGGGCGGCGGTTGAAAGAGACGTATCCGGAGATGGAGGTCGTGGGCGTCCAGCCCGAATCCAACCAGTTCCTCACGGGCAACCCTGGCCCGGACGACTTCCAGGGCATGGGCCCCGGGTTCGTCGCCGAGAACGTCGACACGGACCTGCTCGATGGCGTGGAGAACGTCACCCTCGACGCCGCGGAAGACGAGTGCCGGCGCCTCGCCCGCGAGGAGGGGATACTGGTCGGTCAGTCGAGCGGCGCGTCCAGCGTCGGCGCGAAGCGGGTCGCCGACCGACTGGACGTGGACGACCCGCTGGTCGTGACGGTGTTCTGGGACAGCGGCGAGCGTTACATGTCGACGGGGCTGTTCGACGATCGTAGCGATTGAAACTGTTTGCAGATCCGATCGCACGCGGTCCTGCGATCGGCTGTGCGACGATTTTCAATTGTTACTATAGTTGCCGAACTCCGCCTCGGTAATCCTGACCACGAGCGTCTCGTCCACGTCCCGCAGGTCGTACTCCGGCACCGCCCCGTCGACGCGGGTGGCGTACATCGGCTCGACGAGTTCGTCGTCGACGAGGCCGTACACCTGCACGTAGACGTCGGTTTCCTCGGGCGGTATCTCGCCGTCGCGGACGCGTTCGGCCAGATCACGCGAGAGCCACTCACCCGTCGAGATGCTCGGCTCCCGAACGAGCGCCCGTTCGGCGAAGCGGACGAGATACCAGTTCAGATCGTTCAGGAGGGCGACGGCAGCGCCGAGGCTCACGGTGTCGACCGCGACGGTGTTGGCGAAGGGTTCGTGGAGGTCGTAGGTGGCGAGCGCCGCCCGCGCCGTCTCGCGCGAGAGGAGTTCGTATCGGAGATCGACATCGTCGGCGCCGACCAGACACACCTGCGTCACGGCCGGTGAATCGGTGGGCGTCCCTAAATCGGTTGCGCCGACGGACTACGGCGGCCCGGCGTCGACGACGGCAGGGTCGACGGCGTGCAGGTCCGCGACGGCGGCCGCGGCCCGGGCGAGGAAGTCGTCGGGTTCGGCGGCCTCGACGGCCGCCTGCGACGCCCCCGTCTCGGGGAACGGCGGGTCGAGGCGTTCACAGCCGACGGGAATCGAGGAGTCCTCGTGGGTGCCGATGGTCCGCGCGCGGTCGAGGATGTCGGGTTTGTCCCAGGCGAGTAGGGGACGGTGGACCGGCAGGTCGACGGCGGCGTCGGTGGCGGCGAGGTTGGCCGCCGTCTGACTCGACTTCTGGCCCAGCGCCTCGCCGGTGACGACGCCGACGGCGTCCTCGCGGTCCGCGACGGCCTCGGCGATCCGGAGGAGCGCGCGTCGCCACGAGAGCATCCGCGTGTCCTCGACGGTCTCGATCAGCGTCTCCGCCAGTTCGCCGCCGGGGACGACGCGGAGCCGACAGTCGAAGTTGGGCGCGTAGGCGGCGAGTCGGCGGACGGTCGCGACCGCGCGCGCCTCGTGATCCGGGCCGCCGTAGATCCCGAGGTCGACGTAGACGGGGACGACTGGCGCCCCGCGGCGCATCACCTCGTAGGCCGCGACGGGCGAGTCGTGCCCCCCGCTGATCAGGGCGACGAACGGCGACTGCGTGCCAAGCGGGAGGCCGCCCGGCCCCTCGTAGGTCGTCGCGGCCACGTGTGCTCGCGAGCCGCGCACCTCGACGTGGTACGTGCGGTCGGGGTCGTCGAGGTCGACGACGGCATCCGTGACGGCGCCGACGGCACGCCCCCCCTCGCGTTCGATATCGCGGCTGGTGAAGGCGTGTGCGTCGGCGTCGCCGGCGCGGCGGGCGCGGACGGCGTAGGTGTCGACCGGGTCGGCGTCGCGGGCGAGAACGGCGAGCGTCTCGCCGATAGCGTCGGGCGTCGCGGCACAGGGGACGGTCGGGCGCGCCCAGACGACGCCCATGGCGTCGGCGGCGATCCGGGCGGCCCGGTCGGCAGCGGTGGTGTGAACGACGATCCGTGCCCACTCGGCGTCGACGGTGGCGTCGACGCCCCGGTCGTCGAGGAGGGCGGCCACGTTGTCGCGAAGACGGCGCGTCATCTTGCCGCGGACCTCGCGGCTCTTCGTCCCGAGTTCGCCGAAGCTGACGAGGACGGTGTCCGGATCGGAGTGTGCGTCGTCGGAGCGGGCGTCGGCGTCGTCCACGGTCACGGGGAGGCTACGGCGGCGGAGTACTAGGGTCGTTCGATTCGGACGGCGAACGGGCCGTCCGTGCGGGTGTGGAGCGGGCCGCGGGCCGCGATCGGCGTCAGAACGTCCGGAGGTCGCCCTCGATCACGTCGCGGGTCACGTCGGTCACCGCGGCGAGTTCGCGGTCGACGATGGCCTCGACGTCGGCCTCGATGTCGGCGAGGGCGACGGTGTCGTCGGTGACGACGAAGGCGTCCGCGACGTGGGGCTGATCGATGGGGCGGCCGATCTGGCTGAGCAGGCGCACCCGGAGGTCGCGGATGCCGTCCACCTCGTCGACGACCGCCGCCGCGATGCGCGTGCTGAGGAGGTTGTAGATCTTTCCGATGTGGTTGACGGGGTTCTTCCCGCTGGTGGCCTCCATGCTCATCGGCCGGTTGGGGGTGATGAGGCCGTTCGAGCGGTTGCCGCGCCCGACGGAGCCGTCGTCGCCCTGTTCGGCGCTCGTCCCCGTGGTCGTCAGGTAGATGGCGCCCTCGTCGTAGTCGTCGGCGGTGTTGACCTCGACGCCGACGGCGCGGTCGGTGACCGACTCGGCGAGGTCGGTGACCGACTCGCGGACCTTCGCCACGGCGTCGCGGTAGTCCGCCATGCCGGAGAGATGTCGGTCGATCATCGCGGCCGCCACCGTGAGGTCGATCCGGTCGCCCTCGCGTTTCCCCATGATCTTCACGTCCGGGCCGAGTTCGGGGTTCTCCGCGGCGTACGGGCCGTTGAGATACTCCTCGGCTTCGAGGACGATCCGCTCGGTTTCGGTCAGTGGTGCGTGCCCGACGCCGAAACTCGTGTCGTTGGCCATCGGGACGGCGGCGTCCTCCTCGCCGAAGACTGTCTGGAGGTCGCCGCTCCCTTCGCCGAGGCGCACGTCGACGACCACGTCCGTCCCGAACTCCAGTTCGGGGACGGTCTCGGCGAGGTAGTCACGGGCGGCCGAGAGCGCCACCGAGTCGACGGGGAAGGTGTACTCGGTGCCGTCGTCGGCCTCGTACTGCCGAGTGGCACGCCCCACGATCAGCACGTGGATCGGTTCGACGACCTCGCCGCCGCCGAAGGCGGGCGCGGCGTTGCCGGCGGCCAACTGTGTCTCGTCCGTGTTGTAGTGTAGCACTTCGTCGACGCGGTCGAGATAGAGATTCGAGAGGGCTCGAGAGACGCTCTCCGCGATTCCGTCACAGAGGGAGTCGGGGTGTCCGACTCCTTTCCGCTCGACGATCTCCACCTCTTGGTCCTCGACCGCGCGCCGGTCGACGGACTCGATACGGATGTTCCGGTCGCTCATCGGCGGAGATTCTCCCTGCCGGATGCTATAACTTGCGGAAACCTTTCGCAGCCAGAGTATTACTCTGAGGTATTCAAGAGGAGGCCGAGGTAGGACGTGCGGATCTGGTCGGCGGGATCGAGCCCGAGATCACCGAGGCGGGAAACGGCGCCCTCGCGGACCGTCTCCAGCTCCGATTCGGGGGCCTCGCGCTCGATTTCGACGAAGTCACCGACCTCGCGGACCGTATCCAGCGTGACCGTGTAGCCGTCGAGGGCGTAGCGGTCGCGCTCCTTCTCGACCACCGCGGCGGGAGCGAAGCCGAGCGCGCCGAGGATGTCGTCCAGTCGCTCGCCGTCCTCGACGCCCGTCTCGACCTCGCGACGGGTCTTCGACTCGTCCTCGACGAGCGGCCCCTTGTAGGTGACGCGCGTGGTCGTGTCGTCCGCGTCGCGTTCCTCGCGCCGGATGCGGAGGGCCTCGTCCGTCTCGGCGAAGTCCCGGTGCGGGGCGTCGTAGTAGGTGTCGATCTGGGTGACGGCGCCGAGGTGGTCGGCGTCGAGCGCCGCGAGGCGCTCCCGGACCGTATCGTGATCCGCACGGACCTTCAACTCGACTTCGTACATATCCGGGGGGTCGCGGGCGGGGCGGAAAAGTTCCGCGGAGCGGCGAGATGGGAAACGTGATTCTTAAGGGTCGCACGGGAGTTGTGGACTGTATGAGTGACGAACAGGCCGAATCGGCCGACGCGCCGGTAGACGCCGACGCGGCCGATGACCCCGAGGCGGAGACTGAGACTGAACCCGAGACCGAAGAGGCGTCCGGCCTGCAGGACGGCGACTTCGTCCGTATCGACTACACCGTCCGCACCGCCGACGACGGAACGGTCGTGGACACGACCCACCAGGACGTGGCCGAGGAGGCCGACATCGACGAGGAGGGTCACGAGTTCGAACCCCGCATCATCGTCGTCGGCGCCGGTCACGTCTTCGAGGCCGTCAACGAGGACCTGATCGGCAAGGAGGTCGGCGCGGAGAACACCGTCCACATCGACGCCGTCGAGGCCTTCGGCGAGTTCGACCCCGACGACGTGCGCACCGTCAGCGCCGAGAAGATCGACGAGGACGACCGCTACCCCGGCGCCCACGTCAACGTCGACGGGCAACAGGGCCACGTCGAGACGATCATCGGCGGCCGCGCCCGCGTCGACTTCAACCACCCGCTGGCCGGCGAGGACCTCGAGTACGAGTACGAACTCGTCGAAGTCGTCGACGACCTCGAACAGCAGGCACAGGGTCTCCTCGGCATGCACCTCGACCACGCCCCCGAGGTGTGGATCCAGACCGACGAGGTCGAAGAAGAGGTGCAGGTGGAAGTCGAGTCCGACGACGAAGACGAGGAGCCGGCGTACGAAACCGAGACCCAGACGGTCGAGAAGGAGACGCTGTACATCGAGGCCACGCCCCAGATGACGATGAACCAGCAGTGGCTCTTCCAGAAACAGCAGATCGCCCAGCAGATCATGGACCGACTCGACCTCGACCGCGTCATCGTTCAGGAGACCATCGACGGCACGGGCGGCATGATGGGCGGCATGGGCGGCATGATGGGCGGTATGGGCGGCGCCGGCGGCGCCGACGTCGAGGAGGCGCTGGAGGACGTCGACGTCGACGCCGACGAGATCGTCGACGAACTCGAAGAGGACATCGAGGAGTAATTCCCCGTTCTCCCGCGGCCATCGCCCGACTATGAATCTTCCCGACGAGGTAGCGGCCGACCTCCGCGTCGCCGCCGTCGCAGCGGGCTGTACCGTCGCGCTGACGCTCGCGCTAGAGTACGGCCTCGGCGTGGCGGCCAGCCCGCTTCTCCGGCTCTCGCCGGTCGCGGTCTACTTCGGCTACCTGTTTCTCGGCAAAGGGTCGACCGGGAGCGCGTTCGAGAACCCGCAACTCTGGATGCTGCTGACGGTCGTCGTGACGGTCGGGGCGGCCGGCTACGTCGTACGCTAGGCGATGTCGCGGCTGGTGTCGATAGTGACGCCGTCGGTGAGTTTGAGCTTGATCGTCTCCTCGAGTGCGGCGCCACCCCGAAACTTCGGGACGGCGAGACGGTTGACGATCTGCGAGCCGTCGGTGTCGGTCCGAAGGTCGAACACCACGTCCGCCATGTGTTCGGTGAGCGACCGGTTGGCGGGCGGGTCGCCGTGTTCGTGCATGGCGTGCAACACCGCGATCGAGCCCGTGTTGACCATGTGCGTCTGGAGTTCGTTGAGGAAGGAGCGATAGCGAGTCGGATCCGCCTCTTCCAGCGGATCGACCACGTCGATGACGAGGTTCGAACTCTCGGGGAGGTCTCGCACGAGGCGCGTGGCGTTGTCGATCGGCGGGTAATCGCCGGCGTCGCGGATGGTCAGCCGATCGACGCTTCCACGGTAGCGATCGACGGCGTCGCGCACCGCCTGTTCGGACCGAACGGTCGTCACGTACAGGGTCCCGCGGGCCGCCGCGATCTCGTACAGCAGCGATTCGGACTGGCTGGCCGGATCGGCGCTCAACAACAGGATGCTCCCCGGCGGAATACCGCCGTCGAGCTGCCTGTCGAGGACGGAGATGCCCGTCGGGAGACGGTCAGCCATATCCAACCCCTTCGGGTGGCGTCATGATATGTCTTCTCCCAGATCGTCGGCGAGGCGACGATAGGCGGCGCGGACGCCGTCGTCGGCGAGGATCGGCGCGTCGGCGGGCGGTATCGAGGCCACCACGGGACAGCCAAGCAGGTCGGCGACGGGAGCCGGCGCCGACCTGGTTCCCGTCAACACGACACCACAGGGTGGGGCGTCGAGGGTTCGGGCCATCGCCGCCGTCTTCGCCGCGTCGCGAAGCGCCGGCGCACAGAGCGTCGAGACGAGGAGCGTCGCGTCGGCGGTGCGGAGCGGCGCGGCGGCGTCCGGTCCGGCCCCGGCCGGGCAGTCGACGACCACTCGCCGGCCGCTGGCGGCCAGTCGGGTGAGCGAGCGATCGACGGAATCGGCGTCGCCGATGTGGGGCGCGGGGAGCACCCCGACCCCCGGCTCGTCGGGATGGGACTGAACGACGGCTTCGACCTCGTCACCGTCGAGGTCGGTGAGTGTCGGGTCGCGGTCCACGCCCGCGAGCGCGTGCAGGTTGGGCATATCAGGATCGGCGTCGGCCGCGACGACCGAGGTGTCGAGCGCCGCGGACAGCCCGAGCGCCGTCGTCGTCTTCCCCACGCCGCCCTTACCACCAGCGATAGCGAGCATGGGCCGGGCTGGCCGCCCGTTCGGATTTGAATCTAGTCGTGACAGCAGCCACCCGCCTCGCCGCCGAAGTCGACGGCCAGCGGCTCCGAAATCGCCCGGTTGATCTCCTCTAGCTGCCCCTGGAGCGCCTCCTGTGCGTTCAGATACTCCTCCATCACGTCCATCGAGTGGAGTTCGTTCTGGGCCTGCTGGAGCTTCGCGATGTGTTCCTGCGTCGCCTCGCCGGTGTCGCGGGCGGCGACGAACTCGTCGCGGAGGCGTTCGACCTCGGCGATCTTCTCCTGGGCCGCATCGTCGTTCTCGACCGCGTCCTTCGCCGCCTCGAACCGTTCGTACGCCTGCGTCTCCGCGATTGCTTCGCCGAGTTCCCGACCGAGTGCTTCCAGCTGAGAAACCGTCGTGCTCATACGCTTCCTTACCGCCCCGATCGCTTCAATTTGCCGCCTCCGGGCAGCCGGGATTTATCTGCCCGAGCGCCGTGTCCACGGTATGGAAACCGACGTACGGGTCGGCGTCGACGTCGGCGGCACGTTCACCGACGTGGTCGTCGCCGACGAGTCCGGCCTGACGATGTGCAAAGTACCGTCGACGCCCGAATCCCCGGATCGTGGCGTACTCGACGGTCTCGACGCCGCGAGCGAGCGGGCGGGGTTCGACCCCGCGAACGTCGCCTTCTTCGGCCACGGGACCACCGTCGCCACCAACGCCTTGCTGGAGCGGGAGTGGGCCGAGACGGCGCTCGTGACGACCGACGGCTTCCGCGACGCCGTCGAAATCGGTCGCCAGACCCGCCCCGACCTCTACGACCTCCACGCGGAGAAACCCGCACCGATCGTCGAGCGTGACCGGCGCTACGAGGTGCCCGAACGTCTCGATCGGCGGGGCGACGTGGTCGACCCACTTGACGAGGAGAGCGCCCGCGCCGTCGCCCGGACCGTCGCGGACGCCGAGGTGGAGAGCGTCGCCGTTGCCTTCCTCTTTGCCTTCGAGAACGACGCGCACGAACGGCGGATGCGGGAGCTCCTGTGCGAGGAGGGCGTCGACGCCGAAACCTCGCTTTCGAGCGAAGTCCTCCCCGAAATTCGGGAGTACGAACGCACGCTGGCGACGGCGATCAACGCCGCGCTCAAGCCGGTGATGAACCGGTATCTCGGCCGGCTCGAGACGGGCGTCGCGGACGCGGGCGTGCCCGCCGCGGTGAAGGTGATGCAGTCGAACGGCGGCGTGGCGTCGGCGACGGCCACCCGCGAGCGGCCGGTGAACACCCTGCTGTCCGGGCCGGCGGCGGGCGTCCGCGGCGCCGCCCACGTCGCCGGCGAGACCGGTATCGACGACGTGCTGACGATGGACATGGGGGGCACGTCGTGTGACGTGTCGCTCGTCCGCGACGGCGACCCTGTCGTCACGACGGAGGGAGCGGTCGGCGACTATCCGGTGACCGTCCCGATGGTCGACGTCCACACCATCGGCGCGGGCGGCGGCTCCATCGCGTGGGTCGACGAGGGCGGGAGTCTCCGCGTCGGCCCGAAGTCGGCGGGCGCCGACCCCGGCCCCATCTGTTACGGCCGCGGCGGGACGGAGCCGACCGTCACCGACGCGCACCTCCTGCTCGGCCGGATCGACCCCGCCGCCTTCTTCGAGGGGAGCGCCGACGAGTCGGCGGTCCGCGAGGCGGTTCGGGAGTCGGTTGCCGACCCGCTCGGCCTGAGCGTCGAGGCGGCGGCCCAGGGAATCGTCGACGTGGCCAACGCGAACATGGAGCGCGCCCTGCGGGTGGTTTCGGTCGAACGCGGCCACGACCCCCGCGACTTCTCGCTCGTGGCCTACGGCGGCGCCGGCCCGCTCCACGCCGCGGAACTCGCGGCGGAACTCGACGTGCCACGGGTCGTCGTGCCCCGATCCGCCGGCGTCCTCTCGGCGCTCGGCCTCCTCATCAGCGACGCGGCCTACGAGGAGGGCGTCTCCGCGGTGCGTCCGTGGGCCGAGGTGGATCCCACCGATCTGACCGAGCGCTTCGAGGCGATGGAAGCCGAGGGGCGAGAGCGCCTGGAGTCGGAGGGGTACGGGCCCGACCGACGGCGGTTCGAGCGCGTGGTCGACCTGCGATATCGCGGTCAGTCGTTCGACCTCCGGGTGCCGATGCCGGAGGGCCGTCTCGACGCCGATGCCCTCGACGACGCCGCCGACCGCTTCCACGACCGCCACGAGCGGCGGTACGGCCACGCCTCGCCGGACGAGCCGGTCGAACTCGTGACCATTCGCCTGCGCTCGCGGGGCGTCGTCGACCCACCCGCGCTGTCGATGGCCGACGGTGCGACGGCCGACGCCGAGGCGACGCCGCGGACGACGCGGCCGGCGACGTTCGGCGGCGAGACGGGCGAGACGCCGGTCTACGACCGGGAGACGCTGGGCCCGGGCGCCGAACTCGACGGTCCCGCGGTGATCGAAGGCGTCGAGAGCACGGCCGTCGTCCCGCCGGCGGCGGACGCACACGTCGACGGCCTGGGGAACGTGGTGATCGAACCATGACGGATATCGACCCCATCACGCTCGAAGTCCTGCGCAACGCCTGCGTCGCGGTGGCCGAGGAGATGAACGCGACGCTCGTGCGCACGAGCTATTCGCCGAACATCAAGGACCGCCGCGACTGCTCGTGTGCGCTGTTCGACGTGACCGCGGACGGGGCCGCCGAGATGATCAGTCAGGCGGAGAACATCCCCGTCCACCTCGGCGCGATGCCGTACTCGGTGGCGGCGGCCATCGAGGCCTACCCGCCCGACGAGTTGCAAGACGGCGACGCCATCCTCCTGAACGACCCCTTCCACGGCGGCGCGCACCTGCCGGACATGACGCTGGTGACGCCCGTCTTCGTCGGCGAGGAGTTGGTGGCCGTCGCGGCCAACCGCGCCCACCACGCCGACGTGGGCGGCGGGCGTGCGGGGAGCGTCGCCGCCGACTCGACCGAAATCTACCAGGAGGGCCTGCGGGTCCCGCCGGTGAAACTGTACGACGAGGGGGATCCGGTCGAGGACGTGTTCGACCTCCTCCTGACGAACGTGCGGACGCCGGACGAACGCCGGGGCGACTTCCGCGCCCAGCGGGCGGCCAACCGGACGGCGGTCGAACGGGTGCGCAACCTGGCGGACCGGCACGGCCTCGACACACTGCGGGCGGCGACGACGGAGATCAAGGCCTACGCCGAGCGGCGGATGCGCGCCGAAATCGAGGCGTTGCCGGACGGCACCGTCGAGTTCGAGGACTGCCTCGACGACGACGGGCAGGGGACCGAGAATATCCGCATCGCCGTCGCGGTGACCGTCGACGGCGACGAACTCGTCGTCGACTTCGAAGGGACGAGCCAACAGGTGCCCGGGGCGATCAACGCACCGCTCGCGGTGACCGCGTCGGCGACGTACTACGCGGTGCGCTGTGTGACCGATCCGGACGTGCCGCCGAACGCGGGGACGTACCGCCCCATCGAGATCCGTGCCCCCGAGGGGACGGTCGTCAACGCCCGACCGCCCGCGGCCGTGGTCGGCGGCAACCTCGAAATCTCCCAGCGCGCGACCGACGCCCTCCTCGGGGCGTTCGGCGAGGAGGCGCCGGAGCGGTCCGTCGCCGCCGCCCAGGGGACGATGAACAGCGTCACCTTCGGCGGGGTGGACCGAGAGGGCGAGCCGTTCGCCTTCTACGAGACGGTCGGCGGCGGCTACGGCGGCCGGACCGGCGGCGACGGGATGGACGGTGTCCACGCCCACATGAGCAACACGCTCAACACGCCGGCGGAGGTGCTGGAGACGGTCTACCCCGTCCGGGTGCGACGCTACGAGTTCCGGCCCGACACCGGCGGTGCCGGCGAGTTCCGCGGCGGCCTCGGCCTCCGTCGTGACATCGAAGTGCTGACCGACGGCGTCGCTTTCAGCCTCCTCGCGGACCGGCGGCGACACCCGCCGTACGGCCTCGCGGGCGGCGAGGCCGGCGCGGTCGGCGAGGACTACCTGTCCCGCGCGGGGGGCGACTCCGTGACGATTCCCGGCAAGTCGACCCACGACCTCGACGCCGGCGACGTGGTGAGCGTCCGGACGCCGGGCGGCGGCGGCTTCGGCGATCCGGCCGACCGCGACCCCGCGGCCGTGGCTCGGGACCTCCGACTCGGCAAGGTGTCGGCGGCGGCCGTCCGGCAGGTGTACGGACTCGATCCGACGGAACTGGAGTAGCGGGCGCGATCAGTGCGGGAAGGGCGTCCACTCGGGCGCCACGTCGGGCAGGCCACGAATCCGGAGCTCGCGGGTGCCGTCGTCGTCCTCGCGGATCTCGATCGAAGCGTCGAAAATCGACGTGACGACGTTCACGAACCGATCCTCGTGAGTCGTGGGGTCGATGCTGTAGACGCCGAGATAGCCCGCGGCGCTCGTCCGCCGGGAGAGGACGTGCAGGAACGAGAACGCGCGTTCGGCGTCGACGTACTGGAGAAGCGTCGAGATGGAGACGAAGCCCAGACGCAGGCGGTCGGGCGTTCCCATCTGATCGACGGCCTGGGTGAACGCGACGCCCATCCCGGTGAGGTCGGCGGGCGACGAGACGCGGTGGATGCCGGGATCGGAGTCGCCGGGGGCGCCCGTGGCGTCGACGATACGGAACGACGACTGATCGAACCGGACGCCGCGGTCGTCGAACTGCGTCCGGATACGCGGGGCCGGGTCGTCGGTCGTCATCACGACGATGGGGTCGGCCGGGACCGCCTCGGGGGCGAGGAGGTCGAACACCAGCTGGCGCTTGCCGGACATCGGCGGGCCGGACACCAGGACGTTCAGTCCCGGATCGACGCCGTCGACGTCGACCGGGAGGGCGTCCGAGAGGGCGTAGCGGTCGGCTCTGGCGTCGCCTTCAGCCATCGCTCTCCCCCCGTTGTGACGTGTCGATCGCCCGGAGGGTCGCGACGAACCGCGAGTCGTCGGTCAGACGCTCGGCCTCGGATTCGATCGACGCTTCGAGGGTGGAGAGGCGCGATTCGAGTTCGGCGTAGGCGGCGTTCTCGTCGAGTTCGTACGACGACTTCCCGTCGCGTAACGCGGCGGCTTTCACGAGCAGCGAGTGGTACTCCCGGACGTCGGTCGCGTGCCGATTCAGGGAGAGCAGATCCGCCACCGTCCGTCGAAGCTCCTCCCGGGTCGTGGGTTTGGTGACGTAGTCGTCGAACCCCATGTCGACGATATCGAAATCGGGGTCGACGGCCGTCACCATCGCCACCCGGACGTCGTACTCCTGCTCGCGGATCCGGTCGAGCACTTCGCCGCCGGACGCGCCGGGCATCAGCCGGTCGAGCAACACCACGTCGACGTCGTCGTCGATGGTTTCGAGGGCCTCCTCGCCGTCGTACGCCTCGCGGATCGCGTACGTATCTTCGAGATAGCGCCGGTAGGTTCGAACGACCTCGCGGTCGTCGTCGACGATGAGCACGGTTCCCCCCTCGCTCTCAGTCATGTATCGGCTCCTGTCTCTAGTCCGGAGGCGACGACAATTAAACCCACCTGTCACACGATCGGATCACGCGCCGGTCGCGCGCAGTGCACCGATCAACCGAGCTCCTCGCCGACGAGCTCGGCGGCGCGACCGATCGCACCGATCGAGGAGAGGTGGCCGGCGCCGACGGTGGCTTTCATGGCCCGGGCCACCCCGCCGGTGAACACTTTCGGACCGACCGTGGCGACGGCGTCGTCGCCGACGGATGCGATCCACCCCGGGGCGTCGAAGCGGAACGGGGCGAGCTTGGGCGGGAACTGGTCCCCGCCGTCCAGTTCCCACCGGACGAGGCGGTCGACGGTCGTCGCGACGGTGCGGGCCTCGCGGATGGCGGCCGCGGCGCTCGCGGGGACGGCTTCGCCGTCGGCGTCGACGACCCGCGCGGCGTCGCCGACGGCGAACGTGCGGTCGTCGAGCCGGAGGTCGCCCCGAACGACCGGACGGTCGCCCCCCATCGCGTCGGGACCGCGGATGCCGCCGGTCCACACGAACGCGTCGTACGGGACGGTCCGATCGTCGAGTTCGACCGCGTCGGCAGTCGCGCCGGTGACGCGTGCGTTCGTCTCGACGGAGACGCCCGCCGCTTCGAGGGCGTCGCGGACGGCCGACTGGAACGACTCGGGGAAGGCGGGCGCGACCGACGCCATCCGTTCGAGGACGGTCACGTCCACGTCGGCGTCGCGGTCCGCGGCCAGCGCCGCGAGTTCGCCGGCGACCTGAACGCCGGAGAGGCCGGCGCCGCCGACGACCGCCCGACCGTCGGCGTCGCAAGCGTCGAGAAACACCTCGCGAATCCGGTGGGCGTGGTCGAGACGTTTCAGCGGGAGGCCGTGTTCGTGGACGCCCGGCAGGTCGTAAAACGCCGTTTCGGCGCCGAGACAGACGGCCGCGTAGTCGTAATCGAGGATGGCGTCTTCGAGGTGGACTCGGCGGGCGTCCCGGTCGAGGCCCTCGACGCGGGCGGTTCGAATCGTCGCGCGGTCCAGGACATCTTCCAGCGGGACGGTGATGGCGTCAGCCACGGCCGGCCGACGGATCACGCGATGGAGTTCGTGCTGGACGAGATGGTGGTCCGACTCGTCGACGACGACGAGGTCGGCCGTCTCGGGGAGTTTGGATTCGAGGCGGCGGGCGAGCGTGAGACCGGCGTATCCGGCACCGAGGACGACGACGCGCATACCGGGAGTTGGACTGTATGGTTAAGAAGGGCCGGACCGGCAGCGTGGCATCGACGGCGGTCGGCCATCGCGACCCTCAGCTACTAAAGGATCACGTCGAGTAGGGTCCCTATGTTCGAGAAGTCGACGTGGATCAAACTCCCGCGGAACGTGGTCGTGGGCCACGGCGTCCTCGCCGACCTCGGCGACGTCGTCGGCGATCTCTCCCTGGCCGGTCGACCGCTGGTCGTCACAAGTCCGACCCCGGATCAACTCGTCGGCGACCGAGTACGCGATCAGCTCGGCGGCGACCCCGCGACGGTCACCGTCGAACACGCGGGCTTCGGCGCCGTCGAACGCGTCGTCGAGGCCGCGGAGGCCGAGGAGGCGACGTATCTGGTCGGCCTCGGCGGCGGCAAACCCATCGACACGGCGAAGATGGCGGCGGACCACCTCGACCTCGGCTTCGTCTCCATCCCCACCGCCGCCAGCCACGACGGCATCGTCAGCGGTCGGTCGTCGATTCCGGAGGGCGACACCCGCCACAGCGTCGCGGCCGACCCGCCGCTGGCCGTCGTCGCCGACACCGAAGTCGTCGCCGCCGCACCGTGGGAGCTCACCACCGCCGGCTGTGCCGACATCGTCTCCAACTACACGGCCGTCGAGGACTGGAAGCTCGCCTACCGCCTCCAGAACGTCGAGTACTCCGAGTACGCGGGCGCGCTCTCCCGCATGACCGCGGAGATGCTCGTCGAGAACGCCGCGTCGATCAAACAGGGGTTAGAGGAGTCCGCGTGGGTGGTCGTGAAGGCACTGGTCTCCTCCGGCGTCGCCATGTCCATCGCCGGGTCGTCGCGCCCCGCGAGCGGCGCCGAACACCTCTTCTCCCACCGCCTCGACCGTATCGCTCCCGACCGCGCGCTCCACGGGCACCAAGTCGGCGTCGGATCGATCCTCGTCGCCTACCTCCACGAGGGCGAGAAGGGGATGTGGCGGGACATTCGTGACGCCCTCGACGTTATCGGCGCGCCGACGACCGCCGCCGATCTCGGCTTCGACGACGACACCGTCATCGAGGCGCTGACGACCGCCCACCGCATCCGCGACCGGTACACCATCCTCGGTAACGGCATCAGCGAGGCGGCGGCGCGCGAGGCGGCGACGAAAACCGGCGTGATCTAGAACGGAAAGAGGGATAGCGGTGCGGTCCAACCTTCGCCTATGGCAACGGCCAGCGCGAGCGGCCCGGTCAAGGACCACCCGGCCGCCGTCACCTTCGTCCTCTCGGTCGTCGGCTACACGCTCGTCGTCGGCACCTTCCTCGGCGTCGTGCCCGGTTCGATCTTTCCCGACCTCTCGCTCCAGCAGGTGAACCGTCTCTCGGACGCCATCGCCGTCGTCAACACGCTCGCAACCCTCTCGCTGATCGCTGGCTGGCGGTGGATTCGTCGCGACGAAGTGACGAAACACGCGACCGCCATGGCCGGCGCGTTCGGCCTCATCCTCGTCTTCCTCGTCCTCTATCTGACCAAAATCGGCGGCGGCGGGACCAAGGAGTTCGTCGGCCCCACGCTCGTCTACTACGCCTATCTCGCGATGCTCGCGATCCACATCGTCCTCTCCATCGTCTCGGTTCCGGTCGTCCTCTACGCCATCGTCCTCGGCGTGACCCACACGCCCGCGGAACTCCGCGACACCGCTCACGCCCGCGTCGGCCGGGTCGCCGCGGGCGCGTGGATCCTCTCGCTGTCGCTCGGCGTCGTCACCTACCTCCTCCTCAACCACGTCTACAGTTGGGAGTTCGTCGAGGCGGCCGTCGTCGTCGCGGCGCCCTGACTAGTCCCAGCCGCCCCGCACCACGAGCGTCGGCACCTCGGTCCGGCGGACGACCCGTTCGGTGACGCTCCCGACCAGATAGCGGTCGAGGCCACGTCGGCCGTGGGTCCCCATCACGATCAGATCGATCCCCTCCGCGTCGGCGTAGTCGACGATGGCGTCCTCGGCGACGCCGTCGACGACCGATTCCCGCACGTCGACGCCGCGGTCCTCGGCCCGCTCGACGACGGCATCCGTCGCCGCCTTGCCCTCCGTCCGAAGCGCGTCACGGAGGGCGTCGAGCCCCAGTCCCGGTGCCTCGTGAGCGATGCCGTCGACGTCGACGACGTACAGGGCGTGGACCGTCGCGTCGAACCGGTCGGCGACGGTCAGGGCGTGGTCGGTGGCCGCGGCCGCGGGATCGCTCCCGTCGGTCGGTACCAGAATCCGATCGTACATATACGTCTGTTCGACCGACACCGCCACAAAGACGGCGGCCGTTCCCGGCGACCGAGAACTGGCTTTTTGTCCCCCCGTCTCGTGGTCGTGTCTGTGCGCGTCGCGTTCGTGTCGATGACGACAGCCCACGACGGCGACGACTGGTACGCCCGTCGGATGCGGGCGGTCGCCGAGCGCCTGGCGACCCGCGGCCACGACGTGACCGTCTGCTGTACGCAGTGGTGGGATGGCGCCCACCCGTCCTTCGACTTCGAGGGCGTCACCTACCGCCGCGTGACGGCCGAGCCGTCACCCCGGTCGTTCGTCGCCAAACTCCCCTTCGTCCTCAACAGCGTCCGCCCCGACGTCGTCCACGCCGCCACCCATCCGCATCTGGCCGTGCCCGCCGCCCGTGTCGCCGGTCGCTTCCGGCGCGCGCCCGTCGTCGGCGAGTGGTGGGCGCGCCCGGACGGCGAGACGCCGCCGTGGCAACGCCGCTGGGCCGCCCGGTCGCCCGACTGCGTGCTCGTCCCCTCCCGAACCGTCGAGACGACGGTCCGGGAGTGTGGCGCCGCCGACGATGACATCGAGATGATCCCGGACAGCGTCGACATGGCGGGTATCCGGAGCGCCCCCGTCGACCCCCGTGCCGACGTGGTGTACGCTCACGCGCTCGACGAGGGCGCCAACGTCGAGGAGTTCCTGCTCGCGCTGGCGGAGCTTCGTGACCGCGAGTGGCGGGCGGCGGTCGTCGGCGACGGCCCGGCCCGCCCCGACGCCGAACGCACCGCCCGAGACCTCCGGATCGACGACCGCGTCGAGTTCCTCGGTGACCTGTCCCCCGCCGAACAGGTGCCGATCCTCAAGGGGGCCCACGTCTTCGCCCAGACGGCCACGTGGGAGCCCTTCGCGACGAACCTGTTGCGGGCGCTGGCGTGTGGCTGTGTCGGCGTCGTCGAGTACCAGGCCGCCTCGGCGGCGCACGAACTCGTCGAGGAGGAACCACGGGGTGCGCTGGTCACCAGTCCCCAGGAACTCGCCGACGAAATCGTCGCCGCGGCGGCGATGGAGGACTGGACCGTCAACGAGGCGTACGCCCCCTACGATCACGACGCGGTGATCGACCGCTACGTCGACTGTTACGAGCGCGCGATCGACGACTACGGCTTCTTCTAGTTCGGAACGCTTTTCCCCCCGATGCGTCCACGAATGCGCATGAGCGACGACGTTGCGGCCGAACTTCGCGAGCAGTTCAGGACGGCGTTCGAGGGTGCCGACTTCCCCGTCACCGACCAGATGGATCTCGTTCCGGCGCTGCCGGACGGTCCCGGCACCCGATTCGAGGCCGGCGACGTCTCCTTCTCGGCGATGGAACTCGCCGCGAACCTCGACGGCCACCAGGAGTTCCCCTACGAATCCGTCGACGAACTCGTCGACGACGTGATGGCGGCGCTGGAAGCCGAAGGCCTGCTGTAGGCCGGATCGCTCGGGGCGGGGATTTTATTCCCGACCGCACGTACGTCGACACACTCGGTAGCCCCGATATCGATAACCCGTGACCGACACGACGTTTCTCTACGAACTCGCTCGCGACTCACGGACCACGGAACTCGTCGCGCACCTGCGGCGGAGTTCGAACCCAGTTGTCAGGCGGCGAGCCGCGGAGCTGTTGGGTGACCTCTCCGAGCACCCCGACCGGGACGCCACGGAGGAAGTCGTCCGTGCGCTCGTGACGGCAGTCCGAAACGACGACGACGACAGCGTCCGCGCTCGGGCGATCGACGCCCTGTACCGGCACGGCGAGGACTCCTTCGAACGCCTCGTCCGCGAACTGAGCGGGACCGACGCTGACGCCGATGCGATGTCGGAGCGAGCGCTGTCCCGGCGTCTCGAGGACTGGCTCACCGCGGATCACCCGGAGTTTCGAATGGTCGCCGCGACGGCGCTCGGGCAGGTCGGCGACGACGACTCGCTGGCGGCCCTCGTGGCGGCGACGACCGATCCGGACCCCCGCGTTCGGGCACGGGCCGTGGCGTCCTGCGGGCTGATCGGCCACGAACGGTGTCTCGGCCCGCTTCGAGCCCGGCTCGACGACCCCACGGATCGCGTCCGCGAGAAGGCCGTTCGGGCGCTCGGATCGATCGGTGGCGAGGACGCCCTCCGATCGCTCGTACCGATCGCCCGGGACGACGACGAGACGCTCCGACGCATTGCGGTCGAGGAACTCGGCCAGTTCGGGAGTCTCGACCCCGTCGTCGTCCTGGTTCGGGCGCTGACGGACGACGCGGACGCGGTGCAGCGCGCGGCGCTACTGTCGCTCGTCGAGCTGTTCGTCGACGCCCCGACGGAGCAGACCCGGCGCGTCCGGGATGCCGTCGCCGATCAGATTTCGAGCGCCGACACGCGTGCCGTCGTGCCACACGCCATCGACATGGCGTCCGAGAGCCGGCGAACCGCGGTGCGGCACAACGCGGTGTGGTTGCTCGGGTATGTGGCCGACGCCGACGCCGACGACGAGCGGCGCGACGCGGTGTACGACTGTCTGATCGACGCACTCGACGCGTCCGACGACCACACCGCACGACTCGCGGTGGCCAGTCTCACCGAACTCGGCAGCGACGAACTCGAACGACGGCTCCAGATCCTCGTCGACGACGAGGATACCCCGGGGGACGTTGCCGAACGCGCGGAGCGGGTGCTCGAAGGGATCGGTGGGAGCCTCTCGGCCGACATCGTGACCAACGCCGTCGACTACACGTACGTCCGCGAGCCGGAAGACTACACGAGGCGCCACCGCGGGGACGACGGCGAGTCGAACGGGTCGGCGTGAGCGCCGTCGACGCCTACGGGCCAGTGGGCTACTCGGAGACGAATCGCTCGTCGTGTGCCGTTATCGAGAGGTCGAACAGCTGATCGAGTACGTTGATCGTCGACTCCGACCGTGACCGCGAATCGACGTGGTAGTGTGCCAGCGCGTCGGCCTGCTCGATGCGCTTTCCCAGCAAGTGAAGGAACTTGAAGACGGTCTGGAGATCGAACTTCTCGACGAGTTCGGAGAGAATGTCGATTTCGACGGCTATCTTGCCGGCGGCCGCCTCGTACTCCTCGACGACGCGGGACAGCGTCTCACCGAGCCCGGAGAGGCCGAGTCGGCCGTCGAGCCGGACGATCTCCAGCGGTACTTCGGAGAAGTCGATGTCGGAGACGCGTCCCAGCACGTCGGATTTAGTGGTGAGGACGACCGTCTGTGCCGGCCACTCGTGTAGCTCTTCGTGCAGCAGTCGAAGCCGTTCACCCGGGGTCGTCGTCACGAACACCACGATGTCGCCCGGGGAGAGGAAGTGTATCCGTGCGTTGTTCGATGCCGTGCTTCCGCGCGGCGACCGCACCAGGACGTTCCCCGTCCCGTCGATGTCGTCCGCGACGTGGACGCCGGATTCGACGAGCGACTTGACGTGGTCGAAGAGATGCTGCTTGAACCCCTCGACCCCCTCGTCCCGATCGTGATACTGTCCACTGCTCTCGCAGTACGGACAGTCCCAGCTGACACGAAAGTCCCGCGTGGTCAGCCGCTGTCGGTGGTGGTCGAGTCCGTGTGACTCGACGGCGCCGGCGAGTGCGTCCCTGCTCGCGGACCAGACGACGAACGAGCAGTGCTGACACCGAAAGCGGTAGACCATCGGACGAATCTGCGAGTAGTATCGGCAGTAGATCACTTTGTCGTTCCGGTCTCGGCAGCCGCCTCGGCGTGGAAGCCGTCGGACCACCTGATGGGTGAGCGATCGGGGACGCTTCCAACCGGAACGGGGGAACACGTTTGGTCGCGCCCGACCAACGGCCCGTATGTTCGACATCGAGCGCTATCTCAACGTGCGGAGCGCCCACGGCGCCTCCGTCGGGCCCGACGGCGACCACCTCTCCTTTCTCATGGACACCACCGGCGTCCCGCAGGTGTGGACGCTTTCCGACCCCGGCGGCTGGCCCGAACAGCGAACCTTCTTCGACGACCGCGTCACCTTCGCCTCGTGGTCGCCCGAACGGCCCGAAATGATCGTCGGTCGCGACCGCGGCGGCGACGAGAAGGAGACGCTCTACCGTCTCGACGTGACCGACGGGTCGGTCACCGACCTGACCGAACACCCCGACGCCAAACACTGGTTCGGCGGCTGGCGCCCGGACGGCGACCGCTTCGCCTTCGCCTCCAACCGCCGTGACGAGTCCGTCTTCGACGTGTACGTCCAGGATCGCACGGCCACGGGGGCCGACGCCGAACGCGTCCACGAGGGCGACGGGTGGTTCTCCGTCGCCGGGTGGGACCCCGACGGCGACCGCCTCCTCCTCACCGAGTCGAACTCCAGTTTCGATCAGGACGTGTACGTCCTCGACGTGGCGACGGGGTCGCGCCGCCATCTCACCCCCCACGAGGGGAGCGTCCGGCATCTCAGCGCCAACTGGGGACCCGACGGCGAGCACGTCTATCTGGTCACCGACCGCGACACCGACACGCTCCGGCTCTCGTATATCGACCTCGCGACCGACGAGGTATCGCCGGTCGAGATGGCCAGCGACGACGAGGCGGCCACCGCCCTCGCGGCCGACGAGTGGAACGTCGACGGGGTCGCGGTCGATCAGGACTCCCGACGCCTCGTCTACTCCCGGAACGTCGACGGCTACACCGACCTGGGCGTCGGCGAACTCGTCGCGCCCGGCCGTCTCGACCGCCTCTCGGCGCCCGACCTCCCGGACGCCGTCGCCGGCGGCGTGAGTTTCGGCCCCGACGGCGACCGCTTCGCCCTCACCGTCTCCCGGAGCGACGACACCGCCAACATCTACGTCGTCGACGTGACGAGCGGCGAGACGGAGCGCTGGACCCGCGCCTCCACCGCCGGCATCCCCCGTGACTCCTTCGTCGCCCCGGAACTCGTCCGTTACCCCGCCTTCGACGGACTGGAGATTCCGGCCTTCTTCTCGCTGCCCGAAACGGACACCGGCCACGGCGAGACGCCCGTGGTCGTCGACGTCCACGGCGGCCCCGAATCCCAGCGCCGCCCTTCCTTCGGCCGGGTGAAACAGTACCTCCTCTCTCGGGGCTACGCCGTCTTCGAACCCAACGTCCGCGGGTCGACGGGCTACGGCAAGGCCTACACGCACCTCGACGACGTGGAGAAGCGGATGGACTCGGTCGCGGACCTGAAGGCGGGCGTCGACTGGCTCCACGACCACCCCGCCGTCGACCCCGACCGCATCGCCGTCATGGGCGCCTCCTACGGCGGGTTCATGACCCTCGCCGCCCTGACCGCCTACCCCGATGTCTGGGCGGCCGGCATCGACATCGTCGGCATCGCCAACTTCGTCACCTTCCTCGAGAACACGGGCGACTGGCGGCGCGAACTCCGCGAGGCGGAGTACGGGTCGCTCGACGAGGACCGCGAGCTGCTGGATTCCATCAGCCCGATCAACCACGTCGAAGACATCGCCGCGCCCCTCTTCGTCCTCCACGGCGAGAACGACCCCCGGGTGCCGGTGAGCGAGGCCCACCGTATCGTCGAGGGCGCCCGCGAGGCGGGCGTCCCCGTCCGCGAACTCGTGTTCGAGGACGAGGGCCACGGGTTCACGAAACTCGAAAACCGCATCGAAGCCTACGCCGCCATCGCCGAGTTCCTCGACACGCACCTCGGCGAATAAGGGATGCCCGCTACGCCGCTCGCTGGTCGTCGGGGTTGGCGGCGCGGTTGTGGACGGTGTTCTCCTCGCCCTCGCGGCGGCGGGGGTCGGCCATCTCGGCGACGGCCTTGGTCGACATGCCGCCGCCGTCGTCGTCCGCTTCCTCTTCGGCCTCGTCTTCGGCCGCTTCGTGATCCTCGGGATTCTCGGCGCGGTTGTGGACGGTGTTCTCCTCGTCCTCGCGGCGGCGAGGGTCGGCCATCTCGGCGACGGCCTTAGTCGACATGCCGCCGCCATCGTCCGCTTCCTCCTCGGCCTCGTCTTCGGCCGCTTCGTGATCCTCGGGGTTCTCGGCGCGGTTGGAAACGGTGTTCTCCTCGTCCTCGCGACGGCGGGGGTCAGCCGCTGCAGCGAGGTCCTTGGTGGGCATATCGTCCGATCCTTCGTCCTCGGACTCCCCCTCCGCTTCGGCCTCGGCCTCGGGTTCCGTCTCCGCGTCATCGTCGGGTTCCGGCTCTGGCTCCTGTTCCGATGGCGGCGCCGGACCGGCGGCGCTCGATCCGCCGCCAAAGAGGGACAGAATCTTGTCGATCAGCCCCATGCGGACCCACCTCCGTTCTCGAAGTCGCCGTGGTCGACGGGCGCCGTCACGGGCGTGGCCGTCACCTCGGCCCACTCCTCCTGGTCGGCGTGGACGGTGAGCACGCTGCTCGTCAGTGCGAGAACGGCAAGGACGATACTTGTCGCGGCGGCGACCACCCTGCCGACTGTCCGTATGAGTCGGTTCATGTCTATCGTTAACATTACGATTCGTTATAAAAGTAGGCACCAATACTAACAGTACAGTGACACGAACTCCGTCGTCGTGCCGGGCAGGGGTCCGTTAGAGTCAAACGGGCGCACGGTGAACGGTAACGCATGAGTACGGGGCAGGAACAGCGGACCATCCGGTGTCTCGTCGCGAAGGTCGGCCTCGACGGTCACGACCGCGGCGCACACGTTATCGCACGGGCCTTCCGCGACGCCGGATTCGAAGTGATCTACTCCGGGCTGCACCGCGCACCCGAGGAAATCGTCCAGGCGGCGGTCCAGGAGGACGTCGATGTCCTCGGCATCTCCATCCTCTCGGGGGCGCACAACACCCTCATCCCGAAGGTGATCGAGGGGCTGAAGGAGTACGGCGCATTCGAGGACACCCTCGTCCTCGTCGGAGGGATCGTCCCCGACGAGGACCGGGACGATCTGAAGGCGGCGGGCGTGGCCGAAGTGTTCGGTCCCGGCACGCCGATGCAGGAGACGATCGACTTCGTCCGCGAGAACGTTCGACGATGAGCGAGGCGCGCGTCGACGACCTGGTTTCGGGGATCCTCGACGGCGAACACCGGGCGCTCGCCCGCGCAATCACGACCATCGAAAACCGCGAAGGCGGCTATCGCGATCTGGTCTCGGCCCTCCACGCCCACACCGGCGACGCGTCGGTGATCGGCGTCACCGGCAGCCCCGGCGCCGGCAAGTCGACGCTGGTCGACAAACTCGCCAAGCAGTATCGGGACCGCGGCCTCACCGTCGGCGTCATCGCGGTCGACCCGTCCTCGCCCTACTCCGGGGGCGCGGTCCTCGGCGACCGCATCCGCATGGCCTCGAACGTCGGCGATATGGACGTGTTCTTCCGGTCGATGAGCGCGCGCGGCCAGTTGGGCGGGCTGTCGACCGCCACCGCCGACGCCATCACCGCCCTCGACGCCTTCGGGAAGGACCGCATCGTCGTCGAGACGGTCGGCGCCGGGCAGAACGAGGTGGACGTGGTCCGCACCGCCGACTCCGTGGTCGTCCTCGTCCAACCCGGGAGCGGCGACGACGTGCAGATGCTCAAGGCGGGCATTCTGGAGATCGGCGACGTGTTCGTCGTCAACAAAGCCGACATGGACGGCGCCGCGACCACCGTCTCGGACCTCCGGGAGATGCTCCACATGCGCGACGGCTCGCCGGCCGGCGTCGCCGGCCACCACGGCGTGGCGTCGATGGACGACGACACCGACGCCGATTCCGAGGACTGGGACCCCACGGTCCTCGAAACCGTCGCCACCGAGGGGACGGGTGTCGAGGAGTTGATCGAGGTGCTCGACGACCACTACGCCCACCTGCGCGAGACGGGCGAACTCGACCGCCGGGAGCGCACCCGCTACGCCGAAGAGATCCGCCAGTTGCTCCGATCCGACGCCGCCGACCTGCTGGAAGCCGAAATCGACCGTCACGGTGGACTGGACGCGCTCGTCGACGAGGTACAGGCGCGGGAGACGGATCCCTACACCGTCGCCGACCGCGTGCTGGAGCCGTTCGCCGACTGCGTCGATCGCCGCCGAGGATAAGTTCGTCGCGGCCCACGGAAAGGTATGAAGCTCCGACGTATCGGCACCGCCCTCGCGGGCCTCGCCGGCGGTATCGTCGCCGGCGACCGACTCCTCCGTGACGCCGCGGGCGAACTCGAACCCGCTCTCGACGCGACCGAGCGGACGTATCGCTGGCGCGGAATGGACGTGGCCTACGCCGAACTGGGCGACCCCGCCGACCCGACGCTCGTCTGCCTCCACGGCATCAACGCCGCCGGATCGAGCGGCGAGTTTCGCGCGGTGGCCGACGCCCTCGCCGAGACACACCACGTCGTCGCCCCCGACTATCCGGGCTTTGGCCGTTCGGATCGCCCGCCGCTTCGCTACTCCGCGGCGCTCTACGAGGACTTCGTCGCCGACTTTCTCGCCGAGTACGAATCGCCCGCCGTCGTCGCCTCGTCGCTCTCGGGTGCCTACGTCGCCCGCGCCGTCGACGACGACCGCGTGACCCTCGACTCGCTGGTGGCCGTCTGCCCCACCACCCGCGGCGGCCCCCACCCGCCGAAGACGTGGCTCCGCGAACTCCTCCGTGCCCCCGTCGTCGGCACCGCGTGCTTCGACGCCCTCGTCTCGAAGCCGTCGATCCGCTACTTCAACGCGGATCACGCCTACGCCGACCCGGCCGCCGTCTCGGACGCGTGGACCGACTACCAGTGGCGGACCACCCACCAGCCCAACGCCCGCTTCGCCGTCGCCTCCTTCGTCGCCGGGCACTGTAATTCGGATCTGGACCTCGGCGCCGCCCTACTCGACTGCGACGCGCCCGTGACGATCGTCTGGGGGCGCGACGCGACCCTCCCGCCGCTCGCGACGGGACGCGAACTGGCCGACGAGGCGGGCGCTCGCCTCGTCGTCTTCGATCACGCCAAACTCCTGCCACACGTCGAGTATCCGGACGCGTTCGTCGACGCGGTCCGGGAGGCTATCTAGCCCGCAGGACGAGCAGGTCGTCGCCGGTCGTCCGGTTGGTGCCGATGCGGGGCTCGACTGGCATCCCGACCGTCACGTCCTCGGGGTCGGTGCCGCGGACGACGCCGGTCAGGCGAACGTTACCGAACTCGGCAATCGCGGTGGCGTACGGCTCCTCATCCTCGAAGTCGGGCCCGCCGACGTAACAGATGGTGAACGTCTCGACGGTGCCGGTCGCCGGGAGCGACGCGTGTTCGAGAGCCGTCGAACTACAGTGGGGACACACCCGGCGCGGCGGGAGCGAGCCGTGGCCCTCGGGGCATTCGAGGTAGTAGCCCTCGCCGTCGTCGATGGCGTCCAGCCACTCGTCGTAGCCGGCGTCGGTCATCGGTCCACCTCCAGGACGTGGACGACTGCGCTCGCGACGGTGCCGCCCGCGTTGTGCGTGACGCCGAGGGTCGCGTCCTCGACGTACTCGCTGTTCGGATGATCGCCGCGGAGCAGGCGCGTCATCTCCGCGATCTGACTCCCACCGGTGGCGCCGACGGGGTGACCCTTCGCCTTCAAGCCGCCCGAGAGGTTCACCGGTCGCTCGCCGGTTGCCGTCGTCTCGCCGCGCCGCGCGGCGCCGATACCGTCACCGTGGTCGTAGAAGCCCAGCCCCTCTATCGCCAGCACTTCCGCGATGGTGAAGCAGTCGTGGACCTCGACGAGGTCGACGTCGTCGGCCGAACAGCCGGCGTCGTCGTAGGCCTCCGCAGCCGCGCGTTCGGTCGCTGGCGTGACCGCGAGGTCCGCACGGTCGTGGAGCGCGAGGTTGTCGCCACCCTGACCGCTCCCCGTGATCGACACCGGCGCGTCGAGGTCGTTCCGTTCGGCGTACTCGTCGCTGACGAGGACGAGTGCGCTCGCGCCGTCCGTGACGGGGCAGGCGTCGAGCAGACCGATCGGCTCCGACACCATCGGCGCCTCAATCACTTCGTCAGTGGTGATCGCGCGGTGGAACTGCGCGTACTCGTTGGGCAGGGCGTTGTCGTGGTTCTTCACCGCGACGTGTGCGAGGTCCTCCCGATCACCGCCGAACTGCTCGAAGTACGCCCGCGCCATCAGCGCGTACGCACCGGGGAAGGTCATCCCCGCCCGAATCTCGTAGAGTTCGTCGGCGGCGGTCGCCAGCGCCTCGGTCACGTCGGCAGTAGAGAGATTCGTCATCCGCTCGCAGCCGCCGGCGAGCACCACGTCGGCCTCGCCGGAGCGGACGGTCCGAACGGCTTCGCGAACGGCGACCCCGGCGGACGCACACGCCTCCTCGTAGCGCGTGGCCGGACACTGCAGCCCCGCCATCTCCGCCATGAGCGGCGCCTGGTGGCCCTGTCGCTCCGACAGCGACCCCATGAAGTTCCCGTAGTTGATCGACTCGATATCCGCTGGCGGGACGGTCGATTCGTCGCGGGCTGCGAGGGCGGCTTCACCGAAGAGGTCGCGTCCGGTCCGCTCCGGATGTCGCCCGAACTGCGTCAGCCCGACCCCGGCGACGCGTACGCCTGTCATGGTTTCACATAGGCGGACGAGCGAATAAAGACCTGCCGGATTCGGAAGCTCTACCCCCCAATATCGGCCGTTTGACGTTCGACAGCTGTTCGTCGAGGGATCGACGTTCGACGTTCGAGATGGCGATCCAAACCCGCCCGTCGTCCGACCGAAACGGTTAGTCTCGGGGACGCACACGCAGGGGCATGGAGTGGATCGGCGAGACGTTCACGAGCGACGCCGGCTGGACACATCTGGAGCGACTGGTCGACATCGGGAACCGGATGGCGGGGAGCCCGGGCGAACGCGAGGCACTGACGGCGACGCGTGACGCCCTCGACGCCCTCGGCGCCCGGAACGCGAGCGTCGACGACTTCGGAATTCAGGGCTGGATCAGGGGCACGAGCCGAATCGACACGCCCGACGGCGAGGCCGACTCCATCGCCCTCCCGCGGAGTCCCGACGCGACCGTCTCGGGGCCGCTCGTCGACTGCGGCGACGGCCTCCCGGCAGATTTCGAGGACGCCGACCTCGAAGGTTCCGTCGCCCTCGTCTCCTCGACCGTCCCCGATCACTACGACCGCTTCATCCACCGGCGCGAGAAGTACTACCGTGCCGTCGAGGCCGGTGCCGTCGGCTTCGTCTTCCGGAACCACACACCGGGCTGTCTCGCCCCGACCGGGAGCGTCGGCACCGACGACGCCCCTCTCGGCCCGATCCCTGCCGTCGGCGTCAGCCGCGAGGTCGGCCTGTGCCTCGCCCGCCGCCACGAGGGCGAGCGCGTCACCGTCGCCGTCGACTGCGAGACGCCCCGCGCCGAGAGCGGCGTCGTCCGCGCCGACATCGGCCCGGACACCGACCGCGCGGTCTACCTGACGAGTCACGTCGACGCCCACGACATCGCTGAGGGTGCCGTCGACAACGCCGCCGGGACGGCGACCGTGCTGGAAGCCGCGCGCGCCCTCCTCGCGCGCGAGGCCGACCTCGACCGCCGGGTACGGCTCGTCTGTTTCGGCGCCGAGGAAGTCGGCCTCCGCGGGTCGAAACGCGAGGCCGAACTGGTCGACCCCGACGCGGTCCACGCGGTCGTCAACTGCGACGGCGTCTGCCGCGGGCGGACGCTCCAGTGGTACACCCACGGCTTCGACGAACTCGGCGCCGCGGTCGACCGGGTGGCCGACCGGTTCGGCCACCCCGTCTCCGTCCGTCCGACTCAGCACCCCCACAGCGACCACTGGCCCTTCGTCGCCCGGGGTATTCCGGCCCTCCTCGTCTCCAGCGACGACGGCGACCGAGGGCGGGGCTGGGGACACACCCGCGCGGACACGCTCGACAAACTGGAGCGTCGCACGCTCCGCGAGGGGGCGATCCTCGTGACCGAACTCGTGGCCGAACTCGCGGCCGGCGACCCGATCCCTCGCCGCGACCCCGAGGCCGTCGCGGCCGACCTCGAAGCACAGGATCTGGCCGCGGGCATGCGCGCCACCGGCGACTGGCCGTTCGAGCGGGAACTGTCGAGCGGTTCGCGCTCTCCGACCGAGGGAGATTTTTAACGCCGTAGGTCGACGTACCGCGTATGGCATGGATCGGAGGCAAGCGGCGGTGAACGTCGCCGTTCGCGACGGCGACGACGACACGGCGGCAGTCGGCGTCGGTGGCGCCACCGTCGTCACCGAGGACGACGACCCAGCCGTCGTCGTCGCCGTCGGCGACGACGCCATCCGGTCGGCCGTCACGGACCCTCCCGACGCACCCCTGCTCCCGGTGACAGCCGAGGGCGGGCGCCATCTCGTCGCCCGCGATTCGCTCGACGCAGCGGTCGCCGCCATCGCCGCTGGCGACCGTCGCGTCGACACGCATCCGATCCTCGGCCTCGGCTACGGTGGCGACGACGCTCGCGCACTCCGCGACGTGACGCTCGTGACCGACGCGCCCGCGAGCATCTCCGAGTACGCCGTCGCGGTCGGTGACGAGCGCCTGGGATCGGTCCGGGCCGACGGGATCGTCGTCGCGACGCCGCTGGGAAGCGACGGCTACGCCGCCGCGGCGGGTGGGGCGATCCTCGAACCCGGCGCGGGCGCCGCCGTCGTCCCCATCGCCCCCTTCTCGACGACCGTGGCGCGGCGGGTGGTCGACCCCACGACGCCGTTGACCGTCTCGGTCGAACGCGAGGGCACCGTCGCCGTCGTCGTCGACGGCGTCCGGCACGGGAGCGTCGATCGGGGCGCCGACCTGCGGATCGATCGTGTCGACACGCTCGATGTCGTGACGCCGACCCGAACGGAAAACTTCTAATGAGTCTGCGCGTGAGTTCAGGGTATGCAACCGCTACAGTTCGCCGTCCCGGTCGGCGCCCTCGATGCGCTCGAACCGTACATCGCCCACATGGTGCTGGCGCTGGTGGTGGTGAACATGTTCACGCGGATTCGCGCTCACAGCGTCCACGAGAGCCAGGTCGAGGACGGTGCCGACGAACTGAGTCGGCATCTCCCCCACACGATCACGACGGTCGCACTGGTGCTCGCGTCCTTCGTGTTCCTGATCGTCGAACCCCACGGTGGCATGGTGATGTCGGTCATCGCCGTCGGCCTGTTCCTTACGGACTTCTTCGAGTTCGAGTCCCGGCAGGTCGAGGCCCGGAACGACATGACGTTCGAACGGCCCAAGGGCGCCGTCGCGGCGTCGCTTCTCGCCCTGCTGTACGCCGGCTACCAGAGCCTCTTCGTCTTCGTCCAGCCGCTCTGGCGACTGGTCGTGTAGGCGCGTCGGCGCAGGACGTCGACGTCACGTTTCCGTAACTGCGACGACGTTCGATTCGAACGTCGAGAAGTCGACGCTATCCGCGGTTCTCGATCGTCTTCTGGGCCTGTCGCACCGCCGGCAGGACGACCCAGAACGCCAGCGGGCCGAGGAGGGCGAACCAGAAGAGCACGTCCATCAGCCCGATGGCCAGCAGGTTGAACAGGTCGGCGCTGGCCGGACTGGGCGACACCGGACTCACGAGCTGTCGCGTGCTCTCGAAACTCGGCGTGCGGTACCAGCCCGCGAGCACGAGCCAGCCGAGGCCGGCGCCCGTGAAGATGCCGAGCCCCTTGATGAATTCGTCAGCCATTACTCGACGATTCGTCGGCGTCCTCTTGAGGGTTTCCCATTCCGCGAGCGCGAAAGCGCGTGCCGAGGACGTAGACGCCGGCGCCGAACGCGATGGACGCGAGGCCGAGGACGGCGAGGACGGCGCTCAGGAGCGTCGTGGGTGGGACGACACCGACCGCACGGAGCGCGCCGATCACGAGGCGGCGGAGGAGGCTGAGTCGGATCGTCGCCGCGTCGAGCAACACGAATCCGAAGACGACGCCGACGACGGCGATCAGCGTGGAGAAGACGGTGATCGTCTTGTACAGGCGCATCGGGACGACCACGTCGCGACGGCCGTCGGTCGTGGTGTCGCTGTCGGTTCCGGAATCACGCCCTACGTCGTCGTCCGGAGAAGAGGTCATCGGCCGTCGGTCACTTCGGCGGACGAAGCCGGTAGTACCGACGGTTGAGGTCGTACATGTACCCCTCGCGCATCGTCTTGAGGACGGCGTAGGTGACCGTCGCGGCGACGATGGGGAGGAGGAACGTCAGGTCGAACAGCAGGTGGACGTTCATCGGCATCAGGTTCTTGACCGCCAGCAGGCTGATGGTCAGCGCGAAGACGACGCCGCCGACGCCGACGGCCGACCAGAACGGCTGCTCGACCGGGCGCCGGGCCGACCCCTTGTTCAGGAAGGGGACGATGGCGATGACGCCGACGACGACCACGTTCGCCAGCACGCCGTAGGTGCGGTCGGCGGTGAGCTTCTGCCCGCCGAGGATGGCGAGGTCGGGGTTCAGCGGGCCGAGTTTCAACAGGCCGAACGACCAGTAGAGATACCAGTCGGGCAGGATGATCGCCGGCGTCGAACTCGGATTGGCCGGCGAGCCGATGTGTGGCGGCATCGTCGCCGACAGGAAGAAGATCATCCCGGTGAAGAAGGCCGCGATGGAGAGGTTGCGAACCGTCTCGTGGGGCCACGTCGGGAACGCGAGCACGTCGCGTTCAACGTAGTCCGACTCGGTTCGGAGGTCCTGGTCCTCCCGTCGGGCCCGCTCGAAGTACTCGTAGGTGAGCCGCGAGAGACCGGTCGTTCGCTCTTTGCGCTCGCGCCAGGTGGGCGTCTCGTCGTCCGGGGCGACGATGCCCGGACTGCCGCCGTCGGCGCGGGTCTCGGCTGAGGTGTCGTTGTCGCTCATGGTTTAGTGGGGTTCCGCGATGCCCTGCACCCAGACGATGCCGATGTGGATGGCGATTAGCGCCGTCACGACGAACGGGAGCAGGAACACGTGAATGATGTACATCCGCTGTAGCGTCGCCTGACTGAGCGTGAAGCCGCCGAACAGGAGTTGGGCGATCCACTCGCCGGCGAGTGGGATCGACAGCGACATTTCGACGCCGATCTGACCGGCCCAGAAGGCCAGCTGGTCCCACGGGAGCAGGTAGCCCGTGTACCCGAACACCATCGTCAGGCTGATCAGGACGATGCCGAGCAACCAGTTGAGTTCGCGCGGCTCCTTGTACGCCCCCGTGAAGTACACGCGGAGCATGTGGAGGAACACGGCCGCGACCATCACCTGTGCCGACCACCGGTGGATGGACCGCAGCATGAACCCGAACTGGAGATCCGTCATGATGAACGTGATCGAGTTGTACGCCGTGCTGGGATCACCGGTCTGTGCCGGGGCGTAGTAGAACCCGAGCAAGGCACCGGAGATGGCGGCGACGATGTACGCGAGCGTCGAGAACGACCCCAGTGCGTACAGCGGGTACCAGTACCAGAACTTGTTGTCGAGGTCGTACTGTTCGGTGTGACTCTTCGGCATCTGGAGGTTGACCTTGTAGTACAGATCCTCCAGCAACTCCAGGTAGTCGACCAGCCGGAGTCGCTTGTCCATCCAGATGAGGGCCGTCAGGAAGGTGGACTCGACGGGCGTCAGATCCTTCCGTTTCATCCACCCCTCGTGGTCCATGTCGTCTTTCTTTTCCAAACTCATTGCTTATCGCTTGTAGTACGGGTAGACCGCGCGTTTGACTGTGTCCCACGCCCCGTCGCCGAGGGTCTCGCCGTCGACGTCCTCCTCGCGGATGTAGAGGTCCTCCCACTTCCGACGCCGCTTCTTGACGATGACGACGTCGGGGAGGAACTCCTTGCGGTACAGCGCGAGGATGAACGCGAGATCGACGAAGATCACGGCCAGGATGGCGCCGAGGAACATGTTGCCCGTTTCGGTGATGCCCCATCCGCTGACGAGGCCGTAGGCGAACATGAACACGAAGACGACTTCGACGACCGTCAGGAGGACGATCGTGATGGCCGCGGCCGTGCTCTCGCGGGCCGGTTCGTATCGGTGAATGTCGCCGTAGGTGCTGCCACTGGATGACATTTACTCTCCTCTCCCGGTTCCGGTGTGTGGTGATTCGCCGTATTTCAGCACGTAGAAGCTGAATATCAGCGAGACGATGATGCCGAGGATGGTCGCCGCGCCGACCCAGTGGGCCTGAATCGGCACGCCGAGCGTGTGGAGGTCGACTTCGCCGCCGCCACCACCGCCTTCGCCACCGCCGCCACCGCCGGAGTCGGGCATCGACCCGACGACGACGACGGCTTTCATGCCGAGCGCGCGGTGGGGTTGGCAGAAGTACTTGACGACACCCTCGGAGTCGAAGGTCTGTTCGAACGTGGTGCCGGCTTCGGCGCTGAGTTCGCTCTCGAACTCGCCGCCCTCCTCGGCGACGACGTTGTGCTGGCCGCCCTCGCCGTTCCACTCCCAGACGACCGTCGTCCCGGGGTCGACCTGGACGGCGGGCGGGCCGAACGCGAAGTTACCACCGTTGCCCTGGGCACCAACCGTGATCGACACCTCGTCCTGTCCGGTCGCGTCGGCCACCTCGCTGTAGTTGCCCACGTCGCTCATCCACCCGTCGAACGACGCCTGCGCCGCGGCCGGCGTCGCCGTGGCGGCGGCCGTTCCGACGGCGGCGGACCCACCGGCCACTCTCAGGAAGTCCCGCCTCTTCATACGGTCGAATCTCAGGAAGGAACGCGCTTAAACCCACCGACTCCCCACCGAACGACTCACGCACGTTCGTCGCTCGACTCCTCTCCCGACGCCGTCGCGTCCGCCCCGTCGAGCGGTGGGAGGAAGTCCGGCCGGTCGCCGTCCTCGACGCCCGTGGCTCGCAGTCGGTTGCGGAACTCCTCGGCACGGAACCGGTCCGAGAGCCGGGCGTTGGCGACGACGGCGAACAGGAAGACCCCGATGCCGATAAACACCAGCGAGACCATCGGCGCCACGAGGTCGACGTACCCCCCGGGGGTCGGGATGGCGTCGGTGAACAGCCAGACGCCGAGCAGCCCGAGGCCGACGAGTATCTGCGCCGCCGCGATGAGCTGGAGGAGGTTGTTTCCCAGCTGCCCCGTCCCTTCGGGCACCTCGTCCGGCGACGGGAGCGACACGTCGTCCGGCGCCTCGGGTACCTCGTAGGAGTTCATCGAACACAGCGCGACGGTGGGTTTCACGTCGCGCAGGACGGTTCCCTGTCCTTCGACGCTCCCGTCCGGGGTGACGATGGCGTACCCCTCGTCGGAGTAGGCCACCAGCCGCTCCTCGCCGTCCGCCTCGAACCGTTCGATGACGGCGAACACCTCACGACGCTGGATGCGGCTCTTGAGGTCCCGTTCCACCCGGTCCAGGAGTTCGGCGCCGACGATCCACGAGTCCGGGTCGAACGCCGCGTCCCACTCCTCGGCGCTCATCTCCGCCATGTCGCTCGGGCCGAAGTCGTCGAAGTCGTACTTTTCTTCTACTTGTCTACGCAACGTCTGTACGTCTTCGGCTTCGTCGGAGGGTTCCGAATCAGGGGGAGCGTCTTCTTCGCGTGCGGGCGAGTCGCTCATTACTCCGAGTGTTAGGTCGGAGTCCCCGTTAGCGTGACGGTTGGCTACTCCTCGGTAAGTTCGTGGACTGGGCTGGTTCGATGCTTTCCCTTCGACGTTCAACTCCTGATTTGAGAGGATGGATTGTAGGAGGGGTGAATCTGTTACGGTATACCCGTATGTCGTCAGGAGAGTGTAGCCTTCCCTCGAAGCCGCCAGCCGCAAACACGGAGGGGATTCCTGCGGCACCAAGGAAGCCTCGTCACCACGTACAATCCTCAGAGTGTTTTATTTTTAAGTCTCTCACAGCTACGCACTATCACCTACGTCAGCCCGCCATCAATTTTCGAACCGATTTCTATCTCTGTTGATCGGGTCACAGCTCGGATTCTGGCTGAACGTCGTATATTGGAAAAGGTCCATGAACTTGTGCAAACCAGCGGGGATTCCCCATTTAAAAGGGCCGACGCACATTAGACGTATATGTGATGTAGATATGAATCGAACTACGACAGTCCGGGTATCACCGGAAGAACTTCAACAGTTGAAAAAGCATCGAGAAGAAAAATACGACAGCGGTATTCCACTTGGATACGTAATTGGTCGGCTCCTTGACGAGGTGAACAACGATGAGTGAGTCGATGAGTAGTCTCCTGAACCGAATCCGAAACGCCTCCGACGAGTTGGACGACGATTCTTCTCGCAACGAGGTGGTTCGACACTTGGCGAATGCGTATCTCGAACATCGGGCAGAGCAACAAGAGGAGTTGAACCAGAGGCGAAAGCGAGCGAATCAACTCGCAGGACGTGAGAATCGAGAATCGGGAAAATCGAAGGATTACGACGCATACCTCGGTGTCTCGCTCCAAGGCGAAGACAATCCGTTCATCGGCTCTTCCAAGTAACGGGGCACTTGGTCGATGGTACGAGGCTCACAAACTGACGAGATACCTCTCTATCAAAGCCGAGCCGATATTGAAATCGACGGCAAGCGTTGGGACGATATTGAGCCTGCGTTTAGCCGAGAATTGTCCGAGACTGCCCCTCACCAGCATATGGGAGATAAGACGGCCCGATTCACGGAACCGTATGGAAAATACCTCTACGCCCGTCTCAAAGCTGTACAGACGTACTGTGAGGAGGAGTACGACAATCTTGTAACCGTCTGGCTATCCCTCACGGCGGAGGAGAAGATCGACGGAAAGTGGGTACATCCTCTGAGACACGACGACGCCTTTCGCTCCAATTCGGTCAAGCAGGCCCTCTATCGAGTGAGGAAGCGTCTTGACGTAGTGGATTGGGCTGGAATGTGGCTGATGGCTCCGAGAAAGACGGGATATTCGCACAGGCACTATTCCCTGTGGTTCGACGTTCCCAATTACGGAATTCGGGAGGTACGAGAAGCCTTTCATCCCGTGATCGATTCTCACGTCGGGAATCACCCTACTGCTACCTCTGACGGGAATCCCTACGAGAAGGCGATACGGGCACGGCAAGGTGAGGAGTGCCAAACCCTGCCGGGAGAGGTAGCACATAACCTGCCTGAAGTAGGGCCTTCTACTGACGTTCGGAATCTCACGCAGGAATGGGCCTTCGCTCGAATCTGGTGCGCCTTCTACTGGTACGACGATAGGATTCGGCAGTACGAGTTGGGGGAGTTCGGAGACATAACCGAAGAAGCGAAGCGAGAAGGCGATTGGAAATTCGGAGTCGGATGGGTCGATGGGTAGTATTTATCGGGTGGAATAACGCCTCGACTATGTCTTGCGATTTCACTTTCACCTTGGTTGAAAAGAGTTTATAAACCGTCACCTCGTTTGGTCAATCGTATCTCATGTCCGAATCAGAAAGATACAAAATTGGGAAAATCGACCTCCCTGAGAGCGAACTGCCCTCAACCGAAGAAGTAAAAGATGCGATAGATTCGCTGGACGACAAGTTCGAGATGGTCCGGCGTGTCGAGGAAGACCCTACTTCCGGTGGCGAACGGGAATATCGTGAGAAAGCCCGTACAACCTACCTTGGCGACAGCCACGACGAACTTTCATTCTGCCACTTCATCTATGTTACCGACACCGAGAACAGTTTTGTCGTGCGGAATGAGGACGGTGAGGAAGTAGAACGCAACGAGCCTCAATTGGTTCGTCCCCGTGTGTTCTACTTCGAGAACGGGATGTTCGCCTTCGAGTCCAAGCAAGACCTGATAGAAGCGTGGATACCTCGGTTCATAGGCAATCTCACCGATACCGATATTCAAGGGAGTACCCATATTTATCCCTTCAGTCAGGAAATGATGAAGGACTTCTACGACAGCAGAGATAAGATTACAGTCTTCAAGTTCTCCTCGCCGGAAGATGAAGACTTTGAACCTGACACTCCCTTGGCCGAGGCTCTTAACGAGTTGACGGAAACGGTCGAAAGCCAACAGTTCAGCGGAGGCAACGCGGGTAAGAATCTCAAGGGGACGAGTCTGGTGGACGAAGCGGCTGAGAAGATGTTCATTCAGAGACTCCACGGTTCCCACGATGACAGCCTGACGATGAACATTCTTCAGTCAGGTGTCTATGTCGTCGCTTGGAGTGAGTCTGATTGGAGTGAGCCAATCGACACCGGCACTCGTGCAGAGGCGATTTTTAATCGTCTTGCTCCGCAGGTCCGAAGACTACCGTAAGAAGCCCCCAGCGTACCCCTCTGGTTCGCTATCGAAGCGCCTAATGCCAACAATCCCTTCCCCGAAGCAGTTTCTCGGAATAACGGTCGGCATTCTCGTAGTTGCCGTGGTTCTGAATGCGTTGGTCCAGTACGTCCAGACTTTCGGGGGAGGTAGCGGTGTTATTGATCTAACCTCTTACGTCCCAACCTTCACGGTGGCACTTGAACTTCTCATACCGGGTGCGGCTATTGGTTTTGGGCTTCTCTATCTGCTTTTTCGAGATTCGGATTTTTAACCCATATACCCGTAGCTAACTGACGAGATTGCTCCCGCACTCGCTCGAACTACTTGATATATCGTAATACGGGAGTATGGCACTTGAAACTGCCGAGAACAGGCTTATTAGGGAAATTCCTTCGCATAATAGAAATGCTGTTACGATTCACCTGTATGTCATCAGGGAGATAACTACTCCTCGGCAGATTCAGATTCCGGTGGTCCTCCAACTCGCTGGTACTCCTTCTTCTCGTCGTCACGGACGTAATCAAGGTACTCCTCCGTCACGGATAGGTCCGAATGTCCCAAGTGAGATTGAAGTGTCCTCACGTCAATCGGATTTGGCGGGCGTAGCATATTGATAGCATAGGAGTGTCGCAAGGTGTGAGGAGTCACTTTCTCACGACGCTTACCCCCTGAATCCGTATAGACGTAAGACTGTAATTCGGCGTTCTTAGCGGCCTTCTTGACGATTTGCGTAATGTGGTTCGGGTGGATATGGACGGATTCGCGTGTCGGGAGCAGGTATTCGCTTTTCCCAGCCTTCCCCTCGGAGTCGCGGTAGCCGCCGTGAATCCACTCCCGCAAGCGGGTAATCATCTCCTCCTTGTAGTAGACGCTCCTCTGCTTGCCGGACTTGGCGTTCTCCGCTCGAATCGTAATCTCCTGATTGTCGAGAGTCAGTACGTCGTCTAATCGGAGTGTCGCCAACTCCTTTCGTCGCATTCCCGTCTGGTACAGCAGTTTGACGATGAGGAGATTCCGCTTCTTCGGGGCAGGGACGTTCTGGTACAACTTGGGAATGTCCTTCGGCGGAATGTAGGACTTGCCAGCCTGCTTCTTCGACTTGTGGGGCTTACCGACGGACCAAATCTGGTCCAATTCTTCTTCAGGATTTTCGGGGACAGCGTCGGGATGTATCGGAATCACGTCGTCCTCTGCAAGCACCACGAGGGTAGCGTAGAATCGGGAGAGGGCAGAACGTCGCTTGACGATAGTGCGGGGCTTGTCCCCTTTCTCACGACGGTAGGTGAGGTATTGGCGAAGGTCAGACGTAGTAACGTCAAGTAGGCCGTCCGTCTGTGGACGATTCTCCGCAAGGAAGTCCTCGAATCGCTGTACGTCGCGCTTGTAGCCGTAGGCCGTTGATTCAGCAACTTGTGATTTCCCACTAACACTAAACCGGATGTATCGCTCAAACTCCTCAAGTGCTTGCTCAAGATCGAAGTTGGCGGCTTGAGCCATCTACAAGCCCTCCTGCCGGAAGTGGTAGTTCTGGTTTTCCGGCCCTCCACCAAGCGAGCGTACTTCTCCTTCTCGCTTCAGAGAGTCGAGTGCGTCCCTTACGTCGGATTCGTCGGCGTTGAGTCGAGCGGCAATCTGCCTGACGGTAAGGCCGTCCTCTGGATTCTCGGAATCGGCTTCAGGGAGTGATTCACGGACGGCGGCCTTGAGGGAGAACGTCGGCCCGGATTCTCCGATACGCTCCTCAACTTGACGTAGACGGGCCTTCACGTCCGTCACGCCTTGCTCAATTCGCTCCGTGCTTCCCGATACCTCTCGGAGAAGGTCCGTACTCTCGGAGTCGAGAGAGGCGTCTACCGTCCCTGAGTTGTTGGACTCGTCGGCAAGTTCCTTCTCAACAGCAAGTCGAATCAGATGGGATAAATCGTCGTACTCCGGTGATTCGTCGGCGGCTTCTTTCCACCGTTTTTTCCGCTCTGCGTCTATTCGGAAATTGATTTGCGGGCGGGCCATGCCTGTACCCAACCCACTCAGGCCACCAACTTAGTTCTGTCTACACAGAGTATAGCACTCTATAAGAGAAGTCGTACTTCTCCTCGACCGCTCGACGGAGGGCGTCGACGTCCGTCTCGGCCGCGCCGTCGGCCCCAGGGACCACGTCGCGGTCCGTGCCGTCCGCGTCGGCGGCGTCGGCCGTCCCGTCGGTCGACGACGGTGACGAATCAGCCATCGGCCGACGTTGGGCCCACAGCGTCATACGCTTTCCGACCGCCGCCCCGAGTCGGGTTCGTTTTAACCGGGCCATCCTAACCCCCGACGATGGTGAGTGAGGCGACGGTGGCGACGCTCGCGGGACTCGCCGTGACCGCGAGTTTCCCCTTCTATCTCTACGGTGCGTGGATCGTCATCGACACCGAGACCGTGACGTGGGCCGTCCTCGTCCGACACCTGAAGTACATCCTCGTCGGCCTCGTGTTGACGACGGTGCCGGTCGCGGGGTGGATGATGCCTCGGCTGATGGACCAGTTCGGCGGCCTCGCCGTCCTCCACGCCGTGTTGGGGCTACAGGCCTACGCGATGCTCGCCTTCGCCCTCACTGGCATCGTCCGCATCTTCCAGGCCAAACACGCCGCGAACCTCTATCGCGACCCGTCACAGGACGTGGACCTGAACGACCTCCACGAGAACATGGGTGCGTGGCGCGGGCGGCTCCGGATCGGCGTCTTCGGCTACGTGCTCTTCTGGCTCGGCGCCTACCTGATCGGCGTCGTCCGGTACGTCCAGCTCCACCTCTAGTCCCACGCCTCGCCGCTCGCGAGGTCTACGTCGGCGTCGAGCTTCGAGGAGGGACAGACATCTTCGAGGACACAGTCCGTGCAGTCGGGGTTGCGGGCGTCACACACCGCCCGCCCGTGGCTGATGAGCAGATGGGTGAGCTGTTGCCAGTCCGCCTCCGGCACCACGTCCATCAGGTCGTTTTCGATCTTCTCGGGCGTCTCCTCGGTCGTGAGACCGAGTCGGCGCGACAGCCGTTGGACGTGCGTGTCGACGACGATGCCCTCGACCACGTCGTGTCCGTGCTGGAGGACGACGTTCGCCGTCTTGCGCCCGACACCGGAGAGATCCGTGAGCGCCGACATGGTGTCGGGCACCTCGCCATCGTGGTCCTCGACCAGCGTCTCGCCGATGGATTTCAGGTACCCGGCCTTGTTGTTGTGGAAGGTGATGCCGTAGATGTCGTCGGCGAGTGCTTCCTCGTCGGCCGCGGCGTACTCTTCGGCCGAGGTGTACGTCTCGAAGAGGTCCGCCGTCACCTCGTTGACCCGTTCGTCGGTACACTGCGCCGAGAGGACGACGGCGACGAGCAGTTCCAGTCGGTTCGAGTAGTTCAGGGAGATGGTCGCGTCGGGATACTCGTCGTACAGCCGATCCAGCACTTCCTCGACCTGCCGTTCCCGGGGTTCCAGTGCCGTGCCCATACCACGCGGTGGGACGCGACGGCCGTTGAGTCTGTCGACCCGATCCCGCTCTCATCCCTGATTCTTAGGCCGGACCTTATTTATCGGGCGCAATCATTCACGCGTCCATGGACTTGACACGTCGGACACTGCTGGCGACCGGGACGGCGCTCGGGCTGACCGGCTGTCTGTCGTCCGGCGATTCGAACGTCTCTTATCCCGAGACTGCGACGCGGACGCCGCCGCCGACCGAAACTCCCGGCGACGCCGCGATGGCCGAGGCGGAGGCGGAGCCGGCCGCCGTCGACGACGACGAGGCGGTCCAACAGACGGAGCCGTCGGTGCCCAACCGACAACTTGCGACCGAAGTCGGGCGAGTGTACGGCGAAATCGAGTGGTTCGCCACGTCGTACGACGACGCCATCGACACGTACCAGCGCGTCCTCGGCAACGCGATGGCGACGGTGATCCGCGTTCGCGACGCGGCCGAGTTCGACGCCAACAGCCTCGGGCTAGTGCGCCGAGCGACCGACCGAGCCGTCGCCACCACGGAGACGGAACTGGGCGGCCACTTCGGCATCCCCGAACAGATGCGCGAGGAGGTCGACCGCCACATCGCGACGATCCGTCGCTTCGCCGACCGCGGCGACCTCGACCGGGTCGACGAGGAACTCGAACGCCTCCACGACTACCTCCGCGGGATCCGGAGCGACCTGTTCGCCAGGCGCGTCCTCTCGGACCGCCAGATCGACGCCACGCTCTACCGGAACCTCCACGACGGAACGCCCGACGATGACGACGAAGACGACGACGACGACGACGACGAGGCCGACCCCGGCCTCTTCGAGGTGTACCACTCGGCGGACTACGCGGGCTACGCCTACGCCGGCCCGCGATACATCGAACGGGAGCCATTCGGCGGCGTCCCTGGCGACGCGGTGAACGAAGGGCGGGAACTGCTCGCCCGCCAGCGACGCCACTTCGACGCCGCCGGCGAGGCGACCGGTCGGAACGGGTTCGCGTACGTCGTGAGTTACGCGATTCCGGACGAGGCCGACCAGCCCGTCGACCTGAACCCCCTCGACTACCCGCACACGTCGCTGTTCATCCAGCACTACGACGGCGTGGCGGCCGCGAGCGACGCGGTCGACACGCTGCTGGACACGTCCGTGAGTCGGGAGGGGACCTACTCCTTCGGCCGCGACGAGTGGCACCGGGTGTACTACCACGCCGACGGCGATGTGGACTACGCCTACCTGATTCAAGCTGGACCGTACGTCCTCGTCGCCGCGCCCGCCGAAGTCGCGTGGGAGGAACGCGTCGACTGGACCGACCCGCTCGACCGCCTGTGGCTGTGGAGACCGTAGCGTGTCCGGGCGGAGCGCGCTCCCCTCGGTGCGGCGGCAGACCGGGCTGATCGTCGCGGTCTTTACCCTCGTTGGCGCCGCTCTCGGCGTCGTCGGCGTCGTCGCCGGCGACTGGGCGCGCACCCAGTTCGTCACCGGCGCGACCGGCGCCGAGCCGGCGACGTTCGGCCCCGTCTTCCTCGCGCTCTCCGTCTTCCAGACCACGGTGACGCTGTTTTTTGCCGGGCCAATCCTCGCCGCCGTCCTCGGTCTGCTCGCCGGGTCGCGATTCGCCGACGCCACCGCGGCGGCCGGCGTCGGCGGCGGCGGGTCCCTCGTCGGCTTCTTCGCCATGGCCGGGGTCGGCCTCCTCGGGCTCTCGACCCTGTCCGGGGCCGGCACCGGACAGATCTACGCGCTTCGGGCGGCCGTCGGACCGCTCCTCCTCTCGGCCACCGCCACGACGGTCACCGGGGCGGGGGCGGGCGCCCTCGGCTCGCGGTTCGTCCGGTAACCGGCACACATAACTGTCCGCTCCGCGCGGGGTTCGATATGTACGGTGAGGCCGTCGCGCTCGGTGCAGGCACGGTCCTGAACGCCCTCGCGACGGGGGTCGGATCGGCCTTCGCGATCGACGCGGAGACGACAGCGAGGGTCGACCTCGACGGTACCGGCGAGGTTCGGGGCGAGATTGCGGGCGCGCCCGACGGCGACACCCGCCTGATTCGCCGGTGTGTCGAACGGGTCGTCGACCAGTTCGGCGACGGACAGGGCGGGCACGTCCGCACTGAGAGCGACGTGCCGATGGCGGCGGGGCTGAAGAGTTCGAGCGCCGCCGCGAACGCGACGGTACTGGCGACGCTGTCGGCGCTGGACGTCGACGACGTGGACCGTGAGGCGGCCTGTCGGATCGGCGTCCAGGCCGCCCGCGACGCCGGGGTCACCGTCACCGGCGCGTTCGACGACGCGAGCGCGAGCATGCTCGGCGGCGTCACCGTTACCGACAACACCGCTGACGACCTCCTCGCTCACGAGACGGTCGACTGGGACGTCCTCGTCTGGACGCCGCCGGCCCGCGCGTTCAGCGTCGACGCCGACGTGGAGCGGTGTGAGCAGGTGGCACCGATGGCCGACCTCGTCGCCGATCTGGCGCTCGACGGTCGCTACGGCGAGGCGATGACGGTCAACGGACTGGCCTTTTCAGCCGCACTCGGCTTTCCGACCGATCCCGCCGTCGAGGCGATGCCCCACGCCGACGGCGTGTCGCTCTCGGGGACTGGCCCGAGCGTCGTGGCCGTCGGCGACCGGGACGGACTGGAGCACGTACGCGATCACTGGACTCAACGGGAGGGAGACACATGGCTAACGACGACACGAACGGACGGCGCACGGGTGATCGAATGAGCGACGCAACCGAAGACATGTCGCTGGCGGAACTCCGCGAGGAGATCGAGGAGATCGACCGCGAACTCGTCGAACTCATCGCCCGCCGCACGTACGTCGCGGGAACCGTCGCGCAGGTGAAAGAAGAGCGGAACCTGCCGACGACCGACGAGTCACAGGAGGATCGCGTGATGGAGCGGGCGGGCGAGAACGCCGAAGCGTTCGACGTGGACGCCAACCTCGTGAAGGCGATCTTCCGGTTGCTGATCGAGTTGAACAAGGTGGAGCAACGCGAGAATCGGTAGCCGAAATCGCGCGTTTCACGGATCCTATCGAATAGAGAGTGATTCGGTTTCGCGGGACGGTCGACATCGATGCGTCCTGACGTTCGATTAGGTGGCGGGAGCCAGCGCACGTGAACGTCACTCCTCGTCAGTCGGGTCGAGTGGAACCCGTTCGACCTCGATGCCGTCGTACTCTTTCTCCGACGAAAGTACGTCCATCGACCGTGTCTCTGCGGTCGCCGCGTGGAACGCGTCGAACGGCGTCATCCCTTCGTCGTAGTAGTTAACAGCTTTCAGAACCACCTGTTTCTCTTCCTCGTCCCGAACCGGGACGAGTTCGAGCAGGTTCGCCACGAGCGGTACGTAGTCGAACTCGTAGCGTTCGCGAGCGAGAACGAGTTCGAGATACGAGAACGCCGACGTTTCGACCTCGTACTCGTCGAGTGCGTCCTCAGCCGACCCCTGCAACCAGTCGGAGTCCTTGGCGAGTGCGAGCAAGAAGTCCGTCTCGACGTACACCGTCATCTATCGGCGTCCGTCTCTCGGGCCTCGGCTTTGGCTTCGGCTTCGACGTCTCCGCGAATCTCCTCGACGGACGCATCACGGAGGCCGCCTGCCGCCTCGCGGACGGCGGCGAGGGGGTCGTCTGCCACCGGGATGAGTTCGAGCCTGTCCTCGTAGGTTACGATGTGATACTTGTCACCATACTTTTCCCGTATCTCCTTGGGGATGTACAGTCGACCCTGCCGATCCGTTTCCGTTGACATAGCATAGATTACGATGGAATGGAACAAGAGTCTTACCACTATGCGTATTTCTATGGTACTGCATAGATGACTCCGAAGCCATCTATGGTGGATTTCAGCTACGTGAACAAACTTCTTCCACGCGGACATCCGGGACGGAGCCGATATCGGTAGTACTCCGATGCTCGATGGAAACCGAGCCGTTCCGAGCGCCGTCAGTACTCCCAGAGCCGGTGGATTCGATCCTCGATGTCGGGATGGTGGGCACGGAGCGTCTCGACCCGGCGCTCGCCGTCGACGTTGACGACGTGGATTTCCCCCCGACGCCCGGGATAAACGTCTTGGAAGTCGTACACACAGCCGACCACGTCCACATCCGACGGCACGTCGTCGCTCTCGCTGAGGATGTCGACCTGTCGGTCGACGTTGTACTCGACGAGACGGTTGATCGCGCCGGATCGATCCACGTCGGACGGCAGCGCGTCCACGCCGGTTTCGAGCCGTGGCGTCAGGAGGCCGAGACAGTGTTCGACGCCGGGCGGCGCGTCGACGCCGCCGGTCAGGTCGTCGTACGCCGCCGTGATGGCGCCACACCCCGTGTGGCCAACGACGAGGGCGACGCTCGTGTCCAGATACGCCAGCGGATAGAGCACGTCGCCCGAGACGACCTGGCCCGCGGCGGTGGACTGGACGACGCGGTTGCCGATGTTGCCACAGGTGAAGATGCCGCCGGGGTCGTCGTGGTTCCACATCCGGTCCTGCAACACGCGGGAGTCGGAACAGCAGACCGTGACCACGCCCGGATGCTGGGCCTCCTGCAGGTCGTCGAAGCGCGCCTCGAACGTACGGGCGTGCGCCGCGTTGCCGGCCAGGAGTTCGACGACGATGTCGTGCATTCGCCCACGCCTACTCCGGCGGTCGACATAGTGATTATCCCTCTCCGGACCGCTCAGTCGCGATACGTCTCCGCGAGGGCGTCGAGGGCCTCGTGGTGCTGGGTCGAGTGGGGGGCCGTGAGCGGCGAGACGCTGACGCGCCCCTCGACGATGGCGCGACGGTCGGTCCCCTGGGGGTCGGGGAGGTCGTCGTCACGCATCCGCGCCCAGACGTTGTCGGTGAGGCTGATCCGCTCGCCCTGTCGCTCGGCGCGCATGTCGTACAACGTCGACGGTTCGGTGATCTCCAAGGGCGCGAGGTCGTCGCCCTCGCTCCAGATGGGCGCGTTGACGTTCAGATACTCCGCCTGTTCGAACACCCCGGCGCCGAGGGCGTGGTCGACGAGGTAGGTGGTCGCCTCGGTCGCGTTGCGATAATCCCGCTGCTGATCGGCGGCGTGTTGCCACTCGCCGTCGCTCCCCGGGACGTACAGCGAGACGGCGATGGCGGGCACGTCGAAGAATGCGGCCTCGACGGCGGCGCTGACCGTCCCCGACCGTCCGAGGACGTACGCCCCCAGATTCGCGCCGCGGTTACAGCCCGCGACCACCATGTCCACGTCGGGACAGAGCGCTTCGAGGCCGACGACGGTGCAGTCCGCGGGCGTCCCGTGGATCGCGTAGCCGAGTTCGTGCGTTTCGACCTCGACCTCCCGCGACATCGCTCGCCCGACCGCGCTCTTGTCGCCGTTCGGCGCGACCGCCGTCACCTCGGCGAACTCGGAGAGTGCGTCGTAGAGCGCCCGGAAGCCGACGGAGTCGATCCCGTCGTCGTTCGTCAGAAGTACGTGTGGCTCGTCCATACCGTTCCTCGGGCGGCCGGCGAGAAAGGCACACCGCTTCGGACGGACGGTCGTAGGTCGTTGCCGGCCGTCGACCACGGATCGACGGCGGCCGGCGGACAGCGACGACCGTTCGTTCGTATCAGCCGACGATGTCGACGACCGCCTCGTCGTCGACGACGAGGTTGTACGCTCCCTCGTCGTCGTTCCAGAGCGCGAGGGCGTTCTCGAACTGTAAGATTGCACCGTAGTCGGCCTCGCCGAGCGCGCGGTTCAGCCCCGACTCCCGGGTCAGCACCGCGTAGTGTTCGAGGCGTTCGCTCCCGTCGCCGATCTTGTAGAGCGGGTTGCCGTCGGCGGCGAGGTCGCGACTCAGCTTCACCGCCAGCAGGTCGATCCGGTCGGTGACGTGCTCCTCCATATCCGCCATCCGGGCGTGCCGCGACGCGTCGGCGCGCACGTCGATCCGGCGCCGTTCGTCCGTCCGCAGGAGGGCGTAGGAGAACTTCACCGTCTCGTTGCGGAAGGTTCCGGGCTCGCCCCCGGCGTCGTCGAGGCGGCGCTGGACGTGCGGGGCGTCGATCCGCGGCCGTTCGTCGAACGACCAGCCGCGATCCGACGGCTCCATTCCCGGCCACAGACGGAGTGTGGGGGCGTAGACGGTCGCGCCGCGGTCGGCCACGAGCGTCCGTTCGACCGTCCGAAGGCCCGTGCTGGTTTCGAGGTCCGCAGGGGCGAGCGCCAGGAGCGTCCCGTCGTCCGCGAGGGCGTCGAGCGCACGCCCGGCGACGGCGACGGGGTCGTCGAGTTCGCTCAGGACGTTCGCGCAGACGACGAGGTCGTACGGACCCTCGGCGTCGAAGTCGAACGTTTCGGCTCGCTCGCGGTGGATCGTCGGCCGGACGTTCCGCCCCGTCCCGTCGAGAAGGGCGTCCAGCACGTCGGCGGCGGCGCTCGGCTCGACGGCGTGGTAGTCGACGACGGCGTCCTCGGGAAGGTAGTCCTGGAGGGCGAGAGCGGGGCCGCCGACGCCCGCGCCGACGTCGAGGACGCGGAGGCGACGGGGCAGACACGACCGCTCGACCAGGTCGTCGAGGACGTACCCCATCGCGGCGTAGTAGTCGGGGAGGTGGTAGACGGCGTACCCCAGCGCCACCTCCTCGTCGTACTCGACGGGGTTCCCCTGGTAGTAGTCGGCCTTCAGCCGCCGGATCACCTCACGCAGGCGGTCGCCCGACTCGTCGCGGTGCCAGTTCACGCCGTAGCGCTCGACCAGCAGGTCTTCGAGCGCGTGAACGTAGCGCTCGGGCAGACGCTCGGGCTGCCAGCCCGGCGCCGACACCGGCGCCTCGTCGACCGGCACGAACGTTCCGTCCGCGCGCTCGAACAGACCGAGGTCGTACGCCTCCGCCCGGAGGATGCGCTTGACGACCGCCGGGTGGGGCGTCCCCTCGACGTACTCGCTGATCTCCTCGGGATCGATGGGGCGCACCTGCCGCAGGTACTTCGCGTTCGAGCGGACGGCCTCGCGGTCGGTCATTCCGTCCCCGCTTCGCGATAGAGCTCGTCGAAGCCGTCGCCCTCCGCCTCGGCGACACGTCGGGCGGCGTCGGCGACGCGGTCGGCGCCCTCGAAAGTTTCCTGAATCTCTCGATACACCTGCGGTGTCCCACCCGTCACCGTCCCGACGAGGTCGTCGAGCGCGGCCGAGACGGGCGTGGCGAACTCCTCACGCACGTCGGCGGCTGCGAGCGCGTACGCGAGAATCGCCGTGTGGGCGCTCGCCTGCACCGTCTCCATCGCGGCGTCGTGTTCGGCGGCGGTCGTCTCGAAGAGACGATTGCCCGCCGCCGTCAGGTCCGTCCGGAGCGCGTCCGTCGCCGGCCCGGGCGCGTCGGCGACGACGGCGACGTTGCCCGGGGCGTTCGCCGCGGCGAAAAGCGGGTGGAGGGAGACTCGCTCCCGATCCGGCAGGGCCGCGCGCATCGCCTCCACCGGTCCCGTCATCACGCCCGACACGTCGCACATCGCGCGGTCGGCGTTCGGGGCGTAGCGCTCGACCGCATCCTCGACGACCGAAATCGGCACGGCGAGACAGACGACATCGAACGTCTCCCCGGTGTCCGCCGGCACCGCTCGAGTCTCGTCGAGGGTGTCGGCGACCTGCTCCGCGACCGCGGCGTCGACGTCCGTAACCGCGACCGGCCGGTCGAGGGTGTGGGCGAGCCACCGCCCCATCTCGCCCGCGCCGACCACCAGCATATCCATGCGCGTGGCTTCCCCCTCTCCGTCCAAAAGGGGTTCGGTGCGGGTGGGTCGCGGCGCAAGCCTTACCCTCGCTCGGCCCTCGATGTGTTAGTTATGACACATCGGTGTCGAGCGTGTCGACGGCCGGGGGTGAATCGTCCGTGGTCGACGAGCGCGTAACCCGGCGACGGACGCTCCGCGCCCTCGGCACCGCGGGCGTAACGGCGCTCGCGGGCTGTGGTGCCGGGAGCGGGCGTGGGGAAGACGAAGATATCACCCCGTCGGCGACGCCGACGGAGCGCGCCACGGCGACGCCGACCACCACGCCAGCCCGCACGAGCGAGGTGTGCATGGACCCCGTCGGCTGCCTCTCGTTCGACGAGCCACCGGAGCGGTGGGTGGCCAACGCCGGCATCTACTGTGACATGGGTGTCGCACTCGGCCTCGCGGACCGCCTCGTCGCCATCGGCTCGCCGCGGCGCTACTACACCGGCTACTACGACCAGCTACCGGGGGTCTCGCTCGACAAAAGTGCCCGTCCCGCGCTCTCCGCCGGCGCTCGGATGAGCAAGGAGGCGTTCTACGCCGCCGACGCCGACGTGCACGTCATGGACCCCGTGTGGCTGATGGGCACTTTCGGCTGGACGGAGGCCGACGTAACCGAAATCGCGGAGAACGTCGCCCCCTTCTTCGGCAACTACATCCGGGAACGGTCCGACAAGTGGCACGACTACCGCTACTACTCCCTCTCCGAGGCGTTCGGCAAAGTCGCTCGGCTGTTCGACCGGGTCGAACGGTACGAGCGGTTGGAGTCGGTGCGGCGGGAGATGGCGGCCCGCATCGAGTCGAACCTGCCCGACGAGCGCGCCGAAGTCCTCCTGCTCCGACCGCAGGGCATCCCGCCGCGCTCCTTCTACCCGCAGTATCTCGACGACTCGGTGTCGGACTACCAGTGGACCGTCGTCGCCGTCGACGACGCCCTCACTGGGAGTTCGATCCCGCGGTGGGGTGCGACGGTCGACTACGAGACGCTCGCCCGTCTCGACCCCGAAGTGATCGTCATGGAGACGCAGTTCGCGGACGACTTCGTCCTCGACCGGGCGTCGTTCCGGGAGTTCGCGCTCGATACGATGCGCGATCATCCGGTCGCGCGGGACGTACAGGCGGTGCGGAACGGCCGCGTCTACTCCGGCGGCATCAACTACCAGGGGCCGCTCATCTCGCTGTTCCAGACCGAACACGCGGCACAGAGCGTCTATCCCGACACCTTCGACGGCCAACTGTTCGACCGCGACCGCGTCGCGCGGATCGTCACCGGCGAAACCTGATCCATGCCCCGACCCGACGGCGGCGTCGAGGACGCGTACGAACCGTCGGCCGCCACCCGCCGGTTCGGCTGGGTCGACCGCGACCTTCTCGGCGTCGTCTTCGGGGGGTCGGCCGTCGTCCTCGTCGCCACCACCCTCCAGTTGAGCTTCGGGAGCTACGACATCACCCCGGTCGACGCGTGGCGGACGCTCCTCAACCCGGCCGTCCTCCTCGATACGGCCGCGTGGCGGGCCTTCCTCCTCGGCGCCACCGTCCCCGACTTCGCCACGGGCACGCTCGTCGTGTGGACGATCCGACTGCCCCGCGTCCTCCTCGCCGTCCTCGTCGGCGCCAACCTCGCCGTCTCCGGTGCCATCCTCCAGGCCATCACGCGCAACGAACTCGCCAGTCCGTTCGTCCTCGGCGTCTCCTCCGGTGCAGGCCTGGCCGTCCTCCTCACCGTCGTCGTCTTCTCCGGGCTCCTCCCTTTCCTCCCGCTCTTCGCCGCCGTCGGCGGCGGCCTCGCCTTCCTCCTGGTCTACGCCATCGCGTGGCAAGGAGGAACGAGCCCCGTTCGCCTCGTCCTCGCGGGCGTCATCGTCAGCAGCGTCTTCGGCTCCGTCCAGACCGGCCTCTTCCTGCTCATCGAGGACATCGGCCTCGTGCGGAGCGTGATCGCGTGGACGACGGGGTCGCTCGTCGGCGGCGACTGGGCCGCAGTGCGGATGATGCTCCCCTGGACCGTACTCTCGCTCAGTCTGGCCCTCCTCGGCGCGCGCGAACTCGACGTGCTCACGCTCGGGGAGCGCACCGCGTCCTCGCTCGGGATGCGCGTCGAGACGGTCCGCTTCGCGCTCTCGGGCGTCGCCGTCCTCGCGGCGGCCGCGAGCGTCGCCGCCGCCGGCATCGTCGGCTTCGTCGGACTCGTCGTCCCCCACATCGTCCGTCGGCTCGTCGGGAGCGATCACCGACGACTGCTCGTCGGCTGTCTGTTCGCCGGCCCGGCGCTCATGGCCGCGGCCGACGCCGGCGCCCGCCTCGCGCTCAGCCCCGCACAGGTCCCCGTCGGCATCGTCACCGGTCTCGTCGGCGGGCCGTACTTCCTCTATCTGATGCGCAAACACGGCGAGTTCGGGGGGCTCTGATGAGTTCGAAACTCGACGCGACCGATCTGGTGCTCGAATACCCCGGCGGCGAGCGCCCGGTGATCGACGGCGAATCCGTCACCGTCGCCCCCGGCCGCGTGACGGCGCTCGTCGGCCCCAACGGGAGCGGGAAGAGCACGCTCCTCCGGGGACTCGCGGACCAGCTCACCCCCACCGCCGGTGAGGTGCTCCTCGACGGGCGGGCGATCCACCGGCTCGGCGACCGGGAACTCGCGCGGGAACTCGGTCTGCTCGAACAGGAGCCGACGGCCCCCGACGGCCTGACCGTCGAGCGCCTCGCCTACCACGGTCGCTACCCACACCGCGGTCGGTTCGATCCCGTCGACGACGACGACGTGCGCGCCGTCGAGCGCGCGCTCTCGCTCGCAGGGGTGTCGCACCTGCGGGACCGCCCGCTCGGCGACCTCAGCGGCGGCCAGCGCCGCCTCGCGTGGCTCGCCATGGCGCTCGCGCAGGACCCAGACGTGCTCCTCCTCGACGAGCCGACGACGTTTCTCGACCTCCGACACCAGCTAGCGGTGATGGCCGCCATCGAACGCCGCCGCGACGAGGCGGGGACGACCGTCGTCCTCGTCCTCCACGACGTGGAGCAGGCGGCGCGGTACGCCGACGAGATGATCGTCCTCGCGGACGGGACGGTCCACGCCCACGGCGACCCGGAGACGGTCCTGACGCCCGAGGTCCTGGCAGCGGTGTTCGGCGTCGAGGCACGGGTCGAGTCGGGGACACACGGCCCGCGGGTGGTGCCGCTTCGGCCCGTCAACTAGAGGCCGAGCCGCAGCGTTCGGTTCCCGACGAGGAGCGCGAGGCCCAGCCCCATCACGCCGACGAGCAGGCCGTAGGCCGCTTCCCACCCCGCCACGTCGGAGAGGACGCCGACCACGACGCTTCCCGACGCGCCGAGGATCATGTACGCGGTGCGGACCAGGCCGAACGCGGCGCCGCGCTCGTCGGCTTCGAACGTGTCGAAGTACCGCGACTGGAGCGGCGCCCCCCACGTCATCGCGGCGCCGACGCAGACGACGGCGGGCAGGAGGGCGAGCCGCGGGCCGGCCACGAGGAGGGTGTAGCCGACGACGCCGAGCGCCATCGTCGCCGTCGCGGCGCCGTCGCGGCCGATCCGGTCGGAGACCCAGCCGATCGTCGGCTGCGCGAGGCCGTTGACGACGAAGTACGCGGAGAACAGGAGCCCGGCGCTCGTCTCCGGGAGGTCACGGAAGGTGACGAGAAACGTGGGGAGAAAGGAGGCGGTTGCCTGCCAGCAGAACGCCCCGAGGAAGGCGACGAGCGTCGTGAAGGCGATGGGCGGGCGTGAGAGCAGGGCCAGCAGCGGCCTGATCGCCATGCGATCCCGCATCGACTCGTCGGGACGCTCCGGCGTCGTCGGCTCGATCTGCCACGCGAACGCGACGAAGACGGGGACGGCGACGGCGGCGCCGACGGCGATGGCCGCCCGCCAGTCGTAGCGAGCCGCCACCGCTGTCGCGACGACGGGCGCGATCAGCCCCGCCAGCGGCCCGCCGGCGACGTGGACGCCGATGGCGCGGCCGATGTCGTCGAACTCCTTCGTGAGGAGGGTGGTGGCGACGCTGTAGTGGAGTCCCGCGCCGGCGCCGAGGGCGACGGTCAGGACGGCGAAGACGGCGAAGGTCGGCGACAGGGCGAGCAGGAGGCTGGCGACGGCGGTGATTCCCACCGCCGCGAGGATCACGCGTCGCTCGCCGAAGCGGTCGCCGAGGATGCCGGAGGGGAACTGCGTGAGGGCGTAGGCGGCCCACATGCCCGAGAGCGCGAGGCCGACGGCGCCGGTGGAGACGCCGAAGCTGTCGGTCACGTCCGGGACGACCGGGCTGATCACCAGTCGGGCCAGCATCGTCGACGCGAACGCGAGCGTACAGAGCCCGAGGACCGTGTCGCGGTACCGCCAGTTCACACTGGCGATGCGCCGACGGCGACGAAGTGCCTTGCGATTCCGCTCCTACAACACGAGCTCCACGGGATACTCCGTCAGGTTCTCGTAGCCGTCCTCTGTGACGACGACGAGGTCCTCGATGCGCACGCCGCCCACGTCGGGGTCGTACAGCCCCGGCTCAACGGTAAAGACGTTCCCTGGCTGTATCGTATCCCCTTTCGGACCGATGCGAGGATCTTCGTGGATGCTCAAGCCAAGCCCGTGCCCGGTGCGGTGAGTGAACCCTACGTCAGTCCGGGGGTTGGTTCGCTTCGTCTCGAATCCAGCCTCTTCGAACACCTCACAGGCTGCATCGTGGATCGACGGCGCCGAAACACCGGGTTCGATCTGATCCAGTGCCGCCTGCTGGGCATCGACGACGAGTTCGCTCCACCGTTTGATTTTTGGATGCGGTTCTCCCTTCACGAACGTCCGTGAGATGTCGCTGAAGTACTGACTAGCCGTGTTTTTCGGGAAGATGTCAACTAGGATCGTTTCCCCGGCGTAGAGCGGACCACTCCCACGATCGTGGGGGTCCGCGGCAGCGGACCCACACGCGATGACGGGTTCTTGATGCTGGTGTGAGCAGTCGTGTCGGAGCAACTCCCGCTCGATTTCGGTTCTGACGCGCTCGCTCGTCAGTACCTCGCCGTTGAGGTGGAGCACATTCTCGACGACGGTCGCTTCGGTGAGTAATCTTTCCACGGTGGCCATCGCCGCTTCGTTCGCCCTTTGACATTCCCGGATGAATTCGATCTCGTCCGACCGTTTTCGGGCGCGCATTGAGAGCAGTACACCTTCGGTGTCGAAACGCACTGTTACTCCTTCCTTACGCAGCCCTTCGACGGTTGCCGCGGGAAACCAGTAGGGAACGGCGACGCTTTCGATCCCGTGTGCGTGCAAGAATCCAGCCAGAACCCCGCGGTTTCGTTCTGCCCCGTAGATTCGTATCCGACCTTCCACGCCGTACGTTTCGTTTCGCGTGACCGTTCGGGCTCGACTCTCCCGATCCGCCCGTCGACACTCCATTCCAGGCAAGAGCAGATGGATGTCTTCACCATCGTACAAGGTGATGAACGGGTCCGGTGCGTCGAACCCCGACATGTACCGCTGATCGGCGTTCTCAGAATTCGCCTCAATAAGATAGCCGTCGGCGTCCGTCCGTTCCAAGAAGTCGTTGAGGAGCGAGAAGTCGGGATCCATACCCTGTGCATGTGACGGTCGAATAAAAAATCTCCTGCGCAGTTCAATCAGAACTGGAATCGGAATATGTAGAGCGCACTGGCGTTCGTGTCTGAGAACTGCGCGAACCACGCGTCGCCTCGGTGGATGACGTCGATATCCCGATCCTCGAGCAGGAACTCGATACGTTCGGCGTTTCTGAAGTAGGAGGTCGACATGTCGTTTATCGCCTTCTTGACGGTGACGCTTTCGGGTTCTCTGTGGAATTCGAAGGAGGCATTCATTCGCTCGCTCCCGCGTGTGAACCGGTGTTGCGGGAGTTCGATGTACTCCTCAGCCTGTGTCGGCCACTCACCCGCTGCTGACTCGTACCGGATACGGAACGATTCGTCCGGCGCCAGTGGCTCCGCAAAGTACATCTTGAATCGGATGCTGTACTTGCCGATCCGTTCGGCTTCCCAGTTGTCGGACTCTTTCCACCCCCCGTCGTTCGTCGGGTAGTACATGTGGAAGTCCGTGTCGGCGACGTCGATCGGCGAATCTCCGTCGATGCGGATCGAGATGTGGTCGCTCTCCCGATTGGTGGCGTTGAGTCCCTCGAAAGTCTCGCGAAACACCACCCCGTCGTTGATAAGGCTTATTTCGGATTTCGTCTGGGTTATATAGTGAGTGTCGTCGAACTCCTCCGGCGGCTCGTCTAAGAACGTTGCAAATGCCAGCCCGTAGAACACGTCGTAGGTCTCTGTTTGGACCCGGAGGATCTGTTTTTCGGCTTCCTCTTTCACACGGTGCAACTCGGCTCGCAAGTCGTACACCGTGTAGACGAGAAACAGGATGCAGAGAACGGCTAGTAATATAACGATCGACAGAAGCTGTTCGATGACGGACAGTTCCAGTCGATCCGAGACCTGAACAGCGACGGGCACGACCGAAATCAACGCTGCGGCGCTCAGGACCCAGCCGACGACGCTTTTCAGATTTGAATGCGGGTCGTAATCCGGCTCAATGTCAATTTCGACGTCATCCGACATTATTCACTTCCTCTGGTATCGGGTTTATTCAGGTCTTATGGGAAAAAAGTAAGCATGAAGAAAAATTTTAAGCTCTCGCTATTTTTCAACACTACGTAGGGAAGAAAATTGTCCACTATCTCCCCAACACTTATAATTACTGATGATAAATGATTGATTGTAGTCATGAGTGATTCGACAATAGCGGAGATCGCGACTCAAATCGCCGACCGCAGGATAGTCCGCGAGCGATCGCAGCAGATTCGGGATCACGCGCTCGACGAGCCAAGTTAGCTATCTCCCCAACACTTATGATTGCTGATGATAACTGAATAATTGTAGTCATGAGTGATTCGACAATAGCGGAGATCGCGACTCAAATCGCCGACCGTAGGCTAGCCCGCGAGCGATCGCAACAGATCCGGGATCGCGCGCTCGACAAGCCCAGTTAGTGGTCCTGACCTGCACAGTTTTCGGATGGTCGATATCTTAGTCGAGGGTACGGGCGAGTCTATCCAGTCGTCGGTCGGAACGTCGATACACGACGCATTGCTCACAAACGGCATACCGCCGAGTTCGGTGATCGTTCTCGCCGACGGGCGTCCAGTCGCGGATACGCACCGACTCGAAGAGTCATCGACGTACGAGGCGATTAGGCTCGAACGGTACGACACCGAACTGGTCGACGCCCTCCGGACCCTCCCCAGTCAGGATGGAACGTACGTTGACAGGTCGTTGCGGATCTCTCCCGAGGGCGATATCAGCGTCCGGAACGCCGTCGAGGACCCTCAAGCGTTCACGCGGCGGATCGAACAGCGTGTCGTAGAGGCCGTGCGTGAGTACGATCTCATCACTGCGGGAGATCGAGTCGTCTTAGGGCTCTCGGGCGGAGTGGACAGCACTGCCCTTCTGGCCGCGTTGTGCAATACCCAAGAGCAGCTTCCACCGTTCGATCTGATCGCCACGACGGTTGAGGAACCGTGGATCGAGAACGGCGAGATAGCCGACGGAATCGCCGAGCGAATGGCCGACCGATTCGACGTTCGTCACCGCCTCGTCACTCAAGAGCAGATCCGAGAGCAGTACCATCTCGACCGCCCCGTTTCGGCGGTGATCGACCGTCTTAGAGACTCACCGTTCAGGACACACGTCGTCCCGATCACCGACCAACTGATCACTCGGCAGCTTGAGGCGACCGCGGAGGCGGAATCGGCGCAGACGGTGCTGTTGGCTGCCCACGCCGCCGATGTCGTCATGCAACATATCGACCCACTGTCCGAAACTGACCCAGCCGCGTTCCCGAAACGGCGGTTCAGCGACCTGTCGTACGCTTACCCTACCGTATTCCTCTCGAAAAAGGAACTGTCTATGTATCTTCAGACGAGCGAGGGGCTGAGCGTGGCTGATCAATTCCGAGAACCGTGGCGGGATCTCCCTGACGAAGAGAGCTTGTTGTACTATCTCGCGGAGCTTCTGCGGAGCTACTGGCCCGGGATCGAACACTGGATCGTGACTTCAGAGTCCAACACGAGTCACGACACCGATTCCGTTGGTTCCTGTAGCAACTGTGGCAAGCTGAAAGGCGCCACCGACTGGGGGAGCAAGGCGGAGCGAATCTGCCCGACGTGTTCAATCCTGTTCGAGTTGGGCTGCATTCAGAGCTGAACGGTCTGCTCTCCGACTCAAACACTCGTTTCGGCATCCGATCACTGACCGCTCACGTCAGGGTCCGCACCGCGTCGACGAGGAAGACGACGCCGAACCCGCCGAGGACGAGCGCGCTCGCACCGGCGACGACGGGGGCGAACGCGGCGACGCGTCGCTGGGCCGCGCGCAACGCCGCCGGGAAACCGGTGATCCACAGCGCGATGCCGAGGAAGAAGCCGAGGATGAGCGCCGGGCTTCCGGTCCGCACCACCAGCAGGCCGGCGAGCTCCGACCCCACGTAGGGGGTGTAGGAGAGCACATCCAGTCGTCCGGGTTCGAGCAGGCCGACGCCGATGGTCAGCCAGAACAGGATCTGATAGGGGTTGGTGAGCGCGAGGACGAACGCCTTGCGGAAGCCGGTGGCCGCCCGCGCCGCCGGGCCGTCGCCCGACGGGACGGTTTCGACGTCGCCCGCGGCGTCCCTCGCGGCGCCGTAGGCGAAGTAGAGCATCAGGACGCCGCCGACGCCCACCATCGCCGCTCGGATCGTCGGGAACCGTTCGACGAAGGTGACGACGCCGAGCAGCGAGCCGACGAAGAAGACGGCGTCGGCAGTCATCGCGCCCAGGCCGGTTCGGGCGCCCGCGAACCAGCCGTTGTTGACGGACTCCTCGGCGATGACGGCGTTCATCGGCCCCGGTGGGGCCGCGAGGGCGAGACCGAAGACGACGCCCGCGAGGAGCGACGGGAGGGGGTTTGGCACGGATGCCCCTCGTCCTCGTCGAAAAATAACGTTTCCCGTTCAGACCAGCGCCAGCACGGCCGTCGACACCGCGGTGACGACCGTCTCCCAGACGGAGAAGCCGGTGACGATGCTCAACACGGTGTCGGCCGCGAAGAAGGCGAAGAGACCGGCGGAGAAGAAATGCGCCTTCCGGAGGTCGAGCCGGTGGGAGAACTTGTGGAAGAAGAAGGCGTTGGCGAGGCTCACGGGGATGATGGCGAGCATCTCGCCCGCCCAGATGGCGGGGTGGGCGCCGTACTGCGCGGCGAGGCCGATGGTCACCAGTTGAGTCTTGTCGCCGAACTCGCCCGCGGCCATCATCGCGAAGATTGGGACGAAGCCGCCGAGCGCGTCGGGTACCTCGCGACCGAACACCGTCGGCTCGAAGTCGCTGCCGATCGAGGCGATGCCCCCGTCGGTCGTCGCCGGATCGACCCGCTCCGCCTCGCCGCCGGAGGGCGCGGACCGGTAGAGAAGGACGGCGAACACGAAAAAGAGGCCGGCGGTGAACGCGTCCAGAACGACCGGCGGAAACATCCGCTGAAGCGCCTCGCCGAAGAGGACCTCCAGCACCGTCCACCCCGCGAAGGCGGTGCCCGCGGCGCTCACGACCACCCACGGGTTGTACCGGGTCGACAGCCCCGCGATGATGAACTGCACCTTCTCGCCGGGCAGGACGACGAGCTGGGCGACGAAGGCGACGGTCAGAATTTCGACCCACCCCGTCACGCGTCGGTCACCTCGGGCTCCGCCGTCTGAACCCGGATCGTCCGCGCGACCGATTCGGGGAGGCTCTGCTCCGCGTCGCCGATGCGGACGGTTACCATGCCGAACGGCGCCACGTCGACGATTTCGAGTTCGGTCCCCGGGCGGACGCCCGCGTCGTCGAGGTAGGCGAGTTCCGCCTCGTCACGGTCGCGAACCCGGCTGACCACCACCGTCTCGCCCGCGTCGTGGTCGCTCAACGGGGTCGTCTCGTCGCTCTCCAGGGGACGAAGGTCGGCGCCCGGAATCGGATCGCCGTGTGGGTCCACCTCCGGATCGCCGAGCGCGTCCGCCACCCGCCGCTCGAACTCCTCGGAGATGTGGTGTTCGAGGGCATCCGCCTCCTCGTGGACGTCCGTCCACGAGTAGTCGAGATGTTCGGCCAGATACGCCTCCAGCAGGCGGTGGTGGCGGAGCACCTCCAGCGCCACCGTCTCCCCCTCCGGCGTGAGTTCGACGCCCTTGTACTTCTCGCGCTCCAGCAGCCCCTGCTCGGTGAGTTTCTGCACCATGCTCGTCACCGTCGGGGCTGTCTTCCCCACCTCCTCGGCGATGGCCGAGGTCGACACCGGCGCGCCGTCCTCGGACTGGAGTCGGTAGATCGCCTTCAGGTAATCCTCCATCGCGTCGCTCAGCATCACTCTACCCGAATTCGATGCGTCTAATGTATAAACCTGTTGCGTCGAAACCGAAGTTAGACGCCCTGTCCCATCAGGTGGCTCCGGAGCACGTCGGCCGTCTTCACGCCCGCGTCGGCGTTGACGACGAGGACCGAATCGTCCGCCGACAGGTCACCACGGTCGGCGAGCGCCCACGCACCCGCGGCCGCCGCACCGCCGGTCGCGCCGACCTCCGTTCCGAGCCGCTGGGTGAGCGCCACCGCGCTCTCCAGCAGCTCCTCGTCGGCGACGGTGATCGCGCCGCCCGCCGTGTCGGCCAGAGCGTCGAGCGCCAGCGATCCGCCCGCCGGGTCGGGAATCTCGAGTTCACCACAGATGGTGTCGGGGTGCTCGACCGGCGTCAGGTCCTCCGAACCGGCGTCGTGGGCCTCGACGACCGGTGCACACCCCTCCGGCTGGACGGCGTAACACCGCGGTACTCGATCCGTCAGGCCGAGTTCGTGGAGGTCCCGAAACCCGCGCGCGACCCCGACGAGCGTCTCGCCCGTCCCGACGGCGACGACGGCCGCGTCCGGCGCCGTCCAGTCGCGGGCCGCGGCCACCTCGTACGCCAGCGTCCGGTACGCGTCGTGGCGGTACGGCGTCGTGAACGCCCCCAGCGAGTACCAGTCACGCTGGAGGTCGGCGTCGAGAGCGTCGAGCGCGTCCGGATATCGGCCGCCGACCACCCGCATGTCGGCGCCGTGGACGTTCACCATCGCCTTGTTCGGGAAGGGAGCGCGCGAGGGCAGGTAGGCGTACAGATCCGTGTCGACCCGGCCGGCGTAGGCCGCCGCGGCCTGCCCGGCGTCGCCCGGGGCCGCGAGCGCCAGCAACTCGGCGTCGTGGGCCCGCGCCATCGTCACCGCCGCCGACAGCCCCCGGTCGAGGACGCTTCCCGTCGGATTCCGCCCCTCGTCTTTGAGGTGGACGCTTCCGACCCCGAGTTCGGCGGCGAGGCCGTCGGCGTCGAGCAGCGGCGTCGCCCCCTCGCTCGCGGAGACGGCCCGGTCGGCGGGGACGGGCAGGAGGGCGTCGTAGTCCCACATCGAGTCGGGGTCGGTCGGCAGGGCGTCGGGGTCGACGGCGTCGAGGTCGTAGACGGGGTCGAGCGGTGCGCCAGCGTCGCTCCGCCCCGCGTGATCGGGGGCGTATCGGTCGCCGGTCGCCGTGCAATCGAGGCCGACGAACGCGTCGGAGGTGTCCATACCGGCGGTTGCGACCGGAGGGGGAAATCTCCGTGGGTTCTTTGTCTCGTCCCATCCACCTCCCGGCATGGACGACCTCGACATCGCCGTCGTCGGCGCGGGACTGGCCGGCCTCGTTTCGGCCCGGCACCTCGCCGACGCGGGCGCGGACGTGACCGTGTTCGAACGGCACGACGAGGTGGGCGGCCGGGTTCGCACCCGCCACGAGGACGGGTTCACGCTCGACCGTGGCTTCCAGGTCCTCTTCACCGCCTACCCGGCCGTTCGGCGCGAACTCGACCTCGACGCGCTCGACCTGCAGTCGTTCTCGCCCGGCGCGGTCATCGCCCGCCCCGGCGAGCGATCGGTCCTCTCCGATCCCCTGCGCGATCCGTTCGCCCTCACCGACACCCTGTTCAACCGCGAGGTGACGACGACCGACAAGCTCCGAACCCTCGCCTTCCGTCAGCACGTCGGGAGCCGGGACGAGGCGGATATCTTCGCCAGCCCCGACGCACCGATCGACGACTACCTCCGCGACTGGGGCTTCTCTCACCGCTACATCGACAACTTCGTCGCTCCCTTCTACGGCGGAATCACCCTCGACCGCTCCCTGTCCACCTCGAAGCGCGTCTTCGAGTACACGTTCAAGGCGATGAGCGAGGGCCGCGTCGCACTCCCGGCCGAGGGGATGGGCGCCGTCCCCGAGCAACTGGCCGACCGCGCCCGCGACGCAGGGGCGACGATCCGTCTCGGCGAACCCGTCGCCGTGGTGGTGGCCGATGGTGACGGCGACGGCGCGACCGTCGAGACGGAGGCGCGGACGGTCGACGCCGACGCCGTCGTCGTCGCCACCGACCCACGGACCGCCCGCCGCCTGACCGGCGTGGCGTCGGTGCCGACGACCGCCCGTCCCTCCGTGACGTGCTACTGTGCGTTCGACGCGCCCCTCGACGACGGGCGGAAGATCCACCTCAACGCGGCCGACGACCGACCCAACGCCGTCGCGCCCCTCTCGTCGGTCGCGCCGTCGTACGCCCCCGACGATCGCCACCTCCTCGCGGCGACGTTTCTCGGGGGCGAGGCGCTCGACGCCGACGACGCCGAACTCCTCGATGCGACCCGCGACGCCCTCGAATCGTGGTATCCCGAACGACTGTTCGGCGGCCTCGAACACGTTCACACCGACCGGATCGAGTTCGCGCAGTTCGCCCAGCCCCCGGGCGTCCACGACGGCCTGCCCGACACCCGCGACCCCGCCGGTCCCGTCTACCTCGCCGGCGACTACACCGCGTGGTCGTCGATCCAGGGGGCGATGCGGAGCGGTCGGGAAGCCGCCGAGGCCGTCCTCGACGACTAGTCGAACCGGCGTTCAGTCCCCAGATACCGCCCCTCGACGCTCACGCCCACGTCCGCGTAGAAGAGCGTGAGCGTCGCCTCCAGGTCGCCGATCAGGTAGTGGTCGATGACCTCGGCCAGCCGCGCCCGGAACCGCGCGCCCGTCTCCGTGCCGAGCGTTCGGAGGAACGCCGGGCCGAGTTCCTCGCCGAACCGCGCGTTCGTCAGCGGCTCGCCGCGCCAGACGGTCGTCGGCGGGGCGTGGCCGTACGCCTCGAGACACGCTTCGAGTCGCGGCCACGGCGATCCCTCCGCGTCGGCCCGTCGCTTGCGGTCCAGAAAGAGGTCGAGATGGGCCGATTGCTCGGTGATCGCCGGCAGGGTCACCTCCGCCCCGAGCCGGTCGAGCCGCCCCGCCACGAACGGCAGGTCGAACTCGACGCCGTTGTAGGTCACCAGACGGTCGGCGCCGGCGTCGTCGAGGTGTGCCATCGCCCGGTCGACGAGCGCCGCCTCGTCGTCCTCGGCCCCCGCCTGGCCGCCGTCGGCCGTCGGCCGACTGTCCGCGGCGCCACGCCGGTAAAACGTCTCGTAGGTCGCCGCCGTCAGCGGGTCGGAGCAGTCGTGGACGCCGACACCGATAGCGACGAGTTCGCCCTCGGCCGGATCGGTCGCCGTCGTCTCGATGTCGACGGTCGCGATCCGCTCGTGTCCGGGGTCGTCGCGAGGGTAGCGCATGGGTGCAGTCCACGATTGGGTGCGGGATGTGATTTAGGGTATCGCATCGGCCCGGCGGCCGCATCCACCGTCGGATCGTCGTCCATCGCCGCGAAACGCGTCCCGACGTTTTACTACCCGGCACGCCGGACGTGTCGGTATGCGAACCCGTCCCGACTGGCTCTCGCTCGACGCCGACGAGACGGTCGTCTGGCAGGGCGCGCCCCGGATTCGGCGCATCCTCCCGACCGCCGCCACGGCAACGCTCTGGATCGCCCTCCTCGTGACCGGTGTCCTCCTCAGTCCCCGATTTGCGCCCGAAGTCGCGCTGTTGTTCTCTCGGCCCGTCCTCGCTGGCGGCGCCCTCCTGTTCGCCCTGCCGGCCGTCGCCGCGGTCGCCTGGGCCTACCTGCGGACGACGAACGTCGAATACGTCCTCACGGACCGAAACCTCTACCGCAAGGCCGGCGTCCTGTCGACCCGCGTCTCCCGGGTCGATCTCGCGGCCGTACAGAGCACGGGGCTGTCGAAGAACGTCTGGGGGAACGCCTTCGACTACGGCACCATCGAGATCAGCACCGCCGGCTCCGACGGCGTCGACCTGCGGCTCACGGATCTGGACGCCCCCGAATCCGCCCGTTCCGAGATCAGGGAGCGCATCGGCGGCCGGCAGGGGGCGCGTGACACCACGCCGTCGACGCCGCTCGATTCGACGACGGCCGACGCACTGCACGACGACCTCCGCGCGCTCCGCGACGCCGCGACCCGCGTCGAACGGGCGGTGAGTGAGCGATGAGCGAGTCGACGACCGACGACGCCACGGCGGCCGCCGAGATGGGCGACGACACGTCGCCCGAGTGGCTCTCACTCGACCCCGGCGAGGAGGTCGTCTGGATCGGCCGCCCGGCGTTCGAGACGCTCTACGGCACCATCCTCAGCGGCCTGCTGTTGACCGTCGTCCTGATCGGCTTCCTGATTCTGCTGGGCGTCCCCTTCGCCTACCTCCGCATCCAGAACACGGACTACGTCGTGACAACCGAGTCGCTGTACGTCAAATCCGGCATCTTCTCGACCAACATCGAGACGGTGGATCTGGACCGCATCCAGAACACGGAGTACAACCGGAGCTTCTGGGGCAAGCAGTTCGGCTACGGGAGCATCTCGATCAGCACGGCCGGGAGCAGCGGCGCCGAAATCTCCTTCGACGGGATTCCGGACGCGCCGGCCGTCCGCGACCACATCACCGAACTTCAGCGTCGGACGTCGGGCCGCGGCGACGACGGGACCGGCGGTGACCGCGACGGCGAGACGGCCGCCAGCGCCGACCAGATCGGCGAACTCATCGCGGAAGTGCGCGCCACCCGCGAGGCGTTCGAGCGGATCGAACGCCACCTCGTCGACAGTGAGGAGCCACGCTCCTCAAGCAGCGAGGGACACAGTCCCTCGGGCAGTCGGCCGGAGGCCGACGACAACCGGCCGCAGGCCGGTGACGACGAGGCGTCCGGACGCGCGTCGTCGTCCGCCGAGGGCGACGACGGAGAGTCGACGAACGGCCGCTAGTCCCGCAGGAACGCCTCGTCGCCGTACGCCGAGAGCATCGACAGGAATCCCTCGCGCTGTCGCTCCAGTTCCGGCGGCAGATCCGCGTAGGCGTGATCGAACATCGACGCCGGATCGGCTTCCTTCTCGGACGCCTCGTCGATGACCCTCGCGACGTGATCCTCGATTGCGGCCTGGATTTCGGCGTCGCGTTCGTCGTCGAGGCGGTCGGTCCGCCGGAGGAAGGCCTCGAACCGCTTCAGCGGGTCGCGTTCCTTCCACTCCGCTACCTCCGCGTCGTCGCGGTAGACGCTCGGGTCGTCGGCGGTGGTGTGAGCGCCGAACCGGTAGGTGACGGCCTCGATCAGCGTCGGCCGCGTCTCCCCCTCGTCCGGATCGCGCGCCCGCTCGACGGCCTCGTTCGTCACCGCGTAACACGCGAGCGGGTCCATCCCGTCGACGCGGACGCCCTCCATCCCGTAGGCGTCGGCCTTCACCGCGATGGTGTCGCTCGCGGTCTGCTCCTCGACCGGGTGGGAGATGGCCCACCCGTTGTTGTTACAGAAGAAGACCGTCGGCGTATCGAAGACGCCCGCGAAGTTCATCGCCTCGTGGAAGTCGCCCTCGCTGGTCGCGCCGTCGCCGAAGTGGACGACCGTCGCCCGGCCGTCGCCTTTCAGTTTCGACGCCCACGCCATCCCCACCGCGTGCGGGAGATGGTCGGCGATGGCGATGTTGAGCGGGAAGACGCTCTTGTCCGCGAGGCTGGCGTTCCCGGATTCGTGGCCCATCCAGTACTCCAGATAGCCGGCGTCGAGGTCGCGGACGACCACCGCACCGTGTTCGCGGTACTGGTAGAGGATCCAGTCGTCGGGCGCGAGGGCGTACGTCGACCCCACCTGCGCGCCCTCCTGTCCCGCACCGGAGGCGAAGGTGCCGAGCCGCCCCTGTCGCTGGATGTTGATCGCCCGCTGGTCGAAGTGGCGGGTCAGCCGCATGTCGCGATACATCCCGAGCAGCGTCTCGTCGTCGAGGTCGGGCATCGCCGCCTCGTCGACGACCGTCCCGTCCTCGTCGAGCACGCGGACGAACTCGCCGTCGTCGTAGTCCACGGTCAGTCACCCCCCTCGGATCGAAGCCGTCGGGTCCGTCGATCCGCACGACTCCGTAGGCGTGGCCGTCGGTCCATACCTCGGCCGACACGCTCCGCCGAGTAAACCCTATCGCCGTCGTCCCAGGTACGGACGCAGTTCCGCGAGCGGCGGGAACCACAGCGTCTCGTCGTCGTCGACGACGCCCGGTCGAACCGCGTCGAGGTCGGGGACCAGCGGCGACGCCACCCGGTCGCGGCGCTCGATCCGCAACCCCGCCGCGAACGTCGAGAAGGCCGGCACCGTCAGCGTCGGTCGGTCGCGGTAGCCCGCCGGATCGAACAGGAAGCAGTCCCGCTTGCGCCCTTCGACCTCGATGGCGGGATGGAGGTGGCCACAGACGTACCGCTCGGCGTCCACCTCGGGCACCTCGTGACCGTGACAGACGAGCGTGTCGTCGGACAGGCGGTAGGCGTCGTGGACGGTTCCCGGCCAAGCGTCGTCGAGGCCGGCGTCGTGGTTGCCCGCGACGGCGACCGGCGTCGCCCCCGCGGCGCGGACGGCGCCCGCGAGCGCTCGGACCGTCCCCGCCGTCCGGTCGTTCGGTGCGCCGAACCGGTGACACAGATCGCCCGCGAAGACGACCGTCTCGGGGTCGATCGCGGTCATCGCCGCGTGCAGCCGATCCAGCAGGTCCCGCCGTTCGTCGAGGAGCATCCCGGCGTTCGACGCCGCGGCCCGCCCGGCGTGGACGTCGGCCACGACCAGCGCCTCCGCTTCCGGGAGGGACACCGTCCGGCCGTAGGTCGTCTCGGGTGGCGGTGGCGCCACGTCAGTCCGCGTGCTCCTTCGCGGTGGCGTAGGCGTCCTGCAGGCGTTTGAACGACTCGCTGTCGCCGCCGTGGTCGGGGTGGACGTTCTTGACCCGTCGGCGGTAGGCCCGCGTCACCTCGTCGGTGTCCGCCGTCGGCGGCAGGCCGAGGCGTTCGAACGCCGACCCGATCGGCGTCGACGAGGCGTTCGCTTCGGTCGTTCCCCGCGTCGGCGTCTCGAACGGGAGTCGCCGACCGAGCTGGTGGGCGGGCATCTCGTACTCACAGAGGACCGCCGCGGTCCCCGCGCGTTCGATCCGAAAGTAGGCCTGCGGATCGAAGGTGATCGCTACCGCGCGGTCCGGCAGGTAGAACGCGACCGTGTCGTCGTGGACGGCCGCGTCCTCGACGTAGCGCTCGCCGATCGAGCCGAGGTAGGTTCGGATCTCCGCCCGCCGTCGGTCGGTGCCGTCGATCCGCGCGCCCCGGTCGACCGGCGGCGACGGGAACAGGCGATCACCGACGACGAAGATGCCGGCGACGAGGACGACGGCGACGGCGCCCATTCCGACGCCCGCCAGCAGCCACGGCGGCAACAGTTGCACCCACTCCGGTAGCACGAGCCCACGTTGGCGACGCGGAATAAAGAACTTCTCGCCCTAGCCGATGTACCGCAGGTCGTCGTCCGTCGGCATCTGGGCGCCCTGACTCTGCATCTCCTGGATCTTGCCGACGACTTCCTCCATCTCCTCAGCGCGGTCCTCCAGCGACTCATAGTCGACCTCGAAACCGATCACCGTCTCCAGCACTTCGAGCACCGCGCGGGCGCTCTTGGGGTCGACGAGATAGCCGCTGGTCTCGCCCATCAGGCAGGTTGCGTCGAGGCCGCGACGGCCGCCGAGGCCGAGCAACAGGCCGCTCACGCCGACGATGCCGCCCGCGGGTTCGTCCTCGCGGAACTCCACGCCTTCCGCCTCCAGATCGGGCTTCAGCTCCGCGTCCGTCACGGCGCCGAGGACGTGGTACTCCTCGATAAGTTCGCCGGTGGGGACGCCGCCGAGGGCGAACACCCGTTCGACGCCCATCCCCTCGGCGATGTCGAGAAACGACTCCGTGAGGTGGTAGTGGCCCTCGTTGCTCCCGGCCTGGTGGTCGCCGGTGAGGACGAGCACGTCCTGGTCATCGGTCTCGACGGCGTGGAACTCCGCACAGACCAGTTCGGCGACGCCCTCGCCGTCGATGCTCACCTGCGGGGGAAACTCGTCGGCGTACACCCGCCGAACGAGTTCGCTCTCGAACTCCTCCAGCAGGTACTCGGCGGCGAGTTTCCCGACGTGACCGACGCCGGGGAGCCCCTCGACGAGCACTGGGTCCGACAGCGTCGGCTCCGCGACCGTCTCGATCTCGATGGCGTCCATACCGCCTACTCGCGTTCGCGGCGCTTAAGAGCGCGTCGGTACTCCCCGTACGGATCGGCCGGATCGAACGGCGCCGGGGCGCTGTTGATCGCCTCGGCGCCGCAGTCGGGGCAGGTCGTCCCGAGCGTGTAGACCGGGCGGTCGTGGCGGTCCTGCCACGCCGAACACACTCGGATATCCGATTTCATGGGCGTGCGCTACTCGTCGTCGGTCTCGCGCTCGCGGTGGTAGCGCGCCGTGCCGCCGACCGCGGTGATGGCCTCGCGGGCCCGCTCCGCGCTGGCTTCGAGTTCCGACTCGGCGGTCTTGTAGTCGGGCGCCTTGACCTGGATGCGGTACTCGGGCGAGCCGACGTAGGACACCGAGAGCTCGATCTCGTCGCTCACGTCGCCGTTGCCCTCGGCGGCCTGCAGCGCGTCCTTGATGTGGTCGACGCCGTCGCCGCTGGGACACTCCAGATCGACATAGCCCGTGACGTTGACGTAGGGGACGGAGACGTTCTCCCGAGCCGTCTCGACGACGGTGTCCACGTCGTCGTCGTCGAGATCTACCTCGTCGAGGGCCTCGGCGCCGTGGATCGCCGCCGACTCGAAGGCGTCGTAGAGGCTCTCGAACTCCGCGAGGAGGGCGTCCGCGATCGCCCCGTAGCGCTCGTCGGAGACGTCGTCGCCGAAGGCGATCGACATCCACTTGTCCGCCTTCTGCTCGTTTTTCCACTCCTGAATCTTCTCCTTGCGCTGGTGCTCGTTGACATCCTTGATCGAGAGGTCGATCTGCTGGGACCCCTCGTCGACGTCGAGCACCTTCGCGACGACCGTCTGTCCCTCGCGGACGTGGTCGCGGACGTTCTTGATCCAGCCGCTGGCGACCTCGCTGATGTGTGCGAGCCCGCGCTTGTCCTCGTACTCCTCGAGGTCGACGAACACGCCGAAATCGGTGATCTCGTCGACCTTGCCGACGACGAGTTCACCCTGATCGGGCCAGCCACTGTACTTCATGGTGGAGTTAGCGTGCCTCGATGGTGTCTACCACTTCGCCCTCGAACGCGGTCTGGCCACCCGTCGGCCGGGCGAGCGTGCTGCCACAGACCGCGCAGTTCACCGTCGTCGACACCTTGCCGAAGACGGTCTGTTCGTTGCCACAGTCCGCGCACTCGATGGCGAGGAAGCTCCCGGTCATTCCTGGAACTCCAGTCGACCGGCCCGCCAGCCCTCGCGCATGTGGGCCTTGCCACACTCGGAGCAGCGGTACTTCAGGTTGGTCTTCTTCGTCGGCTTGTCGCCACCGGGCACCTTCGAGAACTTGCCGGCGTTCCCGATGGTGGACGTGTTGCGCTCGCGCTGGCGGTCGATCCACTTCATCCCCGTCTCGCGACCGCGACGCACTTTCTCGACCTCGTGCTCGAAGTGCCCGTTGCAGTGCGGGCAGTACGTGTTGAATCGGCGTGGCATCTGCATAGATATCTACCTTACCGGGGATTTCGCGTCGGGCGTTAAAACCCGTTTGGTTCGGCGGCGGTTCGAACGTTCGGACTCCACCCTCGCACGCGTCGAGTGCGGGGGGAGCGTGGACGCCGAACCGAACTCGGCGACCGATCCCTGCCGAGCCGCCATCGAAGCGATTAAGCCCGGACTGACCGAACGCCCGTCCATGCAACAGCTCATCGTCAGGGGGGACCCCGGCATCCGCAAGGACGCCGTCATCGACTACGACGGCGAGGAGCAGGTCTGTTTCTCGATCCAGCGGCAGGGCGACTACCACGGCCCCGACGAGGTGCAGCTCTGGTGCACCATCGGCACGCCCGACGAGCGCGAGGCGTTCGAGAAGCGCCAGTACGTGCCCCACTGGCTCGACGTCGACTCCATCGACGCCGACGCCCTCGACGTGATCGCACCGCGCGGCCGGCAGTAGCCCGGTCTACGCGACACCGAGTTCGTCCTCGTCGACCCGATAGATCGTCACCGCCTCGTTCTCGAAGACGGGCGTGAGTCCCTCGACGCCCGCGAACGTCACCGATTCGTAGCGGGCGCGCTCCGCCGGGCCGACCCACACGTACTCGACGTCGTAGCGTTCGATGACCGCGACCGTTCGCTCGGGCGAGCCGGTGTAGGCGTCGTCAACGTCCCGAACCCGCCCGAGGTACGGCTCCAGCCCTCGATAGCCGACCTCGTGGTGCCAGCCGGCGACCGTCGGAACGCCGGTGAGGCTGGCAGCCGGACTGGAGTCCCAGCTGTACATCCCGGGCGGTGCGGCGGACTGCCCGTCCGGCCCGGGGTAGCGCCCCGTCGCCGGCGCGGAGAGGAGCGTCGGCTGCCCCGACAGATCGTCGACGTAGGCGATAGCCGGCGCCTCGTCGGGGTGTTCGCGCTCGACGAACCGGGTGGCGTCGAGCGTCGGGTCGGCGTCCCCGGCGAACTGCGTTGACAGCGCCAGCCCGGCGTACGGGACGGTGGCGAGGACGACGGCGGCGGCGAGGCCGGCGCGGAGCCAGCGCGAGCGCGTCCCCGGGAGCGATGCGCTCCCGCCGCCGGCCCACCGGACGAACGCCGGCAGGGCGGCGCCGGCGGCCGTCCCCCACAGCACCCACACCTGCATGTACGTCTTGAACACCGTGTTCATCCGCAGCGGACCGGCCTGCTCTTTCACGTACAGGAGTTCCACGATGCCGACGAGCCCAGCACCGGCGACGATCAGGACCGTCTCGAACCCAACTGGCCGCTCCGTTCGGCAGGCCGCCCAGCCGAGGGCGAGGAGGGGGCCGACGGCGACGGCGACGGCCAGGTTCGCCGTCACGGCGAGCAGGCCCAGCGCGCCGACGCCGACGAGCATCGGGAGGACGCGGTCGACCGCGAGTCGGTCCAGCAGGTAGGCGTAGAAGGTGACGAGGAAGGCGCCGTGGACGAGCAGAAGGCCGGGGAGGCTCGTCCGTTCGGCGGCCGCGAGGACGGCCACCTCGCGGCCGCCGGCCGCCCCGAGCAGGAAGGGGAGCGCGAGCGCACCGCCGAGGACGCCCGCGACGCCCGCGACGCCGAGGGCGCCGACGAGGTGGCCGAGTTCGTCGAGCAGGGGACCGTCGTCCCGCGACCGCCGCCACGCCGCCACGCGGCGCGAGAGGACGGGCCACGGATCGGCGTCGCCGAGCGCGACGGCGAGAAAGAGCAGGCCGAACAGCGAGGGCGTGCTCCACGTGTCGATCACGGTCTGTAGCCCGGCGAGCAGGGGAACGGCGACGAACGCGAGCGTCCGCCGTCGCCACAGGTCCCGCGGCGGCGTCCGGTACCAGGCGAACGCGAGCGCCGCACCCAACAGGAGGAACGGCATCCCCATCATGTGCGCGTGGAGGTCGCCGTTCAGCCACGCGAACAGCGGGAACTCGTTGATCGTGCCCGGGACGACGCGACTGGCGGTCCAGTAGGAGAAGGAGTCGACGCCGCCGAGGACGCCGTCGGTCGAGTAGCGCGACCGGGCGGCGATGGCGGCCGCAACGTCCCGCTGGAGCGGCCCGGGAAGCGCGTCGACGACGAGGCGCCCTGCAGTGACGAGGTTGCTCGCGATGCCGACGAAGAAGGCGGCGGCAAGCCCGGCGGGGCGCCAGGCGTCGGCGCGTGTCCGAGCGACCGCGCCGGCCAGCCCGTAAGCGGCCGTCACGAGGGTGGCGTAGAAGCCCGCGAGCGAGAGGTTGTAGGCGAAGCGAGGCGCCGTGCCCGTGAGGTCCGAGAGCAGTGCGGTCAGGAAGTGGCCGCCGTAGTAGTAGGCGACTGGCTCGTTCGCGAACCACATATCTTCGGGCGGAAGGACGGTCGCGCGGTCGAGCGACTTCAACAGGCCGAAGTCGAGGAACTTCTCGCCGCCGAGGGGGTAGACCGCGGGGTCGACGGCGCGGATAGCGACGACGAGGGCGAAGGCGACGAGGAAGACGACGGCGGCCTCGGCGTTCCGGCGGGTCGGACACACGCCGTGTGCGAGTTCGAGACGGCGCTCGCGGAGTGCGTCGCGGTCGAGGCCGGTGACGAGGGCGAGCGTAACGAGCACAGCGAGACCGGCGCCGAGGGCGACGGGCCCGAAGGTGAGGTGGCCGACCCAGTAGGCAGTCGTGCCGAAGACGACGAGGGCGGTCGGGAGGGCGAACCCGACGCCGCGCCCGGGAAGCGTCGAGCACAGGCGGGCGGCGACGGGGCGACCCAGCGCGGCGAGGCCGCCGTAGACGACGAGCCACCGGACGACGAGACCGTACTCCATCTACCGGAGTGGCGCCCAGCGTCGGTAAACCGTTTGTGATCCAAAGTCGGTCGGTTTTTTACTGCGGTAACGAAAGGAGGCTCCATGAGCCGCTCCGTGGGGGTAGTGATCCCCGCGTACCATCCGGACGTCGATCGCCTCGGGGCGTACGTCCGTGCCCTCCACGAGACCGTCGCCCCCGAGGAGATCAGGATCGAACTCGATGCTGCGGAGCCGGCGGTCCGTGACCGTATCACCGACCTCCCCGTCACGCTCCACGAGGCGTCGACCCGTCGCGGGAAGGGCGCGGCGATCACCGCTGGATTCGAGGCGCTGTCGACCGACGTGCTCGCCTTCGCCGACGCCGACGGGAGCACACCCGCAGCCTCCATCGCGGACGTGGTCCGCCCGGTTGTTGACGGCGACGCCGACCTCGCGGCGGGGTCGCGACGCCACCCCGACGCAGCCGTCCAGTCCCACCAGACGATCGCCCGCCGACACCTCGGCGACGGGTTCGCGTGGCTGGCCCGTCGCCTCCTCGACGTGCAGCTCTACGACTATCAGTGTGGCGCGAAAGCGCTCACCGGCGACGCGTGGGATCGCATCCGTCCCCATCTCCACGAACCGGGGTTCGCCTGGGACATCGAACTCCTCGCCGTCGCCGACGCGGTGGGGTGTCGGATCGTCGAGGTACCCGTCGTCTGGGAGGACCGCCCCGAATCTACCGTCTCGCCCGTCCGGACGACGCTCCGACTCGCGCGTGGTCTCGTCGTCTCCCGGCACCGGGCGCGCCTCCTCCGGAACGACCGTCTCCACACACTGCTCGACCGACCACGGGAGTCCGCGCCCGCGCTCGTCGAGCGGGATCACCGATGAGCGGCGGCCTGGGCAAACTCGAGGAACTCTACTCCGGGCTCCGGTTCGGACAGTTCGTCTCCGTCGGCGCCGTCGGCGCCACCGCCGAAACCATCGTCGTCGCCATCCTGACCGCCGGCTACGGCGTCCTGCCGCAACTGGCGAAGGTCGTCGGCGCCGAGGTGTCGATCACGCTCATGTTCCTCATCAACGACCGCTGGACGTTCTCCGAGGCGGGCGCGGCGGGCTGGCTCCCCCGCCTCCGGCGCTACCTCAAGTCGCATCTGGTGCGTGCCGGCGGCCTGTTCGTCGGCTTCGCCGTCCTGACGGCGTTGACCGCGTGGACCGACGTGACGCTCGTCGTCGCTGGCGCCGACCTCTGGCCGACGGTGGCCAACGCCATCGGTATCGGCTGTGGGATGCTCCTCAACTACTTCACGGAGGGGCTGTTCACATGGCGCGTCGGCGTCGAGTGATCGGTGAATCACAACCCTTAATGCCGCGACTGGATTCGACTCGGGTAGCGGGATGGGATAGCCAGGAGATTCCGCCGGGCTCATAACCCGGAGATCGGTAGTTCAAATCTACCTCCCGCTATTTTCGAGCGGACACCGTGAACGAGGAGCGGAGTGACGAGTGAACCGTCCGCTCGAAATCGCCCAGTAGATTTGAACGAGAGAACGGCGAGCGAAGCGAGCCGGTCGCGTTGTTCAACTCTACCTCCCGCTATCTTCGAGCGATCTACTGACCGACGAGCGGAGAGCCGTCCGCTCGAAAACCCACGGTCCGCAGTCGCTCATATTTTAATACACTGCGCCGAGACGCGACGGTCATGGTCCCCCTCCAAGTCGGTCTCCCTGGCGGTCCCGAACTGTTGGTACTCGGTCTCGTCCTCCTCGTCGTCCCCTTTGTTCTCGCCTACTGGGTCTACACGGACGCAGAGGGGCGCGGCGACGACCGAGCGGCGTTCTGGGCGCTCGCGGTCGGCGTCCTCACGATTGTCACCTTCTTCGGCGGCCTCCTCGCGTTCGCGGTGTACGTCTGGCAGCGGGAGTGAGCGGCCGTCGGCACCGCGGCCCGCAGCTCAGAAGCGCACGTCGGACTGTTCGGTCTCGCGGCGCTTCGCCAGACTGCTCCGCAGTCCGGCGGCGAGGGTCAACAGGCAGGCGACGGGGGCGAACGCCAGTCCACCACCCGTGGCGCCGAGCGGAACTGCCACGCCAGCGACGCCGGCCAGTGTCCACACCAGCCAGCGGCGGCGCGTCCAGAGTGCGTACGCCGCGCCGGCCGACAGCGCGACCAGAGCCGCCGCCCACGGGAGCAGGTCGGCCGACGTGGCGTGGCTGCCGCCCAACAGGACGAGCGCTCGGACGCGATCGAACGCCGCGGGAAGCGCGCCGCGATCGCCGAGCAGCGCGGCCGCGCCGAGGGGGCCGACGAGGACGGCGAGCCAGTCTACGATCGACGCGATGCGACTGAGGGAGGGGGAGTTCGGGGACGGGGTGGACGCCAGGGCGACCATGGGTGACGATCCGTCCGGCACCGTCAAAAGCGCTTACCATCGGCTCGCCACGAGGCCATCAGAACTCGACGTTCGAGGTGTTCGACGGCCCCGCATCGTCGTCGATCGGTCCACTCCCGACGAACGCGTAGTTCTCGTCGGCCAGATACACGTCCCCATCGTCGACGGCGACCCCGACGGATTCGAGGGTCGCGCCGTCGCACGGGCCGAACGTACAGTAGCCGGTGTCGGCCTCGAAGTAGGCACCGTGGTTCGCACAGACGAGTTCGCCGTCCCGCATCGGCGCGCCCGACCCCTTGTCCAGGCGCACGTCGAGCAGGTGGCGACAGTAGTTCAGCCAGCCGGCGACCCCGTCGTCGGTGCGGACGAGCACCGCCTCCCGGCGCTCGCCCTCGTCGTCACGGACGGTGAAGAGGTAGGTGGTGTCCGCGGGCACGGCGTCGAGCGACGTGATCCGTCGGTCCGGATCGGAAGCCATCGACCGCGTGTACTTGGCGCCCAGATATATACTCCGCGCTCCCAATCAGCCGGCGATTCGCTCGTCGAACAGGCGGGCGAGGAGTCGAGTGACCGGCCCACCGCCCACGTCCACGCCGTCGATTCGGGCGACTGGGCGGACGCCAGCGGTCGGCTCCGCGACGAACGCCTCGTCGGCCGCGCGGAAGTCGGCGGGCGTGTACGCCCCCTCGACGACCGGAATCCCCTCCGCCGCCGCGAGGTCGCGGACGAGCGCCCGCGTCGCCGTCCGCGCCGGCCACTCGTCCAGCGACGGCAGGCGAAGGGCGTCGTCCGCGACGAAGACGGGGTCGCTCGCCGTCCCGCCGACGACGTGGCCGTCCGCGAGGAGGAGCGCCTCGGCCGCCGGATCGTCGTCCGGCGGGGCGTTCGTTCGGAGTTCGGCCTGCGCGCGAACCGCGTCGAGGCGGTTGTGCGTGACCGGCGCCGCCGGCACCGCCACCGGTCGGATCGGTCGGGTCCGCACGGTCTGAAGCGTCACGGCCGTCCGGTCGAGAGACAGCGACTCGACCGTCACCACGACCGTCGGATCTGGGTCGGGCGGTGGACGGAGACGACTGGTAGCGAGCGGTCCGGCGGCTGCCCCCCGTCCGCACCCGCGGGTGATCGACAGTCGGACGAACGCGTCGCCGAGGGCGTTGGCGGCGAGGGTGTCCTCGACCCGAGTTCGCAGCTCCGTACCGTCGACGCCGGGATCGAAGCCGAGCGCGTCACACGCGTCGAACAGGCGGTCGACGTGGGCGTCCCACGCGACGGGCGTCCCGTCGTCGACGCGAAGGGGTTCGCCGACGGCGTCGCCGAAGCGACAGCCGCGGTCGTCGACCGGGAGCGTCGCGGCGTCGGCGTCGACGAGGCTCCCGTCGACGTGGTACTGCATTCAGTTCAGCGTTCCTGCGCGCGGTCGATCCAGCGGCCGACCCGCTTCTCGGAGAGGTCGACCGCCTCGGCGAGCACCGACACGTCGGCGGCCGCGAGGTCGGCCACCGAATCGACACCCGCGTTGGCCAGCCGCTCGGCGTACGCGGGGCCGATACCCTTGATGACCTCGACGGATTCGTCCTCGCCAGCGACCGCCGCCGCTTCGGCGTCGTCGATGTCGACGGTGGCCTCGTGTTCGCTCGTCGTCTCTCCTTTCGACTCCGCCTCGACGGTGTCGAGCTCCGTCTCGACGCCGTCGGTGTCGACCGCCTCCGCGGGTTCGGCCGCCTCCCCCTCGCCGTCGACGAGCGACTCGGTCGACGCCGCTGCGTCCGTCCCGACGGCGCTGGTCTCGGTCCCCTTGACGGCCGACTCCGTCTCCGTGTTCGCCTCGCGTTCCACGCTGACGGTCGCCTCTCGCCCGTCGTCGTCCGCCGACGAACCACCCAATCCGAGCAACGACAGGAGCGTGTCCAGGATTCCCATTACTGACAGTTACGTCGGCCCGATACTTAAAAACCTTTGAGGGAACGTCGTACGGTTCGTTGTAAGTCACTCCGGGAGTGGCGACCGACGGTGAACAGGTACGACGACCCACATCAGAGGTGTGCGCGCAGGGCGGCGTTCATCGCGTCGACCGGTGCATCCCGGCCAGTCCAGTGTTCGAACGCGACGACGCCCTGGAAGAGCAGCATCCACGCACCGTCGATAGTCGTCGCGCCGACGCTGGCGGCGTCACGGAGCAAACGGGTTTGCACGGGGGCGTAGACGGCGTCGAGGACGGCCAGGTCGCCGTGGAGCAGGGCCGTCCGCACCGGCGTCTCGTCTTCCTCCATCCCGACGCTCGTCGCGTTGACGAGGATATCGGCTTCGGGGACGCGGTCCGGCAGAGTGTCGAGGCCACCCCCCGTCACCGTCGCGGCGGCGTCCTCGCGCACGTCGGCCGCGAGCGATTCGGCTTTCGCAGCCGTCCGGTTGGCGACGTGGACGGTGTCACAGGCGTCCGCGAGCGTGAACGCGACGGCGCGGGCGGCGCCGCCCGCGCCGACGACCACGGCGTCGGTGCCGGCGAGCGACACGTCGTGGTGGTCGAACGCCCGCCGGACGCCGGCGGCGTCGGTGTTGTAGCCGCGGGGCGGCGAGGTGGAGAAGTCGACGGTGTTGACCGCGCCGATGCGCGCCGCGAGGTCGTCGGGGTCGACGAGGCCGAGCACGTCCCGTTTGAACGGGATGGTGACGTTGAGGCCGTCGATGCCGAGGGCGGCCGCGCCCTCGACGGCCGCCTCGACGTCGTCCGGGTCGGGTTCGAAGGTGACGTATCTGGCGTCCATCCCCAACTCGTCGTAGGCCGCTTCGTGCATCGGCGGCGACAGCGAGTGGCCGACGGGGTTGCCGATCAGGCCGAACACATGCATCGTCATCCACACGGGGCTGCGCGTGGGGCGACCAAAAGGCTGTGTATCCGGCGTGAGCGAGGTTGACCGCTCTACCCGCTCAAACCGTGATTTTAGCAGTTAGAGGGCCTGTAACGGGATATTTCTTGAAACACCGCTGAAGGCAGTATTCGCGCGTTAGAGGGCCTCAAACCCGAGATGACGGGCGTATCAGGGACAGCTTGTGATTTATCCCCCAGGAGAGTGCTACCGATAGTCAGGAACTGGATCGATTCCATGAAACAGACACAGACACTCGCCGTGGCGTCCGTCACTGACGACACGGCTCTCGGAGGAAAGCGATGAGGCGGCAGGCCTTCGTCGCGCTCGGTGGGGCGTCCGCGCTGACGCTTCCGTGGATCGTCACCTGGCTGACCGGCGCGGCTCACGGTCTCTCGACTGGGACTGTCGTCCTCGTGAGCGGACTGTCGGTGCTCGGCGCGTCCTTCCTGCTCGCGTGGGGCGCCGAGACGGCGGAGAAAGACGTCCCACGGGCGTTCGCTATCGCCGTACTCGCGGTACTCGCCGTCGCCCCGGAGTACGCCGTCGACGCGCTGTACGCGTGGAACGCCGGCGTGTACGCAGGCACGGAACGAGGGATCGAAGCCGGCAACCTCGCCGTCGCCAACATGACGGGGGCGAACCGCATCCTCATCGGCCTCGGGTGGGCCGGCATCGCCCTCTTCACCATCTTCCGGAACGGCTCCGAATCCGATACGGCAGTGGTGAACCGCGACGGCTTCCTCGCCGACGCCGTCTCGCTCGACCGCGACATCGGCCTCGAGATCGTCTTCCTCTTTCTGGCGACGCTCTGGGCGTTCCTCGTGCCCCTCGGCGGCGGCATCGACATCCTCGATATGGCCTTCCTCGTCGGCCTCTACGTCGCGTACATCGCCGTCGTCCTCAAGGGCGACGTCGAAACTGACGACGCCCACGTCGGCGTCCCGGCGTACCTCCAGCGGTTCCCCCAGCCGTACCGCGCGGCCACGGTCCTCGGCCTCTTTGCCTACTCCGGGCTGATGATCTTCACCGCGGTCGAGCCGTTCGCCCACGGCCTCGAACAACTGGGGCAGAACGTCGGCATCCCTTCCTTCTTCATGATCCAGTGGATCGCCCCGCTAGCCTCCGAGTCGCCGGAACTCATCGTCGTCGTCTACCTCGTCAACAAGGCGCGGTCGACGGCGGGGTTCAACGCGCTCATCTCCTCGAAGCTCAACCAGTGGACGCTCCTGATCGGGACGCTCGTCGTCGTCTACTCCCTCGCGCTTGGGCAGTACGGCGCGCTCCCGTTCGACCAGAAGCAGTCGGGCGAGATCTGGCTGACCGCCGCGCAGTCCTTCTTCGCCATCTCGCTGCTGGTCAATTTCGAGATTTCGATCCGGGAGGCTCTCGTCTTGCTCGTGCTCTTCCTGACGCAGGTGTTCTCGGAGTTCCTGCTCATCCGGGGCGTCCTCGAACTCCCCATTTCGGATTACCAGCTTCTGCTCGTGTTCACGAGCGTCTACCTCGTCCTCGGACTGGCGCTGTTCGTCGCCCGGCGGAAGGCGCTGGGCGGGATCCTCCGGCAGTCCGCTGGGACGGTGAGCGACGCGTTTTCCAGCAGTGGCGACCAACCGCAGGGGGCAGACTGATATGTTCGACCAAATACTGATCGCGACCGACGGCAGCGACTGTGCGCGCCGGGCGGCCAAGTACGGTCTCGAACTCGCGGCGCGATACGACGCCGGCGTCGACGTCGTCTCGGTCTATCACGGCGACGAAGCGCAGGGACGGGTGACGCTGGACGACATCGCCGACCTAGCGACCGACGTCGGCGTCGCCGTCGACACCGACCTGCTCTCGGGCAAGCCAGCCACGTCCATCGCCGGCTACGCGGCCGACACCGACGCCGACCTCATCGTCGTGGGCCGGCGCGGACGGTCGGGCGTGCGTGAACGACTGCTCGGCAGCATCACCGAACGCGTCCTGCGCCGGAGCGGCCCGCCGGTGTTGACCGTGCCCGGGAACGGCGTCGACGCCGCCACCGGGACCGCGTACGACGACGTCCTCGTCACCACCGACGGGAGCGACCTCGCGGCGGAGGCGGGGCCGTACGCCGCCGACATCGCCCGCCGGTTCGGCGCGGTCCTCCACGTCCTCAACGCCGTCGACGTGCAGGCCGAGGCCGGCGTGTTCGACGCTGGCGGGGTCGATAGCGAGTACATCGAGCGGCTCGAAACCAAGGGACAGCAGGCAGTCGACGATCTGATCGCGACCCTCGATTCGACGGACCTCGACGTCCGCGAGGCCGTCGTCCAGGGGTACGCACCCGACGTGATCGGCGACTACGTCGACGAGAACGACGTCGACCTGGTCGTCATGTCCTCCGAGGGACAGTCGAACCTCACCGGACAGCAGCTGGGGACCGTCGCGGGGCGCGTCCTCCGGACCGTCGACCGACCGGTGCTGGTCACCACCGAGGACTGATAGTGGTTATTGTGACTGTTTACTGCTGAATCGGCGGTAGTGACTCACAATAACCACTATCACGACCGCGACTCGTCGCGTTGGCGGCGTCCAAGCCGCCTCGCGCGAACCGTTTCTCAGTGCCCGGCGCCCGCGGCCGTCACTCCGATCACGAACACGTGATAGAGGAGGACGGCGATGAACAGCACGTAGAAGATCCCACCGACGAGGAAGGGATAGGGGCTCATGTTCCCCTCGTTCACGTTGCGGGCGCGGAGGTAGAGGATACCGCCGCTGACGATGGCGAGGATGGCGGAGAAGGCGTTGAGGAAGCCGGTCGTCCCCCACGCGAGCGAGAGGTCCCACGACGTAAAGAGGATGCCGAGGGTGACGGGGAGCGTTCCCTGAAACGCCATCGCCCCGGAGATGTTCCCGAGGGCGAGGGTGTCCTTGTCCCGCGAAATCCAGATGATGCTGTTGAACTTCTCGGGGAGTTCGGTCGCCAGTGGTGCGATGAGGAGAGCGATGACCGCTGCCGGGATGTTGAGAATCTCTTCGGAGACCCACGTCGTCTGCCCGACGAACATGTGGGCGCCAGCGATGATGATGCCGAGGGCGCCGAGCGTCTGGAGGACGACCAGTGCGGTGTTGGGATTGTCGGCGTGGTTCCCCGTCCCACCGCTGGCCAGTCGGTCGCCGATCCCCTCGACGATTTCGCCGAGGTGCAGTTCTTCCAGTTCCTCGCTCTCGACGAGTTCACCGCTGCGGAGCGAGCGGACGAGATAGACGAGATACAACAGGACGAGGATGATCCCGATGGCGATGCCGAAGAGTTCGTTCGTGATGATCGCAGCGAGGAAGGCGAGGGTGTAGCCGACGAGGAAGAACGAGAGGTCGCGCTGGGTCGCCTTCTCGTTGAAGTGCATCTCCGCGCCGAAGCTCCGGCGACTCTGGAAGTAGAGTACGCTCGATCCGACGAGGAACATCGCGATGGTCGAGAGCATGAACGGGGCGCCGAGGATGGCGCCGACGCCGACGGCGTCGGCCGCCTCCTGTGATCCCGATCCGGTCATGGCCTGCAGGATGGCGATGACCGGAATCATCGTCTCCGGGAGCGCCGTCCCGACGGCTGCCAGAATCGACCCCGTCGCGCTCTCGCTCACGCCGAGGCGGTGACCGAGCCACTCCACGCCGTTTGTGAAGATTTCGGCCCCGAGAAGCAACAGCATGAACGACACCACGAGCAGTGTCAGATTCGTCACCGTCGGGGGCAGTAGTTGCCCGACGACCAGCGTTAGCGGACTGGCAGACATAACTGCTCGGCGGTTTCGAAGGGAGGTAGTTAAACCGTTTCATCCTCGGCCATGGCGGCTGATATCACGACGTGACGGCCACCGCCGCGGTGACGGCGCGCGCCATACGGATTGTTGTAATACTGCCGGCTGTAAGTCAATCGAGATATCCGTCACTCCGGGGTGACGGGTATCTCGCAACAGTCACAGCCGGCAGTATAACTCATTACCGGTGGTTCGCCGAGACAGTCCGGTGAACAGTTACAACGAACCGTATCAGGGGACGATCGTCGTGGGCACTGTTCCCGACTTCGACACCGTGTTGGCGGCACTGCCGAGGAGGAGTTTGCCGATCCGGCCCGTGCCGTGGTGGCCCATGACGACGTGGTCGTAGTCGCGTTCTTCGACCAGTTCGAGGATGTCCTTCCCGACCTGATCCGAGGCTTTGAGGTTGTCGAGGCGGACGTCGCCGATGACCTCCGTTTCGGTGTCCAGTTCTTCGGCCTCCAGCACCTCCGATACTCGTTCTTTCAACTGCTGGGTGTCGGACCCCGGCGAGTCGGTGAAGTGGACCACGTCGAGTGTCGCGTCGAAGCGAGTCACGAAGTCGGCGGCGAAGCCGAGCGCGCGCATACTACACTCCGATCCGTCGACGGGCGCGAGTACCTTCATAGCCTCGCCTCCTCACTGTGACCGAATAAGCGTTCCCCATCGACGCACCCGCACCGCCTGCTGTCCGTCGATTACGATGGCCGACTTCCGAAGTGGTGGCTCTCGCGACTCAGTTACAGTCGACAGTGTTATTCGCCGCCCTCGCCGACCTGCCTGGCGTGATCGCACTCGTCGTCAGCCGCGCCGACAGCGCCTCCGAACACATCGGCGAGGCGTTGCTGGACCGCGGCGACTGGACCGAACGCACGGACGACACCCGCCCCGACGCCGACGGCGGCGGCACCTACTACCGGACCGACGGCTTCTCGCTTCGGACGTTCGACGACCTGCACATCTATCTCGACCGCCCGGACGCCGCCTTCGACGACCCCAACCTCCTGATCGTCGTCTCCCGCCACTCGGGCGAGACGGGTCCGCTCCTGACCGCCCACTTCACGGGCAACTTCGGCGACGCGGAGTACGGCGGCGAGGCGGGACGGTTTGCCCGCGCCTGCCCGAACGCCGCGAGCGAGGCCGTCGCGGCGCTGGATCGCCACGCGCCCGACGGCTACGAGGTGGGCACCGAATGTACCCACCACGGCCCAACCGACGTGGGCGTGCCCTCGATGTTCGTCGAACTCGGGAGCGCCGAGGCGCAGTGGGAGGACCCCGCGGGCGCCGAGGCCGTCGCCCGCGCCGTCCTCGACCTACGGGGGGTCGCAGCGGACAGAGACAAGCAGGTCGCGGGCTTCGGCGGCGGCCACTACGCGCCGCGGTTCGGCCGCGTCGTCCGCGAGACGGCGTGGGCCGTCGGCCACGTCGCCGCCGACTGGGGGCTGGAGGCGATGGGCAACCCCGCTGCCAACCGCGACGTGATCCGGCGGGCGGTCGAGACGAGCGCGACCGAGTACGCTCTCGTCGAGGGCGAGCGTCCCGGCCTCCGGGACACCCTCGCCGACCTCGGCTACCGCGTCGTCACCGAGACGTGGCTTCGGGAGACGAGCGACCACCCCATCCCGGTCGTCGAGGCGGTCGAATCCCGGCTCGACGACGTGAGCGAGGGACTTCGGTTCGGGACGGTCGTCCCGAACGTGGCCGACGACGATGCCGCTGACGCCATCGTCGTCGCCGACCTTCCCACCCAACTCGTCGACGCGGCGGGCGGCGTCGACGCCGACGCGACGCGGGCAGCCGTCGCCGACGCCGCCGTCGCGTTCGAGACGACGGAAGGCGGCACCCGGCCTCGCGGCCGAGTCGCCCTGGCGGCCGCCGATCCGGCCGCCGCGACCGACGACCTGACCGAGGCGCTGGCGGCCGTCCTCCGCGACGCCTACGACGAGGTCAGGCGCGAGGACGGCGTGGTCGTCGCCCGGACGACGGCGTTCGACCCCGCGGCCGCCCGGACACTCGGCGTGCCCGAGGGACCGGCCTTCGGCCGCCTCGCCGACGGGCAGGCGGTCGAGGTGGGCGGCGAGCGGATCGATCCCGAGGCGGTGCGGACCGAGCGAGTGGATCGATTCCCGGCCGCCACGCCGAACTGATCGGATAACTTACCATTGTCTGACGCGCGCATGACGCGATCTATCGTTCGATTCCGGCGAGCGTCAGACGCGCGCGTGACAACGGGCGGAAAGATAATGTGGTTGCCTTCGCGTGGGCATACCATGGACTCCATCGTGGAGGATGCAATCGAGGATGCCGAGGAGCCGGGGGATGGGGCCGCGGCCGAGACGGACGCTACCCGAGAACCCGCGCCCGACGCGTCTGAGAACGGGACGAATCGAACCGGCAAGATGACCGACGAGGAACTCGAAGACGTTCTCGAGGATCTCCAGACCGACATCACGGTCGTCGGCTGTGGGGGCGCCGGCGGCAACACGGTCAACCGCATGGCCGAAGAGGGGATCAAGGGGGCCAACCTCGTCGCCGCCAACACCGACGTGCAGCATCTGGTCGACGTGGAGGCCGACACCAAGATCCTGATGGGCGAGGAGAAGACCGGCGGCAGGGGCGCCGGATCGCTCCCGCAGGTCGGCGAGGAGGCCGCCATCGAGAGCCAGGAGGACATCTACGGCGCCATCGAGGGCTCCGACATGGTGTTCGTCACGGCCGGGCTGGGTGGGGGAACCGGCACCGGCTCCGCGCCCGTCGTCGCCGAGGCGGCCCGCGAATCCGGCGCGCTCACCATCGCCATCGTGACGACGCCGTTCACCGCCGAGGGGGAGGTGCGCCGCACCAACGCCGAGGCGGG